>Ga0209344_10000117_pt1 | contig 162337 bp, 154 predicted proteins | sample Cruoilmetagenom6_FD_187293 | JGI IMG/M metagenome (GOLD analysis project Ga0209344, IMG submission 187293) | Oil polluted marine microbial communities from Coal Oil Point, Santa Barbara, California, USA - Santa Barbara Oil Seep Sample 6 (SPAdes)... | ecosystem: Environmental > Aquatic >...
AGCGGCGTTTACCTGCTTCGAGGAACTCCTTGGACCAGCTGTAATACAGGCTCTCAGAGATGCCCTCGCGACGGCACAGCACAGAGATGGTTTCCTCGCCGCGAAGGCCCGCCAAAACAATGCGGATTTTCTCTTCGGAAGAATAGGTTTGCCGCGTCTTGCGGCGGATGGTTTTGACCAGTTTGTCAGCCGAAGCTTTGCTGATTCTGGATTTCTTGTTCATCTTCACTCCTTGAAGGTTACGATGAACCAGAAACCCTCCGTTAGCTGAATCTCAATTCTGTCCCACAAGTGCTGACGTCAGACAGATTCACTGATCGAGGAGTTGCGGCTTAGCCCTGTCGCACGTGCCGCGCTGGGCCGACAGCTTGGGCGGTTCCACGGAGGCGATCAGGCCGGTGCGCCCGTCACCCCTAAGCCCGCAGCAGGCCCGCTGCCGGTGCTCCCCGAGGGTCCCTTCCGCTTCTTTGCACTGGACGTTGAGACCGCCAACCACGATCGCGGGAGCATCTGTCAGGTGGGGCTTGCCTGCGTTCGCCCCGATAATCGGATCGAGAGCTGGGTTGCCTTGGTAGACCCTGATACCGACCGCTGGGTATTCAGTTGGTTGCACGGCATTACTGCCGACATGGTCGAGGGAGCTGCAGGTATCGAAGAAGTGCTCGCGCTGCTGGAAAAGCGGTTGGAAGGCGTTCCAGTCTATCAACATTCTGGCTTCGATCGCAGCGCTATCCGCGCAGCCTGTGCCGCGATTGGTCGAGCAGAGCCCGACTGGAACTGGCAGAACAGTGTCACTGTCGCGCGAACCGCTTGGCCAGAATTGAAAGGCAACGGCGGGCATGGTCTTGCTTCTTTGAAGCAGCACCTCGGTTTGAGCTTCGAGCATCATGATGCGGGTGAGGACGCGCGTGCCGCCGCAGAAGTCGTGCTGAGGGCTGAGAACGGCGCAAAGGGCCTTCAAGAGGTATTTGACGTCATCGAGGTTGAAGAACACATCGTTTCAAGCTCTCCCATTCAGGACGATCACCCTCGGCGTGAACGCCCTTCTCCGGAGAACAGAAACGCACATATGCTTCGAGTATCAACCGAGGTCGTAGTTGGGCGCAGCGTGCTCACCCAGGGCAACCTTAACAACAACCATTTCTATCTGCGCGAGTTTATCAGCGCCTTCCCATCAGAAGTCATCGGCGGCAGCAACAAGGCCAGTGCTGCGCCATCCACCGTGACGATTCATTGGGGGGACGTGGCTACGATTGCTACCGACATTGATGGCTCAAAAAAGATTTTCCGTGATCGATCTTGGGTACGGTCCTTTTTCGAAAGCAATGCTGCGCGGTCTGGTGACGCCGTCGAAATCGTTGAGACCGCTCCATGCTGCTACCATGTGAAACTCGTTCGAGCCTGAAATTATAACAACTCAGCATCTCCATGGGCCAAAACTGTTCTCTTCGGTGCCTTCTTCGGATTTTGCATAGGATACGCGGTCGGCTGCCACGCATGACTCTGCCCTCCATTGGCATCAAAGCACAAAGGGCCTACCTCGCGAATATGTGGAATCACTGGCGCAGATACAGACAAATTTTCGGATTTGTCTGCAACTGAATTTGTGCGTGAAACTAAGGCCAAGCATAGTTTCGTGAAGTAAGACCTGACGGCATCATTTTGCGATATGTTCAGGTATTTCGCCCGATATACCGGTATCGTGACCACGATACCGTTGGTATACCGACAACAAAAGATGCACAAAACATCGACGTCGATGCGGCCTTGCTCTTATGACCAACGCATATCTCAGTACTGGATCTGCGCGCAAAGATATGTGCTCGATGTAATGGCTAAGTCATTGAAAAATGGTGCGCGGGGCGCAAAGATACGCGCGCGCCTACACCTTTGCAGGAAAGCACATAAAATTGCACGGCGCGCATAGCTTTGCGCGTCGTGCGAACATGTTAAGAGACCAAGTTCATTTACTTTCGATAGTTTGGCGTATTTTGTGCAAAAAATTTCCCACTCATGAACGGCAGCGAAATCAATAGGTCAGAGCATGTCGCGTGAATTCGAATGAACGCGACATGCTCTAGACAAAACGGCCACTCGCCCGCACGTGAGCGAATGGCCGAAATACAGGTATCAGTAGGTCTGCTTTAGCTCGCTATAGTCGCCGCGCAGGTAGACCGTGACAGTCACGTCCTGCCTGTCACGATTACGCCAGAACCAGCCGTGATTGCCGGTGAAGGCGGCCCTGATGGCCCCGTCATCCGCAGCCTGGCCGCGACCATCCTCGTAGCTGATGGACTGACCGCTTCCGTCGCCGTGCAGATCATAGTTCACGACACCGCCTTCGGCAGCCCAAGCGTATTCGGCAGTGGCCCCTTCTTCCATGACGATCTTCCACTCGACGCCCTGGCCAGGTTCCAGCGTGAAGCTGAACGTATCCGTCCATGTCCCGGTCGCCTGCGCGTGGGCGCTGCCAACGAAGACGCCGAAGAGGTCGTCAAGCAGGCTCGACTGTCCGCCTGTTTCCAGCATCTGCCGGTCCTTCTCGGCGTCTTCGGCGAGCTGGCTCTTGATCTCACCCATTTCGGTCAGGCCGATGACGCGGCCAATGCCGGTCGGATCGACGCCATATTCGGCAGGCATCACCACCGTCACGAGAAGGGCGACGGCGACTCCGGCGGCAATGCCGGTGGATTTCAGAAGCTGCTTCGAGGAGGGCAGTTGGTCGAGGTCAGGTTTGTGTGCATTGTACATGTTGGTCTCCGTTTTCAGGCTGTCAGGATAAGGCCGGTGATCTGGTAACCCATGAGCAGAAAGCCCAGGGACATCATCACCACATTGGCGGTGTAGGCGTGACGCCAGAAGCGCGGCTGCCTGCGCCACCAGCTCATGACGATGAGGATCACGGCGAGCGCCATGATCTGGCCAAGTTCGACACCGACATTGAACGCCAGAAGGTTCGGCAAAAGCCCCTCCGAGGCGATGTCATAGTCAAGGATCTTCGTTGCGAGGCCAAGCCCGTGGAAAAAACCGAAGATCAGCGTCGCGGCCTTGGTGTTCGGCTGGACGCCAAACCAGCGTTGATAGGCCCCGAGGTTGTCGAGCGCCTTGTAGACCACCGACAGACCGATGATGGCGTCGATGACATAGGCGTTCACGCTCCAGCCAAAATAGACGCCCGCGAGCATTGTCGTGGAATGCCCGATGGCGAAGAGGCTAACGTAGATGGCGACATGCTGCATCCGGTAGAGGAAGAACACGACACCGAACAGGAACAGCAAATGATCATAGCCGGTGACCATGTGCTTGGCCCCCAGATACATGAAGGGGGCAAGCTTCACCCCCCAGATTTCCTGGATGTAACCCGCGTCACCGGGGGTGACATTATGGGCCGCAGCAACCGTCGCACTTAGGGTAAGCGCCAGGAATGAAAGACAGGACAGTAAAAAGGTGTGGCGCGCTGCCAGACCTCTCAAGCCCCTTGGGACTGTCGTCATGGAGTATCTCCGCAAATAAGGTCGTAAGGATCGTTACAGCCGCGCAAAGCGGCGTCGATCACTCGCGCGGAGGCCGCTCCAGACGTGAGATCGGCCCCGACCCTCCCCGGGATCGGCTCAGTCGCCACCCCTCGCTGACGAATGGCGTCGCCGACGCCGGAAGACTGCGATCCAGCACGGCTGCGCTGTGGTCGTGGTCGGCTGCATCATGGGAATGACCATGAAGGGCCCAGTAGAGGTCTTCTTCAAATCCGTGAGAATGGCCGTGAGTCTCGATCATCTCGGCATGGCCCTGACCTGTCTCGACTGTCGAGGGCAGATGCGACGAAGCAGGCATGACCGTCCATGCGAAAAGTGACGTGCAAAGGATCACGGTAAACGCGATTTGTGCCAATCTACGCAAGGATTCCATTGATCTCGCCTGTCTGCTCGTCGCTTGTGTGATGCGTTGTGACACCATCTTGTTATATCCTCTGGGGGAGGATATTCAGGTAGTATGACAACTCAGCCTGTACATGCAAGCCACCCCGCCCTGATTGCCCGGCTGAAACGCGCTGATGGCCATCTGCGGGCCGTGATCGCGATGATCGAAGCGGGCAAGCCCTGCCTGGAGATCGCCCAACAGATGCAGGCGGTCGAAAAGGCTATCACAAACGCCAAACGGGCGCTGATCCATGATCACATGGATCACTGTCTGGACACCGATGATCCCGAGGCCGATCGTGCAGATTTGCGCATGATCGCACGGTATCTCTGAGATTCGCCATGCTCGACATCCTCGCCGACCGCACTTATCGCCACCTGTTTCTGGCTCAGGTCGTTGCCCTTCTGGGAACCGGGCTCGCGACGGTAGCACTCGGGCTCCTGGCCTTCGATCTCGCCGGGGACGGGGCGGCGTTGGTTCTGGGCACGGTTTTCACAATCAAGATGGTGGCCTATGTGGGCATCGCGCCTATTGCCGGGGCCTTTGCGGATCGGGTGCCGCGCCGGGCGCTGCTGGTGACGCTCGACCTCTTGCGCGCCGGTGTGGCGGTGGCGCTGCCGTTCGTGACCGATATCTGGCAGGTCTACGTGCTGATCTTCCTGCTGCAATCTGCCTCCGCCGCCTTCACACCGACCTTTCAGGCGACGATTCCCGATGTCTTGCCCGAGGAGGCGCGCTATACGCGCGCGCTTTCACTATCGCGGCTGGCCTACGATCTGGAGAACATCGTCAGCCCGACACTGGCCGCGCTCCTGCTGGCGGTAATGTCCTACAGCACGCTTTTCTTCGGCACTGTTGCAGGGTTCATCGCCTCGGCCCTCCTGGTCGTCTCGGTCCTGCTGCCCAACCCCGGCCCATCCAAGCCGCGCGGCGTCTATGATCGGACCACACGCGGTATCCGCATCTATCTGGCCACGCCCCGCCTTCGCGGGCTGTTGGCACTGAACCTCGCGGCGGCGGCGGCGGGCGCGATGGTATTGGTAAATTCCGTTGTTCTGGTGCGCGGATCGCTCGGCTTGCCGGAGAGTGCGCTGGCCTGGGCGATGTTCGCCTTCGGCGCAGGTTCGATGACGGCGGCGCTGATTTTACCGCGCGTGCTGGACGCATTGCCGGACCGGCCCGTGATGTTCGGGGGCGCATTGCTGATGGTGGCGACATTGCTGGGGCTTGGGCTGACGGTTCTGTCATCCGGTCTCGGCTGGTCCATCCTTTTGGCAGCCTGGTTGCTGATTGGGCTGGGCTATTCCGCCGTCCTCACCCCTTCGGGCCGATTGTTGCGCCGCTCCGCCCATGCCGGGGACCGCCCCGCGCTGTTCGCGGCGCAATTCGCGCTGTCGCATGCCTGCTGGCTGCTGACTTATCCGCTGTCGGGTTGGCTGCTGACGGTCTACGGTGTCGTTCCCGCGCTGATTGGGCTCGCTCTTCTCGCGGCCAGCGGAATGGTCGTTGCGTTGAAGCTCTGGCCCGCGAACGATGCTGTGGAGATTGAGCACACCCATGACAACCTGCCGCTCGATCACCCGCATCTGCACGGATATCGAACGCACAGCCATGCCCTTGTCATTGACGAGAGCCACCCCCGCTGGGCCACGCATTTCTGAGGCAGTCAAAGCGCGATGCCAATTGGCTGGCTAAAGCCAGTCGCGCAGGATGGGAATAAGAGGAATATCCGCAGGCGGCATCGGGTATGATTTCAGATCCGCGGCGCGCACCCATTTCAGGGTCTGCCCTTCGCGCCCCTGTGCTGTGCCCTCCCATTTGCGGCAGGCAAAGAGCGGCATCAGAAGGTGAAAATCATCATAGGAATGGCTCGCAAATGTCAGCGGTGCCAGACAGCTTGACCAGGTGTTGATGCCAAGCTCTTCCTGCAACTCGCGGATCAGGGCGTGTTCGGGGGTCTCACCCGGCTCCACCTTGCCGCCGGGAAATTCCCATAGCCCCGCCATGGATTTGCCGACGGGCCGTTGGGCCAACAGGACACGCCCGTCGACGTCGATCAGGGCGACGGCAGAAACAAGAACGATTTTCACGACCGGTAATCGGCGTTGATGTCGATATAGCCATGGGTCAAATCGCAGGTCCAGACGGTGGCGGTGCCACCGCCAAGACCAAGATCGACATGAATTTCGATCTCCTGATTCTTCATGTAGGCGGCGGCGCGATCCTCGTCATATTCGGGGCTGACCCAGCCATCCTTGGCCACAAGCATATCGCCAAACCAGATCGACAGGGTGTCGCGATCCGCGCGCGCGCCGGATTTGCCCACCGCCATCACCACCCGGCCCCAGTTGGGATCTTCGCCGGCAATGGCGGTCTTGATCAGCGGCGAATTGGCGATGGATTTGGCGTGCACATGCGCCTCGGCGTCGCTGGCGGCGCCGGTGACGGAGACTTCGACAAACTTGGTCGCGCCCTCGCCGTCGCGCACCACCTGATGCGCCAGATCAAGCATGACACGGCGCAGCCCTTCCATGAAGCCGATGTTGTTTTCGGTCACCCGAATGCCCGAGGCCCCGGTTGCGGCCACCAAAAGCGTGTCCGAGGTCGAGGTATCGCTATCGACGGTGATGCAATTGAACGTGGTCCGGTTGAGAGCGCTGACCGTGTTTTGCAGGATCGCCTGATCAATCGCGGCATCGGTGAAAATATAGACCAGCATGGTCGCCATATCCGGCGCGATCATGCCAGAGCCCTTGGCGATTCCGGCGATATGCACCGCCTGCCCGTCGATCATCACCGTCTCGGCGGCGCCTTTCGGGAAGGTGTCGGTGGTCATGATGGCGCGGGCGGCCCCGCCGATGCCATCGAGGTCAAGGGCGCCCTTGAGGGTGCCGATACTCTCGACGATGCGCTGATGCGGCAGCGGTTCGCCGATCACGCCGGTCGAGGATGAAAACACGCGCGTTGCAGGCACCCCAAGCCGTTCCGCCACGGCGCCGGTCACGGCGCTAACCGATTCGGTGCCGAGGCGCCCGGTAAAGGCGTTGGCATTGCCCGAATTCACGATGATCGCCGCGCCGTCGCTCGGGTCGCCGCCGATCTTGTCCTGACAATCAAGCACCGCCGCCGAGCGTGTGGCAGAGCGCGTAAACGCCCCGGCGATCGCCGTGCCCGGCGCAAGTGTGACAAGCATCACATCGGTGCGGTCCTTATAGCGCACGCCGGCCGAAGTGGTGGCGAAATTCACGCCGCCAATCACCGGCAGGTCGGGAAAGGCGGCGGGGGCAAGTGGGGAAAGCGGCGGGGTGGCGCCCATGGCTTATTTCTCCAGAAGATCGGTGTTGTTGATCAGCGCCGGATCAAAGGCGCTTGTGTCGGTGCGGGTGATTTCCGTGCCGCTTTCAAGTTTGGCGACATAATCGTTAAAGGCCTCCTGGCGGATATCATCGGCCAGTTCATCGCGCACCTCATCGAGGCTTGGGGCTTCCTTGATGCGGGTCTCGTTCAGCTTGATCACATGCCAGCCGAATTGCGTCTTGACCGGAAGTGAGACCTGCCCGGTCTCAAGCTTGGCCACGGCATCAAAGAATTCCTGTACCATCACACCCGCACTAAACCAGCCAAGATCGCCGCCGCCGGGGCCCGACGGGCCGGTCGAATGCTCTTGTGCAAGGGCGGCAAAATTCGCGCCGCCTTCCAGTTCGGCAATGAGGGCCTTGGCCTCGTCTTCGGTCTCGACCAGAATATGGGCGGCCTTGTATTCCGTTTCCTGATCGCCGCCTGTGTATTGCGCCTCATAGGCGGCTTGCAGGGCCTCATCGCTCAGGGCGGTCTTGAGCACGCCGTCGATAACATCCCCCGCGGTGACGGCGCGGGTTTCATTCTCCAGGCGCCATTTGGCGGCCTCGGAGAGAGGGCCTTCATGCGCCTGCATCAACAGGGTTTGCTGAATCAGTTGATCAAGAACACCTTTGAACAGAACCTCGGGCGGAAGCTGATCGTAATCCGCAGGCAGACCATTTCGCAGGGCAAGGATGTGCCCAAGGGTGATGTCACTTTCGCCGACAGAAGCCATGACGGTATCCAGCGTCGGCGCGTCCTGCGCCAGGACGGGGGGGGCGATGGCAAGGCCCGTCATCAGGACGGTGGCGGACAAAAGGCGTAGGCGTGTGAACATGAAGATTTTCCCTTGTCGATACTGCAATGGCGGCTGCGCGGGTGCGCAACGTTGACACTCTTCCGGCGGCCCCTTACATCGCCTTATGATAAAGGCAAAGCCGCGCTCTTTGGCCTGTTGTAGGGTGGCGGGGGAAGCGGGGCAAGCAATTGCCTTTCACGGATAGTCAAAACACCGGAACGGATAAAAAATGCTGGGTATAGGAACGGTCGCCAAAAAGATCTTCGGAACGCCGAATGACCGCAAGATCAAGGCGACCAGGCCGTTGGTTGACAAGATCACTGCGCTCGAACCCGAATTTGAAGCGCTCAGCGATGCCGGGCTGATTGAAAAGACCGAAGAATTTCGCAAGCGTATTGCCGAAGGTGAAAGCCTTGATGCGCTTTTGCCAGAGGCCTTTGCCAATTGCCGCGAGGCGGCGCGCCGCGCGCTTGGTCTTCGGGCGTTCGATGTTCAGCTGATGGGCGGGATTTTCCTGCATCAGGGTAATATTTCCGAAATGAAGACCGGCGAAGGTAAAACGCTGGTCGCGACATTTCCGTGCTATCTCAATGCGCTGTCGGGGCGTGGCGTGCATGTTGTCACGGTCAACGACTATCTTGCGCGGCGTGACGCCGAATGGATGGGCAAGGTGTTTGCCGCGCTTGGCATGACCACCGGCGTTGTCTATCCGCAACAGCCCGAGGCCGAGAAAAAGGCCGCTTACGCCGCCGATGTGACCTATGCCACCAATAACGAGCTTGGGTTCGACTATCTGCGCGACAACATGAAATCCTCGCTCGAAGAGATGAGTCAGCGCGGCCATAACTTTGCCGTGGTCGATGAGGTCGACAGCATCCTGATCGACGAGGCGCGCACGCCGCTGATCATTTCCGGCCCAAGCCAGGACCGAAGCGAGCTTTACCTGACAATCGACGCGTTGATCCCCGAATTGCAGGACGAGCATTTCACGATTGACGAAAAGACCCGCAATGTCACCTTCACCGAAGAGGGCAACGAATTTCTTGAACAGCTTTTGCTGACGCGGGGCGTTCTGGAAGAGGGTCAATCGCTATATGACCCCGAAAGCACCACGATCGTGCATCACGTCAATCAGGGGCTGCGCGCGCACAAGCTTTTCCAGAAGGACAAGGATTACATCGTGCGCGACGGCGATGTCGTTCTGATCGACGAATTCACTGGCCGGATGATGGCCGGGCGGCGTTTGTCCGAGGGGCTGCATCAGGCGATCGAGGCCAAGGAAGGCAGTCAGATTCAACCCGAGAACGTGACCCTCGCGCAGGTCACCTTTCAGAACTATTTCCGGCTCTACGATACCCTGTCGGGCATGACCGGCACCGCCGTCACCGAAGCCGAGGAATTCCTGGAAATCTATGGTCTGGGTGTGGTCGAAGTGCCAACCAACCGCCCGATCGCCCGGATCGACAAGGACGATGCGGTTTATCGCACGACCACCGACAAGCTTAATGCGATCACCGACTCGATCCGCGAAGCGCATGAAAAAGGCCAGCCGACCCTTGTTGGTACCACCTCGATCGAGAAATCAGAGCTGCTGAGCACGCTTCTGACCGAGGCAAAGATACCGCATAACGTTCTCAATGCCCGCCAGCACGAGAAAGAGGCCCAGATCGTGGCCGATGCCGGTAAATTGGGCGCAGTGACCATCGCCACCAACATGGCCGGGCGCGGCACCGACATCAAACTTGGTGGCAATGTCGATTTCAAGATCATGGAGGCGATCGCCGCCGATCCCGAGGGCGACCCCGAAGAGATCCGCCAAAAGATCGAGGCCGAGCACGCCGCCGATGAAGAGGCTGTCAAAGCCGCAGGCGGGCTTTTTGTTCTGGCCACCGAGCGCCATGAAAGTCGGCGTATCGACAATCAGTTGCGCGGTCGCTCCGGTCGTCAGGGTGATCCGGGCAAATCGGCCTTCTTCCTGAGTCTCGAAGACGATCTGATGCGCATTTTCGGCAGTGAGCGGCTTGAAAAGGTGCTGTCGACGCTGGGCATGAAAGAAGGCGAGGCGATCATTCACCCCTGGGTGAACAAATCGCTTGAACGCGCGCAGGCCAAGGTCGAGGCGCGCAACTTTGACATCCGCAAGCAATTGCTCAAGTTCGACGATGTGATGAACGAACAGCGCAAGGTGGTCTTTAAGCAGCGCCTTGATATCATGCGCGCCAGCGACCTGTCCGAGATCATCGAGGACATGCGCGGCGAGGTGATCGACGATCTGGTCGACACATATATGCCGCCCAAGACCTATGCCGATCAGTGGAACACCGAAGGGCTTTATGCGGCGGTGATCGAGCGGCTTAACCTTGATCTGCCGGTGATCGACTGGGCCGCCGAAGAGGGCGTGGATGACGAGGAAATCACCGAGCGTCTTGAAAAGGCCGCCGATGAAATGATGGCCGCCAAGGCCGCTGCCTTTGGCCCCGAGAGCATGCGCATGATCGAAAAGCAGGTCTTGTTGCAAACCATCGACACCAAATGGCGCGAACATCTTCTGACGCTTGAACATCTGCGCAGCGTTGTCGGCTTTCGCGGCTATGCACAGCGTGATCCGCTGAACGAATACAAGAACGAGGCGTTCCAGCTGTTTGAAACCATGCTCAACAGTCTGCGGGAGGATGTGACCCAGAAACTGGCCCAGATCCGCCCGATGACAGAGGCCGAGCAAGAGACCATGATGCAGGAAATGGCGGCACAGCGCGCAAAAATGGAAGCACCGGCCCATGATGCAACACCCGCAGAGGCGCCCGAAGGTGCCGCGTCCGGGTTTGTAGAGTCCGATCCCTCAACATGGGGAAATCCGGGCCGAAACGAGGTTTGCCCTTGTGGATCGGGCAAGAAATTCAAGCATTGTCACGGGCGGCTGGCCTGACTGGCCCCGCCCGAATGACTCCGTTTCTTTGCCACAAGACAGCCTTGTTTAACCAATAGCCTCTACCATTGACCCTTAATGGGGATGGGAGAGTGTTATGTCCAAATACAGACGTTATATCACCGCTGGCGGTACGCTCGCCTGTGCGCTTGGCATCGGATATTTCATGCAGGCGAGCCATCCTGGCCCTGCCAATGTCGGTGCGGCGGGCATGGTGGATGCCGGTGAACCCAAGGTCAATATTTCACAGATCACGCTGACCTCTGCGGCCCCGACGCCGCCGGTTGCCATGGCAGAGCCCGCGCCCTTGCCCGCGACGCCAGTGACACTTGCCGTGGCGCAGGATGCGCCGCTTGCCGATGATCTGCCCACGGAAGAGAGCGCACCGGGCTTTGCCTGCGAATACAGTATGACGGCAAAACCGCTGGCCGCTGCAATGGTGCAGGTCACGCTTGATGCGCCCTGCATGATCAATGAGAAATTCACGCTGCACCAGAATGGCATGATGTTCACCGAGGCGACCGATGAAAATGGCCATAGCGATCTAATTGTTCCCGCACTTGCCGAGAACGCGGTTTTCATCGCTTCCTTTGGCAATGGTGAGGGTGCGATTGCAACCGCAGCGGTCGATACATTTGCCGATTACGACCGCTTTGTCGTGCAATGGGGCGGCGCGAGCGGGATAAAGATTCATGCGTTGGAATACGGCTCTGATTTCGGAGATCAGGGCCACGTCTGGATCAACGCCGCTTATGACATGGGGCGGGCCGCACGTGGCGAGGGCGGCTTTTTGACCCGCCACGGCTCTGACGATCTAGACAATCCGCTGATTGCCGAGGTTTATACCTTCCCGACCGAAACCGCGCTGCGCGCCGGAGACGTAAGCCTGCGGGTCGAGGCCGAAGTAACGGCCGCCAATTGCGGCCGCGATATCGAGGCCCAAACCATTGCCACCGATGGGGCGAGCGGCCTGAAAGTACAGGATATTGTGCTTGCGATGCCCGATTGCGATGGGATTGGTGACTTTCTGGTGTTGAATAATCTGTTCAATGACCTGAAAGTTGCGCAAAACTAGTTGCGCAGCAGTCGGGGATCATTTGATGACAATGGTGCGTGCGGCGATTATCGCCGCACTTTTTGTATTTACCATGGTATTGCCAGTGGCGGCGCAGGATGTGACCCTGCGCTCGTATGACGGGGATGTCGAAATTTCCGGCAACCTGCTTGGCTTTGACGGCGAGTTTTACCGTCTCGACACGATCTACGGCGAGCTGACTGTCGATGGGTCGGGCGTTGCCTGTGAAGGCCCTGGTTGCCCCAACCTTGAAAATTTTGTGGCACGGCTCGTGTTTTCGGGCGCGCCGACAATTGGCAAGGTTCTGATGCCCGCGCTGATCGAGGCCTTTGCCATTCGTGGCGACTATGATGTGACCCGCCAGGATGAGGGCGGTAATGAAATCGGCTATGCCCTCAGGGACCGCAAAAAAGACGAGCTTGTTGGCGAGTTCATCTTTCGCCTGACCAATACCGATGAGGGGTTTGCCGACCTTCTGGCCAATGAGGCCGATATCGCCATGACCCTGCGCGAGGCGCGCACAGATGAGGTAAGCCGCGCCAAGGCCGCCGGGCTTGGTGATCTGTCGGCGCCGGGGCGTGCGCGGGTGCTTGCGCTTGACGCGCTTATCCCGGTCGTTGCGCCCAGCAACCCGGTGCAGGGCATTACCATGCCGCAACTGGCCGAGGTTCTGGCCGGGCGACTTGCCAACTGGAAAGCACTTGGCGGCCCGGATGCGCCGATTGATGTGCATCTTTGGGATGAACGCACCGGTATCGGTCAGGCCAGCGTCGATCACCTGCTGGGGCCCGGCGGCTTGCCGGAAAACAACCGGGTGCGCCGCCATGCCAACGGCGAAGACTTTGCAGAGGCGGTGGCGGATGATCCTTTTGCGCTTGGCCTTACCACGCGATCCGAGCAAGGCAATACTTGGGAGCTTGCCCTGACCGGGGACTGTGGCTTTGCCCTGACGGCAACCCGCCGTGCGGTCAAAACCGAGGATTACCCGCTGACTGCGCCGCTGTTTCTTTACCTTCCGGCGCGCCGGTTTCCCAAGTTGGCCCGCGAGTTTCTGGCCTATCTGCGCGACCCTTCGGCACAATTGGTGATCCGGCGCGCCGGTTTTGTCGATCAGGCCCCTGAAGATATCGACATAAACGCCCAGGGCGACCGCTTTGCCAATGCCATCGCACAGGCCGGGCCCGAGGTTGGCTTGCAGGAGTTGCAACGCATGGTCCGGGTGCTGGCGCCGCTGAAACGGCTGACCACTACTTTTCGGTTTGAACCGGCATCGGTCCGGCTTGACGCGCAATCGCGTTCGAACGTCGAGCAACTGGCGCGCGCGCTCGAACTTGGGCTTTATGATGCGCGCCGACTTGTGTTCGTGGGGTTCAGCGACGGGGACGGGGCGGCAGGGCCCAACCGTGACATTGCCAGGCGCCGTGCCGAAACCGTCGAGCGCGCGGTCAAGCGGGCAGCCGAAACCGCCAATTTTGACCGGATCACGGTCGAAATAGATGCCTTTGGCGAAGCCATGCCGATGGCCTGTGACGATACCGCATGGGGGCGACAGGTGAACCGCCGGGTTGAGGTCTGGGTGCGCTGATCCACGAGACCGGCGCGCAAGGGCCGGATGAGTGTCACAGGTGACCGTCCGAGCGAAAGCTGATTTCGCAGGACTTCCCGATGATGATGTGATCATGCAGAGTGATGCCCATGGTCGCCGCTGCGGCCTCGATCTGACGGGTCATTGTGATATCGGCCTGCGATGGCGTCGGATCGCCCGAGGGGTGGTTATGCACCAGGATAAGCGCGCTGGCATTCAGCTGAAGCGCGCGTTTCACCACCTCACGCGGATAGACAGGCACATGATCAACCGTGCCCTGGGCCTGTTCCTCATCGGCAATCAGGATGTTCTTGCGGTCGAGAAAGAACACCCGGAACTGTTCGGTTTCGCGATGCGCCATGGTGGTGTGGCAATAGTCCAGAAGCGCATCCCAAGACGAGAGCACCTGACGTCGCAACACCTTGGCCCGCGACAGGCGATGCGCGGCGGCCTCGATAATCTTGAGCTCGGTGATCACCGCCTCTGCGATGCCGGGCAGAGCGGCAAGTTGATCCGGGGCCGCCGAGAGAACGCCGTTGAAATCGCCAAATGTCTCAATAAGCTGATGCGCGAGGGGTTTTACATCCCGACGCGGGATTGCGCGGAACAGAACCAATTCCAACAACTCGTAATCGGGCATTGCCTGTGCACCACCGCTCAGAAATCGCGCGCGCAGCCGCTGGCGATGATCGCGAATATATGAGGGCTGTTTGCCGGGAACCAACGGCGCGGCCTCAATGGCCTCGTCGCCGTCAAAAAGCGGCAAGGGCATTTCGGAAAAGGCGCGCGGATCACTCATGGCAAAACCCTGCCCGATCAGAGTTAGCGAATGGTTAATCACGCAAAAGAAAAGGCGCGCCGTCAAGCGCACCTTTTCAGGGATATCATGTCATTTTCGGGCCTAGCTTTTCATCGCGTCCCAAAAGGTTTTGACCGACGAGAAGAAGGTTTTGCTTTCGGGGTTGTTGTCTTCCGACAGGGCCTCGAATTCGCGCAAAAGCTCTTTTTGCTTGCTGGTCAGGTTCACCGGCGTTTCAACGGCAAGTTCGATGAACATATCACCATTGCCGCCGCCACGAAGCGCGGGCATGCCCTTGCTGCGCAGACGCATCTGACGACCGGATTGGCTTCCGGCCGGGATTTTCACGCGACTGCGACCGCCGTCGATGGTGGGCACCTCTATGTCACCGCCAAGCGCGGCCTTGGTGACCGACACGGGAACGCGACAGAAAAGGTTCATCTCTTCGCGCTCGAACAGGTCATGCTTAGCGACATCAATGAAGATGTACAAATCGCCAGGCGGGCCGCCGCGCATTCCGGCCTCACCCTCGCCCGCAAGACGGATGCGAGTGCCGGTTTCGACGCCGGCGGGAATGTTGACGCTAAGAGCGCGCTCTTTTTGCGTCCGGCCCTGTCCCTGACAGGATTTGCAGGGGTTCTTGATGATCTGACCCAATCCACCACAGGTGGGACAGGTGCGCTCAACAGTGAAAAACCCTTGTTGCGCCCGCACCTTGCCCATGCCCGAACAGGTCGGGCAAGTTGTCGGCTCACCACCACCTTCGGCCCCAGAGCCGTTACATTCGTCACAGGGAACGGCGGTAGGCACCTTGATGGTTTTTTGCAGGCCAGAATAGGCATCTTCCAGCGTGACGCGCAGGTTATAACGCAGGTCAGACCCGCGCGCGGCGCGTTGACGGCCACCGCCGGCACGTCCACCGCCGCCCATGAAATCACCAAAGAGGTCATCGAACACGTCGGAAAAGGCACTGGCAAAGTCACCCTGACCGCCACCGCCCATGCCGCCACCGGGACGTGGACCGCCCATACCCCCTTCAAAGGCGGCATGACCGAACCGATCATAGGCCGCTTTTTTATCCGGGTCTTTCAGGGCATCATAGGCTTCACCCGCTTCTTTGAACTGGCGTTCCGAGTCGGGGTTGTCGGAATTGCGATCGGGGTGAAGTTCTTTGGCCTTTGTACGATAGGCCTTTTTGATCTCTTCCGCCGAGGCGCCCTTGGAAAGCCCAAGCACTTCGTAATAGTCACGTTTGGCCATCGGGGATCTCCTTTTGACGGATCATCGGGGGCGGCCTGGAAAGTTGCCAAACCGCCCCCGATCAATCCTTAACGTGCTTCAGGCGCGTTTGTTGTCATCGAGATCCTCGAAATCGGCGTCGAGGATTTCATCGTCGTCGGCGCCGGGGCGATCCGCTGCTGCGGGCTCACCATCGGCTTCTTCCTGGCTTGCCTTATAGATCGCCTCGCCAAGTTTCATCGCCGCCTCGGTGACGTTCTGGATGCCGGACTTGATCTTGCCCGCGTCTTCGCCTTCCAGTTCGTCCTTGAGCGCCGCAACCGCAAGCTCGATCGCCTCGATCGTGGTCGGGTCTACCTTGTCGGCATGCTCTTCCATCGACTTTTCGGTCGAATCGATCAGACTTTCGGCCTGATTTTTGGCTTCGACCAACTCACGGCGGGCCTTATCGGATTCGGCGTTCTCCTCGGCGTCGCGGACCATTTTTTCGATGTCCTCGTCGCTGAGACCGCCAGAGGCCTGGATCGTGATCTTTTGCTCTTTGCCGGTGCCCTTGTCCTTGGCCTGAACCGAGACAATGCCGTTGGCGTCGATATCAAAGCCGACTTCGATCTGTGGCATGCCGCGCGGTGAAGGCGGAATGTTTTCAAGGTTGAACTGGCCAAGCATCTTGTTGTCTGCGGCCATTTCACGTTCGCCCTGGAACACGCGGATCGTCACGGCCGACTGATTGTCTTCGGCGGTCGAGAAGATTTGCGATTTGTTCGTCGGGATCGTGGTGTTGCGATCAATCAGGCGGGTAAAGACACCGCCCAAGGTTTCGATCCCAAGCGACAGAGGCGTCACATCGAGAAGAACAACGTCTTTCACGTCCCCTTGCAGAACACCGGCCTGAATGGCGGCGCCGAGGGCGACAACCTCATCCGGGTTCACCCCTTTATGCGGCTCTTTGCCAAAGAATTTGGTCACTTCTTCGACCACTTTCGGCATCCGGGTCATACCACCGACAAGAACGATTTCATCGACCTCATTAGCTTTCATGCCGGCGTCTTTCAACGCGGCGGCGCAGGGCTTCATCGAGGCCTTGATCAGATCGCCAACCAGGCTTTCAAGCTTGGCACGGGTCAATTTGACAACCATGTGAAGCGGCGAGCCGTCCGAGCCCATCGAGATAAAGGGCTGGTTGATCTCGGTCTGCGAGCTGCTGGACAGTTCGATCTTGGCTTTCTCGGCCGCCTCTTTCAGACGCTGAAGCGCCATCTTGTCCTTGGTCAGGTCAACGCCGTGCTCTTTCTTGAACTCGTCGGCGAGGTAGTTGACGATGCGCATGTCAAAGTCTTCACCGCCAAGGAAGGTGTCACCGTTGGTCGCCTTGACTTCAAACAGGCCATCGTCGATTTCCAGAATGGTCACGTCGAATGTACCGCCGCCAAGGTCATAGACCGCGATGGTGTGGGTGTTTTCCTTGTCCAGACCATAGGCAAGCGCGGCAGCAGTCGGTTCGTTGATGATGCGCAGCACTTCAAGACCGGCGATCTTGCCGGCGTCCTTGGTGGCCTGACGCTGGGCGTCGTTGAAATAGGCCGGAACGGTGATGACGGCCTGCGTCACCTCTTCACCAAGATAGCTCTCGGCGGTTTCTTTCATTTTTCCGAGAATGAAGGCCGAAATCTGGCTCGGCGAATATTTCTCACCGCGGGCCTCGACCCATGCATCGCCGTTGCCGCCATCAATGACGTTGAACGGCATGTTCTTCTTGTCCTTGGCCAGATCCGCATCATCGGCGCGACGCCCGATCAGACGCTTGACACCAAAGACGGTGTTTTCGGGGTTGGTCACGGCCTGGCGTTTGGCAGGCTGGCCGACAAGACGCTCGTTTTCGGTGAACGCGACAATCGACGGCGTCGTGCGTGCGCCTTCAGCGTTTTCAATTACCCGTGCCTGGCTGCCATCCATGATGGCGACGCAGCTGTTCGTGGTTCCAAGGTCAATACCAATAACTTTGGCCATGTTGTTCGATCCCTTCATACTTAGGCGATGTGGCGGATACCTGACCCGTTTCGGCATCAGTTCCCGGTTGAGTCACGGAGCAAGTCAAGACTTATCCCGCGTTTCTGGGCGTATATAGGCAGGCCTATCTAACCCTGCAAGCGGTGCATGGGTGTGGATTCCGCAAAATTGGGTTAATTTGCACTTAGCCCGGCGAAAAAGAGGCGATCAAGATGGCAGAACCGACGCTTGTCGTGCGCGGGTGCGAGATTTATAAAGGCTGGCTTGACGGCGATGCACAGGCTGGTCTGGTTCAGGATTTGCGCGCTGTGGTGGCGCAGGCGCCGCTTTTCACGCCCCGGACGCCGCGTGGAAAACCGATGAGTGTGCGCATGACATCTGCGGGCAAATATGGCTGGTATTCCGACCGGCGCGGCTATCGCTATGAGACTGCGCACCCAACGGGGCGGCCGTGGCCTGCGATCCCGCCTGCGGTGCTTGATATCTGGCGTGCGGTGGTCAGCCCGCAGAGGATGCCCGATTGCTGTCTGATCAACTATTACAAAGCCGACGCGCGGATGGGGTTGCATCAGGATCGCGACGAGGCCGATTTTGCCTGGCCGGTTTTGTCCGTGTCTCTGGGCGATGATGCCCTGTTTCGTATTGGCACCGACACCAGAGGCGGCGCGACCTCGTCGGTCTGGCTCAACTCTGGTGATGTGGTGGTGATGGGCGGCGCAGCGCGACTTTGCCATCACGGCGTTGATCGGATCGAGCCGGGCACCTCCACCCTGCTGCAGGGCGAAGGCCGGATAAACCTGACTTGTCGGGTGGTGGATTAGCGCCGGGCATTCCAGCTACTGGAGGCATATTGCCGGGTGTAGAATTCGCCCATAAGGCCGATCACCAGAAAGGTGATAGAAACATAGATCGGATAGTCCAGCGATGTTTTATGCGGCATATAATTAATGAAGGTAAACCCGCGTGCTTGATCAATGATATGAAACAGCGGGTTCCAGTCAAACATGTTGACCATAAAGGCGGGCAGGGTGTTGACCACGAACATCTTGCCCGAGGCAATCATATTGGCGCGTTGATAGATGGTGACGAACAGTGACACAAAGGTCGGGAACCAGGGTTTTATGCCAAGCAGCACAAGACCGATCGCAACGCCGCTGAACCATGACAGCAACACCATACCAAAGGCCGCGATCGGGCGTTCAACGTCAAATGGCGTAAAGCCGACGTGATAGACGAACAGGATGATGAACATCGACAAGACCTGAATATAAAGCGCGCTGATGGCGGCGGCACTTATTGAGATGATGGTGTTCATCGGCGCATGCTGCATCATCGGCGATGAGGGCCCTTCGGCCCCGACGACCGCACTCACGGCCTTGATATGTGTCATGTACATGAAAATGCCCGACATCATGAACAACAGGAAATCGCCGCGCATTTTTGCGCCCCGAATGCCAAGCACCGTGAACATCAGGTAAAAGGACATCACCATGATCACGGCGGTCAGGATGTTCATCACCAGGGCCATGACCGCATTGCTGTGGCCTTTGCGGATGTTTCGGACCACTGAATGATAAATCAGTTCGGAGATGATAATGACCGACTGAAGGGTTGATCTTGGTCTGGCACTTCTGAACATGGTCGATTGTACCCGGTTGCCTGTGGTTTTCTTGCGTGGGTTTCTTGTCGTCCCGAAGTGAGCGTATCATAAGGGAGGGCAGGTAATCTATCTATTAACGGCGCCGGGTTGCGTCGCGCATAAAAGGAATGGTGTTTTGGACTATGACAAGCTTGTCACGGTGTTTCGGCGATTGGCGCTGGAGGCCGGGGATCGGATCATGGAGATTTACGAAGCCGACGATTTTGATGTGAAGGTCAAATCCGACGATAGCCCCGTGACCGCGGCCGATGAGGCCGCCGATGCGATCATTTCCGCCGGGTTGCGCGCGGCGTTTCCCGATGTGACGCTTGTCACCGAAGAACAGGCCGCCTCACATGCAGAGCGGGCCGCGACCTTCCTTATCGTCGACCCGCTGGATGGCACCAAGGAATTCATCAACCGGCGCGGCGATTTCACGGTCAACATAGCCTATGTCGAAAACGGCGTGCCAACGCGCGGTGTGGTCTATGCGCCCGCCAAAGAGCGGATGTTCTTTACTCTGGCCGACGGCAGCGCGGTTGAAGAAGACGGCCCGTTCCACAAGGACACTCTTGGCACCCTGCGCGCGATCCGCGTGTCCGAGCCGGACAATGCCGCGCTTATGGTCGTGGCAAGTAAATCGCACCGCGATCAGGCGACCGACGACTATATCGGCAAATACGCGGTCAAGGACATGAAAAGCGCCGGCTCCTCGCTTAAATTCTGTCTGATCGCCACCGGCGAGGCCGATATTTACCCGCGCGTCGGGCGCACCATGGAATGGGATACCGCCGCCGGTGATGCGGTGTTGCGGGGGGCTGGTGGGCGCGTGGTGCGCTTTGATGATCACCAGCCGCTGGTTTATGGCAAAGACGGTTATGCCAACCCGTTTTTCATCGCCTATTCCCCCGCGGTTGAACTGAAGGACGCCTGAGGTGAGTGTTCTGATTGTCATCCCGGCGCGCTATGCGTCCTCTCGTTATCCAGGCAAACCACTTGCCACGCTGACCGGCGCCACCGGCGAAACCAAAAGCCTTATCCAGCGGTCCTGGGAGGCCGCCCGCCAGGTGACGGGCGTTGACCGTGTCGTAGTGGCAACCGATGACGAGCGGATCAGATCGGCCGCCGAGGGGTTCGGCGCCGAGGTGGTGATGACCTCTGAAAGCTGTGGCAATGGCACCGAGCGCTGCGCCGAGGCGCTGCAAAATCTTGGCGGTGGCTATGACATCGTCGTCAACCTTCAGGGCGATGCGCCGCTGACCCCGCATTGGTTTGTCGAGGCGCTTGTCAAAGGTCTGCGCACCGATCCGCATTCCGAGGTGGCAACCCCGGTGCTGCGCTGTGAGGGGTGCGCCCTTACCGGGTTTCTTGAGGATCGCGCGGCGGGTCGTGTCGGTGGCACAACAGCGGTGTTCGGCGCCGGGGGCCGCGCGCTTTATTTCTCGAAAGAGGTAATCCCCTATACCGGCCAAAGCTACGCCGACGACGCACCGACGCCGGTGTTTCATCATGTTGGGGTCTATGCCTATCGCCCTGCTGCGCTTGCCGATTATACCGGGTGGGACATGGGCCCGCTTGAGGCGCTTGAAGGTCTTGAACAGCTTCGCTTTCTTGAGCGCGGTCGCCCGGTGCTTTGTGTCGAGGTCGAGGCAAGAGGCCGCCAATTCTGGGAGTTGAACAACCCCGAAGATGTGCCCCGCATTCAGGCAATGATGGCCGAAATGGGCATGGCCTGAGCGGCACGACCCCAAAAATATGAACGCTGCGCACAGAATGTTTGACCTGTCTGCGCGACCGACCTCAATTTTCCCCGCTATACCCTATGCAGCGTTCAAGGTTTTTGTGTATGACTGTAACAGCAGTAAAAAAGTTTTATGAGGAACGGCTCATGCGTACGAAAGTAACCAAGGCGATTTTTCCGGTGGCAGGACTGGGCACACGGTTTCTTCCGGCGACCAAATCGGTCCCCAAAGAGATCATGACACTGGTAGATCGGCCGTTGGTTCAATACGCGATTGACGAGGCCCGCGCGGCGGGGATCAAGGAATTCATTTTCGTCACCTCGCGCGGCAAGGGCGCGCTTGAGGATTACTTCGACAATGCCCCACAACTTGAGGCCGAGTTGCGCAAGAAGGGCAAGACCGAGCTTCTAGAAATTCTGAAATCCACCAATATGGACAGCGGCGAAATCGCCTATATGCGCCAGCACAAGCCACTTGGCCTTGGTCACGCGGTCTGGTGTGCGCGTCGCCTTATCGCCAATGAGCCCTTTGCCGTGATCCTGCCCGATGACGTGATCGCCGCAGAAAAACCCTGCCTTGCGCAGATGGTCGAAGCTTTTGAGGAAACCCAAAGCAATATCGTGGCCGCCATGGAAGTGCCGGACCACATGACCGGCGCTTACGGTATCCTTGATGTGAAAGACGATATGGGGACGATCGTTTCGACCAAAGGCATGATCGAAAAGCCGGGGCCGGGCTTGGCGCCGTCAAACCTTGCGGTGATCGGCCGTTACATTCTTACGCCCACGGTTCTGCAAAAGCTGAACCGCAAAGAGGCCGGTGCAGGTGGTGAAATCCAACTGACCGATGCGATCGATGCCGCGCGCGAAAGCGGCGAAGAGGTTTACGGCTATCGCTTCCAGGGACAGCGGTTTGATTGCGGATCAAAGGCCGGATTCTTGCAGGCAACGGTCGCCTTTGCCCTGGCGCGTGCCGATCTGCGCGATGATCTCTGGAACTATATTTCGGATGTTGTGCATTCGGAAAAGGCCGCCCAGTAGCGCGGTAAAAGGGGCCGGTTGTGACAAATATTCTGGTGACAGGTGGTGCGGGCTATATCGGGTCGCATGCCTGTAAGGCATTGAAGGCGGCGGGCTATACGCCGGTGACCTACGATAACCTTAGCACGGGCTGGCAGGACGCCGTGAAATTCGGCCCCTTCGAGCAGGGCGATCTGACCGACCGCGCCCGGCTTGATCAGATTTTCGCCGCCTATCAACCGGTTGCCGTCATGCATTTCGCCGCGCTGAGCCAGGTCGGCGAAAGCATACGCGAGCCGGGGCTTTACTGGCATAACAACGTGGCCGGATCGCTTAACCTGTTGCAGGCCGCAGTGCAGGCGGGATGCAAGAATTTCGTCTTTTCCTCGACCTGCGCGACCTATGGCGATCAGGATAACGTCATTCTTGACGAGACCAGCGCACAGCATCCGATCAACGCCTATGGTGCCAGCAAACGCGCGATCGAAGATATGTTGCGTGATTTTGAGGTGGCCTATGACCTGCGCCACGTCATTTTCCGTTATTTCAACGTTGCCGGTTGCGACCCTGCCGCCGAGGTGGGCGAATTTCACCAACCCGAAACCCATCTGATCCCTCTCATGCTTGACGCGATTGAGGGCAAGCGTGACGCGCTGACGATTTTCGGCACCGATTATGACACGCCCGACGGCACTTGCATTCGCGATTATGTGCATGTCTGCGACCTTGTGGATGCGCATATTCTTGGTCTGAAATGGCTAGAGGATGCCAAAGGCAGCCGGGTCTTCAACCTTGGCACCGGAGCCGGGTTTTCGGTGCGCGAGGTGATTGACCAATCCGCCGCAATTACCAATCGTCCGGTGCCGGTTGTCGAGGGGCCGCGCCGCCCCGGGGATTGCACCAAGCTTGTGTCCGGCTCGACCCGCGCCGAGACCGAACTTGGCTGGAGGCCGGTGCGTTCCAACCTCGACAAGATGATTGCCGATGCCTGGCGTTGGCATCAAACTGGACATTACGATAAATAGCGCCGACGCTGTCGCAGGTGTGCGATAAGGACGGACATGGGCAGGATGGACAGGCTGAACGATGTGGCAATGGCCTATCGGTTGCGATGGAAGCGCCGCCGCCTGTTGTTGCGCGCCCTTCGCAAGCGTCGGCAGTTAAGCCCGGTGATGGACCGCACTGCAAGCATCGCAGCGGATGATATTCTCGCCGCCAGCACAGTGCGCAACGAACGCATGCGCCTGCCGTTTTTCCTTGATCACCACCGCAGCCTTGGCGTGCGCCATTTCCTGTTTGTCGATAACGGCAGCGATGATGGCACCGCCGACTATCTTGCGCAGCAACCCGACGTGTCGCTCTGGGCCACCACACATAGTTACAAGCTGTCGCGCTTTGGGGTGGATTGGCTGACCTGGCTACAGCTCAAGCATGCCCATGGTCATTGGTGTCTGACGCTCGATGCCGATGAAATCCTGATCTATCCCTATTACGACACCCGCCCCCTGCCCGCACTGGTGGATTGGCTTGAACGACAGGGACGACAGTCGTTTGGCGCGCTGATGCTGGATATGTACCCCAAGGGTCAACTTTCGGCGCAGGACTATTGCGAAGGCGATGATCCGTTCGAGACCCTGTGCTGGTTTGATGGCGGCAATTACATGATCCGCCGCAAGCCTGACCTGCAAAACCTGTGGATTCAGGGCGGCGTGCGGGCCCGACGTTTTTTCGCAACAGAGCCAAGGCGCGCGCCGACGATGGGCAAGGTGCCTCTGGTCAAATGGAACCGTCGCTTTGCCTATGTAAGCTCGGCGCATTCGCTTTTGCCGCGCCGTTTGAACCGGGTTTATGATTGCATGGGCGGCGAGTCGGCCTCGGGCGTGCTGCTGCACACTAAATTTCTGAGCACCGTTGTTGAGCGCTCTGCCGAGGAAAAACAGCGCCGGGAACATTTCGCCAATAGCGCGCTTTATGATGCCTATTACGATGATCTTACGCAGGATCCCGATCTCTGGTGCGATCAGTCGACCCGTCTCACCGGTTGGCGACAACTCGAATCAATGGGCCTGATGTCGCGCGGCGGATGGGTGTGACCTGCTAGCCAATTTCGGCAATGAGGGCGTGATGGCGGGCGGTGTAATCGGCGCGCACAAGGGTGGGCGGGCGCAGATCAATCGCCAGATCACCGATCACCTCGGGGTCGGGTTTGCCAAAGAAACGATCCGCCTCGGCGATGCTGAAACCGGCGATTTCTGTGGCTTCCATCCAGGCGCTTATCTTGTCGGCCTTCTTGATCTTTTTCTTGATCGCAGGCGGCAGAGTGGCGGGCAGGCCAAAGCGGATATGGATCGCAGCGACAAGCCGCTTGTCCAACTCGTCATAGCCCGGCCCGACGGCATTCTTGACCGGCGAAATCATGTCACCGATCACATATTCCGGCGCGTCATGCAAAAGCGCGGCAAGGCGCCATTTCGCGGGCGCGCGCGGGGTCATGCGGGCAAACAGGCGCTCGACCAAAAGCGAATGCTCGGCCACGGAATAGGCAAAATCGCCCACCGTCTGCCCGTTCCAGCGGGCAACAAAGCTAAGCCCGTGGGCGATATCTTCAATCTCGATATCGACCGGCGTCGGGTCGAGCAGATCAAGCCTGCGGCCAGACAGCATTTTTTGCCATGCACGGGGTGTGGCCAAGGGGGGTGTCCTCAATCAAGTTTGGAGTCTTATGAAGCAGCAATCACTGCTATAATCAACCACCAGCTTAACAAGACCTGCGATTGCGGCGGCTTAACCCCACAAAAGCAAAAACTTTAGCTCAGAACCGGCGACTTTAATCCCGGTCGACATAGACGGTAACGCGGGCGGATAGACCTGCGGCATCAATCACGGAAATTTTTGAAAAGCCTTCGGAAATTCCAGTGAGCGCCGTTTCACGTCGATACACTCCAGTCAGAATTGGTGACCCATTGGCCAGCCACGTAAAGGGCGGTTTGCCGTCACGCAGCTTGACCGGGAGGCCGTCACGGGCCGAAAGACGCGCGCCATCCGGGGGAAAGATCAGTTTGGGCGCATCAGAAGCAGCCTGAAAAACCGCGTCGCGTCCGGTAAACCGACGCAGGGGTTGAGGCAGTTCCGCTGTGGACACGATCAGCGCCTTGGGCGGGGGGGCGGGCAGCGGATCATTCTTTGGCTTCAGCCGTTGAAAGGCCTCAAAAAGGACCGGCGCGGCCAGATCGCCGCCAAAGGCACCGGGCACCGGTGTACCATCGGCGCGACCAATCCACACCCCGGCCACATGCGCCCCGTCAAATCCAACGGCCCAAGCATCGCGATGGCCGTAAGACGTGCCGGTCTTATAGGCCATCCTGCCCGAAGGTGCGCCGTTTGGCGGGGTTATTCCCGCAAGGATATCCGCCACTTGCCAGGCGGCGGATCGGCTGACGATCTGGTGTTGCGCATTACCCGCCGGTCGATCGGCATTCCAATATAGCGGCCGCGCCTTTCCACCTTGCGCCAGCATCGCGTAAAGTTGCACTAGATCGTTCAGCGTCACACCAATGCCGCCCAAGGCAACGGCCAATCCGGCCTGATCACCGGGCAGTCTTGCGTCAACGCCAGAGCGGCGTATCACATCCATCAGATGTGCCGGGCCGATTTGATCCATCAGCAAAACAACCGGAATATTGAGCGATTGGCGCAGGGCTTCGGCAACCGGCAGCTCACCTCGAAACTGACCGTCAAAATTTTGCGGTGCGTAGCTGCCAAAAGCCACAGGCCGGTCATTTATCAACGTTTGCGGATGCGCCAGACCACGATCAAAGGCCATGGCATAGACCAGCGGTTTCAACGTGGAGCCGGGGGATCGTACGGCGCGGGTCATATCGACGTACCCCTGTCGCGCAGGCCCTGCATCATAACCGGCAGACCCAACCGAGGCGAGAATTTCGCCGCTGCGGTGATCCGCAACAACCAAAGCAACCGACACGTCATCGGACAACCCGAAAAGAGCCTTGTTCGCCAGACTCTCAAGGCTTTGCTGAAGCGATGCATCCAATGTCAAATGGTGACGGTTTGTCATGGGATCGGCACCCAAAGCCCTGTCGCTCAGATGCGGTGCCAGGGCAGGAAACGCACGACGGCGGGAGGGGACAGGCTCGCTCAATGCAGAGCGAGCTGCCCCGATGGTTAACTGGCCAGACTTCTGCATGCGCGCCAGAACGCGGTCTCGCGCCACCTCAGCCACTGCATGGTTCCGGTCGGGCCGCCGGGCCTCTGGAGATTGCGGAAGCGCAACCAGCAGGGCGGCTTCCGCCGGGGTTAGACGCTTGGGCTCTTTGCCGAACCACGCCAGAGTTGCCGCGCGGATGCCTTCCAGATTGCCACCATAAGGCGCGCGTGTCAGGTAAAGCGTCAGAATCTGCGCCTTGCTCAGCTTGCGCTCCAACGCCAATGCAAGCCTGATTTGCCGCAGCTTTCCACGCCATCGCCCGGTGCCGCTTTCCTCCAGCAGGCGTGCGACCTGCATTGTCAGGGTTGAACCGCCCGAGATAACCCTGCCATTGACCACCGCCTGCCCGACAGCGCGCAACATGGCGCGCAGATCGACACCTGCGTGGCGATAAAACCGTTTGTCTTCATAGGTAATCAGCATTTTCAGAAAACCCGGATCAACCTGATCAGGGGTCACCGCCAGCCGCCAACGACCATCGGCCACGGTATAGATCCGCAGCATGCCAGCATTGCGATCACGCACCTCAATCGAGGTCTCGTTGATCAACGGTGGCAAATCCGTGGCCGTAATCCATTGATCAACACCATCGCGCGCCACGGCAGCAAGCAATAGGACGGCGGCCAAAACAAAGAGCGCGTAGCGCATCATTCAACAACCGTCATATCGCCCGTGGCAGTGCGCGCGCGATAGCGGGGGCGGTACATATCCTCAACCGTGGCGGCGGGGTGATGGTAGCTTCCCGGCGATATAGCGCGCACGATATAGGCCAGTTGAAAAGGCTTGTCGCTGCGCCAGTCAACAGCCGCCAAAAACCGGTCCGAGCGGAATTCGGAATGCTGGGCATCCGCAGGTTCAAGCCAGTCCAACGCACCAATATCGCCCGAACGAAGCAGGTTGGGGTTGTCGATCTCCAGCCCGGCGGGCAACGGATCATCGACCATAAGCCGGGCCTCGCCTTTTTCAAACGGAGCGATCCGCAGCACTGTAACCAGCCGCATGCCCGTGGTCACCCGGTCAAGCGAGACCGGATTGCCGTCCATGTCGAAATACTGTCGTTCGATCGCATAGCCATAGCCGCCCGCGTCTGCCGGCACCTGGGGGATGCCAATCGTCGTCAGGGTAATGTCCGTCTCTTTGTCCGAGGTATTGCGAATGGCTTGCGGCGTCAGGGTATCCGCCTCGATCATCCGCACAAACGGGCCGGAAACAGATGCACCATTCAGGGTCAGCCCGGCGGTGGTTTTATCGTCGATCAGCGCACGTGCGGCCATCAGGCTCCAGACCTGTTCCTGCGTCGACATTTCAGGCCCGGCCTGGCTTAGCGCGTTGGCCAGCGTACCCCGGTCGACAACCTTGCTTCCCGCCTCGATTGCCAGCGTCAACAATCCGGCCTTGTCACGCAGGCGCGTCCCATAGTCGGCGCGCCAGTGCTGGCCCTCCTCACCTTTGGGCGCGGCCGACACACGAACTGCTTGGGCAAACATCCGGTCGGCGCGGGTCTGATCGCCGTAAGACGCCAGCGCCGCCCCCAATTGCGCCGCCGCCAGTGGCGTGGCAAAAGCATCGACCTTGACGTCCGAATAGTAGCGCAAGTCACCCATCCGGGCGGCCCCTTCACGGGCCAGAACCATCAAGGCATAGGCAATATCTTCGCCACCCTTGTCAAAGTCGGGGGCATAATTCACCCGGTTGCGCAGATTATCCATCGCCATGGCAAAGGCCTGATCCGGCACGTCATGCGCCTCGGCACGCGCACGCGACAGGAAGTCGGCAACATAGGCGTCAAGCCAGAAATCCCCGGACCCTGCACGCCAAAGGCCAAAGGCCCCGTTGCTTGACTGGCGCGTCAGGACACGGGCAATCGCCTGGTCAATCCGCATCTGCACCTTGGCGGCATCACCAAGCCCCACCGCCTGCGCGACCTGATTGTAATACAAGAGCGGCATGGCTTGTGAGGTGACCTGCTCGGTGCAGCCATAAGGATAGCGGTCAAGCGCAGATAGCAGTGCGGGTGCGTTCATGCGCGCCAAGGGACCAGCCGAAACAATGGCGCGGCCCGATCCGGCGCGATAGGCGGCGAACACCTGATCGTCCAGCGTAAAGGTATCCCCTGCCCCAAGCGAAAATCGCCGGGTGGTGGAAATCGCCGGATCGTTGGAGCGCACCGGCAGTGTCAGCTCTTTGGTCAGTTGCTTGCCATCCGGCGTGGTCAGGGCCACACGCAGTTTGTGGTCGCCCTCTTCATTTGCCGTAACCGGGAGTCGCAGCACTGTCTTTTCATCTGTGCCCAGATCAAAGCCCGAAGGAATGGAGCCGACAAGCGTCACCCCCTCTGCGCTGACATCCAGCCCCATCCGGCCTGTTGGCCCCTCAGTGTGCACAATTTCAAGCAGGATACGGCTGCTATCACCCGGCGCCAGAAACTGCGGCAGAGAGGCCGTAACAACAACCGGGTCACGCACCAGCACGTCACGCTCTGCCTGTCCCACGGCCTTGCCCGACCACGCCACAGCCATCAGCCGCACGGTGCCGTTGAAATCAGGCATGTCGAAATCTGCGCGGGCTTTGCCGTCAGGGCCAATCGTGACGGGGCCAGAGAAATAGGCCACCAGGTCTTCGATCGGGGGCGGTGACTGGCGTTGCATATTATTACCCGCATCGCCGCCGGAGCGCACCCGTCCGGCGGCCCCGTTCATGCCATCAATCAGACGGCCATAAATATCACGGATTTCGACACCAAGCCGACGCTGGCCAAAGTAATGCGCCGACGGGTCGGGGCTATCGAACCCGGTGAGGTTCAGAATACCCAGATCAACCGCCGCAAGGGTGACATAACCGGTATCGCCCTCGGCCAGACCCTCAACATTGACCGCCACCTCCAGCGGTCCGCGCGGGGCCAATCTGTCGGGCGCCTCGATGTTGACGCTTAGCTGACGGCTGCCGGGGTCAATCTTGGCATAGCTCAGCCCAAGGGACCGCGCCGGGTTTTGCCCCGCGACCACATTCATCGGCCGGATCACCTGAGCGGTCACATACGCGCCGGCCCCCCAGTCATCAGTCACGGTCAGCGGGATCACGGTCGCGCCTTCAGCCACCTCAACCGCCAGCCGGTCGATCACCCGGTTGGACATCACCGTGATCAGCGCTGTGCCCGCGTAACGCGGCACAATCCGCAACTGCGCGGTGTCACCACTCTGGTAATTCGGCTTGTCCAGTGACAGCTCTAGCGTATCGGGCGTTTGCGAGGCATCGGCGGGGGCGTACCAGCCCGCGTAAAATTCCATCGACGAGGCCACATATGGGCCGTCCAGACGCTCGACCACCAGCTCATAACTGCCCCATTCAACCGGGGCCGCGACGCCCACAGGCGTATCACCCAGCATTGCATCACCGGTGGCTACACGTTCGCGACGGGTGATCGGCTCCCAGTTCCAGTTGCCGTATTCATGATACCACTGATAACGGGTCTCGATCCGGTTGATGGTCCAGCGAACCTGCATCGGAACCGGTGACAGCTCAGAGCCAACAGCGATGATCCTGAAACCGGCCTCGGTGCCCTCGGGCACAACGCCGTCAAATTCAGCCTTCAGCCCAATCATCGGGCCGCTAGGGGCCAGCATCCGTGTCAAGCGGCGCTCAACCGGGCGGCCTGATCCTTCGTTGACCTGAATGTTGACCGTCACCTCATAAGGCCGGTCAACCTCAGCGGCCTTGGGCAATTCCACCGGCAGCACCAGCCGCCCGGCAGCATCTGTCACACCGCCATCCAGATAGGTGGTGTTGGTAGAGACCTGTTCATCATGCCTGCCAAAACTGTAGCCAGGGAACGCGGAAAGGCTTCGCTTTGCCTTCAGGCTTGCAATACCGCTGGCTTTGAGCCCGGCACCGGGGGCGCCAAACAGATATCGCGCCTCAATCGTCAGAGGCGGGGTATCGCCGGGGCGGATTTGCCCCTTGGGCAGCGTCAGGTCAAAGTCGATGCGTTCGGGTAGAAAATCTTCGACCAGCAGCAATTGGTGGGCCAGCGCCGGGGCATCCACATCGGCCCTGATATCGAGCGTCCATGTGCCACGCGGGGCGGAGTTGCCGATGGGCATATTGAAAACATGCCCGCCTGCGACATCATCCGCCGATACCTGGCGGGCGTATTCCACACCATCAGGCCGGGTCAGGATCGCGGTCAGGGGTAGGCCGGTGATTGCCGAGGCCACGCCATCACGGGCAAGGGCCGTGGCATGGATGACTTCGCCTGCGCGGTAAGCCCCACGGTCCGTGGTCAGGAATACATCGACCGGCGGCGCCGGGGCCCGGCCTTCAACTCCGCGATCCGAGAGGTCAAAGGCCGGGTCGGTCAAGGACAGGAACGCCATGTCGTCCTGACCCATCGTTGCCATGACCAAGGCAGGAGAGGCGCCACCAGTGCCACGGATCAACCCCGGTGCAAACAATGCATGCCCCTGGGCATCGGTACGCAGGCGGGCCAACTCCCGGTTGGCGCGCGACAGCAGGGTCAGCTCAACCCCGTCCATCGCAGCCGCATCCGACAAGCCACGCACAAAAACATGTAGCCCATCAGTGCCTTTCAGCGTGGTCAGCCCCATATCCGTCAGCACAAACCATTGGGTCGCACCCGGATCTTCATGGGTGTCAACGCCTTTGACGCGCGCGGTCAGGGCATAAATCCCCGGCGCCTGATCAGCCAGAACCTCGCCCATGGGCAGGCGGGTTGTCATGGTCTGGTTCAGCTGGTTTTGCACCTCGCCGACACCAGTCCAGACATCTTCGGCAACATCGTTGGAAAAGCTCTGTGCCTGATACTGACTGAGCGGACGACCAAAATAGTCATCCTGTATAGCGCGCAGCAAGTTGCGGTCACTGACCCGACGCAGAAGCAGCTCGACCCTGTCCAGATTAACGGTTTCAATCGGCAGCGCGGCATCGGCGGCCTTGGGCAGGATATAGGCCCGGCCCGGAAAACTGACCTTGGGGTCGCGGTCGCGAACATATAACGACAGCTCCACATCTTTGATCAGGCTTTCACCACTGGCGCCGGGCAGGCCCTTGCGAAACGTCACGCTGTAGCGTTGCCCGTGCTGCACGCCATCAATGCAGATCTGCCGGTCGTCGGCCTGCACCACCAGCCCCTGACCGGGCAGGCGAACATAAGGCGTGTAATCCGTACCCGCCTTGATCAGCCTCTCGGAAAATTCGGCACAGATGCGCGGGGCGGCACTTTGATTGTCAACGCGATGCTCGGTGATACGAAAGCCATACTTCGCGACGGCCTTTTCCAGGGCTGCAACGATATCCTGCCGCGGCTGAATGCTTTCGGCCAACCGCAAGGCACTGACCATGTCGCGCCCACGCCCGGTTTTCTCTAGCGCCTCGGCCATGACCGACAGGGCCGAGACCCGTGCCGGATCTGTCAGGGCGCGCAGGTAGGCATTGGTTGACGCGCTCAGCGCCCGCGCGCGGTAGCTGCGTTTGTCAGACGGTTTTTCAGTTTTGAGGCGTAATAACAGGCGCGCATATTCGGCCCATAGATCGCTGGTGTCCGACTTCGAGAGTGCCGCGCCCGTCCAGCGCATAGCGTTCAGAAAATCACTGTTGGCGATCCGTACCCGAGCGGCGTCCAGCATGGTCGCCACATCCCATTGACCTGCCGGATGTGACGGCCCGATGTTAATCGCCTGTTTCATCGCGTTGCGCAAATCGGCATCCGACAGAAAGCCCAGATCGCTGCGGCGCTGATCGGCGATGGCCAGAACACGTGGATCGGCAGGCAAAATCTCGGCCGAAATCGCCCCCTCATAAGGGACCTTCTCTGAAACCTCGCGTTTAAGGAAACAGGCGTTTGACCGGGAATTGAAGGTGTAAGCCTTGCATGATGAATTGCGCAAGCAGGCGTTTGCACAGGCTTGCCGCGTGGTATCAAACAGCGGTTCAAGATCGGCCCCGTAAAAATCGACGTCTTGCGTGACAACCTGATGCCGGTCCGGAACGCTCGATTGGGCGGCGGCCTGAACAGCCAAACTTGCAGCGAAAGCGTACATTAGGAAAAAGCGGAACATGGGAACCCTCCTTGGCCTGTGCGGCAATCGTGGCACGTGGTCTGCCATCTGACAACGATTCACCCACGCAATTCAGGGTCTGAGTCCTTTTTGATGGAATGGCTCATACAAAGTTCAACACCGTGAATTGGCCCTGCTTCCAGACGAATAGGCACAATTCCTGCCATGCTGACGGGCCAGGCGGCCCGCCAGGATCGTTACCGGATCAGGATTGCGGTGACGGTTTTGCCAGCCACCTTCGGCAAGGTCAGATGATCCGCACCTGGGTGCCGACCGGAGAGATATCAAACAGCTCTGCAATCATCTCATTGTAGAGACCGATACATCCGTCCGAAGAGGGTCTTCCGATCTTGCGGGTATCATGCGTGCCATGAATGATATACGCAGGCCAGCTCAGATACATTGCATGCGTGCCAAGCGGGTTGTCAGGGCCGGGCGGCATGTAATGCCAGTCCGGAAACCGTTCCATCATCGACGCGGTCGGTGTCCAGTCGGGACCAACTTTCTTGCGGACGATTTTGGTGTAACCGCGCTTGGTCAGTTCCTCGGAGGCGGGAACGGACGTGGGGTAGACGCGATAATCCTGGCCGTTGCCGCTCCAATAATGCAGCGCGCGCGATCCGGTATCCGCGACGATGGTGGCGACACCCAGATCGTCGAAATGATCGCGCCAGTCCTGGGTGATGAAACTTGACTGGTTTCGCCTGTTTGTTTCCACCGCAGGCTGCGCTCGCAACAAGGTGGGCGCCGCCAGACTACCTGCCAGGGCAATGCCAGACATCAGGGCATGGCGCCGTGTCATTTGGCTTTTCATTATGGTCTCCTCTTTCATGCTCTCAGCGTTAAGAACGGCGCCATCCTTTCGATCTGCGCCGTATCGTGATAGGTTTTGACGGGACCAAATGTAGGCCCGTCCTTGCGGACATCCGGCGGGGCGCCCAAGACGTGGGGGCGCCGGTAACACGGCAGAACCCGCAATCCGGCAAGCATCTGAACAGGTGACAGTACGCTCCCCAAGAAGATATCCACGTGTTTCATTCTGCGTAAGTCGCCGTGCGGCCTTAAGCGAGGCTTAAGGTCTACGGATCATCGCAGGATAGTTGAAAAGGAGGCCCCTTCATGCGCGTTCTGATCGTCGAGGATGATGAATCCCTGGCCGACGGTCTGTCTGTCGGCCTGCGACTGTCCGGCCTCACGCCCGAAGTGGTGACGACAATCGCAGACGCGCTCGAGGCCGTGGCGCAGGGTGGGTTTGCCGCGATCTTGCTTGATATCATGCTGCCGGATGGCACAGGGATAGATTTCCTGTCGGATTTGCGGTCACGCGCCGACACCACGCCGGTCCTGCTGCTCACTGCGTTGGATCAGGTGCAGGACCGGGTCACGGGGCTGGATGCCGGGGCGGATGACTATCTTGGCAAGCCGTTCGACCTTGACGAAGTGCTCGCCCGCTTGCGAGCAATCGTGCGGCGCGCAGAGGGCCGTGCCGACGCCGCTCTCAAATGGAACGGTCTCGATGTCGATCCGGCCCGGATGAGCGCGCGGATGCAAGGTCAGTCAATCGAATTCTCCCCCAGGGAGTTCGCGATACTGCGCGCACTTCTGGAACGACCTGGCGCAATTCTTTCCAAATCCTTACTCGAAGACCGCCTGTATGGATGGCAGGATGGTGTTGAAAGCAATGCCGTTGAGGTTCACGTCCACAAGCTGCGCGCCAAACTTGGTGCCGATTTCATCCAGACGGTGCGCGGCGCCGGTTATCGTTTGGCTAAGGACAGGTCATGAATTCAATCCGGATCAGGTTGTTCGCCATCTTGCTTGCCGCGACGGGTATCGTGTGGCTCTCGGCTTTTATATGGGTTCAGCAATCCACCCGCGCCAAGGTCGAGCGCATGCTTGATGCCCGTCTGGCCGAGGCCGGTCAGATGGTGTCTTCACTGATTTCGGACCAGCGTATCGATGTGGCTCGTGCCCCGGCGACGGTGACAGAGACCCCTACCGATGGCGAGTTTTCGCCAGTCGGCTATTCACACAAACTGTCCTGTCAGATCTGGTCCCTCGACGGGATATTGGTTGGAAGCTCGAAAAGCGCGCCTACCGCACAGTTGACCAGTGACGACACCGGGTTCAGCATCAATGCCATTGATGGAGAGAGATGGCGTGTCTATTCCGTGGTCAACGAGACGCTGGGACTGCGGATAATGGTGGGTGACAGCTATACTGTCCGGGACCGTCTCGTTCGGGATGTTACCAAGGGGCTCGCCCTTCCGGCACTGCTGATGTTCCCGATCCTCGCCGGTCTGATACTGTTCAGTGTACGGCGTGGTTTGGTGCCGCTTGAACAGATGGCCGCCGCTTTGTCGCGACGCCCCGCCGACAATCTCAGCCCTATGGCGGTGGCATCGCTGCCGCGTGAAATTAAACCTATGGGCGATGCGCTGAACGGTCTTTTTTCCCGAGTAGATGCGATGCGCGACCGCGAGAAAAGCTTTACCTCGTTTGCGGCTCATGAGCTCAAGACACCTCTGGCAGGAATAAAGACGCAGGCGCAGGTCGCGGCGATGGCGCCCGATTCCGAAACGCGCGGGCAGGCATTGCATCGCATCCAACTGGGCGTCGAACGCGCCGACAGAATGGTCAAGCAACTGCTGGCTCTCGCTTCGCTGGACACGGGCGATGGCACAAGCGACGGCACTTGCAACGTGATCTCGGTGGTTAAGGCGGCCATATCGGATCTGACACGTGTCGCCACCGACAATCACGTGTCGGTCCAAATGGGTGACCGCACCGATGGCAAGACGCAGGCAAATGCAGTCCTTCTGACGGTTGCCGTGCGAAATGTCCTTGAGAATGCAATCATCGCCTCGCCACCCGGCGCCACGGTAGAAATCGTCGTCTCCAGGGACGGCGAGCACTGTCTGGTGGCCGTGCTCGATCGCGGACCAGGAATTTCGGGGCCGGATCGGGCGCGAATAACGGATCGGTTCTATCGCGGAAACGGTGCGAAAGAGGGTGGCAGCGGACTTGGATTGTCGATCGTTGCCACCGCTTTGCAACGTCTTGGTGGCACCGTAGATTTCGACTCGCGTGCAGATGGCGGAGAAATTGTCACCTTGGTGTTTCCGCAAGGTTGAATGGGTTTCGCACCGTCTGATCCAAAGAACATCAAGCGCAAACAGGCCTGTGCCGTCAACGCTGCCGCTTCAGGCGGTGCCAAACCGCGCCAGGCGGACGCCCTTGCTTTCAAGCTTTTCACGAACGGCGCGGGCGATATCCAACGCCTCTGTGGTGTCGCCATGCACACAGATCGTATCGACCCGCGTTGCGATCCGTTTCCCGCTTTCCGCGATGATCGCGTTTTCCGTGACCATCCCAAGGATGCGATCCGCCGCCACGCCAGCATCATGGATAACCGCACCGGGACGCTTGCGGTCAACCAGGGTGGCATCGTCATTATAGGCGCGGTCGGCGAAAATCTCACCGGCCCAGTTACACCCAAGTTCCTCTGCAACCTGCTGCATCGGGGTGGCGGCCAGAACGAGAATGGTGATATCCGGCGCGATCTCCAGCGCGGCGCGGTAACAGGCGCGTGCAAGGTCGCCGTCCTCGCTGGCCATGTTCGAGAGCGCACCGTGCAATTTGAAGTGCCTGACCTGCGACCCGGCGGCACGGGCCATCGCCAGCGACGCGCCCAATTGATACTGAATCATATTGCGCAGGCTGTCGGGTGAGAGGGTCATCCGGCGGCGGCCAAACCCCTGAAGGTCGCCAAATCCCGGATGCGCGCCGATGCCGACGCCCTTGTCCTGGGCCAATCGCATGGTACGCGCCATCACGTCGGGATCGCCGGCATGAAAACCACAGGCGATATTGGCCGAGGTGACGACATCCAAAAGGGCGGCGTCGTTGCCCATGGTCCAGTCACCAAATGATTCGCCCATATCGGCATTGAGATCGACGGTTCGTGCCATTGCGCTAGTCCTCTATGTGGTCCCATCCGGTGATCGCCCCGCTGATCAACTGATAGCTCAGCAAATCGTGCATGCGGTGCGGGTCGCGGATCAGCGGTTGCACCAAGCGTGCCATGTCGGCACGCAGGGTTTCAAGGGGGCGGTGTGCCGCGACCGCCTGTTCATGGGTCACGAATTCGAACCTCAAGGGCGTACCGGGCGTCGCCTGCGCCACTTTGGCAAGGTCGCCGGGCGTGACCGTACCGATGCGGGGATATCCGCCAACGGTCTGACATTCGGGCAGCAAGACGAAGGGCTGGCCATCGCCGGTCATCTGAATATCGCCGACGGTCATGCATTCCGACAGGATCGTAAGCTGTTCACCGGTCGAAAACGGCGGGCCCTCAAACGCAAGCTCGGCGCCCTGACGATTGCCGCGTGGGGTGCGCTCAAACGCGGTGGCCTCGAATCGCGCGCGCACATCCTCGGGGAAGTGAGCGGTGTGAACACTTGGTAAAACAGTGACTGTTCCACCGGAAAACCGGTCTTGTGGTATCAGGACATTGCCGGTTTGATCGAGCAGCGGATCGGTGCCGACAGGCAGGTGATTGCCGCTTTGAATGAGCTTGCCGATGCCCGCTGTCAGATGCGCGGCGCGGCTTGCGAGAAACGGTTTGGTGTCGATTCCACCGCCCACATGCAGATACCCGTAATTGCCAGACCTGGCCGCGCCAAGTGTAAGGCGCTGGCCCGCAGCCATGAGGTAACTAGCATTCCAGACCACGGTCGCGCCATCAAGATCGGCCTTCATCGGGGCCCCGGTAAGGGCGATGCGGATATCCTGTGTCGCCTCGAACTCGCCGCCCATGCCGGCCATTTCAATCGCCGCAAGCCCAAGGCCCTGACCAAGCAGTGCGGCCCCTTCCGCAAGCGCAACCCGATCTGCGGCACCGCCCGCCGCCAGCCCGTAAACAAGCTGTCCTTTGCGGCCCAGATCCTGAACCGTCATGGCGGGGCCGGCCCGCCGCACGATCAAGGCGGCCGTCATGTGATCACCTCGGACGTGGCGCCGCCAAGCCCGGTCTGGTCGGTGTTTTCGATCTCGGTCAGCTCTTGCTCAGAGATTGGCGCCAACAGGATTTCATCCCCGACACCAAGGGTAAACGGCGCGTCCTGATCCGGGCGAAAACCACGAAAGGCGGTCTGCCCGATCATCCGCCAACCGGTCGGCGTTGAGGCCGTAAATAGAACCAACTGCCGGATCGCCACCGCGATGGCCCCCGTCGGCACCTGTTTGGTCAGCCCCGATTGGCGTGGGATATTCCAATGCGGTGGCAAGGTGCCAAGATAGGGCTGTCCGGGGGCAAAGCCGATGGTGAGAACACGCACGCGGGTGCTTGTCATTTCCTCGATCGCCCGATCCCGGTCGATCCCTGCCAGCTTGGCGGCCTCATCAAGTTGCGGCCCGCGTGTGCCGCCAAAGGCAGCGGGCACACGCCACAGGCGCCGCCCCTGCGGCAGCGGCACATCGGCCCAATCCGTGCCATCCAAAAGCGCCAAAAGCTGCGCGCGGATATGATCCAGGTCGGATTTCAGAGGGTCGAACAGGACAAAGGTCGAGGCGAGCGATGTTGTCGTTTCGGTGATGCCCTCAATATCGGCGGCTTCGACCCGTCCGCGAAAGGCGAGCGCCGCGCGATTGGCCCCGTCTGACAAACGCTCGGCAAAGGTGATCAACAACCCGTCAAGGCCGACGTTTTGAAGCCTTGGAAAAGTCTTTGACTGTTTGGCTTGATCTGTCACCGTCACCTAACCTTGATGATATCACTTGTCACAATCTCAAAACGATGATAAATTGTCAACATAATACGTGTAAAAAGATATCGTTTAGGTATCAAACCAACGGGAGACGAAAAGAATGAAAGTACTTAACGCAGCATTTTTTGCGGCAGGCATGGCCATGGCCGCACCGGTCCTCGCCGAAAGCTGGGACATGCCCACACCATATGGCGACAGCACCTTTCACACCGTCAACATTCAGCAGTTTGCCAAGGATGTAGAGGCGGCCACCAACGGCGATCTGACCATCACCGTGCATTCCGCCGGGTCGCTGTATCCGCATCCGGAAATCAAGAACGCCGTGCGCTCGCGTCAGGTGCCGATCGGCGAATTTTTCCTGTCGCGGCTCTCGAACGAGGATCTCGCCTATGGTCTCGACAGTCAGCCGTTTCTGGCCACCAATTATGACGATGCCGCCAAGCTTTGGGCCGCTCAGAAACCTGTGATCGCCGAGTTGATGGCCGCCGAGGGGCTGATGCCGTTGTTCTCGGTGCCCTGGCCCGCGCAGGGGCTTTATACCAATGGTGAAATCAAGACCGTCGATGATCTGGCCGGTCTGCGGTTCCGCGCCTACAATGCAACGCTGGAAGAATTCGCCGCTGCCGTCAACGCGGCCCCAGTTCAGGTCGAAGCCCCTGACATTCCGCAGGCCTTTGCCACGGGTCAGGTTCAGGCGATGATCACCTCGCCCTCGACCGGTGCCAATTCCAAGGCCTGGGATTTCCTGAGCCATTATTCCCCGATCGACGCATGGTTGCCGAAAAACATCGTGGTTGTGAACAAGCGCGTCTTTGACAAGCTGTCGCCAGAGACGCAATCGGCCGTCATCGAGGCCGCAGCGGCGGCAGAAACCCGCGGCTGGGATATGTCACGCGCCGAGGCGGCCGAGAAAACCAAGGTGATGGCGGATAACGGCGTGGCCATCGTGCCCCCATCCGATGAGTTGACAACTGGCCTTCAGGCGATTGGTGCGACCATGCTTGAAAGCTGGAAGGCGAACGCGAGCGAAAGCGCGATGGCCATTCTGGACGCTTACCAGAAATAGACGCACCCGGCACAGCATGGCCAATGCGCGATGCTGTGCCCCACTTACCCCCTGACCAACGCCAAGAGGAGCCCACATAATGCGGCAACTACTTGATCGGCTCTATCAGATCGCGGGCGCTATTGCGGCACTGTCTATCCTTGGCATTTGTCTTGTGGTCTCGGCGCAGGTTGTCCTGAATATTCTGGCGCGACTTGGCGGACCGGAGTTGTCCTTTACCATTCCCTCTTACGCCGATTTCGCCGGGTATATGCTCTCGACCGCGTCGTTCATGGCGCTTGCCTATACCCTGCGCAGCGGAAACCATATTCGCGTTAATCTTTTCGTTCAGAAACTGAGCGACGGTCCGAAATGGGCATTTGAAATTGTCGTTCTGGCGCTTGGCATCGCGATGACCGGCTATGCCACGTGGTATGCCGGGGCCGTGATGGCCGAAAGCATCGAATATGGCGATATCTCGACCGGCATCATCGCCATCCCGCTCTGGATACCACAGACGGCGATGGTTGCGGGGCTTGGCCTTTTGACTATCGCCCTTATCGACACATTGATCGAAGCCCTGATCGCCCGCGCGCCTGTGCTTCTCGATTCAGGATCGGAATAACCCATGTCAGACCCGATGGTTTTCACCGTTCTGCTCTCTGTCCTGCTGGTGCTGTTGGCGATGGGGATGTGGGTGGCGCTCTCGCTGACGATCATGGCCTTTGTAGCGCTGGTGTTCTTTGCAAATCCGCCCGCCGGTCAGGTTCTGGCTACCACGCTCTGGGGGCATAGCCATAGCTGGCCGCTGGCCGCCTTGCCGCTTTTCATACTGATGGGCGAGATATTGCTGCGATCCCGCCTGAGCCAGGACATGTTTTCAGGCCTCGCCCCCTGGCTTGGCCGTATTCCGGGGCGATTGTTGCATGTCAACATCCTCGGCTGTGCGATTTTCGCGGCTGTTTCGGGTTCGTCCGCCGCCACCGCCGCCACGATCGGGCGCATGTCGGTGCCGGAACTGACCGAACGCGGCTATCCGGAAAAACTTATTCTTGGCACGCTGGCCGGCTCTGCCACACTGGGTCTGCTGATCCCGCCCTCGATCATCCTGATCGTTTATGGCGTGGCAACAGAGCAATCCATCGCGCGGTTGTTCGTGGCCGGGGTTCTGCCCGGTTTGATGCTGGTCGGGTTGTTCATCGGCTATGTGGCGCTCAGGGCGGTTATGAACCCGGCGAGCATTCCCGCGCTTGATGGCACCTATTCCTTCGGTGAAAAGCTGCGTGCGTCGCGCAGGCTTATCCCGGTTCTGTTGTTGATCGGCGGCGTTATCGGCTCGATCTATTTCGGGGTGGCCTCGCCCACGGATGCCGCCGCCCTGGGCGTTGTCTTGTCCATCGTGTTGGCAATGTCGACCGGTGGGTTTGGCTTTGCCGACTTCATGGATGCGCTTTTGTCGGCGACCAAGACCTCCTGCATGATCGCCTTCATCCTGATGGGCGCGGCGTTTTTGTCGATCTCGATGGGCTTTACCGGCATCCCGCGCAACCTGGCCACTTGGATCGGCGGGTTTGACTTGTCACCCTATGCGCTTCTGGCCGCGCTTACGGTGTTCTTCGTCATCCTGGGCTGCTTTCTTGACGGGATTTCGGTTGTGGTGCTGACCACTTCGATCATCCTGCCCATGGTCGAGGCCGCCGGAATCGACCCGCTCTGGTTTGGCATCTACCTTGTGCTGGTCGTTGAGATGAGTCAGATCACACCGCCCGTCGGCTTTAACCTCTTTGTCATTCAGGGCCTGACCGGGATCAATATCCTGCGGGTCGCAAGTGCCGCGATGCCGTTCTTTTTTCTGCTGCTTCTGGGCGCGCTTTTGATCACGGTGTTTCCGTCAATCGTAACGGTCTTGCCAAACGCCATGGGAAATTAAAGCGACGAGGCGGCCCGGCTTGCCTGATCATACTGGCCCGACATCGTGCGCAGGGTCGATGCAATCTCGGCAAGCTCGGCACCGGAAACCCCGGTCCGGGGCATACCACTTAGAAAGCATTCCTTGCGCACCTTGCGGTAGACATCGCATAGTTCGGCCCCGGTCTCTGAAGTGCGGTAAAACACTTCCTTGCCACGCTTTTCCGAGGTCACAAGCCCGAGTTTGAGCAATTTGCGCAGGGCATAATTGATGGTGTGGCTGTCTTCGATATTCAGCATAAACCCGATATCGGCCAGCCGCTTTTCGCGGTCCCGGTGATTGACGTTATGCAACACCAGAATCTCCAACGAGCTAAGCTCGGGCATGCCTGCGGCATTCATGCATTTCTGCATCCAGCGGCTGAACGCATTATAGGCAATGATCAGGCCATATTCGAATTCCGAGGTTTCCCAACCCTCGCCTTCGGCCAGATGACGAGAGGAGACAATACGTCGGCGGTCGGGTTCGCTCATCAAGGTTTTCCTGTAAATCGTTTATAAAGTGTCTGTAAATTCAGTATATATCAAAAATGTCGAGACTTGAACGCTTCCCGAGCAATTCATATCCTCCCCGCTCCGCGCCTCAAAGCAACCCTGCCTTTGAGCATCACAATGTCCGGCCATCTTGATTGATCCTTCCCTGCATCTTCTGGCCGAAAATATCCCGGGGAGTGTGAGGGGCAGCGCCCCTCACCCCGGACCCTGCACCACTGTGCAGGGGTTACTTGCCAAACGACACGCCCATATCCCAGAACGCAACTTCAAGCCGGGTCGCAGTCGTAAAGCGCTGTGACATCCGCTCCCAACCGGGGGTGGCTTCCGGGCTCTCGCCAAGACGGCGCAAGACCGCCCCGTCAAACAGCGCACCGGCGTTGCGACAGGCCTGTTGATACTCGTCACCGGCATAGGTGTTGATCCAGTCGGCATAGGGATGATCGGCACGACTATCCGCCGCAAGCCGTGCGCCAATCTCGCCGTATCCCATCACACAGGGCACAAGCGCCGCGATCAGGTCAATGAAACTACCTGAATGCCCCGCATCCATCACATAGCGCGTATAGGCAAGGTTGGCGGGGTGTTCGGCGGCGGTGAAAAGCTCTTCCTCGCTTAACCCCTCGGCAGCACAGGTTTTCACATGCAGGCTGATTTCGCCATTGACCAGAACATCCACCGATGACGCACAGGCGCGCATTTCCTCAAGCGTGTCGGCCTTGGTAACGGCAAGCGCCCAGGCCCGAGAGAAATGGATCAGAAAGATGTAATCCTGGACCAGATAGCCAAGAAACGCCTTGCGCGGCAGCGACCCATCGCCAAGGCCTTCGACAAAGGCATGATGGGTATAATCCTGCCAGACCTGCCCCGCCGCATCGCGCAGGCGGGGAAAGGTGGTGCCATACTCGCCGGTCATTCTGCGCTCAGGTCCAGAGCAAGACCCGAAACGGGTGTCACCTCTTCGATCATGCCGGAGCCCTTCAGGAAGGCTTCAAACCGGGTATAGCGCGCATGATCAAGCGCCGAGGGGCGCAACGCAAACCGCGGCACGGTATCGACCCAGGCTTTCGCGTTCAGATCGTCACGAAGCTCGGCCGAGGTGCTTGCAAAAATCTCCCAGCTTTCCTCGGGGTGGTTGACGATATATTGCGTCGCGCGCTCGGTGGCGAAAAGAAAGCGGCGGATCACATCGGCATTCATGGTCGCGGGATTGGCCACATAGATAAGTTCATCATAGGCGGGAATACCCTCTTCCTCGATGAAGAAACAGTGCCCCGGCACGCCTTCGATCTCCATCTGGTTCAGCTCGAAATTGCGATAGGCGCCGATCACCGCATCGACCTGACCCGACATAAGCGAGGGCGACAGCGACCAGTTCACGCTGACCAGTTCGATATCGTCAAGCGACATGCCATGCTGCCCCAGAATGGCGGACAACAGTGCCTCTTCAACACCGGCGACCGAAAAGCCAACCTTGCGCCCCTTGAGGTCTGCACTTGATTTGATCGGCCCGTCTTTGAGCACTAAAAGACAGTTCAGCGGCGTCGCCACCAGCGTGCCAACCCGGCGCAGCGGCAGGCCGCCCTCGATCTGCATATGAAGCTGAGGCTGATAGGAAATGGCAAGATCGGCCTGGCCGGCGGCGACCATCTTGGGCGGGTCGCTTGGGTCGGCGGGGGCGACGATCTCAACCTCAAGACCGGCGTCTTTGAAGTAACCAAGTTCCTGCGCCACAATGATGGGGCCATGATCGGGGTTCACGAACCAGTCAAGCAACAGCGTCATCCGATCCTGTGCCATGGCGGGGGCGGTCGCCAACAGGGCAACCATAAGCGCGAGATATTTCATTCAGTCGTCTCCTTGGGTGTCATTGGGGCTGTCGCCAAGCGCGATCAGTGCAATCTCTCCGGGCCAATGTTGGCGCAGACGCATGGCGGCCTGCCACGCGCGCAGGCCCGAGCGACAGGCCAGAACGGCGCGTTGCCCTTTGTCGGGCAGCGGCGGGATATCGAAATCGGCAACAATACGCCGCGCGGCACCCGCAAGGGCGGGGCCGGGTTCATCAGCCGCGCGCAAATCGGTCAGGGCGTCATTGGTGCAAATCTCGCTGGCGGCGATAAAGGTAAACCCGCCTTCCGGCTCTGGCGCGCCCTCAAACCGGAATCCGCCAAAGCGGAGGCCGAGGGCCTCAAAACTCACCAATTGCCCAAGTGGATCCGGCCCTATTCCGGCCAGAACGGCCAATGTCATCTGCGCCTGCACTGCGCCCATCACGCCCACGGCTGGCCCCAGAACGCCATCGGCGTCGCAGCTTCCCAAGCGGTCCGGCAGGTCGGGAAACACCGCACGCAAAGAGGGTTCGCCACCACAGAATCCACCGCAATAACCCGAGGTGCCCACAACAGTGGCACTGATCAGTGGCAGGTTTAGCGCGGTGCAAATATCGGACAGAACATAGCTTGCCGCGAAACTGTCTGCGCAATCAAGGATCACGTTTTGCCCCATGCAAAGCGCTTTGGCGTTTTGGGGGTCAAGCCGTTCAACCAACGGCCTGACCCGACACTCGGGATTGAGCGCAGCCATATGCACGGCGGCGACCTCGGCTTTGGGCTGGCCGATATCGGCCTCGCGAAACAGCGTCTGGCGATGCAGATTGCTGAGCGCGACGGTGTCGTGATCCACCAGCGTGATGTGCCCCACACCAGCCCCGACAAGATATTGCAGCACTGGCGCGGCAAGCCCACCTGCACCGACCACGAGAACCCGCGCCGCCCGCAGCCTTGCCTGTGCCTTTGGGCCAAATTCAGGCACCGCGATCTGGCGCGCGTATCGGGTCATGCCGTGGCCCCAAGCCATTGGCGCACCCGCCCCTCGGGATCATCGTTCAGCGTGATATCGGTAACCGCCGCGACAATATCGGCGCCTGCCTCAAACGCTCCAGCGGCGCGTTCCACCGACATGCCGCCAATCGCGACAAGGGGGATATCGCCAATCACCGCCTTCCATTCGGTCAGCTTTTCCAGACCCTGTTGTTGCCATTTCATCTTTTTCAGGATCGTCGGATAGACCGGCCCGAGGGCAACATAACCGGGATCGAACGACAAGGCGCGATCAAGCTCGGCGCGGTCATGGGTGCTTAGGCCAAGCTTGAGCCCCGCCCGCCGGATCGCGGCGATATCGGCATCATCAAGATCTTCCTGCCCGAGGTGAATCCAGTCACAGCCCGCGTCAATCGCGATCTGCCAATAGTCGTTGACCACAAGGATAGCGCCCTGCGCACGGCACAGCGCCTGAGCCTTGATCACGGCGGCGCGCACGATGTCCTCGGGGGTGTCTTTGATGCGCAGCTGGACCAGTTTCACACCAAGCGGCAACAGCCGCTCAAGCCAAGCGAGATCGTCGAAAATCGGATAGAACCGCGGAAGGGTCATGCCAGAAACGCCTTTCCCAAAACCGGGGTCGAGGGGGCCGCCATATCGCGCGGCTCCATCGGGTCGGCCTCGAATGCAAACCGCCCGGCCTCTAGCGCGCGGGCAAAGCCTTCGGCCATCAACGCCGGATCACCGGCCTTGGCGACGGCGGTATTCAAAAGCACCGCGTCATAGCCAAGTTCCATCGCCTGCGCCGCCTGACTGGGCAGGCCAAGACCGGCATCCACCACCAGCGGCACATCGGGGAAATGCGCCCGCAAAGAGCGCAGCCCGTAGACATTATTCAGACCCAAACCCGTGCCAATCGGCGCGCCCCAAGGCATCAACACACGACAACCTGCCTCGATCAGGCGATCGCAAAGCACAAGATCCTCGGTGCAATAGGGAAACACCTGAAACCCGTCATCGGTAAGAATGCGCGCCGCCTCGACAAGGCCGAAGGGATCGGGTTGCAGGGTGTCGGCGTGACCGATCACCTCAAGCTTGATCCATGGTGTGTCAAACAACTCGCGCGCCATCTGTGCGGTCGTCACCGCCTCGCGCACCGAATGACACCCGGCGGTATTGGGCAGCAGCTTGACTCCCAGATCGGCAATCAGATCCCAGAAATCCTGACCGGCGCGCTCGCCGCCCGCCTCGCGGCGCACGGAGACCGTGGCAATTCCCGCGCCCGAGCGTTTGAACGCCTGCGCCAGAATGGCAGGCGAGGGATATTGCGCCGTGCCAAGCATGAGCCGTGAATTGACCTCTGTCTCGTAAAAGATAGGCATGCTAGCCTCCTTGCCGCGGGGCAACGATTTCGATTCGATCGCCCATGGTTAGGGTCTGTTTTTCACGCATTGCAGCGGGCACAAATGCCTCGTTCACCGCCGTGGCGATCTTGGCCTGCCCGTGGCCCAGCTCATCCAACAGGCCCGCCAGCGTGGTCGCAACCGTGTCATGCGCAGCGCCGTTAACTATGATCTTCATCCATCACCTCCGGTATTTGACCATCCAGCACCAAATCCGCCAGCATCCGCGCCAAGGCAGGCGACAGAAGAAACCCGTGCCGGAACAGCCCGTTTACATAGATCGTGCCGCCCCGCCTGCGAATGCGCGGCAGGTTGTCGGCAAAGGCCGGGCGCGCGTCGGTGCCAATTTCCAAAAGCTCGGCTTCGCCAAAGGCGGGGTGAAGCGCATAGGCCGCCGACAGCAGTTCCATCACCGAGCGCACCGAGGCGCGCCCGCGTTCGCCGCTTTCGATCTGGGTGGCGCCCAACATGAACACCCCATCGCCGCGCGGCACGATGTAAAGCGGAAAGCGCGGATGCAATAACCGGATCGGGCGCGACAGAGTGAGGTCAGGTGCGCGCAGGATCACCATCTCGCCCTTGACGCCGCGCAGATCCTTGAGCGCATCGCGCGCCGCAAGCCCGCGACAGTCGATCACATTCGGGGCGGTCGGCGCTGCATTGGTCTGTTCAAAGGTCACGCCATCCTTGATAAGGCGGTCGCGCAGGGTATTAAGCGAGAGGCGCGGATTGATATGCGCCTCGTCCTTGAAAAACAGCGCGCGATCAAAGTGATCGGCCAAAAGCGGCTCTAACGTGGCCAAATCGGCGCCTGATACTGTCTCATGACCGCTGGTCCGACGGGCGAATTGCGAGAGCTCGGCCCGATCCCGCGCAAGGGTGACAACGAGCGATCCATTGCGATGCACCTCTGCGCCGTGGGTCTGCCACCAGGTGGCGGCCTCCTGACCCAAACGCACGACCGGTTCCTCGGCGGTATAGCCCTCGCAAAATGGCGCCAGCATGCCACCCGCCCACCATGAACAGGCCTGCGGGCCGGGACCGGGGGCCGGGTCAAGCAGGGTCACTAACGCCCCGCGTGCGCTCAGTTCCGATGCAACGCAAAGCCCGACGACCCCGGCACCACGAATGATCACGGGTGCGGTCATTTCCAGACCTCGTGGAAATGATGCACCGGCCCATGACCATACCCGACCTCAAGCCTATCGGCGGCGATAATCGCACGGTGAAGCCAATGGTGCGCGCTCTCGACCGCCTGCACCAGAGGCATCCCTTTGGCCAGACCGGCGGCGATGGCGGATGACATCGTACAGCCAGTGCCGTGGGTGTTGCGCGTCGCGATGCGGGGCGCGTCAAGCTGCACCACCTCAGTGGCCAACAACCAATCTGTGCAGATATCGCCCTTGCCGTGCCCGCCCTTCATCAAAACGGCCTTGGCCCCCATGTCACGCAAGCGGTTGCCCTGCTCCTGCATCTCCTGGTCCGTGGCGGCCTCGGGCAGACCCAAAAGGCTTGCCGCCTCGGGCAGGTTCGGGGTCAGAAGGTCGGCGCGCGGCAAAAGATGCGTGATCAGGGCGCTGCGGGCGGCATCAGGCAACAGACGCGCGCCGGATTTTGCGACCATCACCGGGTCAAGCACCACCGGCCCAGCGAACCCGCGCAACGCCTTGGCGACCGTCTCGATCAGGCTGGCATCGCCCAGCATTCCGATCTTGATCGCATCGACCCTGATATCGCCCAAAACCGCCGCGATCTGGGCGGCGACCATGGCATTGGGGATGGCGAAAACATCGGTGACGTCACAGGTATTTTGTGCCGTGACGGCGGTGATGGCGCTGGTTCCGAACACACCAAGCGCGGAAAATGTCTTGAGATCGGCCTGAATGCCCGCGCCGCCGCCGCTATCGGAGCCGGCGATTGTCAAAGCTGTGGGTGTGGTCATCGCGCGGCCTTTCTTTCCAGTCTTGTCAGAAACGGAAAGCGGCCTGATCTGGCTTTGGCGAACCATGGCATTTCCGTTTCCTACGCCGGTATCAACCGGATCAGGTTCGATGGGTTGGCTTATCGCCTCTCAGCCTGACAAGCAGGCACCCCAACGGATTTGCGATAGGTTTAGCAGCAGAAAAGCCCACGGGCAAGCGAGGATTGCGCCGCAGGACGGGGCCGACCGCATGACGGAAATACGGAACGAAAAAGGCCCCGCCATTGCGGCGGGGCAGGTGGAAAGTGCCTGATAAGTCAGGGTTCAGGCACCGGCGGTGTTCTGTAAAACCTAGTTCGGGCGCTCTGTCATTTCGGCGCGGATTTGCTGGCGCAAAAGGTCGATCGGCACGGTCTTGCCATCGCGTTTAAAGCACCAATAGGTCCAGCCGTTGCAGGACGGCGCGCCTTCAAGATGGGCGCCAACCTGATGGATGCTTCCTTTGACATCATCCCCGATCAGCGTACCATCGGCACGCACCTTGGCCTTGTGACGGCCATTCATGCTAAGCAGTTCTTCACCGGGGCGCAGCATGCCGCGTTCGACCAGCTGACCAAAGGGCACGCGCGGCTCTGCACGTTTCGAGGTCGAAACCCGAAGCGCCTCGCGGTCGAACTTTCGGGTGTCGCCAAGCCGCTTTTCGGCGACCTTGCGATAGGCCTCTTCGCGCTCGATGCCGATGTAATCGCGGCCAAGCATCTTGGCCACGGCACCGGTGGTGCCGGTGCCAAAGAACGGGTCAAGCACGACATCGCCAGGGTTGGTCGATCCAACCAGAATGCGGTGCAAGAGGCTTTCGGGTTTCTGGGTGGGATGGGCCTTGTCGCCGTGCTCGTCCTTGAGACGCTCGTGCCCGGTACAGATCGGCAGAACCCAGTCGCTGCGCATCTGGATGCCGTCATTCAGCGATTTAAGGGCTTCATAGTTGAAGGTGTATTTACCACCTTCCTCTTTGCTGGCCCAGATCATCGTTTCATGGGCATTGGTCAGGCGCTTGCCGCGAAAGTTCGGCATCGGGTTGGATTTGCGCCAGACCACATCGTTCAGGATCCAGAACCCCTGGTCTTGCAAGGCGGCCCCGACCCGAAAGATGTTGTGATAAGAGCCGATTACCCAAATTGCCCCCGTGGGTTTGAGTAATCGGCGCGCCGCCTTGAGCCAGTCTTGGGTGAATCTGTCGTAGGCGGCGAATGAGGAAAACTGATCCCAGGCGTCGTCAACCGCGTCCACCTGGCTATTGTCAGGGCGATGCAGGTCGCCCTTGAGCTGAAGATTATAGGGCGGGTCGGCAAAGATCAGGTCAACACTGGCCTCGGGAAGGCTGTTCATAACCTCGATGCATTCACCGGCAATTATCGTATTGAGAGGGAGCGCGGGCGCCCCTTTTGCTTTGGTCATCGTCTTCATTTTCTGCCTCTGTCCCGGCGCTTGGTGCGCTCTGGTTGTTGAGGTCAAAGATGAGTCAAAGCTGATTCGCCGTCAATTTCTTTTTTGAATCAGTGGGTTAGTTATTTTTCTTGATACAAGATGTTGTGTACCGGCTTGAAGGAACGTCTATGGTGTGGGGTCACCCCGAGATTTAGAAGCGCCGCTTTGTGACCTTTTGACGGATAACCTGCGTTTGTTTCCCAGCCATAGCCGGGAAACTGTTGCGCAAGCGCCCCCATGATGCGGTCGCGCGTTATTTTTGCAACAATCGACGCCGCCGCAATCGAGACCGAGGCCGCATCGCCCTTGATAATCGCCTGCGCCGGAATGCTCAGACCGCGCGGAATAAGGTTGCCGTCAATCAACGCCATATCGGCGGTTTGCCGCAAACCCTGAACCGCGCGCTCCATCGCCAGGTGCGAGGCACGCAGGATGTTGATCTCGTCAATCTCTGCAACGCTTGCATGGGCGACCGACACATCGGCGCAACCCAACAGCGCGTCATAAAGCGCGGCGCGGCGTTTCGCGCTCAACTTCTTTGAATCGTTAAGGCCTGCCGGAATATGATCGGGGTCAAGGATCACGGCCGCCGCGGTCACCGGCCCGGCAAGCGGGCCGCGCCCAACCTCATCGACCCCGGCGATAAAGGTAAAACCCTGAGACAGGGCAAGCGTTTCGTGGGTGTAATCGGGGCCGGACATGGCCTCGGATCGCACAGTGCGCCCGGAAATGCAAAAGGGAAGAGGTGCCCCCTTCCCTTTGCTCCACGGACTGGTGGATGAATAAACCGCGCTGATCACCTTCCGTGTTGACGCCGTTGCTGGATATGGCGATGGGAGTTCCGGTTCCCATTCTGATGCGCGCGGTGGCCGCGATTATAGCGTTTTTGCTTGTAATGACGCTTTTGCTTGTAGCGGCGATTCTGGTATCCGTAATTATGGCCATGTCCGCGTGTGACGTAATCCTTGCGACGGTCATGTTTGCGGTCACTGGCAGCGGCGGCGCCGATGATGGCAAGGGCGGCCACGCCTGCGATGATGGCGGCGGTCTCGCCGCGATCCTGTGCGCGCACTGGAGTGGTGCTCAGGCCCGTAACGGCAAGGGCGGCGCCCAGGACGATTGCGATAAACTTGCGGTGCATGATCTCTTTCCTTTCAGGTTTCATGACAGTGATGTCAAAGCGTCGGCCTGCATGACCATTCGCGATGCACTGAAGATGGGGTCAACCCGTTCAGACAGGCAATAACGCCCCGATGTTATCAGATAACAGCCTGTCTTCGGTTCATTTCACGTCACAGGTTATTGAATAGCCGTGGGGTTCGGCGCATCTTGCCCGCATGAAACACATCGCACAGATAATTCTTATGGCTCTTGGCCTGACCCTCGCCGCCACCGGCGCGCAGGCCGCCTGTCAGATTGAATACAAGGCCAAGCGCGACAAGCCGCTTGAGCTTTTTTATGATGTTACCACCGTCAACGCGCCCTGCTCTTCTGCGGAGGCGGCGTTGCGCGCAAAATTGGCGCGCAAGGGGCTTAAGCTTCTCAAGGTGCTGTCGAAGAAGGAAAAGTAGGTTGGGTAAACAAAGGAGATCCGCGTGCGGGGATTGATCGGTACAGCCGCCGATGCGCGGCGCTCGGGCAACCGTGTTGTGGTTCTTGGCGTCGTGGCCATCGTTGCGATCCTGACGATCGCGGCGGTGTTCCTGTTTCTCAACCTGCCGGACGCCAATGCGTTCAACGCGCGGGTCGAGCGGATATTTGTGGAAAACGATGCGCTGACGGCGCGGACCGATATCAAGCTTCTGGAAATTCTCGCCCTCTCGGGCACGGCATTTTCCGAAACTCTTACAAGTTACCGTATGGTGATCTTCGTTCTGTTGGTCTTTGCCACCGCTCTCTTGGTTTCGGCGCTTGTATTTCTGGTGATGCTGATCACCCTCAATCGCCGCATGGCCCAGATTGAACGCTCTGGCATTCAGGTAAGTTCGCTCTTGATAAGCCGCGACGAGAAAACCGTGTATCTCAACAATATGGGCTTCAAGCTAACCGATGCGGCGATGGAAACCCTGTCGGTTCTGGCCGAGGCGCGGATGGATGACGATGTCATGACCGGAGCAGAGATCGAGGGCGTGATTTCGGGCCGCAACGCATCCGATTGCGAAGAAGCGGCCGGCGCCACCCGGATCAAGCGCCTGCGCGACACCTTGGGAAATCAGCTTGTGAGCGAACTTCTGGTCAAGAATATCGCGCGACGCGGTTACATGCTTGCGATCGACAAGGACGTGATCCGGGTCATCTGAGAGGTTAGGGGTGTCTCAGGTGACAAGGACCAATCGCCGCACCTGCGTCAAAATGCTCGGCCAAAATCGGCCCCAAAGACACGATTTTGCACCGTCACGACCGGCTTGCCGGGTAGGATGCCCATCTAATGCTTGTCTTTACGTCAATTCCAAAATAGCAAGCATCACGGTTTGACGGGTAGACGTGTCTTCTTAATCTTTGAACTGCTATGCTTTGGCGGTGATGGAATTGGGTGGACCTTGATGGATAAAAACTTTGCCATCAACATCCTTTGGCCCTTTGGAGGTACATGCGCTTGTTGACAAACGATAGACTGCACGGCTTTTCGGCGGCCGTGTTCATGGTCGACAGCACCGCAAGAGTAGCGACACCTAATACTGACGACGGGACCCGGATCATGGCGTGCCCGAAACCTACGTTGGCTGCAACATCGCAGCCCAAACGCTGAGGGATATCTCGATTTGGCTCAGAACCTGATGTCACCTGCTGTCACAGCAGCCCAAGAACAGGCTGTCGCGGCGTCCGACACCGAAGACGCACGTATTTGGGTCCGCATTCTTGCCAATTACCGGGAACCATCGCACGCGCGAAGCGTGTTCGAGCTTTTCGTGACACTGATTCCGTTTCTGGCGATTTGGGCGCTTGCCCTCTGGAGCCTGTCGTTCAGCTATTTTCTTGCCGCCGCCCTGTCGGTTTTCAACGGCCTGTTTCTTGTACGCCTGTTTGTGATTCAGCATGATTGTGGCCACGGATCGTTCTTTAGCAATCGTTTGCTGAATGACTGGATCGGTCGCGCCCTGGGCGTTGTGACCGTGACACCCTATGATGTCTGGCGGCGTACCCATGCGGTGCATCACGCCTCTGCCGGGAACCTCGACAAGCGTGGCATGGGCGACGTGATGACCCTTACGGTCACAGAGTATCAAGGCCTCTCGCGCTTTGGACAGTTGAAATACCGGCTTTACCGCAATCCCTTTGTCCTGTTTGTGCTGGGGCCGTCCTATCTGTTTTTCCTCGAGAACCGTTTGCCGCTTGGCCTGATGGGCGCCGGATGGCGCTATTGGGTAAGCGCGATGGGCACGAATGTGGTTCTGACCGCCGTTTTGGTCGGCTTGGCCTATTTTGGCGGCTTGGCTGCGATCTTTCTCGTGTTCGTGCCAACGGTCGTGGTGGCGGCGTCGATCGGGGTCTGGCTGTTTTATGTGCAGCATCAGTTTGAAGAGACCTGCTGGGATCCAGACCCGGACTGGCAGCTTCACGATGCGGCCCTGCATGGCAGCTCGCATTACATCCTGCCCGGCATCCTGCGCTGGTTTTCGGCGAATATCGGCGCACATCACGTGCACCATCTTCAAAGCCGGGTGCCGTTCTATCGCCTCTCTGAAATCTTGCGTGATCACCCCAAGCTTGATCAGGCGCAGCGCCTGACAATTCGCGAAAGCATCAGCTGCGTGAAGCTTCAGCTTTGGGACGATCAGAGCCGACGATTGATTTCCTTTTCAGAGGCCAAAACGGTCTGAGCGCGCCAGTGTCTTGATGCGGCCAAGGCAGCGCGTGGGTTTCACCCACCCTACGGGTCATGGGATAGGTCCATCCTTTAGGAAAACCGCTTAAACCACCACCTCCAGCGCCTCTTGCTCTCCGACCCCGAACACCCGTTTGTAGCGGGCGATTTCATCTGCGGGGCCCATGGCTTTGCGGGGGTTGTCAGATAGCTTGACGGTCGGGTGACCATTGGCCGAGACCGCCTTGCAGACCAGAGAGAACGGCGCAAGGGCGTCGTCCTCTGTCAGGCCGCGAAAATCGTTGGTCAGCAATGTGCCCCAGCCAAAGGAACAGCGCACCCGACCCGAAAACTGATGATGGAGGGCGATGATTTTCTCGACATCAAGCCCGTCGGAAAAGATCACCATTTTATCCTGCGGGTTTTCCCCGCGCTCTTTCCACCAGCGGATCGCGGTTGCGGCGCCGGTTGCAGGATCGCCGCTATCAATGCGGATGCCGGTCCACCCGGCCAGCCAATCGGGCGCGTCACGCAGGAAACCTTCGGTGCCGTAAGTATCGGGCAGGATGATGCGCAGGTTGCCGTCATGTTCTTCGTGCCAATCACTCAACACGTCATAGGGCGCGCGTTTGAGCGCGGCGTCGTTTGGCGCCAGGGCCGCATAGACCATCGGCAATTCATGCGCATTGGTGCCAATCGCCGGCAAGTCGCGATTCTTGGCGATAAGACAGTTGGAGGTGCCGACAAAAGCCTCGCCAAGCCCTTCGGTCATCGCCTGTACGCACCAATCCTGCCAGAGAAAGGAATGGCGGCGGCGGGTGCCGAAATCGGCAATCCGAAGGCCGGGGATACCGCGCAGCTGTTCGACCTTTTCCCAGAGCTTGGTTATCGCGCGGGCATAAAGCACCTGAAGCTCGAACTTCTTCATCGTGTTGAGCACCGCGCGCGAGCGCAGCTCCATCAACACCGCCAGCGCCGGAATTTCCCAAAGCATCACTTCTGGCCAAGATCCCTCGAACGTCAGCTCATATTGCCCGTCGCGTTTTTCAAGCTGATAAGGCGGCAGGCGCAGCGTCTCGAACCAATCCATGAATTCGGGCGTGAACATCTGGCGTTTGCCGTAAAACGTATTGCCGCGCATCCAGGTGCTTTCGCCCCGCGACAGAGACAGCGAGCGGATGTGATCAAGCTGTTCGCGAAGCTCGCCCTCATCGACCAGCTCTGCCAGACGGATGGATTTACTTCGATTGATCAGCGAAAAGGTGACCTGTGTATCGGCCTTGTTGCGAAACACCGATTGGCACATCAGAAGCTTGTAAAAATCGGTGTCGATCAGGGATCGCACAATCGGGTCGATCTTCCATTTGTGGTTGTGAACACGGGTGGCGATATCGACCATTGGCTCGGCTCCGGTAAAAACATTGCGCCGGTTAAATCAAACGGGATCGCGACGCGCAAGGCAAGCACCCGGTTCAGGGCGAAGTTTGGCTCTCTCCTGGCGAATTATCATCGCAGGGATGAGGGCCTGTTTTTGCTGGGCACCATGGCACAAGATGGTATTATCAAATTCATCAGAATAAAGCTTCAGCATTATCAGGCCACTTAAAGGCTTGTCTTGGCGTTCACTAGCGGCTTGATAGGATGGAATAGAGTTTTTCAAAGGCGCGAGAATGACCAAGCGAACCTATTATGCACCGACGGGCGGATTACCCCCGCAAACCCAGCTTTTGACCGATCGGGCGATGTTCACCGAGGCCTATGCCGTCATTCCCAAAGGCACGATGAGCGATATCGTCACCAGCCTTTTGCCGTTTTGGGAGGGTGCACGGTTCTGGGTTCTGTCGCGCCCGCTTTCGGGTTTTGCGGAAACATTCTCGCAATATATCGCCGAGGTTCAGCCCGGCGGTGGAAGCGAGCGGCCCGAAACCGAAGTCGGCGTCGAGGCGGTGTTGTTCGTGGTCGAGGGTGCCATGACCCTGACGATTGATGGCACCCCCCATGAGATGGGTGAAGGCGGATATGCCTTTCTGCCGCCAGACGCGACATGGAGCCTGCGCAACCGGGGTGCCAAACCTGTGCGCTTTCACTGGATTCGCAAGGCCTATGTCGCGGTTGAGGGGCTTGAGATGCCGACCGCTTTTGTCACCAATGAAACCGAGGTAGAGCCGACCGAAATGCCCGGCACCGATGGCAAATGGGCGACCTCGCGCTTTGTCGACCCAAGCGATCTACGCCATGACATGCATGTTACCATCGTGACGTTTCAACCCGGCGCGGTCATTCCCTTTGCCGAAACCCATGTGATGGAACACGGGCTTTACGTGCTGGAAGGCAAGGCGGTTTACCGGCTCAATCAGGATTGGGTCGAGGTCGAGGCCGGCGATTACATGTGGCTGCGCGCCTTTTGCCCACAGGCCTGTTACGCGGGCGGGCCAGGGCCGTTCCGTTATCTGCTCTACAAGGATGTGAACCGGCATATGCCGCTTGGCCTTGGTAAACCTTGATCCGGCCGGAACAGACCCTGCAAGTCTAAGGGGGAAAGGGCATCACGCCCCTTCCCCCTTTTTATTGGCCAATCCGCCTTTAGTCGGTGGGAAGCGATCCTTTGCCATGACCCGCCATGCCGCCGGAAACCTCTTCTGTGGCTTCATCGGCAAGCTCTTCGGGAAGCACAAGGTTGAGCACGATAGCAATAAGCGCCGCCGGCAACAGGCCCGAGGTCATCAAGATGCGCATCGTATCGGGCAGATACTTGACTGCATCCGGCTCTAGCTGAAGCCCGAGGCCGACACTAAGCGCGATGGCAAAGATCACCATGTTACGCCGGTTCCATGCGACATCCGACAGCATCGAGATACCCGCCGCCACAACCATGCCGAACATGACGATCACACCGCCGCCAAGCACCTCAATCGGAACGGTACGAATAACCGCGCCCACCTTGGGCACAAGACCACAAATGATAAGGAAAATCGCCCCACAGGTCACCACATGGCGGCTCATGACGCCGGTCATGGCAATAAGCCCGACATTCTGGCTAAACGAGGTATTGGGAAAGGCCCCAAAGCATCCGGCAAGCGCCGTGCCAAGACCGTCGGCATAGGTCGCGCCCTGAATCTCCTTGTCCGTCGCCTCGCGCCCAGCACCACCCTTGGTGATGCCGCTGACATCGCCGACGGTTTCAATCGCCGAGATGAACGCCATCAGACAAAACCCGATGATCGCAGCGCCGGACATCTCGAACCCGTATTTGAACGGCTGTGGCAGGGCAAAAGCCGCTGATCCGGCCCAGGATCCGGTGATCGTCTCAAGGCTGAGCATGCCCATCATGATGGCATAGAGATAGCCAACCAACAGACCGACAAGCACCGCCGAAATCGCGAGCATACCACGGGCAAAGAACTTGAGCGCGAGGGTCACCGCAATCACGATCAAAGCTGCGGACCAGTTAAGCAATGATCCATATTCCGCGGCACCCGACATTTTCGCGGGCACACCGCCGGCCGCGTATTGGATGCCGACCTCAACCAAAGCAAGACCGATCATCGTCACCACGAGCCCGGTCACCAAAGGCGGCAGGGCAAAGCGGATCCTTCCGATCACCGTGCCGAGCAAGGCATGGAAAAGCCCGCCCAGGATCACGCCGGTGAACAGGGCGGCAAGCGCATCAACGCCCTTGCCCGCCACCAGCGGGATCATGATTGGCAAAAATGCAAATGACGTGCCCTGGACGATTGGCAAGGCCGCCCCGACCGGGCCGATGGTGATCGTCTGCAAAAGCGTGGCCACACCCGCAAACAGCATCGACATCTGAATAAGGTAAAGCAGTTCCGGGAAATCCGGCGAGTTTGATCCAAATCCAAACCCGGCAGCCCCGGCAACGATGATCGCCGGCGTCACATTAGAGACAAACATTGCCAAAACGTGCTGAATTCCAAGCGGAATCCCCCGCGCCAGACCGGGAAAATAGTCAGGATCGCGAAGCTGTTCCGGCGTCCCTATCGAAGTATCAGCCATGATCATTCCTCCTGTCGTAGCTGTCCGCGTTGTGCCTCTGGTTCTTTTGCCAGGGTTCTTAGCCAATGGAGTCAACGACAAACGGGTCATCGAACCAGTGTTCTTCAAGATTGGGGCCCTCGCCAATGCGATCGACCACAATATATTTCCCCGGTGCGCCGATCGGGGCCAGAACCCCGTGCCAGACACCGCGATAAAGATTGATGGATTGCCCCGGTGCGGTGAGGAACGCCTTGAGGTTCACCGGCACGCCGCCCGCATCATCGGCCACGACCACCAGAAACGGCACGCCGTCCAGCGGCACGAAGGCCTGGCTTCCGTCGGGGTGGCGCTCGACCATATCAACAAGATGCGGCAGGCCGCGCGCCTTGGCGTCAAACAGGCTTATCCCGGCGCGCCCGTCGGAAAAATCAAGCGAGGCAAGATCGTGGTGACGTCCACACATGCCCTGATTGATCATTCTGGTCGGTGCATCGCGCGCCTCGATGATATCGCCGTAAGCGGCAAAGGCGTCTGCGGTCAGGGCGGTGATGCGGAGCTGGCGGGTCATTGCGGCAACATGTCTTTAAGGCGCCATTCGCCAATCCGCTCGACCTGCGTGCAGGCCTCGGCAAACTCGGCCTCGCTATCGTTGTTGATCCGGCGTTGAAACGCCTGCTGGATCGACGCCTTGGTATTGTCGCGTACCGCGATAATAAAGGGAAAGCCGTGCTTTGCCACATATTCGGCGTTGAGGGATTGGAACATCGCGCGCTCGTCGTCAGTGAGCATATCAAGCCCCGCGCCCGCCTGTTCCGAGGTGCTATCGGCGGTCAGCTGCCCTGCGGCCGCCAGCTTTCCTGCAAGATCAGGGTGCGCCGTCAAAACGCCAAGCCGTTCGTCACGCGACGCGGACCGGAACACCCGACACAGCGCATGATGCAAGCCAATGGCGCAATCATGCGCCGGGCCAAGTTCAAGATCAAAAGCGCGCTCGGCGATCCAGGGCGAATGCTCGAAAACCCCGCCATAGGCCGCGACAAAGGCATCTTTGGTCATTTCCGAGGGGCGGACAAAATCCGCTTTCGGGTGATGCTCGTGCCAATGTCGGGCAATCTCGCTCCGCTTGGCAAACCAGACATCGGCGTGCCCTTGAGCGTATTCCATAAACCGGCGCAACGCCATGATACGCCCCGGTCGCCCGACAAGACGACAATGAAGGCCGATCGACATCATCTTGGCCTGACCCTCGATACCCTCGGCGTAAAGCGCATCAAAGCTGTCCTTGAGATAGGCATAAAACTGATCGCCCGAGTTGAACCCCTGTGGCGTGGCGAACCGCATGTCGTTGCAATCAAGCGTATAGGGCACGATCAGCTGATCCTTGCCATTGGACGTGATCCAATAGGGCAGGTCATCGGCATAGGCATCGGAAACATAGTCAAACCCGCCCTCTTGCGCGACAAGATCAACGGTATTGGCCGAACACCGACCAGTATACCAGCCACGCGGGCGGGCGCCGGTCACTTCGGTATGAAGGCGGATCGCCTCCAGCATATCGGCCTTTTCATCCTCGGGCGTGTGATCCTTGTACTCGATCCATTTCAACCCGTGACTTGCGATCTCCCAATCGGCGGCCTGCATGGCACGTACCTGTTCGGGGTTGCGCGCAAGGGCAGTGGCCACACCATAAACCGTCGCCGGAATATCAAGCTCTGTGAACAACCGGTGCAGACGCCAGAACCCGGCGCGCGCGCCGTATTCATAAATTGATTCCATGTTCCAGTGCCGTTGCCCCGGCCAGGCGGCGGCGCCAACGATCTCGGACAGGAATGCCTCGGATGCGGCATCGCCATGCAAGATGTTGTTTTCGCCACCTTCTTCATAGTTGATCACGAATTGCACCGCGATTTTCGCGCCATTCGGCCATTTCGGATCGGGCGATTTCGTGCCATAGCCGCGCATATTACGGGGATAACGTGTCATCAAAGGTGTCTCCAGATTTCGATTATGTTTTAATACGGAAGAATGCGTATTACCTTCTAGAAATTTTTGAAGGAGTTGTTTGCAAGACTAATCTGTCAAAAACCTCTAAATAACGCCAGAAAGCAAGCCAACCCCAAGGATTGAGGATTGATCATGACCGGTTATTTGACAACGCATGTTCTGGACACGGCGCGCGGTTGCCCGGCACAAGGCCTGAAGATCGAGCTTTTCCGCATCACTGGCGGGCGTCACGACTTGCTTGAGACGCTGATCACCAATGCCGACGGGCGCACCGACAAACAGATCCTGTCGGCCGAGCGCTTTGAAACCGGCACCTACGAGCTTGTGTTTCACGCCGGTGATTACCTGACAGCGACTGGCACCCCGCCGGAAGATCCGCGCTTTCTCGATATCATACCGCTGCGCTTTGGCATGTCAGAGCAAAGCCACTATCATGTGCCGCTCTTGCTCTCTCCCTTCGGTTATTCAACCTATCGCGGAAGCTAGGTTCAGGCGTCCTGCGGAAGGGATGCCTGAATGTGATTGACCATGAAATCAATAAAGAGCCGCGTCTTTGGGTCCTGGTGGCGGCGATGGGTGTAAAGGCAGGCCATCTGGATAGGAATCGGCGGCTCGCCTTCCAGAACCGGGACAAGCCGACCCGCGCTTAGGTATTCGGCCACCTCAAACAGCGGCTTGAGGATAATCCCGTGCCCGTCCAGCGCCCAGTTGGTCAGAACATCGCCATCATCGGTTTCAAACGGGCCCGACACCGCAAGCCGCTTGATCCCGTCGGGCGTCTGAAGCGGCCATTGAAATTCCGGCGCGCCGGGAAAGCGCAGATTCAGACAATCGTGTTTATCCGCCCTGAGGCTTGCGCTATCACGCGGCAAGCCCCTGCGCGCGATGTAATCCGGGGCGGCACAAAGCACCCTCGTGCAATCCGCAATCTTGCGAATACGAAGCGTTGAATCCTCGGGCACGCCAAGAAAAAACGCCGCATCAAGCCCTTCACCCGCAAGATCAAGCTTACGATCCGACAGGCGTAGCCGGATGGTGATCAGCGGATAGGCCTCTTTAAACGCAGGGACCATCGGGGCAATCAGGCGCTTGCCCATACCAAGCGGGGCCGCCACGTATAATGTGCCGCGCGGCGAGCTTGTAACATCGGTAATCTCGGCCTCTGCCTCGTCCACCGCCTCAAGGATCTTGCAGGCCCCTCGATAGAACAAAACCCCCTGCTCGGTCGGGTGAAGCATCCTTGTGGTGCGCTGAAACAGGCGAATATTCAGATGCTCTTCGAGGTGCGCAATGCGCGCCGAGGCAACCGCGGCCGATATCCTCTGATCCCGCGCCGCCGCCGACATATTACCAAGCTCGTAAACACGAACAAACGTGCGGATATTGTTCAGATAGGACATGGCAAAAAGATTATTAGCTTTCTGTTGAAGCTGCTAGGATTTTTTTTGCATTACAGGACAATGGCGAGGTGCAGTAAGGTCGCCAAAAGTGAGCGAAGGAGAAGACAATGCAGGATTTGGCGATCATTTGGGACTGGCTTGGGTTTGCCGTGCGGTGGCTGCATGTCATCACTGCGATGGCCTGGATCGGGTCGTCGTTCTATTTCGTGGCGCTCGATCTTGGCTTGCGCAAGGCCCCGCATCTTCCGCCAGGCGCGCATGGCGAGGAATGGCAGGTTCACGGCGGTGGCTTTTATCACATTCAAAAATATCTGGTTGCGCCGGACAACATGCCCGACCACCTGATCTGGTTCAAATGGGAAAGTTATGCCACCTGGCTTTCGGGGGCGGCGCTATTGATGATCGTCTATTGGGCCGGGGCCGAGCTTTACATGATCGACGCCGCAAAGGCCGATCTGGCGATCTGGCAGGGCATCCTGATTTCCGCCGCCTCGCTGACCGTTGGCTGGCTGGTTTACGATTTCCTGTGCAAATCCGGCCTTGGCGAAAAGCCGACCTTCCTGATGGTCCTGTTGTTCATCCTGCTGGTGGTCATGGCCTATGGCTATGATCAGGTGTTCACCGGACGCGCGGCGCTTTTGCATCTGGGTGCCTTCACCGCCACGATCATGACCGCCAATGTGTTTTTCATCATCATGCCCAATCAGCGGATCGTCGTGAAAGACCTGCAAGAGGGGCGCACACCAGACCCTAAATATGGCAAAATCGCCAAATTGCGCTCGACCCATAACAACTATCTTACCTTGCCGGTGGTGTTCCTGATGCTCAGCAACCACTATCCGCTGGCCTTCGCGACCGAGTATAACTGGCTTATCGCGGCGCTGGTGTTTCTGATGGGGGTGAGCATCCGACACTATTTCAACACCCGCCATGCCGACACCGGCAACCCGACCTGGACATGGGCCGTGACCGCCCTCTTGTTCGTCGCGATCATGTGGCTAAGCACGGCACCGTTGCGCAACGATAGCTATGAGGAATCAGAGGCGCGGCCTTTGACGGCAACCGAACAGGTGTTCGCCGCCGCCGAAGGGTTTGACGAGATCACAAGCATCGTGCCCGGCCGCTGTGCCATGTGCCACGCGCGTGAGCCGTTTTACGACGGCATTCACCGCGCGCCCAAGAATATCCTGCTTGAAACCCCGAACGATATCGCCCGCGCCGCGCGCCAGATCTATTTGCAGGCCGGTGTATCGGTTGCCATGCCCCCGGCCAATCTGTCCTTTATCGAAGAAGAGGAGCGCAGGGCGATCATCCGCTGGTACAAAAACGCCGCCCGCGACCTGCCGTTTTCTCTCGCTGCGCAGTGAAACACCTGGCGTCCTGACCGTTTATCCAAAGACCCTGGCCAAAGTAATGGATTCGCGGTCGCGATTGCTGACTGTCAAGTTGGCTTTGCCAGTGCCGCCACAAGCCGCGCCCAATCCTGCGCCCAGCTATCGTCGGGGCGATCCGACAGGCGGATCATCCAAAGCTCCATCTGCTGGCTTGGCAGGCTCTCCGTCAGACTGATCAGGCGACCGGATTTCAGATCCTGCGCCACCATGCCTTCGGGCAACCACGCCACGCCGATACCGCGACAGGCATATTCACGCGCCGCCAGCGTCAGCGCGGTTTCCGCCCGCCGTCGCAACACCCGATGCGCCGCAATCCCCGGCAAGATCGCGCGGGCCATCACCTGTCCCAGAAACACATCCGACGGATAGCCGATAAACGGCAGGTCATCGCCCTGCGCCAGACGCGGCACGGCAACCGGAATCAATCGCTCGCGACCCAGCAACACCTGCTCGAACGCCCGGTTCAGGGTCAGCGGCGCAATCTCTGGCGCGGCGTAAAGCACTGCCAGATCAACCTCGCCGGACAAAAGCCGCAACAGGCATTCATCGCGGTTATCCGACCGCACCCGCACCGGGCGCCCGCCCTGCGCGGTCAGAATGCTGACGATTGCGGGCGAATGGGTGGTGGTGATCGCGTGCTGACAGGCCAGCGTCAGCCCCCGCGCGCCGCTTGTCTGGGTCAGCGTTTCGCGCAGATGGCGAAGCTGTGTTGCCAGCGCACGCATTTCCCCGGCCTGCGCCTCGATTTCAGGCAAAAGCACCACCGGCTTGCGACGGCGATCAAACAGCGGCACGCCAAGCGCCTCTTCGATGGCGCGCAGGCGGCGGGTAAAGGCCGATTGGCTGACATGGCGTATCTGCGCGGCCCGCGCCAGCGACCCGGCCTCAGCCACCGCAAGGATATCATCAAGCCATTCAAGCCGCATATTCGATTCGATCTTGCAGATATTGCATATTACCAGGCGATATTAACATTAGACTGCCCGTTAGTCGCCCTCTATTCTGCCAGTAACGCATTTTACAGGAGACCTCAGATGCATCTTGCCCGTTACCCGCGCCGTTTCATGGCCCACCTGCCCACCCCGCTTGAGCGGATGGACCGTCTGACCGCCGAACTGGGCGGGCCGGAAATCTGGATCAAGCGCGATGATTGCACCGGCCTCTCAACGGGCGGCAACAAGACCCGCAAGCTTGAATTCCTGATGGCCGAAGCCGAGCTTCAGGGCGCCGATCTTGTGATGACCCAAGGCGCGACGCAATCCAACCATGCCCGTCAAACCGCAGCCTTCGCGGCCAAGCTTGGCATGGCGTGTCACCTGCTTTTGGAAGACAGAACAGGCTCTAACAATGCCAATTACAACAATAACGGCAACGTTTTGCTGGATCATATGCACGGCGCCACCACCGAAAAGCGCGGTCCGGGTCTGGACATGCACGCAGAGATGGAAGCGGTCGCCGACAAGTTTCGCGCCGAGGGGCGCAATGTCTATACCATCCCCGGTGGCGGCTCGAACCCGACCGGCGCATTGGGCTATGTCAACTGTGCCTTTGAAATGCTGGCGCAGTTCAACGATCGCGCGCTCAAGGTCGATCACATCGTTCACGCCACCGGAAGCGCCGGCACGCAGGCGGGTCTTATCACCGGGCTCAAGGCGATGAACGCCAATATCCCACTTCTGGGGATCGGCGTGCGCGCGCCCAAGGCCAAACAGGAAGAGAACGTTTACAACCTTGCCGTCAAGACCGCCGAAAAGCTTGGCTGCCCCGGTGTGGTCGGCCGCGACGATGTTGTCGCCAATACCGATTATGTCGGCGAAGGCTATGGCATCCCGACCGAGGGTGGTATCGAGGCGATCAAGATGTTCGCAGAGCTTGAAGCGATCCTGCTTGATCCGGTCTATTCGGCCAAGGGCGCGGCCGGTTTTATCGACCTGATCCGCAAGGGCCATTTCAAAAAGGGCGAGCGGGTTGTCTTCCTTCATACCGGCGGTTCTGTCGCTCTGTTTGGCTATGACAACGCATTCGATTTCTCGGGCAACTGGACGGCCTGAGGCCAGCACAAACCCGAGCCACCCGACGCATGATATTGAAACCCCGCAGCGATGCGGGGTTTTCCATATCGGACATATCCGCTAAAGCCTGTGTCGACCCAAGATTTACAGGCGGATGAACGCACATGAAATTCACAATGTCATGGCTGAAAGATCACCTAGACACCACGGCCACGGTTGATGAGATCACCGAGGCGCTGACCGACCTTGGCCTAGAGGTAGAGGGCGTTGTCGACCCCGCCAGCCGCCTTGCGGAGTTTACCATCGGCAAGGTCATCAAGGCCGAGCCGCACCCCGATGCCGACCGGCTTCGGATTTGTCAGGTCGACACGGATGGCGGCCAGACCCAGATCATCTGTGGCGCGCCCAATGCCCGCGAGGGTATCACCGTTGTAATCGCCAAGCCCGGCGTTTACGTGCCCGGCATTGATACGACCATCGGCGTGGGCAAGATCCGTGGCATCGAAAGCTATGGCATGATGTGCTCTGAGCGCGAGATGGAGCTAAGCGAAGAACACGACGGCATTATCGAGCTGCCCTCGGGCGAGGTTGGCCAGCGGTTTACCGATTGGCTTGCACTCAATGACCCGGCCAAGGTTGACCCGGTGATCGAGATCGCGATCACCCCCAACCGCCCCGATGCCTTGGGCGTGCGCGGCATTGCGCTTGATCTTGCGGCGCGCGGTCTTGGCAAGATGAAGCCGGAACAGCAGGCCCATATCGAGGGTCAATACCCCTGCCCCATCACCGTGACCATCGACGAAGATGCCGCCAGCAATGGCTGTGAGGTTTTTGCCGGCCGTCTTATCCGGGGCGTGCAAAACGGCCCTTCGCCGGAGTGGCTTCAGGATCGGTTGCGTGCCATTGGCCTGCGCCCGATCTCAAGGCTGGTCGATATCACCAACTTTTTCACCTATGACCGTAACCGCCCCCTGCATGTTTTTGACGCGGGCAAGGTTACCGGAAATCTGCGGATTCACCGCACCAAGGGCGGCGAAACGCTGGTTGGGCTGGATGAAAAGGAATACACATTCGGCCCCGGCCAGGTGGTGATTTCCGACGACAACGGCATTGAATCAATCGGCGGCATCATGGGTGGCCTTGCCACGGGATGCACCGAAACCACCACCGACGTCTTCCTTGAAGCTGCCGTTTGGGACCATATCCAGATCGCAAGCACCGGTCGCGCGCTCAAGATCAACTCTGATGCGCGGTATCGCAACGAACGTGGGATCGACCCGGCCTTCAACATGGCGGCGCTTGATCTGGCGACCCAGATGATCCTTGATCTTTGTGGCGGCAGCCCATCGAACCGCGTTACCGCAGGGCAGGTGCCAGATGTGTCGCGCGCCTATCGGCTTGATCCGGCGCGCGTGCGCTCGCTTGTCGGCATGGACATTCCGGAATCCGAGCAGCGCCAGACCCTGACCAGCCTTGGCTTCAAACTTGAAGCCAATATGGCCCATGTTCCAAGCTGGCGGCCAGATATCCTTGGTGAGGCCGACCTTGTCGAAGAAGTGGCGCGCATTGCCTCTCTGACCAAGCTCAAGGGTCGCCCGATGGCGCGCGTGGATGTCGGCGTACCCAAGCCGATCCTGTCGCCGATGCAAAAGCGCGAACAGATCGCCCGGCGCATGGGCGCGGCCCTTGGGTACAACGAATGCGTCACCTATAGCTTTATTGATCACGCCAGCGCGACGCTGTTTGGCGGTGGCGACGATGCCACGATGCTCGCCAATCCGATCAGTTCGGAAATGAGCCATATGCGCCCCGATCTGCTTCCTGGTCTGCTTTTGGCCGCGGCCCGCAATCAGGCGCGCGGCATCATGGACCTTGCCTTGTTCGAGGTTGGCCACGCCTTTCAGGGCGGCGAACCGGAAGAACAGCATATCCAAATGGCGGGCCTTCTGGTGGGTCGCACCGGCCCCAAGGACGTGCAGGGCGGCGCGCGCGCCGTTGACCTGTTTGATGCCAAGGCCGACGCCGAGGCGATCCTTGCCGCAATCGGCGCGCCAACCAAGGTTCAGGTGCTGCGCGACGGGCCGACATGGTTCCACCCCGGTCGTCATGGTCGTATCTGCCTTGGACCCAGGAAAATGCTTGCGGTCTTTGGCGAATTGCACCCGCGCACCCTCTCGGCGATGGACGTGAAGGGCCCTGCGGTCGCCTTTACTCTCTATCCCGCCGAAATCCCGCTGCCGCGCAAAACCTCGGCAACACGCGGCGCGCTTGAGATCAGCGATCTGCAAGCGGTCGAACGTGACTTTGCCTTTGTTGTCGATGCCGGGGTCGAGGCTCTGACCCTGATCAATGCTGCCGCCGGGGCCGATAAGGCGCTGATCGAGGATGTGCGCATCTTTGACGAATTCATCGGTGGCAACCTTGGCGAGGGCAAGAAATCGCTCGCCATGACTGTGCGCCTCCAACCCAAGGGCGCGACACTAAAAGAGGCCGAAATAGAGACTGTTTCGGCCAAAATCATCGAAAAAGTCACCAAAGCCACCGGCGGTACGCTGCGCGGCTAGAAAAGGGGGATATGGCATGCTGAACGTTTATCTGTCAGGCGAAATTCACACCGACTGGCGCGAACAGATCACTGAAGGGGCAAAAGGTCTTGCGGTGACCTTCAACGGCCCGGTCACCGATCACGCCGCCAGCGACGATTGCGGCGTGGCGATCCTTGGCGCTGAGGACAGTAAATACTGGCACGATCACAAGGGCGCGATGGTCAACGCGATCCGCACCCGTAAGGGAATTTCCGATGCCGATGTGGTCGTCGTGCGCTTTGGCGAAAAATACCGACAATGGAACGCGGCGTTTGATGCCGGCTATGCCGCCGCGCTTGGCAAATCGCTGATCATCTTGCAAGAACCGGATCACGATCATGCCTTGAAAGAGGTCGACGCCGCCGCCCTGGCCGTTGCCCGCGACCCTGCGCAAGTGCTGGAAATCCTGCGCTATGTTCTGGACGGCAGCCTGCCGGGGTAACGCCCCTCGGCCGCGCGACGCTTAATGTGCCTCGGCCCAGTTCGCCCCCTGCCCCGCATCCACGACCAAAGGCACGTCAAGATGCACGGCGGGGTGCGCCGCGCCTTCCATCACATCGCGGGCCGTGGTGATCAAACGATCAGCCGCATCCTCGGCCACCTCAAAGATCAATTCGTCATGCACCTGCAACAGCATCTTGCAGGGAATATCGGCAATGGCATCCGGCATCCGGATCATCGCGCGGCGGATAACGTCGGCGGCACTTCCCTGGATCGGTGCATTGATCGCTGCGCGCTTGGCAAACCCGGCGCGCGGGCCCTTGGCGGCAATCTCGGGCGTGTGGATCTTGCGGCCAAACAGGGTCTGGACATAGCCATGCTCTTTGGCAAATCCAACGGTTTCATCCATATAGGCCTTGATGCCGGGAAAGCGTTCAAAATAGCGGTCGATAAAGCCCTGAGCCTCTGACCTCGGGATGCGCAGGTTGCGCGCAAGACCAAAGCCCGAGATGCCATAGATCACACCAAAGTTGATCGCCTTGGCCTGACGGCGAATATCCGGCGTCATGTCATCCATCGGCACATTGAACATCTCTGACGCGGTCATCGAGTGAATATCCTGCCCCTCGCGAAACGCCGCCTTGAGGGCATCAATCCCCGCCACATGGGCCAGAATCCGAAGCTCGATCTGGCTATAATCGAGACTGACAAGGCGGTTTCCCGGCTCTGCAACAAAAGCCTCACGGATGCGGCGGCCTTCTTCGGATCGCACCGGGATGTTTTGCAGGTTGGGATCGGTCGATGACAACCGTCCGGTATTCGCCCCGGTCTGAACATACGACGTATGCACCCGCCCCGTGTCCGGGTCGATATGATCCTGAAGCGCGTCGGTATAGGTCGATTTCAGCTTGGAAAGCTGGCGCCAATCCAACACCCGAGCGGGCAGTTCGTGTTCGGTTGCAAGGTCTTCCAAAACATCGGCGCCCGTCGCATAGGCCCCGGTCTTGCCGGTCTTGCCGCCCTCAAGCCCCATTTCGTCAAACAGGATTTCACCCAATTGCTTGGGCGAACCGACGTTAAAGCTGCGCCCGGCAAGCGTGTGAATTTCAGCCTCTAACCCGGCCATTTTCTGGGCAAAGGCATTTGACATCCGGCTCAGGGTTTCACGATCAACCTTGATACCGTACCGCTCCATCCGGGCCAGAACCGGCACCAGCGGGCGTTCGAGAACCTCATAAACCGTGGTCACCTGATCGCGGTGCAATTGCGGCTTGAACAGGTGCCATAGGCGCAGCGTGATATCGGCATCCTCGGCGGCGTATTTCACCGCCTCATCGACTAGTACGCGATCAAAGGTGATCGCCGATTTACCCGTCCCCAAAAGCGATTTGATCGGGATCGGCTTATGCGCCAGATAACGGTCGCTCAGCGTGTCCATCCCATGCCCATGCTGCCCGGCATAAAGCGCATAGGACATAAGCATGGTGTCATCAATCGGCGCGACATGAACGTCGAGGGCCGCAAAAATCTTGGCGTCATATTTCATATTCTGCCCGATCTTGAGGATCGCATCATCTTCAAGCACTGGTTTCAATGCGGCAAGCACATCGCCGACGCTTAGCTGCCCTTCGGCAAGCTTGTCCGATCCAAAAAGATCGTCCGCCGCACCATCCTTATGGATAAGCGGGATGTAACAGGCCTGACCGGGATCGACGCAAAGCGAGATTCCCACAAGATCGGCCCGCATCTCATTGAGCGATGTCGTCTCGGTATCCACCGCCACATAACCACGCGCCCGAATGCGTTCGATCCATGTTTCCAAAGCGGCCATATCGCCAACCCGTTCGTATTTTTCAGGGTCTATTGCGGGCCATACCGGGGCATTCTGCGCCTCAGTCCCCGCTTGTGGCGACGCCTCTGCGATCACCGGCGCATCGGCGCCAAGCGCATCGGCAATCCGCTTGGACAGGGTGCGGAATTCCATCCTGGCAAGAAACTCCAGCAGGGCATCAGCGTCCGGGTCACGCACCTCAAGATCATCAAGCGTGAAATCAAGCGGCGTGTTGCAATCAAGCTGCACCAGCCGCTTTGACATCTCGATCTGTTCACGCTTCTCAATCAGGGTCTGGCGGCGCTTGGGCTGTGTGATCTCTTCCGCGCGATCCAGCAACTCTTCAAGCGAGCCGAATTCATTGATCAAAAGCGCCGCGATCTTCACCCCGATGCCCGGCGCGCCGGGGACATTATCGACACTGTCCCCGGCCAAAGCCTGCACATCGACCACGCGATCCGGGTCAACGCCAAACTTTTCGCGCACCCCATCGACGTCAATAAGCCGGTTTTTCATCGCATCCAGCATATCGACCCCGCCGCCGACTAGCTGCATCAGATCCTTGTCGCTGCTGATGATCGTCACCCGCCCGCCAAGATCGCGCGCCTGACAGGCCAGCGTCGCGATAATATCGTCGGCCTCATAGCCTTCGATCTCTTCACAGGCGATGTTGAAGGCGCGCGTCGCCTCGCGCGTCAGCGGCATTTGCGGCCGCAAATCCTCGGGCATCGCCTCGCGGTTGGCCTTGTATTCGGGATACATATCGTTGCGAAACGTGTGGCTCCCCTTGTCAAAGATCACCGCCACATGGGTCGGCGCATCATGGCCATTGTTGCCCTCGACATAACGCTGCAACATGTTGCAAAAGCCCGCGACCGCCCCGATCGGCAAACCATCCGATTTGCGCGTCAACGGCGGCAGCGCATGATAGGCCCGAAAGATAAACGCCGATCCGTCAATCAGATGCAGATGACAACCTTTTCCGAATGACATGCCTAGCCCCTTTCGCCCAGAAGGCTTTCATCTTTCCAAAAATACTCAAACGCCAATGGTCTCCGCAGACGCGGCGCTGGTCGGTTCAGACTTTGCCTTCAAAATCGCGGTGCACAAGCTTGGCATCGCAATACGGGCATTCGACATAGCCCTTGTCCTGCGGAATCTGAAGCCAGACGCGCGGATGGCCCAGCGCGCCCTCGCCGCCATCGCAGGCCACGCGATAGGCGTCAACAATTCTCGTTTCTGGGGCCTGCGTTACCATGGGGGCGTTTCCTTTTGCGTAACTTTGAATTAGGTCCAAATATGATTGATCCGCCAGCAAGGAGCAAGAGCACCATGGCCGCAAATGCCATTGAAATCCGTGGACTGACAAAAACCTATGGCGGCGGGCGCAATAGCCCCGAAAAACAGGCGCTCAAGGGCATTGATCTTGATATCCCGCAAGGCTCTGTTTTTGGGCTTTTGGGGCCAAACGGCGCCGGCAAATCGACGCTGATCAATATTCTTGCCGGGCTGGTTCTGAAAACCAGCGGTCAGGTCACGATCTGGGGTTTCGATCAGGACGTGAACCCGCGCCAGTCGCGCGCCTCGATCGGGGTCATGCCGCAGGAACTCAACCTTGATCCCTTTTTTACGCCGCACGGCGCGCTTGAGGTGCAGGCCGGTCTTTATGGCGTGCCCCGCGCGCAACGCAAAAGCGACGAAATCTTGCGCCTTATCGGACTTGAGGACAAGGCCGATGCCTATGCCAGAACGCTGTCGGGCGGCATGCGGCGGCGGCTTTTGCTGGGCAAGGCCCTTGTGCATACGCCGCATATTCTGGTGCTGGATGAACCGACCGCAGGTGTCGATATCGAATTGCGCCAGATGCTTTGGGAAAATATTCGTCGTCTCAATCAACAGGGAATGACGATTATCCTGACCACGCATTACCTCGAAGAGGCCGAAGAGATGTGCGATGAAATCGCCATCATCAACCTTGGCCAACTGGTGGCGCGCGATAGCACTGCCAACCTTTTGGGGCGGCTTGATGCCAAGACGATGATCATTCAGCCCGATAGCCCGGCCACAACCTTGCCAAAGGGCGAGGGGCTAGAGATTTCATCGCGTGCGGATGGGGCGCTTGTGATCACCTATCATTCGTCGGTCACCTCGGCCGAAGCGGTTCTGGCCGCCGTTCGAGAAGCGGGGATTTCCATCCGCGACGTAAAGACCGAACAGGCCGATCTTCAGGATGTGTTTCTGGAACTGACACGCAGCCGCTAAAATTCGCCTGCCAATACAGGCGTCACTTGCCCCAGCCGTCGGATTGCATTTCGCGCAACCGGCTGGCGGTTCGCTCAAATTCAAACGATCCTTCACCTTCAAGGTAAAGGTATTCCGGCTTTGCCGCCGCCGAACAGATAAGCCGCACGTGCGCCTCGTAGAGCGCATCAATCAGGGTGACAAAGCGCTTGGCCTCGTTGAAGTTGCTGCGCCCCAGTTGCGGGATGTCTTCCAGGATCAGAACCCGCGTCGCCTCTGCCAGCGCAAGGTAATCCGCCGGGCCAAGGGGTTTGCCGCAAAGATCATAAAACGTTGCCCGCGCCACGCCGTTGTGAAACGCCGGGATCTCGACCTCGCGCTTGTTGACGATGATCTTGTGCGGCTCACCCTTCCCGCCGGTCAGATCCTGCCAGATACTCTGGACCTCGGCGCGCGATGCCTCATTGATCGGGGTGAAATAACTTGGGCTTCCGGCAAGGCGATCCTGCCTGTAATCCGTCGGGCTTGTCATTTCATAGACAACCATGCGCTCTTTGACGATCTCGATGAAGGGCAGGAAAAGCTGACGGTTCAACCCGTTTTTGTAAAGGTCATCGGGAATGCGATTGCTGGTCGTGACCACCACGACGCCAGCGGCAAAAAGCGCCTCGAACAGGCGGCCGACAATCATCGCATCGGTGATATCGGTGATCTGCATCTCGTCAAACGCCAAAAGCTGTACCGAATCGGCCACCTCTTTCGCCACCGGGGCGAGGGCATCGCTTTCGTTGCGCGCGCGGGCCGCATGTAGCCCGGCATGGATTTCCTGCATGAAGGCATGAAAATGCACCCGGCGCTTGGGAACATCGACCGTTTCGACAAAAAGATCCATCAACATGGATTTGCCGCGCCCGACCCCACCCCAAAGATATAACCCCTTGGGAGGCTCTGGCGCGCGGCGAAACCAGCCTTTGCGCGGCTGATCAGCCAAGGCCTGCCGAATCCGCTCGAATTCGGGCAAAGACGCCTCTTGTGCGGCGTCATAGGTCAGCGTGCCGTCGGCAACACGCCGGGCATAAAGTTCGGGTAGCGTTTCCATACCACCGGGATATCGCGGGAAAGGCGCCGGGAAAAGCGCCAATGCCCTTGAGGGTTCAGGCTTTTCGCGCCAGCCGGTTCATCACGCCGACCAATTCGGCGCTGATTCCCGGCTCTGACAGGGCGTGACCGGCCACCGGAATCATCCGCAGATCGGCGTTTTCCCAGACCCGCGCCAGTTGATAGGCGGTGGCGGGCGGACAGATCATATCATAGCGCCCCTGCACAATCGTGCCGGGGATATGGGCGATTTTATCCATATGATCAAGGATTTGACCGTCATACGCCAGAAACCCGCGATGGGTGAAATAGTGGTTTTCAAGGCGCGCAAAGGCGCGCGCATAATCCGCCGGGCTATCGCCACCCACGCCGGTGGAATGCACCGTGGCAAGCGCATTTTCCCAAGCCGACCAGACCTTGGCATAACGAACCTCTTCGTTCAATATCCCGGAAAACAGCCGACGGTGATAGGCGGCGATCATATCGCCCTGTTCGGCCTTGGGAATCAGCGATTTGAACTGATGCCAGGTTTCAGGCCAGAACGCCCCTGCCCCACCGCCATAAAACCAGGTCAGCTCGGCCTCGGTCATGGTGAACACGCCGCGCAGCACAAGATGCATCACTGGCGCGGGATTGGCCTGTGCATAAATCAACGCTAACGTCGCGCCCCAGCTTCCGCCAAAGACAATCCAAGTGTCAATGCCAAGCGCGCGGCGAATCTGTTCAATATCCGCCACCAGATGCCAGGTTGTGTTTTCCTCGACGCTGGCGTGGGGCCTTGATCGCCCGCAGCCGCGTTGATCGAACAGGATAATCCGATAAATCGCCGGATCGAAATAACGCCGCATCGCGGGGCTACATCCGCCACCCGGACCACCGTGAAACACCACAACCGGCAGCCCATCACGGCGACCGGATTGCTCGACATAAATGCTGTGCCCGTCGCCCACATCCATCATTTGCCGGTCAAAGGGTTCGACCGGCGGATATAGATATTGTACTGCGCTCTTTTGGCCTGAGAATTTGTTCATGGATGTCCTATATAACAAGCATGTCCAAAAGAGCATATGGAGAGCAGAATGCAAGCCGCCCAGAGCACGATTGATCCCGGCGAAGTCGCCAAATTCGAAGCGATGGCTGCCGAATGGTGGGATCCGAACGGAAAGTTCAAGCCGCTGCACATGCTGAACCCTTGCCGTCTGGATTATATCACCGCGCAGATCGCGGCCGAATATGACCGTGATTTTACCGGGGATATGCCTTTCAAAGGGCTGCGTATTCTCGATATCGGCTGTGGTGGCGGATTGCTAAGCGAGCCGATGGCGCGCCTCGGCGCCGAGGTGGTTGGCGCCGATGCCGCGCCGCGCAACATCCCGGTTGCACAGGTTCATGCTGAGCAATCCGGCCTTGCGATTGATTACCGCCACACCACCGCCGAGGATATGGCCGCCGCTGGCGAACAGTTTGATGCCGTGTTGAACATGGAAGTGGTCGAGCATGTGGCCGACCCCCTTGCCTATCTCACCGCCTGTCGGCAATTGCTCAAACCCGGCGGAATTCAGATTTGTTCAACCATCAACCGCAACCCCAAAAGCTTTGCCATGGCGATTGTCGGCGCGGAATACGTGATGCGCTGGCTGCCCAAGGGTACGCATGAATGGTCGAAATTCATCACCCCGGACGAGCTTTATGACCTGCTGCGCAAGGCTGGCCTCGATCCGGTGGATCGCAAAGGCTTCGTGTTCAACCCGGTCACATGGGTCTGGCGGTTGTCGGACAGGGATCTGAGCGTGAATTACGTCACCGCCAGCGTCAAGCCGGGCTAACCGCGCGGTTCCAGCTTGGAGCGTAATTCGCGCAGCACCGGAAGGCTTGCGCGCACCCTGTCTTCGCCAAGATCGCTGATCAGTTCCGAGACCATCGGGGTGATCCCGGCGATGGCGGCGTCGCGCGCCTGCCGGCCAGAGGGGCTGATCGCGACCATCTTGCGGCGCGCATCATCCCAATCAGGGCGGATATGCACGTATCCGGCCCACTCCAGCTTGCTCAGCGTGTTGGTCATCGCACCGCGCGTCACGTGAAAGCTTTTGGCAAGCTGCGCCGGGCTGCGCTCGTCGCCGATGCGGGCAAGATGGTTGAGCACCGAGAAATGCGAGATTTCCATGCCCTTGGGCAACACCCGACTTAGCCGATTGCGGATAAGCTGTTCATTGGTGAGGATCTCACTGAACAGGGCCACCGCCAGGGAATTGCTGGTCGTGTCATTCATGCCGGGCCATCAAACTGCCTGTCATGCCGCAGCGACGGGACACGCGCCCGCGCGCTCTCGATCTCGGCGGGGTCAAGATCAACCACGAGAACACCGGGGTCGGTGCCGCCATCGGCCAGAACCTCGCCCCAGGGGGCGACGACAAGGCTATGACCGTGGGTTTGACGGCTGCGCCCGGTACTTGCGGCATGGGTGCCGGTTTGCGCCGGGGCCAGAACGTAGCAGCCGTTTTCAATCGCCCGCGCCCGCAGCAGGGTTTCCCAATGCGCGGCCCCCGTGACATAGGAAAACGCCGCGGGCACCGTTAGAATACGCGCTCCGGCATGGGCAAGGCGACGATAAAGATGCGGAAAGCGAATGTCATAGCAAATGCTCAGACCGAGCGTACCGATTGGAAAATCGGCGGTCACTGCACAGGCACCGGGACGAAACCCATCTGATTCGCGATAGGTTTCCTCGGGTGACACATCGACATCAAACATGTGGACCTTGTCATAGCGCGCAACAATCCGGCCATCCGGCCCAATCAGAAACGACCGATTGGCGAACCGGCCATCGGGGTCGCTTGTCTTGAGCGCGAGCGAGCCGATCAAAAGCCAAATGCCGCGCTCTGCGGCCTTGGCACGCAGCGCTTTCAGGGTCGGGTCACTGTCCTCGGGATGCAGAACCGCCTTTTGATGCGTGCGGCTCCCGGACACACAATTGGTCACCTCGGGCGTCAGGACAAATTCTGCCCCCTGCGCGATTGCTTGGTCAATAAACGCCAGCGTGACCGGCAGGTTTGCTGCCGGATCATCGCCGCTGTTGAGTTGAACAAGGGCTGCGCGCATTGACGTCACTTGCCCAAAAGCGCGTCAAGCTTGCCCGCCCGCTCAAGCGCTGAAAGCTCGTCATAACCGCCGACATGGGTCTTACCGACGAAAATCTGCGGCACGGTATGACGGCCGTTTGCGCGTTTCAACATCTCGGATTTGCGGGCCGGTTGGGCCAGCACGTTAATTTCCGAAAAGTTTACGCCCTTTTGCTTGAGTAACCGCTTGGCCGCGTGACAAAACCCACAAAGAGGCGACGAATAGATTTCAACTGGTTGCATTTTGGCATTCCTGTATTCCTGTTTGGCAGGAACTTAGGCATCCTTGGCCGTGCGCGCCAGTGCTAGTATGCACACATCCTGCGCGCCTGCCGAAAAACAGGCCTGCGCCGCCGCTGAAAGCGTGGCCCCCGATGTCATCACATCATCCACCAAAAGCACGCTACGACCGATAAGTTCGGCCTGGCGCTTGGGGTTGATGCGAATCGCACCATCGAGCATGGCATAACGTGCCTCGGCCCCCATCCCCTTGAGCGCGCGGGTATGTTTGGGACGGATCAACAGATCGGGACAGACCGGCAAGGCGGTCTCACGCGCCAGCGCCTGTGCCAGAAGCGCGGATTGGTTGAAGCGTCGCTTGAGCATCCGCAGCCAATGCAAGGGCACCGGTGCAACGAGCGTGTTGCGGGTCAACAGCGGCTGTGCGGCCCGCGCCATCCAGACGGCTGCGGGGCGCACGACGTCATGACGGTCGCCATGCTTGAGCGCCAGCACAAGTTTGCGGCCGTTTTCGTGGTACACAAGCGCCGATCGCCCCCGCGACCATGGGCGCGCCACACTCCCGCACTCGTCGCAATGCTCTGCATCCCCACCGTCTTCGCCGGGAAGCGGCACACCGCAGGTGTCACAGACCAGCCCTGCAATGAAGGGCGTGTCTCGCCAACACGGACCGCAAAGGCCAAAATCGCTTTCGACATGGCAACCGCACAAAGTGCAGCGCGCCGGATAGATCACCTGAAGTGCCGTTTGAAAAGCCGTCATACTCGCCCTATTGTCCCCGCCATGACGCAAACCCTGACAGACCGCTCCGCCCTGATCCGCAATCGCCGACGCGCCTTGCGCGCGCCTGTCTGGTTTCTGCATGAAACCGCCGCTGATGAGATCGAGGATCGCCTGAGCTTGGTTAAGAAATCCTTTACCTCGCCTGCCGTGGTAAGCGGTTTTCCGGAATTCTGGCAAAATCGCTTTCCCGAGGCCCTCTGCGTTGGGGATGGCGACACTCTTGCGCTTGCCCCAGAGGCGCATGATCTGGTGATCCACGCGCTTTGCCTGCATTGGGCGAATGATCCTGTGGGTCAGCTTATTCAGGCGCGGCGTGCGCTCAAACCCGATGGTCTCATGCTGACCGCGTTGTTTGGTGGCGAAACCCTGCATGAATTGCGCACCGCCCTGGCGCAGGCGGAATCGGATCTGCTTGGCGGGTTGTCGCCCCGCGTTTTGCCTATGGGTGAAATCCGCGACCTCGGCGCGCTTTTGCAACGCGCGGGCTTTGCCCTGCCGGTGGCCGATACCCTGCCGCTTAAGACAAGCTATGCCTCGCCTGCCCACTTGATGCGCGAATTGCGCGCGATGGGCGAGAGCAACGCCATGACAAACCGCCCAAGGCGCGCAACCCGGCGCGCGCTGTTTGATCGGGCCGCCGAAATCTATGCACATGAGTTTGGCGATGCCGACGGGCGCATCCCCGCCACCTTCGAGATGATATTCCTCACCGGCTGGTCCCCAGACGTCAGCCAGCCCCAGCCCCTGCGGCCCGGATCGGCCAGCGCCCGGCTTGCAGATGTGCTTGGGGCCAAAGAAACACCGCTGAAAGATTGACCTTACCGTCGCAACCTCTATGTCAGCCTTAGCCCGAGACAGTAAGGATTGACCCAGCCCATGCTCGATGCCCGTCATTCTGCCGCTCGCCCGGCCCATGCGCCCGGCGATCACCCCGCAATTGCACACGCCAAGACGGGTGTTTTGCTGGCCAATCTGGGCACGCCGGATAATTACGATTATTGGTCAATGCGCCGCTATCTGAATGAATTTCTCTCGGATCGTCGTGTCATTGATTATGCGCCCTGGAAATGGCAACCGCTGTTGCAGCTCATCATCCTGACCAAGCGCCCGTTCACAAGCGGTCATGCCTACAAATCAATCTGGAACGAGGATAAGGGCGAAAGCCCGCTGATGACCATCACCCGCGACCAGACCGCAAAGATGGCGACCGCCCTTGAGGCGCGTTATGGCGACAAGGTGATGGTTGATTTCTGCATGCGCTATGGTAATCCGTCGACCAAATCCAAGGTCCGCGCCATGGTCGAGGCCGGCTGTACCCGGATCCTGTTCTTTCCACTTTATCCGCATTACGCCGGCGCCACATCGGCCACCGCCAACGATCAGTTCTTTCGCGCGCTGATGGACGAAACATGGCAGCCGATTGCCCGTGTGGTCGAGCCCTACTTCGAAAACCCGCTTTACATCGAGGCTTTGGCCGAATCGGTCGAAACCGCCTATGCGAATGTTGAAACGCGCCCCGATATCCTTGTGGTATCCTATCACGGGATGCCAAAACGCTATCTGATGCAGGGCGATCCCTATCATTGCCAGTGTCAGAAAACCACGCGCCTGCTGAAAGAGCGGCTTGGCTGGGACGACACCGAGATCACCACGACGTTCCAGTCGGTTTTTGGCCCCGAAGAATGGCTAAAGCCCTACACCGTGAAAGAGGTTGCCCGGCTTGCCCGCGAAGACGGCAAGAAACGAATCGCCGTGATGGCCCCGGCGTTTTCCGCCGACTGCATCGAGACGCTGGAAGAGATCAACGAAGAGATCAAGGAAAGCTTTGAAGAGGCGGGCGGCGAGGAATTTACCTATATCCCCTGCCTGAATGACCAGGACGCGCATATCAAGGCTCTGGCATCCATTGTCGAAGCGAATCTTCAGGGCTGGCTTGAGTAAACGCCAATCACCCCTGCAGAAACGAAAAAAGGCAGTGGTTTCCCACTGCCTTTTTCCTAGCATTCAATACTGACTTAGTCAGCAATGACGACTGCGGCCACAACGGCCAGCAGAAGCAACGGAATCCAAACGCCAGCAGCAGACGAGCTTGCAGCGGTTTCTTCAACAATTACAGGTGCCTCGATAACGGGCTCTGCATAGTTGCCGGCGAATGCGGTCGAAGCAGCGGCGCTAAGGGCGGCAGCGAGAACGAGTTTCTTCATATTATCCTCCAGATATTGGCTTAACGCTGTTAAATACAACGCCAAGCACCCAAGACTTAACCTCGTGGCTTTTTTCTAACCAGCAATCCGAACCGAATGCAAACCCAAGTTAAGTCCAAGCCGCTATATCAGGGCGCTTTTTCGTCAAATAAGCAACACTTGGGTGCCCACTTTGGCCATTCCGAACAACTCGGCGATGTGTTCGTTGTAAAGACCGACGCATCCATTGGACGACCGACGCCCGATCTTGCGGGTGTCATGGGTGCCGTGGATTCGGTAATATGTCCAACTTAGGTAAAGCGCGTGGGTGCCCAATGGGTTATCGGGACCGGGCCCAACATAGGCTGGCCATTCGGGATTACGTTTAAGCATCGAGGGCGTCGGACGCCAACTTGGGCCTTCGACCTTGCGCACCACAGATGTGCGGCCACGACGTGTCAGATCTTCGGTCAGCGGCACGGAGGAGGGGTAAAGCTTGTAAACCGACTGATCCTCGTTCCAGAAATGGACAGCGCGCGAATCGATATCGACTAGGATCGCGCCGTTTTTGAGGTTCGAGAAATACGGCTCCCAGCTCAGCGTGCGAAAGCTTGATACATTGTGGCGCACCGTTTCGGTGACATCACGCTCGATCTCGACGGTGCCTTCACCGTCAACGCTCTGCGCCAACGCCGGTGCCCCGATCAGTGCCGCGGTCCCCGCCAGAAAAGCGCGCCGGTTCCAGTTGTCTCGGGTTTCAGAGGCCATTTTGGGTTTCTCCAGATTTTGGTCCTTGGATTGCAGATATATATGGCGCGAATGACGCAGTCGCAATTCAAACAACTGTCATCCGGCGAACTTGCGCGTATGTGGGTTTGAATCGCAACGTTTCCCGCGATAAAGCAAAGACTACAACAATTTCGAGTGGTTTGACATCATGGCGCGTCTTTACATCATCTTCCTGTCGGCACTTTTGGCTTTGGCGGCCTGCGCCGCCCCGCCTCCGCCACCGCAACTTGGGTCAGATGGCAAACCGCTACCCAAGCTTTATCGCATCAGATCGGGCGAAACGGCGGAAATTCAGTTCCGCATGCTGGATTCGGTGAATTCCCTGCGCCAGGCCGCCGGGCAATCGCCGCTTGTTCTTGACGCATCTCTGAATGCCGCCGCCGCAACCCATTCGCGCGATATGTCGCTGCAAAACCGGCCCTGGCACTTTGGCTCTGACGGCTCTTCGCCGATTGATCGGGTCAAACGCGCCGGATATACTGGCCATCTTGTTGGCGAGACGATTTCGGAAACCTATGAGACCGAGCTTGAAACCCTGGCCGTATGGATGGAAGAGCCCGGATCTCGTCGTGTCATTCTTGCGCCGGACGCCACAAAAATGGGCTTCTCCTGGCTTCAGGAAGACAATGGAAAAATCTGGTGGACCATGGTTCTGGGCGGTTGATCAGGGGTTGATCGTCACCGGCGTTCCGTCGCGGACCATCGCATAGATCCTTTCGATCTCTCCGTTCTTGACGGAAATACAGCCCGCCGTCCAATCCGGGCCGAATATGCCAAGCTTGTTCGGCTCACCGTGAATAAAGATATCGCCGCCCGGTGATTTGCCGGCCGCCTCGGCAAAGGCGATATCCTGTTCGTTTGGATAAGAAATGCCGAGCGACAGATGGAAAGAGCTGTTGGGATTGCGCCGGTCGACGGTGTAATCGCCCTCGGGTGTCTTGCCGTCCCCTTCAAATTCCTTATGGCCTTCGGGAGCAAAGCCAAGGTCGACCTCATAGGATTTCAGAACCCGGTCATGATGCAGCAAAAACATCTCGCGGTCACCCTTGTTGATGATGATCCGCGTCACCTCGGGGCCGTTATAGGTTTTGAATTTTGACGGGCCACCACAGGCCACGAGGGCCACAAGGGACGCCATCAGTAAAAGAAATCTGATGGGTTTCATCGAAAACTGCCGTTATACTGCTCGCGTCTTTCATACAATAATCTGGCCGCTTTGGAATAGAGGAAATCATACGGATCACGCAGGGTTTAGTATGAATCCCGCCACCATCTCTACATGCGAGGACCAGCGGAACTGATCTACCACACGCAGACGATCAAGATGATACCCCCCGGCCAAAAGCGCCTTGGCATCGCGGGCAAAACTTGTCGGGCTGCATGATACATAGGCAATGACAGGTACGCGGGTGCGGCAAAGCTCGGCAATCTGCGCCTCGGCGCCGGCGCGGGGCGGGTCGATCACCACCGCATCAAAACGCTTTAGCTCATCCGGCAAGATCGGCTGGCGGAAAAGATCGCGCGCCTCAGTCGTCACCGATTTAAGGCCTTGGGTCTTGCGCCACCCGGCATCCAGAGCCGCACACATGGCGGCGCTGCCTTCAACGGCATGCACTTCGGCGTTTCTGGAAAGGGGCAGGGCAAAGGTGCCAGAACCCGCAAACAGGTCAATGATCCGTTTAGCCCCACCGACAATCGCCTGAACATCGGCAAGCAAGGCCGCTTCGCCTTCTGCCGTGGCCTGCAAGAACGCGCCCGGCGGTGGTAGAACCCGCGCCGTGCCAAACACCTGTTCGGGGGCATGACGGGTCACAACCACCTCGTTGTCCCAGGCCAGCCGCGCCAGATTATGATGCTCGGCCAGAGCGGCGAGGGCAATTCGCAACGGCCCGTCCAGCGGCTTGCCCTCGCTCACCGAAACATCAAGACCGTTCAGCGACAGGGTCACCGACACCGAAATGCCGTTTTTGCGGCTCGCGCCGATTTCGGCAAGCGCGCAAGCCACCGGAACAGCCCCCAAAACGGCCGGGTGCAAGAGCTTGCAATCGGGGATTTCTATGATCACATCCGAGCCCTTGGCGTGAAACCCGGCCATCGCCCCCTTTTTGGTACGCCGCGCGGTCAGGGTCGCGCGACGCCGCGATTGCGCAGGCGAGACGTGGATCGGCGCAAACTCGGCCGTGATTCCATGTGCCCCGAGCGCGGATTTCACCACATCCTGCTTCCAGCCTGCCAGAAAATCATCCGAGGCGTGCATAAGCTGGCACCCGCCACAGGATTTGAAATGCCGACAGGGCGGCGCAACTCGGTCGGGCGAGGGCGTGTCGATCTTGACATCGCGCAGCGCCTGGCCGTCAAGCGTTCCGCTCACCACCTCACCGGGAAGGGTAAGCGGGGCAAAAACCGGGCCTTGGGCGATTCCGTCACCCTGATGGCCCAATCGAATGATTTTATGTTGGCTCATGCGATTGGCTTTAGCCCGAGTTGCGGGCGCGTTAAAGGGCGCTTACACCAGATCGTCACGCCCAAGGCGAAAACCCGACACGATCCAGCGCTGTTCCAGTTCCGCCAGACGCGCCCCCAGAGCGGCGCCGCTAAAATCAGGCATCAGGTCGACCGCCTTGACCGGAAACCGTGCCGCGGCGCCTTGCGCAAGATCATCCTTTACGCCCGGCGCAAGCGGTTGCTCAAAGAGCGCCGCGCGCAGGAGCAGGATATCAAGCCCGTCAGATGCGCCGTGGCGATACCCAAGCTCAGACGCGCCCATCGTACCCGTCGCCGCTTCGCGCAACTGCGCCAGGCGTCGGGTCTCAGCCTTGCTCAGACGCAGCCGATTGGCCACGTCTTCTCCGCCGAGCGTTGCAAGCCGCCGAATGGCCTCTGGTGCCGTATCAGTCTCTGATTCAAGATGCACAAGGAGGCCAAGCGCGCGATCGTCGGCCCCCGGCAAGACCGACGACAAGACACCGGCAGTGCGCATTGCGGCAACCGACGGCGCCGGGTCGGGCGCGCCCAAAAGCTTGCGCATCTCACCACCAACGCGCTCGCGCGACAGGCCCGCCAAGCCGTCGAGGTGCATCGCACATGCCGCCAACCCATCACCGTCAAGCCCGCCATCCGGGTCGCCATACCAGGCATGAAACCGAAAGAACCGCAAAATGCGCAGGTAGTCCTCCTGGATGCGTTTCGCCGGATCCTCGATAAAGCGCACATGCCGCGCCTTGAGGTCATCAAGCCCGCCAAGTGGGTCAAGAACGGTGCCGTCGGGACGCGCGTAAAGCGCATTCATCGTGAAATCGCGCCGTCGCGCGTCTGCAATGATATCGCCACCAAAGGCCACATTGGCGTGACGGCCAAAAGTCTCGATATCCTCTCGAAACGTGGTTACCTCATGGGGAATGTGACCCGAAACCACGGTAATCGTGCCATGATCAATGCCTGTCGGGACCGGCTTTAGCCCCGCCGAACTGGCCAATTCCATCACCTGACCGGGCAGGGCATCCGTGGCAATGTCGATATCGCCCACCGGGGCGCCCAAAAGAGCGTTGCGCACACAGCCGCCCACAAACAGCGCCTGATATCCCGCATGCGTCAGCATCTTGCAGACCGCTTGCGTGGCGGCAAGCCTGAGCCAATCTTCGGTGATCTGCATCATGGCCGCGCCATCTCGGCCAGGGTACGCAAAATGCGCGCGGTCGCGCCCCAGACATAGTAGGGGCCAAACGGCACCGTGTAATAGCGCCGCCAACTGCCGCGCCAACGGCGTTGTTCAACCCGGAAATGCGGCAACGCCAACAGATGCGATAAAGGCACCTCAAAGACCTCATCCACCTCACCCACCTCCGCACGCGCCACAAACGGATGCGACACGCGCGCCAGAACCGGCGTCACATCAAATCCGGTAACGGTTTCATGTTTCGGCAGATGGCCCAAAACCTCGACATTGGCCGGATCAAGGCCGATTTCCTCATGCGCCTCGCGCAGGGCGGTGGCCGTTATATCAACATCGCCCAAATCCTGTTTGCCGCCGGGAAAGGCAATCTGACCAGGATGATGCTTGAGAGCCGACGACCGTTTGGTCAGGATTACCCGCGCCACGCCGCCAGTGGATAGCACCGGCACCAAGACCCCCGCAGCCCGGAGTTTGCGCCCCGCAGGAAGGATGATCTCGGGGTTGAGATCATAGTCAGACGAGGCCGGGCGCGCAGCGTTCAGCGTACCAAGCACCCTATCCAGCGGATCAGGCGCCACCGGGACCCTCTTTTGCATCAAAGCCGACCGTCGCCGGATCAAGCCGGTAATGCGCACCGCAGAACTGGCAATCGGCGGTCACGATACCCTCTTTTGTGGTCATTGTTTCAATATCTTTGGCAGAGTAAATCGACAGGCTGTTACGCACCCGATCCTCGGAACAGGTACAGCCAAAGCGCACCGGCTGAGCATCAAACACACGCGGGGCCTCTTCATGAAACAGCCGCAGCAAAAGGTCGGTCGGCGCCACAGAAGGACCAATCATTTCAAGGTCTTCAACCGTATCAAGCAGGATATTTACCCGACTCCAGTTTTCCGCCTCCTCGCCATCGAGGATATCCTGCGGCATCAAAAGCCCGGCTTCCCCGGTGCGGCCTTCTTTTGCAAAGGGCGAGGCCTTGGGCATATGTTGCAACATCACGCCCCCCGCGCGCCAATGTTCTGCACCGCCGGCTTCGGTTGACTTGCCAAAGCTTAGGGCAAAACGCGTCGGAAGCTGTTCGGATTGGGCAAAATACGCCTCGGCGCAACTGCGCAGGCTGTCACCGGCCACCGGGGTGATCCCCTGATAGGGCGCCATACCCTGACCCTGGTCGATCATCACGGCAAAATAGCCATCGCCAAGCTGCTCGAACGGCGCGGCGTCGGTTAGCCTCTCTTGGGTATAGCTGGCATAGGCGCGTATGCGGGCGGGCTCGCCCTCTTCGGTCGGGCCATAATAATCGGTGGCGATCATCCGCACCGGGCCATTTGTCTGCACCTGAAGCGACAGCTTCCAGCGGAGCTTGATCGTCTGTCCGATCAGTGCGGTCAAAAGCGCCATTTCGGCCACAAGCGCCTCAACCACCATAGGATAGTCATGCTGCTTGAGGATGCCATCCAGCACCCCGTCAAGCCGCGCAACACGACCGCGAATATCTGCCTGGTCAAGCTGGAACGGCAATATCGTGTCGTCCCAGGCGATTTTTTGTCCGAGTGTCATGGGGTTTCCTTCAGCGCCAGTTCTTGGCATATCGCGACTATATAGGCAGGGCAAGTCGGCGTCCAAGGGGGCAAGCCATGATCAGACGATTCGGAGAGACACCCAAACCCGGCATTTCATATCGCCGACGACCGGGTGTATATGCGATTTTGCCCCGCGATGGGCAGCTGCTTGTCACCCATCAGGCCAACCCCTCGCCCGAGCTTCAGCTTCCCGGCGGCGGGATTGATCCGGGCGAATCGCCGATTCAGGCACTGCACCGCGAAGTGTTCGAAGAAACCGGCTGGAAAATCGCGCGGCCCCTGCGGATCGGGGCGTTTCGGCGGTTCACCTTCATGCCAGAATACGATCTATGGGCCGAAAAACTCTGTGTGATCTATCGCGCTCATCCAGTGCGCGAACTTGGGCCACCCACCGAACCGGGACATCAGGCGATCTGGATCAGCCCCGACGTCGCGGCGCGTGAACTGGGCAACGAAGGTGATCGGTTTTTTGTCAGCCAGGAAACAGGCTTGGCTTGAATTCAAGCAAGACGGCCGAAACATCATCGGCAAAATCTGCATCGCCAGCAAATTCCGACAGCTTCCAGATCAGCGATTCAAGACAGGCCATGCCGCGCGTCTGACGCAGATCGCGCAGGATGCTTGCAAGGCCCCCGTCATCCAAAAGCGCTCCGGATGTGCCCGCACATTCGATTATCCCGTCGGAGTGGATAAGCAAGCGATCGCCCGGCGCCATGGTTACCTCGAACTGTTGATACTCGGCCCCGTCAATCAGACCCACAGGAAGACCGCCGCGTCCGACGAATTCAACCTGCCCGTTGGCCCGCTGAAGGGCCGGGTAGGGGTGACCAGCCTGGGACATGATCACCTTTCCACTGGCAAGATCAACATCCGCCAGAAGCAGGGTAAAGTAATGCTCGGTTTCCATCTCGCTCATGATCAGACGATTGAGATTGGCAATCACCTCGGATGGTGGGCGTGCGACAAAACGACCATCGGCGGTCTTGCGCAGCGCGAGGTTCTGCTCCGGCACAGAGGACGACAGATATCCCGCCAGCCGCGCGGTCATCAGGGCAGAGCTTATTCCGTGCCCGGAAACATCAATGCCATAGAGGCCGATACGCTGATCGCTGATCGGGAACATGCCCACGAGGTCGCCGCCCACATGCCCCGCCGAATGCAGCATCAGGGATACCTCTGCGGGGCCAAAATCTCGATACCGCTCGCTCACCAGGGATTGTTGAAGCTTTTTGGCCTCGATCAGATCACTATCCAGCAAATCATAAAGCGTCTGCAATTCATCCAGCGTCGACTTGATAAGGCGATTTTTCTCGGTGAGTTCCCGCTCCATCCGCAAAATACGGGCACCGGCGGAAATCCGGGCGCGCAATTCGGCGGCATTGACGGGTTTGGACAGAAAATCATCGGCCCCCGCATCAAGCCCAAGCGCGACCTCATCCTTATCGCTTTTTGAGGTGAGCAAGATGAAGTACCCATAGTTATCGCGCGACATCCGCCTGAATTCTTGACAGAACTCCAGACCACTCAGGCCCGGCATCATCCAATCGCTCATCACAAGATCGGGGGGATTATCACGGCACAGTACAAGCGCATCACCACCCGATTCGGCCTCTTGCACCTCAAACCCCCAACGTTGAAGCGAGGCGCTCAGAATACGGCGTTGGAGGCGGCTATCATCCACCACAAGCACCCGTCGGATCACACCGCCGCCCGCATCCGTATCTGATAGTTCCTGCATCCGAGACCGCACAACCGCCACCTTTGGTTTAACTGAACAACGCCTAACCGAAGGCCGCTTAACGGGATGTGAATGCTAAAATTTTCAACGCTTGCCCGCTGGTTTTAACCCTTTGTCAGCAGGTTACCGGCAGCCTTGGGCCAAAGCGAAAGGAGGCTGGGAAATGATCGACTGGAACCGTGTTCAGGATTTACGTGACGAAATCGGAGCAGAGGCATTTGGCGAGGTGGTCGAGCTGTTTCTTGAAGAGGTGGACGGCGAAATCGACAAGCTGCGCGCCCTTTCGGATCGCAGTGACCTTGAAGGCCAGCTTCATTTTCTCAAGGGCAGTGCGCTTAACCTTGGGTTTACCGCGTTTTCAGACCTTTGCCACGCGGGTGAAATGGCCTCTGCGACCGGACAGCAGGACACCGTCGGCCTCGCTGAGGTTCTAAGCTGCTATGATGCGTCGAAATCCGCCTTCCTGTCAGGCCTTGACCGGGTCATTGCCGCCTAGATCAGGAATTCAGCCAGAACCTCATCCTTGGTGATATCGCGGTAATCAAACCCGGCCGCCGCAAGCTTTTGCAGGAAATGCTTGAAGTTGTCGGGGTTCTTGGTTTCGATCCCGATCAGGACAGACCCAAAATTGCGGGCCGACTTCTTGAGATATTCAAACCGCGCGATGTCGTCATCCGGACCAAGAATTTCCAGGAAATCACGCAATGCACCGGGGCGTTGCGGCATCCGCAGAATGAAGTATTTCTTGACCCCCGAAAACCGCTGGGCACGCTCTTTAACTTCGGGCAGGCGCTCGAAATCGAAGTTACCGCCAGAGGTAACGCAGACAACCGTTTTGCCCCGGATCGCATCACCGATATCCTTGAGAACATCCACCGACAAGGCGCCCGCCGGCTCAAGAACGATCCCCTCGATATTCAGCATTTCAAGCATCGTGGTGCATAGCCGGTCCTCGTCAATGACGCGGGCATGCCTGGCATCAAAATCGCCCAGCCGGGCAAAGGTTTTCGCCCCGATCCGGGCCACAGCCGCACCATCGGCAAAGGTGTCGACGTGATTGAGCCGCACCGGCTTGCCCGCCGCAAGCGCCGCCCCGAGACAGGCCCCGCCCATTGGTTCCACCAAGGTCAGGCATGAGCGATCACCGACATAGCTTCGGACCCCCGCCGAAAGCCCGCCGCCACCGACCGGCATGATCAGATGATCGGGCAGGCCGCCAAGCTGCGCCTCGATTTCAACCGCGACCGAGGCCTGGCCCTCAATCACATCTTCATCGTCAAACGGCGACAGGAAATGCCCGCCGGTTTGCGCACAATAGGCCTGTGCGGCATGCAGCGTGTCGTCGAAATAATCGCCTGTCAGGCGGATCGCCACCGCATCGCCGCCAAACTTCTCGGTCTTGCCGATCTTCTGCTGTGGCGTCGTGACCGGCATGAAGATCACGCCCTTGACCCCGAAATGGCGACACATGAACGCCACCCCCTGCGCATGATTGCCCGCACTGGCACAGACAAACTGTGTCGTTTCGGGCGCTCGCGCCAAGACCTTGCGCATCGCATTGAACGCGCCGCGAAGTTTGTAAGAGCGAACCGGCGAAAGATCTTCCCGCTTGAGAAGGATCTCGGCGCCGTAACGCTCGGACAGGTGATCATTGCGCTGAAGCGGCGTCGGTTCGAAAACCTCGCGCATCGCGGTTTCGGCGGCTTGGGCCATTGTTCTGAAATCAGTCATGCCCGCCTGAGTGCCGCAATCATCCCGCTCTGACAAGGGTCAGAGATCGCGCCCCTCGACAAAATGACCGTAAAGCGGGCTCAACCGGCTCCACTTGCCCATTGGGGAAAAAGCCGCTACTCCGCCAGCCAGATTTGACGCAAGGGGAAAGTGAATGTCTGCGCCCAAGAAAGTTGTTCTGGCCTATTCCGGCGGCCTTGATACCTCGATTATTTTGAAGTGGCTTCAAACCGAGTATGGCTGTGAAGTCGTGACCTTTACCGCCGATCTGGGGCAGGGCGAAGAACTTGACCCCGCTCGCAAAAAAGCCGAGCTGATGGGGATCAAGCCCGAGAACATCTATATCGAGGATGTGCGCGAAGAATTCGTGCGCGATTTCGTCTTTCCGATGTTCCGCGCCAATGCTCTTTACGAAGGGCTTTACCTTTTGGGAACCTCGATCGCCCGACCGCTGATCTCCAAACGCCTGGTTGAGATCGCCGCCGAAACCGGCGCCGATGCCGTGGCGCATGGCGCGACCGGCAAGGGCAACGATCAGGTGCGGTTCGAATTGGCGGCCTATGCTCTTAATCCCGACATCAAGGTGATCGCGCCCTGGCGGGAATGGGATCTGAGCAGCCGGACCAAGCTTTTGGCCTTTGCCGAGCAAAACCAGATTCCGATCGCCAAGGACAAACGCGGCGAGGCGCCGTTCTCGGTTGATGCGAACCTGTTGCACACCTCATCCGAGGGCAAGGTTTTGGAAGACCCGGCAGAGGCCGCGCCCGACTATGTCTTTCAGCGCACGGTTAGCCCCGAAGACGCCCCCGACACCCCCGAATTCATTGAAGTATCGTTTGAAAAGGGCGACGCCGTGGCGATCAATGGCGAGGCGATGAGCCCGGCCACGATCCTGACAAGGTTGAATGAATATGGCGGCAAACACGGGATCGGGCGGCTTGATTTCGTGGAAAACCGTTTTGTCGGGATGAAATCGCGCGGGATTTATGAAACCCCCGGCGGCACCGTCCTGTTAGAGGCGCATCGCGGCATCGAACAGATCACCCTTGATAGCGGCGCAGGCCACCTCAAGGATTCGCTGATGCCGCGCTATGCCGAGCTTATTTACAACGGCTTCTGGTTCAGCCCCGAGCGCGAGATGCTTCAGGCCGCTATCGACAAAAGCCAGGAACATGTGACCGGCACCGTGCGCCTCAAGCTTTACAAAGGCGCGGCAATCACCGTGGGCCGCTGGTCAGATCACAGCCTATATTCCGAGGCGCATGTGACGTTTGAAGACGATGCTGGCGCGTATGATCAAAAAGACGCGGCTGGTTTCATCCAGCTTAACGCGCTGCGCCTGAAACTTCTGGCGGCGCGCAATCGTCGTATCAAAGGCTAAGCGCCACCGCGCGCAGGTGTTCATAGGCGGGCATCGCCGCCTCTGCCAATGCCGCGCGCGGGCCATCCAGATCGGGCATTGCCCCCTCAGCCGGGGCAAACCCGGTCGATTGATGCACCGCCCCATACCAATGTGCGGCCCAAACCCCGTCATCCGGATGCCCGCCCGATGGCCAGCTTAGCATCGCCGGATCCCAGCCAAGCCCAATGGCGGCGCAAAGCCGTTTCAACATAACTTCGGGGTCACGCCGGATATCGGCGGACTCAATCACAACCGGGCGGGCGCCTGCCGCGACAAGCTGATCGTAAAGCTCTGCCTGCTGGACAAAGCCGATATCGGCCAATGTCGGATTGTCGTATTTCGTTGAAAAGCTTGCCGCAACCCGCGCCGGATGGCGGATCAGGAAAACATTCGCCACCCGGTGCACCCAATCGCGCGGCACGCCTTCGATCATATGCTGCGACATGTGCTTTTGATAAAAATGCGCTTTGCCGCCAGAGATCGGCCCCAAAAGGGTTTCGATCACTTTGGCCGGATCGGTCGGCTGCGACGCGATAATCTCGTCTCGCATCGGGTGATCAAGCCCGGTTTGGGCAAGATAACTGGCATAAAACGGCTCGTCCACCACGGCGCAATCGGCGCGGGCGCCAAAGCTATACATCATCGCCGTACTAAGATTGCGCGGCCCGGACCACATAGCGATCCGCATCTTTAGCGGCGCCCGGACGGGGCGATACCGCACCACATGACAGTTCGATGAAATTTCATGATTGCCTGCCCGCGCCCTTTGCTACCACCATGAGTCTAGAATTGTCGAATCGCGGATGCAACAACAGAGGTAAGGGCAGGGCATGGAGGCAGATTTCTGGCACACCCGGTGGAAAAGGGCGCAGATCGGGTTTCACGAAGGCGAGGTGAACCGGATGTTGGCGGCCCATTTAGAGGCTCTGCCCATTGCGCCGGGCGCGCGGATTTTCCTGCCGCTCTGCGGCAAGACCCGCGATATTGCCTGGCTTTTATCAAAGGGATATCGCGTTGCCGGCGCAGAACTTAGCGAAATCGCGGTGCAACAGCTTTTTGACGAACTACCCCTTGTACCCGAGGTAACGCAGGAAGGCCCGTTAAAGCGATATGCCGCGACAGAGATTGATATCCTTGTCGGTGATATTTTCAATCTGACGCCCGAGATTCTTGGGCCGGTTGATGCGGTATTTGACCGCGCCGCTCTGGTGGCCTTACCCGACGATATGCGCAGGCGTTATACCGATCATATCGCGACGATCACGCAACTCGCGCCTCAACTGCTTGTCACTTTTGAGTACGACCAATCGGTGATGAACGGCCCGCCGTTTTCCCTGACAGAGGCCGAAGTACGGGGTCACTACAGTGCGCGTTACGACATCACGCTTTTGGAAGATGCAGAGGTGAAAGGCGGATTAAAGGGTGTTTGCCCGGCGTCGGAAAAAGCGTTTCTCCTCTTGCAGGTCTAACCGGTTTCGCGCTGGATCAGAGCCTTGTAAAGCGTCTGAATGCGGCTTGTCATCGGCCCTTGCGCGCCATCCCCGATCACCCGGCCGTCGATCTCGCCCACGGGGGTTTGTGCCCCAAAGGTGCCAGTCAAAAACGCCTCATCCGCACCATATGTATCAACCAGCGAATAATTTCGCTCGTAAACCGGTATGTCATTGGCCCGGCACAGATCAATCACCTTTTGCCGAGTGATGCCATTCATGCAGTAATCGCCAGTGCTTGTCCAAACCGCGCCCTTGCGGACGATGAAAAAGTTACAGGCGTTGGTCGTGTTCACGAAGCCATGAAGATCCAGCATGAGCGCCTCATCGGCGCCCGCCTTTTCCGCCGCTATACAGGCGAGGATGCAATTCAGCTTGGAATGCGAATTGAGTTTCGGATCCTGCGTCATCGGCAATCCGCGAATATGCGGCACTGTTGCAAGGCGGATCGGCCGCGCGATCTTTGGTCTGGAATGCTCCATGATGATGGTCACCGTCGGCCCTTGTCGACTTAGCGACGGGTGCTGAAATGGTCGGGTTTTCACCCCGCGCGTCACCATGAGGCGGGCATGCGCGTCGGTGGTCATGTCGTTGGCCGATTGTGTGTCTATTATGGCCTGAAACACATCTTTTTGGGTCATACCGATATCAAGGTCAATCGCCTTTGCTGCCTCGAAAAGCCGATCCAGATGCTCGTCCGCAAAGGCCCACGTCCCATCATAAAGCCGAAGCCCCTCCCACACGCCATCACCAAGCATGAAACCGCTGTCATAAACGCTTACCAAGGCCTCGGCTTTGGGCACGATCCGGCCGTTCAGCCAGATGTTGATCTGTTCATTGCGCGCGTCCTCCTCGGCTTGATGTGTGGTCTGGTGTTCGCTCATGATTTCCCCCATTTTCGGCGAGTTTAGTGAGCCGCCCAAACCGTGCCAAGGGCGAAATATCGCTCAACTGCGCGTGACTTCACAGGCTCGTACCTTGGTGTGATCGCCGATTTGGTGCAGGATAGCCTCACTCAAGGAGGGCAAGGCTATGATACTACAAAAACGAGAGATTAAAGCAGCCGTGCTCGCAATGCTGATCGCGGTCGGTCTTTGCGTTCAAGGCAACCGCGCACATGCGGCGGAGCCTCAAAATCTGGTCGTTGCAGGCGGATGTTTCTGGTGTGTTGAGGCTGATTTTGAAAAAGTGTCTGGCGTCATCGGCGCGGTATCGGGCTTTACCGGCGGGACATTAAAGAATCCAAGCTACAAAGAGGTCACGCAAGGCAATACCGGGCATTTTGAGGCCGTCAAAATCACTTTCGACCCGGATAAGGTCACGCGCGCCTCCCTGTTGGATCTATTTTTCCGTTCCGTCGATCCGACCGATGCGGGTGGGCAGTTCTGTGATCGTGGCGCAAGCTATCGCACGGCAATTTTCGTCTCTGATCCAGCCGAACAACAGCTTGCCGAAGCCGCAAAGGCAGCAACGGCAAATGCATTGTCTCAAAAAATTGTCACGCCGATTCTTCCGCTTCAAACATTCTATGCGGCCGATAGCGGCCATCAGGATTACTACAAAAGCAACGCCCTCGTCATTACCCGGTTCGGGCCACGCACCAAGGCAAAGGCCTACAAACTTTATCGCGACGCCTGCGGCCGCGACGCCCGGGTGCGCGCGCTTTGGGGCAATGACGCGCCCTTTGCGGGATCGTCCTAGCCAAGAAGCGCAGCGGTTTCGCGGCTTGTCGGGATCGCCTCTGCCGTGCCCGGCTTTTGCACTTGAAGAGCCGCCGCCGCCGAGGCCCGCCTAAGCGCCGCGCTTGGCGCGAGGCCTTGCGCGAGCGACGCCACCATATACCCCGCGAAAGTGTCGCCCGCGCCGGTGGTGTCCACCGGCGTAACCGGAACGGCAGGGCACAGGATAACCTCGCCCGACACAGTGTCACGCCATTCGGCGCCCTCGGCGCCACGGGTAATCAACAACTGTGGCACCTCGATGACGCCCATCGCCTGTTCAAGCTGACGCGCCTCGACGTCATTCAAAATCAAAATCGTGACAAAGGGCAGAACCGCCCGCACCGCATCAGCGTCAAAAGGCGCGGCGGAATAGGCAAGATTCAATCCGCCAGCCTCGGCCAGACGCGCGGTTTCCATCTGGAGATTCGTTTCATTCTGCATCATGAGCCAATCACCCGCCGACGCAACGCCCAGCACCGATGTCACATCCGAAAGATCAAGCGCGCGATTGGCCCCAGGATAGATGACAATTGCATTCTCACCGGCATTGTCCACACAAACCATCGCATGACCCGAGGGCACATCCGACCGCGCAACATGCCCAACTTCGACGCCATATTCCACAAGCAGATCAACCATCCAACCGCCATCAGGGCCAACAGCCCCAATATGACAAACTCGTTCCCCGGCCCGCGCGGCGGCCACCGATTGATTGGCCCCCTTCCCGCCGAGTGTGCGGTGATAGCTATCCGTGGCAAGGGTTTCGCCGGGCGTTGGCAGGTGAGGCAAGCGATAGATGTGATCGGCGTTGATCGAGCCAAGGTTGAAGATCATGCTCATCCCCTGTTTCACTTTTCGCCAAATACTCTGATTCCAACACCTGCCAAAGGCGCTAAACCTAGCCCGCCTTGCAGGCCGCCAGAACTGCCATGTTCAGGATATCGTTGGACGTAAAGTTCGACGAGCAAATCTGGATCGGCTGATCGACGCCCGACAGGATCGGACCGATCACCGTGGCCCCGCCCATTTCCTGCATCAGCTTGACAGAAATCGACGCCGAATGACGCGCCGGCACCACAAGAATATTCGCTGGCCCGGTCAACCGCTGAAACGGATAGCTCTCTTGCGCGGTGACGTTAAGGGCCACATCAACGGTCATCTCTCCTTCAAACTCGAAATCCACGCCGCGCGTCTCGAGCACCTTCGGCGCGCGGTGCATTTTCTCGGCCCGCTCGGAACGCGGATAGCCGAATGTCGAAAAACTAACAAAGGCAACGCGCGGCTCAAGCCCAAGATCGCGGGCAACACCGGCGGCGCGCGTGGCGATATTGGCAAGATCCTCTTCATCGGGCCATTCATGCACAAGCGTATCGGCGATCAGAACGATCCGCCCCTTGTGCAAAAGCGCCGTCACACCAGCGGCCCCGTGATAAGCGTCGGCATCAAAAACGTGGTTTATCAACTCAAGCACATGCGCCGATTTTCGCGTTGCCCCGGTCACAAGACCATCGCCATGCCCATGCGCAAGCATCAAGGCCGAGAACACATGCCGATCACGTGCGGCAAGGCGGTGAATGTCATGCCTATCAAAGCCTTTACGCTGTAACCGATTGTAAAGAAACTCTTTATACTCCTCAAGCCGCCCTGTCTTGGCAGCATTCACAATCTCAAGTTCCCGAACCGCATCGCCAAGGCCAAGGGTCTCCAGCTTTTCTTTCACATCGTTGTCGCGCCCAACCACCAGGGCCTTGCCAAGGCCAGACCGCTGATATTGCACGGCGGCGCGCAACACGCGGGGGTCATCGCCTTCGGCGAAGATCATGCGCGCCTGGGCATTGCGGGCGCGGGCATTGATGCCACGCAGGATGCTGGCGGTCGGATCCATCCGCGATTTCAACGACACCTCATAGGCATACATATCAATGATCGGGCGACGCGCCGCCCCGGTCTCCATCCCGGCCCGCGCAACCGCAGGCGGAATCGTATAGATAAGACGCGGGTCGAACGGCGTCGGGATGATATAATCGCGCCCGAATGATAGCTTTTGGCCATAGGCCATCGCAACCTCATCGGGCACATCTTCGCGCGCGAGCCGCGCCAGGGCCTCGGCACAGGCAATCTTCATCTGGTCGTTGATCGCACGAGCATGCACATCAAGCGCGCCGCGAAACAGATAGGGAAAGCCGAGGACGTTGTTCACCTGATTGGGATAATCCGAGCGCCCGGTGGCCACGATGGCATCGGGGCGCACGGCGTGGGCCTCTTCCGGGGTGATCTCTGGATCGGGGTTGGCCATGGCGAAAATCACCGGATTGTCGGCCATCGAGGCAACCATATCCTGGGTCACCGCCCCCTTGGCAGAGACGCCAAGAAACACATCCGCCCCTGCCATCGCCTCTTCCAGGCTTCGCAATGAAGTGCTGGCGGCATGGGCCGATTTCCACTGGTTCATTCCTTCGGTACGACCTTGATAAATCACACCCTTAGTGTCGCACATGATGCAATTGTCATGCTTTGCGCCCATGGATTTCAACAGCTCAAGACAGGCAATGCCGGCCGCGCCCGCACCGTTCAACACGATCCGGACATCCTCGATCTTCTTGTTCGACAGATAAAGCGCGTTGATAAGCCCTGCGGCACAAATCACTGCCGTGCCGTGCTGATCGTCATGAAAGACCGGTATATCCATCACCTCTTTGAGCTGCTGCTCGATGATGAAACATTCCGGCGCCTTGATATCTTCCAGGTTGATACCGCCAAAGGTCGGGCCCATCAATTTCACCGCGTTGACAAAGGCCTCGGGGTCTTCGGTATCAAGCTCGATATCAATCGAATTCACATCGGCAAACCGCTTGAACAGAACCGCCTTGCCCTCCATCACCGGCTTGGAGGCGAGCGCGCCAAGATTGCCAAGCCCAAGAACCGCCGTCCCGTTCGAAATCACCGCAACAAGATTGCCCTTGTTGGTATAGTCATAGGCAAGCGCGGGATGCTCTGCGATTTCTTCGCAAGGCACCGCCACACCGGGCGAATAGGCGAGGCTAAGATCACGCTGAGTGGTCATCGGCACGGTGGCCGCAATCTCGAACTTGCCGGGGGTGGGTTCAAGGTGAAAGGCAAGGGCCTCTTCGCGGGTCAGTTTGTTTTTTGCCATGTCGGGGCCTGTTCATTGGATAAACTTCACCCTGCATAGCGGGGGAATGCGATGTCCTCAACTGAAACGCGGTTTTGGCTTTCGCGGGCGCACGGGGATTTGTAAGGTCACGCCAAACAAAAGGGGGCCCCCGTGACAGCACAACCATCGACAGTCACGCCGATGATGGCGCAGTATCTTGAGATCAAGGCGCAGTACCCGCAGGCGCTTTTGTTTTATCGGATGGGCGACTTTTACGAATTGTTTTTCGATGATGCGGCGGCGGCGGCAGAGGCGCTTGATATTGCCCTGACCAAACGCGGCAAGCATTTGGGCGAAGATATCGCGATGTGCGGCGTGCCGGTACATTCCGCCGAGGGCTATCTTCTGACGCTGATCCGAAAGGGATTTCGCGTTGCCGTCTGCGAACAGATGGAAGACCCCGCCGAAGCCAAGAAACGCGGATCGAAATCGGTGGTACATCGCGCCGTCGTGCGCCTTGTCACCCCCGGCACCCTGACCGAGGAAAGCCTGCTTGAGGCGCGGCGCCACAATTACCTTGCCGCCTTTGCCCAGGTGCGCGGCGATTGTGCGCTCGCCTGGGTCGATATTTCGACCGGGGCGTTTCATGTGATGCCCTTGACGGCCGCACGGCTTGGCCCCGAACTGGCCCGGTTCGCTCCGCGAGAGGTGGTGATTGCCGACTCCGATGAGAGTGTTTTAAGCGAAACAGTCGCTGAATCCGGCGCGTCGCTTACCCCGCTGGGGCGTTCGGCTTTTGATAGTACCGGCGGTGAAAAGCGCCTTTGTGCGCTGTTTGGCGTTACCACGCTAGAGGCTTTTGGCCAGTTCACCCGGCCAGAGGTGGCCGCGATGGGCGCCATCGTGGAATGGCTTGAGATAACGCAAAAGGGCAATCTTCCGCTGTTGCGAACGCCAGTGCGCGAGCAACACGAGCGCACGATGCAGATCGACGCCGCAACCCGCCGCAATCTGGAACTGACCCAAGCGCTTGGCGGGGGCAGGGCTGGCTCGCTTCTGGCGACGATTGATCGCACTGTAACGGCAGGCGGCGGACGGTTGCTGGAACGACGCCTTTCAAGCCCCAGTCGGGTACTGGATGTCGTGCAGAATAGGTTGGCAACGGTTGATTTTGCGGTGGAACAGTCTCGAATTGCTGCCGATTTGCGCGCTTCGCTGCGCAAGGTGCCCGATCTTGACCGCGCGTTGTCGCGGCTTGGGCTTGATCGCGGCGGGCCGCGTGATCTTGCCGCCGTGCGCAACGGGCTGGACCAGGGTGAAGAGGTTGCAGCGCTTTTTGGCGATATCGACCTGCCGCCACTTCTTGCCGAGGCCGCAAAGGGCCTGACCGGCCACGACGCCTTGCTTGATCTTCTTGATCAGGCGCTTGTGGCCGAACCCCCGCTTTTGGCCCGCGATGGCGGATTTATCGCGCCCGGCTACGATGCCGAATTGGACGAGGCACGCCAACTTCGCGATGAAGGGCGCAGCGTTATCGCTGCGATGCAGGGAGAGTATTCCGCCCTGACCGGTATTCAATCGCTCAAGATCAAGCACAACAATGTCCTTGGTTATTTCGTCGAGGTCACCTCGACCCACGCCGAAAAAATGCTTGCGCCGCCGCTGAACGAGACCTTCAAACACCGCCAGACGACCGCCAATCAGGTTCGCTTTACCACCGTGCCACTCAGCGAGTTGGAAACCAAGATCCTGAACGCGGGCGGTCGGGCGCTTGAGATTGAAAAGCGGCTCTATGATGCCCTGAAAGCCGCAGTTCTTGAGCAATCCGGCGCCATCGCACAGGTTGCTCGCGGGTTGGCGGAAATTGATCTTTCGACCGCCCTTGCCGATCTTGCGGCACAGGAAAACTGGTGCAAACCGATGGTCGACAATAGCCGCGCGCTTGACATCGAGGGTGGTCGTCATCCGGTGGTTGAACGCGCCTTGCGCGCCCAGAACGGCGCGCCTTTTATCGCCAATGACTGTGACCTTGGCGGCGAAAGCGATATCTGGCTTTTGACCGGGCCGAACATGGCCGGTAAATCGACCTTCCTTCGGCAAAACGCGCTGATAGCACTTTTGGCGCAAATGGGAAGCTATGTGCCCGCCAAATCCGCCCATATCGGTCTTGTCAGCCAGTTGTTCAGCCGCGTTGGCGCCTCGGACGATCTGGCGCGCGGGCGCTCGACCTTCATGGTCGAAATGGTCGAAACCGCCGCGATCCTCAATCAGGCGGACGATCATGCACTTGTCATTCTCGATGAAATCGGGCGCGGAACCGCCACCTATGACGGGCTTAGCATCGCCTGGGCAACGCTTGAAAACCTACATGACGTGAACCGGTGTCGAGCGCTCTTCGCCACGCATTATCACGAACTGACCAATCTAAGCGACAAGCTGGAGCGCGTTGAAAACGCCACCGTGACCGTCAAGGAACATGATGGCGATGTGATTTTCATGCACGAAGTCCGCCGCGGCGCTGCTGATCGAAGCTATGGTGTGCAAGTCGCAAAGCTGGCCGGCCTGCCAGAAACGGTGGTCGCGCGGGCGCGGGTCGTGCTTGATGCGCTGGAAAAGGGTGAGCGCGAAGGCGGAAGCCGCCAAAAGGCGCTGATCGACGACCTGCCGCTTTTTTCCGCAATGCCGCCCCCGCCGATGCCCGCAAAGAGCAGTGGCCCATCCCAGGTTGAGGCGCGACTCGCAGATATCCTGCCAGACGCACTTAGCCCGCGCGAGGCACTGGACCTGATATATGAGCTTAAGGAACTGACAAAAACCAAGGCGGGCTAACGCCCGCCCTGGATGTTACGCGCCGCGATTTGACGAAACGCCAACCTGCGCCGGGCGCAAGATGCGGTCATGCAGCATAAAGCCCTGACCAGACACCTGAATGATCTCGCCAGCCTTTGTGCCGGGCAGGGGGGCCTCGAACATGGCCTCGTGATGCTGCGGATCAAACCGATCGCCGACCTGCGGGTCAATCACGGTGATGCCATGCTTGGCAAAGACGTTTGTAAGCTCGCGCAGCGTAAGCTCGATTCCCTCAAACACCGCGGCCGAGGCCTGACGCTGTTCATCGGTCAGGGTTTCAAGCGCGCGCTTGAGGTTATCATATACCGGCAACATGTCGCGGGCCAGTTTGGAACCGCCGTAATTCTCGGCCTCGCGCCGATCCTTCTCTGATCGCTTGCGCGCATTTTCGGCGTCCGCAAGCGCGCGCATGAACTTGTCCTGATAGGCGTCACGCTCTGCGCGCAGGGTATCAAGCTCTAACTCTTCGTCAGAAATCTCTGCCTCGTTCTGTTCGTTCTCTTCTGCGGCTGCTTCCTCGATATCGTCGAGAAAGCTTTCGTTGTTCGGCTCTGCCATTTTATACCTCTAACTCCGGTCCGAGATCAGTTTGCCAACCAGTTGCGCCGTGTAATCGACGATTGGCACAATCCGCCCATAGTTCAGGCGCGTCGGGCCAATGACACCAACCGCGCCAATGATCTTACGGTCAGCGTTCATATATGGAGAGACAACCAAAGAGGAACCCGAAAGTGAAAAAAGTTTGTTCTCAGAGCCAATAAAAATGCGCACACCTGCCCCTTCGTCGGCAAGTTCGAGGAATTCGGCGATGTCACGTTTGCGTTCAAGATCGTCAAACAGGGTTCGGATGAGGTCAAGATCAACCTGTTCCGCGCCTGAATTCAAAAGATTCGCCCGACCGCGCACGATCAACCGCTCATAGGTGTCGCCTTCGCCTTCCCACACCGCAAGACCACTTTCGACCATGGCATGGGAAAGCTGATCAATCTCCTGGCGCCGCGCGGTGATCTGTTTGGCGATCACGGTCTGAAGATCCGACAGGGTTTTGCCCTCGATCAACGAATTCAGGAAATTCGCCGCTTCACGCATCGAACTTGGCGTTTGACCGGGGGGCGGATTGAAAATGCGGTTTTCCACATGACCGTCGGAAAACACCAGAACCACAAGCGCGCGGTCATGTCCAAGGCTGACGAATTCGATGTGCTTGATCGGCGCCTCGTGTTTCGGCGTCAGAACCAGAGACGCCCCCCGCGTCACCCCCGACAGGGCAGAGCCGATACGATCAAGTATGCCGCCAACATCCTGAGAGTTCGTGGCGACGGTATCGTCAATCATCTTGCGATCCGTTGCCTCAAGATCACCCACCTCAAGCAGGCCATCGACAAACATTCGCAACCCTTCCTGCGTCGGCACGCGCCCGGCGCTAATGTGGGGGCTGTCCAGAAGGCCGAGATATTCCAGATCCTGCATCACGTTACGGATCGTTGCCGCACTTACCTTTTCGCTAAAATCACGCGTCAGGGTACGCGACCCCACAGGATCACCATTGGCAAGATAGCTTTCGACCACGCGACGGAATACTTCGCGCGACCGGTCGTTCATCTGGTCAAGGGCCTGTCTTGGGGTATTCATCTAACTGGGTTTCCTCATAGGTCTGCCATTAAAGACGGGTTGCGCCAAAGGTCAATCGGGCTTGCCATTGCAGGTACTTCACCTGTATCCCCCGCCCAACAGCGAAAGGGAAATATCATGCGACCGTCAGGTAGAGATTTAAGCGAATTGCGGCCAGTTTCAATCGAAACCGGGGTTTTGAAGCACGCCGAGGGCTCTTGCCTGATCAAAATGGGTGATACCCATGTTCTGTGCACCGCCACCATCGAGGATCGCGTGCCGCCCTTTATCAAGGGCAGCGGCCTTGGTTGGGTCACCGCCGAATACGGCATGCTTCCGCGCTCGACCAATAGCCGGATGCGCCGCGAGGCGACGGCGGGCAAACAAGGCGGGCGTACCGTTGAAATTCAGCGCCTGATTGGCCGCTCCTTGCGCGCCGGGGTTGATCGTGTCGCCCTTGGCGAACGTCAGATCACCGTCGATTGCGATGTCATTCAGGCCGATGGCGGCACGCGCTGTGCCTCGATCACCGGCGGATGGGTCGCGCTTCGCCTTGCGGTGCAAAAACTGATGAAGGCTGGCGATGTCGTAAGCGATCCACTGATTGATCCGGTTGCCGCAGTATCCTGCGGCATCTATGCGGGCCAGCCAGTGCTTGATCTTGATTACCCCGAAGATAGCGATGCCGGCGTTGATGGCAATTTCATCATGACCGGCACCAAAAAGTTGATCGAGGTGCAGATGAGCGCAGAAGGCTCTACCTATAGCCGCGATCAGATGAACACCCTTCTTGATCTGGCTGAGAAAGGCGTTGACGCGCTTGTCGCAAAACAGCTTGAGGCGACAGGTGCGTAAATTTACCGAGGACACCCTATTGGTGGCCACCCATAATGCGGGCAAGCTTGAAGAGATCAGCAATCTGCTTGCCCCTTATGGTGTCCGCGTTGTCGGCGCCGCCGATAAAGGGCTTGGCGAACCCGACGAAACCGAAACGACCTTTGTCGGCAATGCGCGCATCAAGGCGCACGCAGCGGCCAAGGCAACCGGCCTGCCCGCCCTATCCGATGACAGCGGGATTGAAATCGACGCGCTGAACGGCGCGCCTGGCGTTTATACCGCCGATTGGGCCGAAACAGAGACGGGCCGAGATTTTGTCATGGCGATGTCCAAAACCCATGACAAACTTGTCCAAAGCGGGACTGCGCAGCCCTGGACCGCGCGGTTTTGCTGTACCCTGGTGCTCGCCTGGCCCGACGGGCATGACGAGGTTTTTGCCGGCACTGTCGAAGGGTGGGTGGTTTGGCCGATGCGCGGGCGTGAGGGCCACGGCTATGACCCGATCTTCCAGCCTGTCGGCTATGAGATTACCTTTGGTGAAATGGATCGCTGGGAAAAGAACCGCATCAGCCACCGCGCCGATGCGTTCAACAAACTGGTAAAGAGCTGTTTTGGCTGAGGATTGGCAAGCAGGGGGGTTCGGCCTCTATATCCATTGGCCGTTCTGTCAGGCCAAATGCCCCTATTGCGATTTCAACAGCCATGTTGCGCGTGACATTGATCAATCCCGCTGGCTGCGTGCTTATCTGTCTGAAATCGACCGTTACGGCGAGATGCTCTCTGGTCGTGTGTTGAATAGCGTGTTCTTCGGGGGTGGCACGCCAAGCTTGATGAACCCCGACGTTGTCGCGGCGATCCTAGACCGGGTTCGTCGTACATGGCCAACCGCCAACGATCTTGAGGTCACGCTGGAGGCCAATCCCGGATCTGTTGAAGCGGGCAAGTTTCGCGCCTTTTCCCAGGGCGGTGTGTCGCGCATTTCAATGGGCGTTCAGGCGCTCAATGATCGTGATCTCAAACGTCTTGGTCGCATTCATTCCGTCGCGGAGGCCAAGCAAGCGTTTGATATTGCACGAGAAACCTTCGGCAGAGTAAGTTTCGACCTGATTTATGCGCGCCAGGATCAAACCCTTGATGATTGGCGCTCAGAGCTGGGCGAAGCCCTTGCCATGGCGATTGATCACCTCTCGCTTTATCAGCTGACAATCGAGCAGGGAACCGCCTTTGGCGATCGCTATGCCGCCGGTCGCCTTCGCGGTCTTCCGGAAGATGATCTTGCCGCCGATATGTATCAGGCGACCCAGGACATTTGTGATGCGGCGGGTCTTGGTGCCTATGAGGTGTCGAACCACGCGCGGCCTGGATCGGAATCCCGACACAATATGATTTACTGGCGCTATGGCGATTACGTTGGGATCGGCCCCGGTGCACATGGGCGCATCACCCGCAACGGGCAGCGCTTTGCCACCGAGGCGTTCTCGTCACCCGAACGCTGGCTTATCTCTACCGAACGGGGCAATCCAGAAAAGCGCGCCCTGCCGCTAAGCGGCCCGGATCAGGCGACAGAATATCTTTTGATGGGATTGCGGATATCGGATGGCATTGATCCCGCCCGCTTTACCGCCCTTTCCGGCGCGCCGCTGAACACCAACGCGATCACGCATCTTGAAGAGATCGGCATGGTTGAATATCGCGGCGCGCGTCTCTGTGCGACGCGGCGGGGGCGGGCTGTTCTAAACGCCGTAATTCGCGATCTTCTGCCGGATTAGAGCCGTTTAACTGCTCAAAAGACCACATAGCTTATCCAACTGATCCAACGTGTCATAGCTAATGGTGATCTGACCGTTTTCCTGTCCCGATGCGTGGTTAATCGTCACTTTCATACCAAGGTTGGCCGCAAGGTCGCCCTCCAACGCAATCGTATCGGCATCCTTCTCAGGGGGTCTTCGCGGTTTGGTCGTTGTTCCGCTTTCATTGAAAATATTTCCTACAGCGGTTTTCGCCAATTTTTCGGTCTCACGCACTGACAGATTCTTTTTGATGACCTGACGCGCCAAACTGGCGGGATCCTCTGCCGTGATCAGCGCACGTGCATGCCCGGACGAAAGCTTTCCTTCCCGCAGAAAGATCAAAACCTCTTCCGGCAGGTTTAAAAGGCGCACGCAGTTTGCGATATGACTCCGGCTTTTTCCCAGAACTTCGGCTAGTTTTTCCTGGGTATGCCCGAATTTGTGCATAAGCTGGTTATACCCGGTCGCCTCTTCAACCGGGTTAAGATCGGCCCGCTGGATATTCTCGATAATCGCGACTTCCAGCACCTCTGTGTCGTTGAACTCGCGGACAAGGACCGGAATTTCATGAAGCTTGGCCATCTGAGCGGCACGCCATCGACGCTCACCAGCGACAATTTCATACTCACCCTCACGACGCGGGTTCATCCGCACGATCAGCGGCTGAATTACCCCTTTTTCCGCGATAGAATTGGCCAGATCCTGCAAGAGCTCCTGGTCGAAACTTCGGCGCGGCTGGTCGGGGTTGGGCTGAACCTTTTCGACAGGAACCATAAGATCGGGGCGTTTTGCGCCATCGCCCGCAGTGGCGCGAGCATCGTCGCCGACATCCGCCATAAGCGCCGAAAGACCGCGCCCAAGGCCGCGCTGCTGTGTTTTCTTGCTGGCCATATCTGTTTTCCTTTTCGGTTCAGGCGGCGGCGCGCGCGTTGTTTTGCATCAGTTCCTGCGCAAGATCGCGATAGGCTTGCGCACCCTTTGAATTTGAATCATAGCTCAGCACGGAGACTGCATAAGATGGCGCCTCACTCACTCGAACGTTCCGGGGAATGCGCGTTTGAAACACCAGATCGCCGAGGTTTTCGCGCGCATCCAGCTCTACTTGCGAAGAAAGGTTGTTCCGGGCATCAAACATCGTCAAAACAACCCCCTCGATCCGAAGGTTTGAATTAGCCGTCTGGCGGACCTCACGGATTGTCAGCATCAGTTGCGACAAACCTTCAAGTGCGAAAAACTCACTCTGCAAGGGGACAAGAACCGAATGCGCCGCAACCATGGCATTGACCGTCAGCAGGTTAAGTGAGGGCGGACAATCAATCAGCACATAATCAAGCGCATAGGCGTCAATCGCGTGCTGTCGCAGCGCATCATGCAAAAGAAAGCTTCGCTTTTCGTTCGAGATAAGCTCGATATCGGCCGACGAAAGATCAACCGTCGCCGGAATGATCATGAGGTTTTCATCTGCCGTCGCTTGAATCACCTCACCAAGACTAATTTCATCAAGCAGAAAATCATATGTTGTGTATTCCCGAGCATCTGCTTCTATTCCTAGTCCGGTTGACGCATTCCCCTGGGGATCAAGATCAACAATCAAAACTCGCGCGCCAGCCTCGGCAAGCGCCGCACCAAGGTTGATGGTGGTCGTGGTTTTGCCGACGCCGCCCTTTTGATTGGCAATCGCGATGATCTTTGGTCCGCGTGGTCGGGTTGGATCAGACACGGGCAACTCCTGTTATCTTCATAATGACGGGACCGGTTTCGGTTTTACTTTTAGCAAGCTGGTAATCGAAATTCCACTTAGATTGCGCCTCTGCCAGCTCTTTTTCCCAGTTTGCGCCCTTTGGAAAAATAGCCGTGCCATTGTTGGCCAAATGACGTTCAGCAAAAGACAAAAGCAGGTCCAGGCTCCCTAGCGCGCGGGCCGAGATTATGTCTGCATTCAATTCCGGCAATACTTCGATCCGCTCATTCACAACCGTTGCAAAGGCGCCAGTTTCGCGAATGACCGTGCGCAGAAAGGCGCATTTGCGGGAATCGCTTTCGACAAGCGTAGTTTTCCCCGGCGACTTCTGGTCTGCGCCCATGATTGCGATGACCAAGCCCGGAAAACCACCACCTGAGCCAAGATCAGCCCAATGCTCCACAGGGTGAGGCGCAAGAGAATATATTTGAGCGGAATCGACAAAATGGCGGTTCCAAAGGTCATCGATTGTGTTCTTTGACACGAGATTTATCTTTGGATTCCATTTTCGTAGCAGGTCTGCATAGATTTCCAGCCTGGCCTTTGTTTCACGTGAAACATCCAATGTCACGCTCATGCGGATTGATCGCGGCGCGCGTGCCGTAGCCTGGCAAGAATGAGCGTCAAAGCTACAGGCGTCATTCCATCAATCCGGGCTGCTTGGGCAAGGCTTCCTGGACGAGAGGCATTCAATTTATGCTTGAGCTCATTTGAAAGGCCATCGATATCCGAAAATGAAAAACCTACAGGAATGATTTGAGCTTCGTCCCGCTTCATCATTTCCACATCCCGGCTCTGACGCTCGATATAATTGGAATACAGCGCGTCCTTTTCAAGCTGCGCGCGACATTCGGGGTCGATGGCCGAGATGCTGTCATCTATTCGCAAAAGGTCTGTGAACTCGACATCTGGATAAGCGAGTATTTGAAAGCCACTCCGGCGAGCCCCGTCCTGTGAGACTTTAAGGCCGGCCTCAGCAAGCTCGCGTGGCGAAAATGTTTTCGATTCGAGCATTTCCCGGCCGCTGGAAAGCCGTGCCATCTTATCCTCATACACCGCCTTGCGATTATCCCCGACACATCCCAACGCAAGACCCAGCGGTGAAAGACGTTGATCTGCGTTATCCGCGCGCAGGGACAACCGAAATTCTGCACGTGAGGTAAACATACGATAAGGCTCGCTTACCCCACGCGTGGTCAGATCATCAATCATCACACCGATATAACTATTTGTCCGGCTAAAGATCGCTGGTTCCTCGCCGCGAACAGACAGCGCGGCATTTATACCGGCAACAAGGCCCTGCGCCGCAGCCTCTTCATAGCCGGTTGTGCCGTTGATCTGACCCGCAAGATAGAGCCCAGGGACATCCTTGACCAATAAAGTGCCATCCAAAGCGCGCGGATCAACATAGTCATACTCAATCGCATAGCCAGGCTGAAGAATTTCGGCCTTTTCCAGCCCAACGATCGACCGGACATACTCGGCCTGAACATCCTCGGGCAGGGAGGTGGAAATCCCATTGGGATAGACGACATCATCCGAAAGACTTTCCGGCTCCAGAAAAATCTGATGCGATGTCTTATCGGCAAATCGAACGATTTTATCTTCAATCGACGGGCAGTAGCGCGGGCCGATACCGTCGATATGGCCCCCGTACATGGCAGAGCGCTCAAGATTCTCGCGAATGATGTCGTGGGTCTTTTCGTTTGTATATGTGATTCCACAAGAAACCTGCCGCGCGGGCGGGTGCTTGGAAAGGAAGGAAAACATCACAGGATCATCGTCACCGGGTTGTGCCTCAAGCCGCTCCCAGGCGATTGTCTTGCCGTTCAGGCGCGGCGGGGTGCCCGTTTTCAGGCGCCCAAGCGGCAAGTTGAATGAGTCGATCCGTTCTGCAAGCTTTATCGAAGGTCGATCGCCCATACGCCCGCCTGGACGGGACACATCACCGATATGGATCACACCGCGTAAAAATGTGCCGGTCGTAAGAACGACAGCAGCGGCAGCAATCTCACTTCCATCTGCCAAGACGACACCGCCGACCCGACCGCCCTTGAGGATAAAATCAGAGGCTTCGCCTTCGATCACGTCGAGATTTGGCTGCGCGGCGATCTCTGCCTGCATTTCTTCTCGATAAATCTTACGATCCGCCTGTGCCCGCGGGCCTTGAACCGCCGGGCCCTTGCGTCGATTCAAAAGGCGAAACTGAATACCGGCCTTATCGGCAACCCGCCCCATAACACCGTCAAGCGCGTCGATTTCACGAACAAGGTGGCCTTTCCCCAAACCACCAATTGCCGGATTACATGACATCACGCCGATGCTTGCCCGGGTCAGGGTGACGAGGGCGGTGCGCGCACCCATTCGTGCCGCAGCATGTGCAGCATCCGCCCCGGCGTGACCTCCGCCGATTACAATGACGTCAAAATGTTTCACGTGAAACACTCCTTACTTTCCGAGGCAAAAGCTCGCAAAGATTTCATCCAGCACATTTTCGATATCAATGCGTCCTACCAGAGAATCAAGCGCGCGAATAGAGGCCCTAAGCTCTTCAGCAGCAATATCTGCCATTTCTTCACCCAAGGGGATCAACGACAAGGCAGCGCTAAGCGATTCGAGCCCCCGCTGCATGGCTTGCCTATGACGTGCGCGGGTGGCAAGCCCCGCACCAGAAGCACGCAGGCTTAGCGTTTTTGTGATCTTGTCCACCAAAGAAGACAGGCCAGATCCAGTTTTTCCGGAAATGGCACCTGTTGGATCGTCAAGCAGATCGGCTTTGGCCCGCAACACGATATCGCCAGCCCGCAGCGGCAACTCTGGTTCCTGGCCATCCGAGATTAGAAACACACGCAGGTCTGCGTGATCCGCTCGGTCACGTGCCCGTTCTATCCCAATAGATTCCACTGCATCTTCGGTGTCGCGAAGACCCGCCGTATCGAGAAGGGTAACAGGCAAACCTGCAAGATCCATACGTACCTCGATAACGTCACGGGTGGTGCCCGCGAATTCCGATGTGATGGCGGCATCACGTCCTGCCAAAGCATTCAAAAGTGTGGATTTACCGACATTCGGGGCGCCGACGATGGCGACTTCAAAGCCCGCGCGAATACGCTCCGCCGCAGCCACACCCGCAATCTCACGCTCAAGCGCCGACGAAACCGCCCGGACAATTTCGGTTACCTCAGGAGACACGTCAACGGGAACCTCCTCATCGGCAAAATCAATCGTTGCCTCAAGCAAGGCGGCCGCGCGAATCAAGCCTTTGCGCCATTCCTCACATTTGCGACCTAGATCCCCGGACAGCACACGCAGCGCCTGCTGACGTTGGGCCTCGGTCTCGGATTCGATAAGATCGGCAAGCGCCTCGACTTGGGCGAGATCGAGCCGCCCGTTTTCCAAGGCGCGACGTGTGAATTCACCGGGCTCTGCGGCGCGCAAACCGTCCAGCTTTGCCAGGGTATCAAGAACTGCGGAAACGACGGCGATGCTGCCATGAAGTTGAAATTCAACAACAGGTTCGCCAGTAAAGCTTTGATGTTCCGGGAAGGTCACAACAAGCGCTTCGTCAAGGCGCGTGCAGGCTTGATCGCGCAGCACCCGCAAAGACGCGCGGCGAAACACAGGGATATCACCACAGAGAACGTGACAGGCCTCCAACGCGTTAGGCCCAGAGACGCGAACAACCGCGACCCCGGCCTTTCCCTGCGCCGTCGATAAAGCATAGATCGTGTCCATGAACACGCCCCCGTTATGGTGGCTAAATCAGGTATTCATCGAGTCAAAGAATTCTGCGTTCGACTTGGTCTGCTTCAACTTGGACAGCAGGAACTCGACCGCATCGGTTGTGCCCATCGGGTTGAGAATGCGGCGCAGAACAAAGGTTTTCTGAAGGTCGATTTTGTCGATCAACAGATCCTCTTTGCGGGTGCCGGATTTCAGGATGTCGATGGCAGGGAACACCCGCTTATCCGCGACCTTGCGATCAAGCACGATTTCCGAATTGCCGGTGCCTTTGAATTCTTCAAAAATCACCTCATCCATCCGGCTTCCGGTGTCGATCAGGGCGGTCGCGATGATGGTGAGCGATCCACCTTCTTCGATATTGCGGGCCGCACCAAAGAAGCGTTTGGGCCGCTGCAAGGCATTTGCATCCACACCGCCGGTGAGAACCTTGCCCGAAGAAGGAACAACAGTGTTGTACGCTCTACCAAGTCTTGTGATCGAATCAAGAAGAATAACAACATCTCGTTTATGTTCAACAAGACGCTTGGCCTTTTCAATCACCATCTCGGACACTGCAACGTGGCGTGTGGCCGGTTCATCAAAGGTGGAACTGACAACCTCGCCTTTGACCGAGCGTTGCATGTCGGTCACCTCTTCGGGACGTTCATCAATCAACAGAACGATCAAATAGCATTCGGGGTGGTTCTTTCCGATGCTGTTCGCGATATTCTGAAGCAATACGGTTTTACCCGTCCGAGGCGGGGCCACGATAAGCGACCGCTGCCCTTTACCGATCGGCGCGACAAGGTCGATCACACGCGCTGAGCGATCCTTGATCGTCGGGTCCTCGACCTCCATGGTCATCCGCTCATCCGGATAAAGCGGCGTGAGGTTGTCAAAAGCGATCTTGTGGCGCGCCTTTTCGGGATCCTCATAGTTAATCTGCGTGACCGACGTCAGAGCAAAATAGCGCTCGTTCTCATCGGGCTGTTTCATCTCACCGTCGATCGTATCGCCGGTGCGAAGCGAATACTGCCGGATCATGTCGGGTGAAACATAGATGTCATCGGGACCCGGAAGATAGTTTGCCTCGGTAGAGCGTAGAAATCCGAACCCGTCTTGAAGAACCTCAAGCACGCCATCCCCGAAAACCGTCCATCCATCCTCGGCTCGTTCTTTCAGGATCGAGAACATCATCTCGCCCTTACGCATGGTCGAGGCATTCTCGATCTCAAGTTCTTCGGCAATCGCAAGAAGATCTTTCGCAGTCATTGCTTTGAGATCGGCAAGGTTCAGACATTCGTCAGTCATAGGAAAACCCTCAGACGCACCCAATGGGCGCATGTATCAGTCATTGATGGAAAACAGGCCACCCGGACGGGCGCTTGCGCGCTACATACGCATCAAAGCCGGTTTCGTCAATGCGAGCCTTAGAAACGCACCACGACCGAAAGAACGATCACCACCATGGCAAGGGTAGGAACCTCGTTCATCATTCGATGCTGGCGGCCTGTGTGGGTGTTCTTGCCAGCCACAAAATCCTTGCGGCGCCAGCCAAGCCAATGATGAAACCAAGTCAACACAAGGACACCTGCGATCTTGGTGTAAGGCCAGACCGCCGACCAATCGACAATGCCAGGGGTCATAACCAGGAAAAGGCCAAACACCCATGTCGCAACCATTGCCGGATTCATGATCACTCTGAGCAATTTGTACTCCATTGTCTGGAACACCTCATCACGGCTATCGCCCGGCGTTGATTGTTCCGTATGATAGACAAAGAGCCGGGGCAGATAAAACAACCCAGCCATCCATGAAATCACGGACATGATATGGAATGCTTTTATCCAAGGATAAAACGTACTCAGTAAATCAAACATAGCTATCCTCGCTCGGGTCCGGATCTTTCTAATAATTAAAATATATATAAGAAAGATTGTTGTTTTATTTAGGGAGACCAATTTCTGTGGATTATTGTGTTTTCAACAGGCTTAAGAACAGGTGGATAACTCTGTGTATGATTCAGAGGCATTTGAACTTCAAAAAAACAAAAAATGAAATATTAGTTTAATATCAATATCTTGACCTAGAACTTAAAGGTTAACAACAGATTTAACTACTGAGTATAACTTCGCCCTTGAGGATGAAATACACAACACGGATTTATCCTTTCCCACAGCGGTAGAAAACACAGACAAGCCTGTGAAATTGCCGCAATTCGATAGAAACCCAAGTCGGGATGGATTTACCGGTTAATTGTTCTTAAAACCCAAGTGATATTTCCCATGGGTTATCCACATGCCTCAGCCTCTTGTTCTTGCCTCTACCTCTGACATCCGGCAAACGCTTTTACGAAATGCAGGGCTGGGTTTTGACGTTGTTCCGGCCCGTGTAGATGAAGAAACGGTTCGCGATTCGATGTTGGCCGAGGATGCCTCGCCTCGCGATATTGCCGATGCATTGGCCGAATTGAAGGCAACAAAGGTAAGCCAGAAACACCCCGACGCTTTGACTATCGGCTGTGATCAGGTTCTCAATCTGCAAGGCAGGCTTTTGTCGAAACCCAAATCGCCAGAAGAGGCGCGCGCACAGCTTTTAGATATGCGTGGCAAACGACATGATCTTCTCTCGGCTGCGGTGATCTGTGAGGGCGGCAAACCGATTTGGCGGTATGTCGGTGTTGTTCGGATGACAATGCGGTCGTTTTCCGATGCTTATCTGGACGGCTACGTCGAGCGAAACTGGGAAAGTATTCGCCATTCCGTCGGGGCCTATAAGCTTGAAGAAGAAGGTGTGCGGTTGTTTTCCCGCGTTGAAGGCGATTATTTCACCGTACTTGGCCTGCCGTTGCTGGACCTGCTATCCTATCTGACGCTACGAGGAGATCTTGAACAATGAGCCATGCAAAAATACCTCTGGCTGGTGTCATCGGTTCGCCCATTGCCCATTCTAAATCGCCGCAGCTTCATGGTCATTGGCTCAAGACGCTTGGAATTCCAGGATATTATATTCCGATGGACGTTGCTGCGGATGATCTTGCCGACGTTCTAAAAACCCTACCGAAAATGGGTTTTGTCGGGGTGAATATTACCGTACCTCACAAAGAGCTGGCGTTAGAACTGGCCGATCTCGTGACAGACCGCGCAACCTTGATCGGGGCGGCGAATACGTTGATCTTTCGCAAGGATGGCAAGATTCACGCCGATAACACCGATGGCTATGGATTTATTCAGAACCTGCGCCAGAACGCCCCGGGTTGGGATCCAAAATCAGGGCCGGCCGCCGTTCTTGGTGCAGGGGGTGCCGCGCGGGCAATCATCGCCTCGCTGCTGGATATTGGCGTGCCCGAAATCTTACTGTCGAACCGGACCCGCGTGCGCGCAGAGGCGCTTCAATCTGAATTTGGCAAGCGCATTCAGGTGGTCGATTGGGTCCAGGCCGGCAATATGCTTGAAGAGGCCGTTACCGTCGTCAACACCACATCGCTTGGCATGTTGGGTAAGCCGCTGCTGCGGGTGCCGCTGGATGGGTTGCGCCGGGGTAGCTTGGTGACCGATATCGTCTATGCGCCGCTCAAAACGCGGCTGTTGATCGAGGCGGAAAAGGCGGGATGTGTCACGGTTGATGGGCTAGGGATGTTGTTGCATCAGGCCGTGCCTGCCTTTGAGCGTTGGTTCGGCGTTCGCCCGACAGTCGATAGCGCGACCCGTGCTGCGGCGTTGCGATGACCTTTAAACTTGGGTTGACCGGTTCCATCGGCATGGGAAAATCCACCACGGCTCAGATGTTTGTCGAAGAGGGCTGCGCGCTTTGGGATGCGGACGCGGCCGTTCATCGACTATACGCAAACGGAGGCGCGGCAGTGGGCCCAATTGCCGCAAGCTTTCCGACGGCGATCGAGGATGGCGCGGTGTCGCGTGAGCGTTTGAAAGACATCATTTCTGCGGATCGGGACGCTTTGCAAAAGATCGAAAAGATCGTGCATCCCCTGGTGGCCAGGGACCGACAGGAATTCTTGCAAAACACAACCGATGATGTTTGTGTTTTCGACATTCCGCTTTTGTTTGAAACCGGTGGTGATCAGGCAATGGACGCGGTTGTATGTGTCACTGTTTCACCGCAACTCCAGCGTGAAAGGGTGTTAAGCCGGGGCACAATGACCGAGGCACAATTTGACGCCATCCGTGAAAAGCAACTGCCTGACGCGATCAAGCGAAACCGAGCGGATTACGTGATCGAAACCGACACGCTTGAGCACGCGCGCGAACAGGTGCAGGCTGTGCTGGCAGAGATTAGAAAGAAGATATCCGATGCGTGAAATCGTCCTTGATACCGAAACCACCGGATTTGAACCCGAGCAGGGCGACCGTATTGTCGAAATCGGCGCTGTCGAGCTTTTCAATCATATGCCGACAGGCCGGACCTTTCATAAATACATCAACCCCAAGCGTGCCATGCCTCAAGGCGCGTTTGAGGTTCATGGCCTGGGCGATGATTTTCTGCGTGACAAGCCGGTATTTGCCGAGGTGGCGCAGGAATTTCTGGATTTTGTCGAAGATGCCAAGCTTGTGATTCACAACGCGGCTTTTGATATGAAATTTCTCAACGCCGAGTTGGGTTGGCTCAAGATGCGACAGCTGCCTTGGGAACAGGCGATTGATACATTGGCCATCGCGCGTAAGAAATTTCCCGGCTCACCTGCCTCGCTTGATGCGCTGTGTCGCCGGTTTTCGATTGATAACGGAGCGCGTACCCTGCATGGGGCCTTGCTCGATTCAGAGATTTTGGCAGAGGTTTATCTAGAGCTGATTGGTGGTCGACAGCCCGATTTCGTGCTCGCGGGTGCGCAAAGCAATCGCCGCGACCAGAAACAGGATGCTGCTGAAAACTGGCGACCACAACCACGGCATACGCCCCTTGCACCGCGGATAACCGAAGCAGAGGCCGCCGCCCATCAAGCTTTCGTTGACAAGATGGGCGATGGCGCGCTTTGGAAAAAGCTTGGTTAGGCGTCGGCCTTCTGGCTTTCGCTGTCGGCCTGGCGACGCGCGATTTCATTGCGGTAAAGCTGCATGAAATCAATGTTTTCAAGGTTAAGCGCCGGAAAGCCGCCATCGCGGGTCACGTCACTTACGATGCGGCGAATGAACGGGAAGATCATCCGAGGGCATTCGATGAGCAGGAAAGGATGGATCTGATCCTCGGGCACGCCTTCAATGTGGAAGACGCCGACATAATCCATTTCCATGACGAAAAGCGGCTCGTCCGCGTCCTTGTTTTTTGACGTGATGTTAAGCTTGACCGACACTTCATACTGATGCTCAGTGCTGCGCTTTTTTGCGTCAAGGTTAACCGCAACGCTGACGTCGGGCTGAACTTCGCCGCCGGTGCCACGTTGGGCAAGCACGTTTTCAAACGACAGATCGCGCACGAACTGTGACAGGGTATTCATCTTGACTTGCGGTACTTGCGGGGCAGCACCGTTTTGTTCTTCGGCCATGTCTGGTCTCTCCTGAAGGTTCAAAATACTTTGGTTATGACTTAGCAGGATGGTTTGCTTGGCTCAATGCTTTGTCCAGCCTGATGGCCCATGGGTTGGCCGTTTTGGGGGATCGACCTCTTGATACTCGCCCTCGATGATATCGGGCTGATGGGGGTGACGGGGATCGCGAGGCGCCTGACCGCCCATTTCAAACCGCTCGACCTTGACACGGGCGCGGATGAAATTGAACACCGCGCGCCGCACGGTCGGCACCATAAGGGAAAATCCGACCGCATCGGTGAAAAACCCCGGCGTCAGCAAGAGCGCCCCGGCGAACAGGATCATCGCCCCGTGCGCAAGATGTTCGGACGGATCATCAAGATCGGAAAACGACCGACGCAGGCTTGACATCGCAATCGCGCCTTGCTTGCGGATAAGCCAGCTTCCAAGCATCGCGGTGATCACGACAATCGCCAGCGTTGGCCACAGACCGATTGCACCCCCCAATTGAATGAACAGGGTAATTTCGATCAGCGGAACCGCTATGAAAGCCAGAAACAACCACATGCTATGCCACTCCTTTGTTTTACGGTCCACAAGGTGGACTTGGCTGCGCACGTCACCTACATAAGGACGAGCGACGATCCTTACCATGCCCTGCACAACAAGAGGTGCCCATGAATTCGCCCATTTTACAGTTACTGGTGCTTGTTGGCATCGCTATTTTTCTGATTTTGCGGCTGAAAAGCGTTTTGGGAAATCGTGACGGGTTTGAAGATCCGACGCGGGCGCAGCCCGCACCGGATAAAACGCGCCGCCGTGACTTTGAGGTTATCCAGGGCGGACCGGATCACGATATCATTGATCACGTCCCCGAAGATTCCGACGCTGCCGGCGCGCTTGCCGATATGAAGCGGATCGAGCCCGACTTTAGCGTCACGACCTTCTTGCAGGGCGCGCGCGGGGCCTATGAAATGATCCTGATGGCCTTCGAGAAGGGCAAGCTTGATGAAATCACACCGTTTCTCAACAAGGATGTCTATGAAACCTTCGCCCAGGTGGTGGATGCCCGTGAAGAACAGGGGCTTACCATCGAGGCAGAATTCGTTGGCGTGCGCGAACTTGCGCTGATCGACGCAACATTTGATCAGGCAACACGTCGCGCCGCGATTACTGTCAAATGCGTGGGCGAGCTGATCTCGGTGGTGCGTGACAAGGATGGCGAAATTGTCGAAGGTGAGCCCGGTCAATCCAAACGTCAGAAAGACGTCTGGACATATGAGCGGGTGATGGGATCGGATGACCCCAACTGGCGGCTTATCGCAACGGGCGAATGACGGGCGCGCTTCGGGGCATTCTTCTGGGGGTTGGGCTTTGGCTCGGATCACCGGCAGCAGCCGAGGATCTACGCCATGACATCATTGATTTCAAAGACCTGAACGGCTGGGCCGAGGATGATCATGCCGCAGCCCTAAAGGTTTTTCTGAACACCTGTCCTGACATGAAAGACCCTGATTGGCGCGCGCTTTGTGCTCTGGCACAGCAAGGCCCGGACGCACGGGCCTTTTTCGAACTTTTCTTTCGCCCGCTCATGATCAGCGAAGGCAAGCCTGCGCTTTTCACCGGCTATTTTGAGCCAGAGCTTCACGGAGCGCGACGCCCGGATGCGCGCTATCGCTATCCGATCTACCGCGAACCGCCCGCCGCCAAATTGGCCAATCCCTGGCTGACGCGGCGAGAGATCGAAACCACCGATGTGATGCGTGGCCAAGGCCTTGAGATCGCCTGGGTTGATGACCCGGTCGAGCTTTTCTTTCTGCAAATTCAGGGTTCAGGCCGTATTCGCCTAGAGGATGGCGGGGTGATCCGCGTCGGTTATGGCGGGGCCAACGGCCATCCCTATCGCTCCATCGGGGTCGAATTGGTGCGACGCGGAGTTTACGACGTGCATCAGGTCTCGGCCGAGGTGATCAAGAACTGGGTGCGGCGCAATCCTGAAGAGGGGCGGGAATTGTTGTTTCACAACCCGTCCTATGTGTTTTTTCGCCGGATCGGCGATGTGGCCGCCGATCTTGGCCCGCTTGGCGCGATGAACCGCTCGGTAACAAACGGGCGCACGGTGGCAGTTGATCCGTCTTATGTGCCGCTCGGTGCGCCGGTCTGGATCGAGAAGGGCGGCAATGACCCGATCCGCCGCCTGATGGTCGCGCAGGATACCGGCTCTGCCATCAAGGGGCCGCAGCGGGCGGATATCTTCTTTGGCACCGGCGATGCTGCCGGGCGCGCCGCCGGGCGCCTTCGCGATCCGGGGCGCATGGTGGTGCTCATGCCGATCCAGCGCGCCTATGCCATGTTGCCGGAGCAAGAGCCATGAGCCGCCGCAGCGTCAAACCTGAAGAGCTTGAGCTTTGGCATCAGGTTGCGCGCACGGCACGACGTCTGAACCCCGAACAGCCCGTCAAACCCCAGCCTTTGGCCGATAGCCTTTCCAAAAAACCGCCGAAGGTTAAGGAGCGCCCCCGGATCGAAGAGTTCACGCTTGGCGAGAAGTCCACGAAATCCGGCCATATCCATGATGTGCTGCCCGGTATTTCCGAACGCGTCGCCGCCGCGCCGGTCACGATGGACAAAAAGGCTTTTACCCGGCTCAAGCGCGGTAAAATCATTCCAGAGGGCAAGATTGATCTGCACGGCATGACCATGGCACAAGCGCATCCGGCCCTGACCGGATTTATCCTGCGCTCACACGCTGCGGGCAAGCGGCTTGTTCTGGTGGTCACCGGCAAGGGCAAAGACCGCGATACCGGCGGCCCGATCCCGGTGCGCCAGGGCGTGCTACGCCACAATGTGCCGCATTGGTTGCGGACGCCGCCGCTTGCCCCGCTGGTGTTGCAGATCACCGAGGCGCATTTGAAACACGGCGGCGGCGGGGCCTATTACGTCTATCTACGGCGACAGCGATAACAAGGGGCGCGCGCGCCTCACGCCGATTGTCATCATCACCGTGGTGAAGACGAAATATCCGGCCACGAAAATATACTGCGTTTCGATCCCGATCCCGAGATCAATTGCCACCCCGGTAACCCCCGGCCCGATTGCCGATCCAAATACCATGATCGCGGCGGCCATTGCCTTGATGCTTCCAAGGTTGGCGGTGCCATAAAACTCGGCCCAGAATGCATTCGGCAGGGTGCTATTGGCGCCGGTTGTCATGGCCAGAAACACGAACCCAAGCAAAAGCATGCCGGGCCCCTCGGCAAAGGCGAAAACCATAAACGCCGCGATCATCGGGATTTGCATGAACGGCAAAAGTCGCGCCGTGCCAAGCCGGTCCAGCGCCCAGCCCGACAGGATCATCGCCCCAATGCCAACGCCCGTGTAAATCGGGAACATTGCAACCAGTTCCACATGGGAAATCAATTTGACCTCGGCGAAATGGACCTGATGAAAAAAGAACGCGGTGTTGAACGCCGCTGGCCCCAAAAGCGCCGGCACCATGAACCAAAAAAGGAAATGGCCCAAAGTCTGGCGACGGGTCCAGTGCCTCTCGTCCATGCCAAGCGACTGGCTCGTCTGTGCCCAGGATTGCGGCGTGCGCTCGCGCCGCAGCAACAGCAGCAAAAGCGGAATGCCAAGCACCGCAACGCCCGCCGCCACCAGCCAGAGCATGCGCCAGTCATAGACCAGCAGAAGCGACACAAAGATCAGCGGCAAAAACGCCTCGCCCACCGCAAAGCCAAGCGTCGCCACCGACAAGGCCTTGCCGCGCGCCGCCACGAACCAGCGCGCCATGGCGACCACGGCGATATGGCTCATCATGCCCTGGCCGGTAAAGCGAAGCGAAAAGATCACCACAGGCAACAGCCACCAGACCGGGTTGAGCGCCATGAAAACACAGGCCCCGGTCATCATCACCAGGATCACCGGCGCAAGCGCACGCACCCGAAACCGATCCGTCAGCCCCCCGGCCCAGACCATAACAAGCGCCGAGGCACTCGTGCCAAGCGTATAAATCCCGCCCCATTGGCCATGGCTAAGCGCGAAACTCTCACGGATTTCGCCCGCGAAGATAGAGATGAAATAGGTCTGCCCAAAGCCCGATAAAAACGTCAGCAACACCCCGGCCGAAAGCCAGGGCGCATTGTCACGAAGGAAGGCGAGAATCGACATATCCCTTACGTCGCGCGAAACGTCGCCAAAGAAAAGGGTGGCCGTTATCTTTGTTCGAACATCACGCCGCTACTGGCGCCTCTATCCCATCGAGCCAAAGCACCCCGTTGCGATAGCCGCCACGGATAAGCCGACCTGGTTCTTCTATTTCCGGATAATCGTCCGCCCAATCGCGATAGCGGTCATCAGTCACGATCGGAGCGTTAAAATCGCGGGCCACGGTCAAAAGGAAAGTGTCGGCGACGGTGCCCTTGGGTACGACCATCACGCATTCCTCTGTCAGGCCCAGATGGTTGGCCATCGCGTAATCGTGCTGATATCTACCCACCAAGAGATAGCCGGCATTGGCATCGAAAACGACAGCGGGCGTATGCTTGTGGTTCCTGAGATAGGCGATGACCTCGCGCAATGTCTCGATCTGCGGCTTGTTACCCTTCCAATACATGACGTTAGACCCGTCGATTAGAATCCAGTTTTGGGCCGGTTTTTGTCCACGAAAGACGACACGCAGCCATAAGAGTAAAGCCGCAATTGTGCTAGGCCCGGCGACTAGGATCAAATCGGCATATCCGGGCAGGAAAAGCGCCGCTGCGACGCCTCCCAGCGACACGATAAGGATTAGGAGCAAAACAACCATAGAACAAATTTACCACGCGACAGCCAGAGAGAGAATTGGCGAACGGACCAGTTCGACAAAACTGTGTTAAAGCACATACCTCGAAAGATCAGCCGAGCGCATCAATTCGCCAAGGTTCTTTTCGACAAAACCGGCATCGACAACCACCGTGTCACCCGAGCGGTCCGGCGCGGTAAAGCTCAGCTCCTCGAACACCCGCTCCATCACCGTGTAAAGCCGCCGCGCGCCGATGTTTTCGACCGACTGATTGACCTCGGCGGCGATCTTGGCGAGCGCTGCAATCCCGTCTTCGGTGAAGGAAACCGTCACATTCTCGGTGCCCATCAATGCCGTGTATTGCAGGGTAAGGGCGTTGTCGGTCTCTGTCAAAATCCGAACGAAATCGGCCTCGGTCAGCGCGCGAAGTTCCACCCGGATCGGCAGGCGACCCTGAAGTTCGGGCAAAAGATCCGACGGCTTGGCGATATGAAACGCGCCGCTTGCGATAAACAGGATATGGTCGGTTTTCACCGGGCCGTATTTGGTCGTGACCGTCGTGCCCTCGATCAGCGGCAGCAGGTCGCGTTGCACCCCTTCGCGCGACACATCGCCGCCGCGCGCATCGGAGCGGGCACAGACCTTGTCGATCTCATCAAGGAAAACGATGCCGTTTTGCGCGACTGCCTCAAGTGCTGTCTTGTTCACGGTCTCATCATCCAAAAGCTTGTCGGCCTCTTCCCCGATAAGCAATTCATAGCTTTCCGCGACGGTCACCTTCTTGCGCGTTGTACGTCCGCCAAAGGCTTTGCCAAATATATCGCCAAGGTTCATCATGCCCATCTGGCCGCCGGGTTGGCCGGGGATATCCATCATGCCCATCGGGTTTGACGTATCGGCAACGTCAATCTCGATCACGGTGTCATCAAGCAAGCCGTCCTTCAGCTTTTTGCGAAACATTTCGCGCGTGGCCTCGCGGGCGTCTTCGCCGGCGATTGCGGTGATCACCCGCTCTGCGGCGGCCTCATGGGCGCGGGTTTTGACATCTTCGCGCATATCCTCGCGGGTCTGGGCGATGGCAATATCTACCAGATCGCGAATGATCTGTTCGACATCGCGACCGACATAGCCGACCTCGGTGAATTTCGTCGCCTCAACCTTGATAAACGGCGCGCGGGCAAGTTTGGCCAGGCGGCGGCTGATCTCGGTTTTGCCAACGCCGGTGGGCCCGATCATCAGGATGTTCTTGGGATAGACCTCATCCCGCAGATCGTCGCCAAGCTGTTTGCGCCGCCAGCGGTTGCGCAGCGCCACGGCGGTTGCGCGCTTGGCATCGCTCTGGCCGATAATAAAGCGGTCAAGCTCGGATACGATTTCGCGCGGGGTCAGGTCAGTCATTTTGAAATACTCTCCACCGTCAGGTTGCCGTTGGTGTAAACACAGATATCGGCCGCAATCGCCATTGCGGTGCGGGCGATCTCTTCGCCGTCGCGGTCGCTATCCATCATCGCGCGCGCGGCGGCGAGGGCGTAATTTCCGCCCGATCCGATGGCGGCAACGTTATGCTCTGGCTCAAGAACGTCACCGGCGCCGGTGATCACGTAAAGCTCTTCACCGTCGGTAACGATCAACATCGCCTCAAGCTTTTGCAGGTACTTATCGGTGCGCCAATCCTTGGCAAGTTCGACACTCGCGCGCTGCAACTGGCCGGGGGTTGCCTCTAGCTTGGTCTCAAGCCGCTCCAACAGAGTAAAGGCATCGGCGGTCGAGCCGGCAAAACCGGCAACCACGTCATAGCCCCCCGGCGAAATGCGCCGCACCTTGCGGGCGCTGCCCTTGATCACGGTCTGGCCAAGGCTGACCTGACCGTCTCCGGCGATCACTACCTTGCCACCTTTTTTGACACCAATGATCGTAGTGCCATGCCATCCGGGAAATTCGTTGCTCATGGGGCCTCCGTTCCGTTAGGGACTATATGGAAGGGGAATGTTAGGGACGCAAGGCCTTGGCAAACCGTTCGTTTGAAACCGGGGTGCGTGATGCTTTCAAATTCTGACCTGATTGAGCTAACCGAGTTCCGTCGCGCGCTGCATCGTCGCCCGGAAGTGTCAGGTGAAGAAGCCGAAACAGCCAGAACTATTACGGATGCCTTGAAGGCCATGACTCCGACCCGCGTGTTCACCGGGCTTGGCGGACATGGGGTTGCTGCGGAATTCGACAGCGGCAGCACCGGACCCACGGTATTGTTTCGCGCGGAATTGGACGCACTGCCAATTCAGGAAATATCAGACGCCGCCTGGAAATCCGAGGTGCCCGGCAAGGGGCATCTGTGCGGTCATGACGGACATATGACAATGCTCCTGGGGTTGGGCAGGTTGATATCGCGCAAACCCGTGGGCAAAGGCCGGGTTATCCTGATGTTTCAGCCCGCCGAAGAGGATGGCAGCGGCGCCCGTGCGGTGGTGGCCGATCCGGCCTATCAAGAGATCAAACCGGATTGGGCCTTTGCCATTCACAACGAACCGGGGCGCCCGTTTGGCCATGTCTCGACGCGTGTCGGGTTGGTAAATTGCGCCTCTGAGGGGTTGAAAATCACGCTCACGGGCAAGACTGCCCATGCCGCTGACCCTGAAGACGGGATATCCCCCGTCGCGACCGTTTCAAAACTCGTCCCGGCGCTTCAGGCGCTAGGCAAGGGCGGGGCGCTGGATGATGATTTTCGGCTGGTGACGATTACCCATATCCAAATCGGCGAGCCCAGTTTTGGCATCGCGCCGGGCGAGGCCGTGATCTTTGCGACGCTGCGAGGCGCGCGGGACGAGACTAAGGCCAAAATCGCAACAGAGGCCCGCCGGATTGCGGCGGTTTTGGCCAGCGAAGCGGGGCTTGCCGTTGATTTTGAGTGTTGTGATGATTTCGCGGCCTCTATCAACGATGCCGACGCGACCGAGATTGCGGTTGCCGCCATGAACGCGATTGGCGTTAAAAACGGCGACCTCGGTCTGCCGATGCGCGCCTCAGAGGATTTTGGTGTTTTCGGTTGGGATGCAAAGGCCGCAATGCTCTGCCTTGGGCCGGGCGAAGATCATGCGGCCCTTCACAATCCGGATTATGATTTCCCCGATGACCTTATTCCGATCGGAACGGCGATTTTCGAACGTATCGCGCGCGATCTTTTGGGCCAGGCGTAGCAAAGGCCTTGTTCCATAGAAAAAGGGGCCGCGAAACGGCCCCTCAAACTTCTTGAACTCTACGGATCAGATGCTTTCTTCGATCCAGCTTTTCAGCGCAGCCTTGGGTGCGGCGCCTGCGCGGTTTGAAACAACCTCGCCATTCTTGAAGATGAAAAGCGCGGGAATACCGCGCACACCCATGGCGACAGCGGAATTGGGGTTGCTGTCAACATCGACCTTGGCGATTTTGATTTTACCGCCCATTTCAGTGGCAAGTTCTTCCAGGGCCGGGCCAATCTGCTTGCAGGGGCCGCACCATTCGGCCCAGAAATCCACGACGACGGGGATATCGGAATTTTTGACTTCGGCGTCAAAGGTAGCGTCGGTGACGGCAACGGTGGCCATTGTAATCTCTCCTAGGGATCAGGGTTTCGAACGCAAACTAGGTAGCCTGAGCGGGCGCGTCAAGTTACCTGGGTATTGCTGAGTGCATCTGTCACAAGATCGTGCGCAAGCGGCATGAGCGTCGCGGTCCTCGTCCACAGGATTGCGGTTTCAATCCGGTGGTTCGGATAAATCGCGGCCAGCGCATGCGCATAGGCCCCCATTTGTCGCAAAAGCCCGTCCGGGCACTCTTCTGGCGTTTCGGGAACCATCGCGTTGGTCTTGAAATCCACCGCTAGAATACGGGTGGGTTCGATAATCAGCCGGTCAATCGTGCCATGAATGCGCGCGCCCTTCAGCGCCTCAAGATTGGCGGTGACGGAGACCTCTGCAAGGGCACCCAAGGCAAAAAGCGGTTGCAGGCCGGGTCTGGTCAGGACATTCGCGGCCTCGCCAAGCAACAGGGCAAGCTCGTCACCTATCGCGCCATCGCCGCCCTTCTCCAAAAGGCGCGCGGCGGTGTCGGGCCAATCCTGCGCGGGCACCTGCGGCAGGAACTCAAGCAAGCGGTGAACCTGGCGACCACGCCGTTTGGCGGCCTCTTCATCAAGGCCGCGCTCACCCGCAAGCGCCTTGGCGCCGCCCAATTCGGAAGGGCTAATCGTTTTTGGCCTTGGGTCGATCTCTGGCGCGGGGCGGAAAAAATGGGCAGCAAGCGGGGCGATTTCCGGCTCTGATGCGTGCTCAACCAAACTCTCTGTTTCGGCCCAATTTCCATAGTCAAGCCGCAACCCGGTCCCGGTGGGAAAGTCATACGCCCCGGCCCCGGCCTTTTGCATGCCACGTTTGATCTTGTCGTACCAGGTGTCGCCTTGCTTGCCCAAATCACCGAAGGCGGCAACGATTAACCACTTTTCCGCCCGCGTCATCGCGACGTAAAGCAGGCGGTCACGCTCTGCCACTTGCGCGGTTTTCACAGCTTCGGTTGCGTTGCGAATGGCGGATGGCATTTCGTCGGCCTTTCCGGTCCAAAGCGCGGTATTTTCTGCGATCACGATCTGGCCCAGGCTTGGCGGGTTGCGCCGCGCCGTATCGGGCAGAATGACAATCGGCGCCTCAAGGCCTTTGGCACCATGTACCGTCATGACCCGGATTCGGTTACCGGCGCTGTCCATCTGACGTTTGATTTCAAGGTCGTCGGTTTCCATCCAGACCAGAAACCCGGTCAGACTATCGACCGCGCGCTGCTCATAGGCCATCGCCTGGGACAAAAGCGCATCAATGCCATCCTCGGCCTCTTGTCCGAGACGCGCGAGAAGCTTCTGACGCCCGTTATGGCGCGTCAGGATCCGCTCGATAAGATCATAGGGGCGCAGGAAATCGGCGTGATTGCTCAGGTCGTCCAGAATCCGCTTGGTTTCTGGGAATTCTGAGCTGCGGTCACGTAGTGCGGCGGAAAGATACCGCTGTTTACGGCCCTGCGCGAGGTCGTAAAGCTCTGCTTCGGTCCAGCCAAATAGTGGCGACCGCAGCGCGGTTGCCAATGACAAATCATCCTCCGGGGTGGCGAGAAATGACAAAAGTGCCGCCAGATCGCGCACGGCAAGTTCGGCCCCGACCTTAAGCCGATCCGCCCCGGCAATCGGCAGATCCTGCATTTTGCATTCGCGGATCACCTCGTGAAAAAATCCAGAGCGCCTGCGCACGAGAATAAGAAAGTCACCGGGCTGAACCGCACGAAAGCCCGAAGGCGCGGTTTCATCCGGGATCGCCTGATTACTGTCGATCATCCTGCGGATATTGCGGGCGATCTGACGGGCCAGAATGATCGCCGGATCGTTGGCGCTGCGGATGTCGACCGGCAAGTGCCATTCGGGTGGTTCGTCCTGATCCTGTTTTTCGACCACGGGCCAGAGATCGACACGTCCGGGAAGCGCCTCTTTAAAGGCTTTGTGACCCTCTTGTGGCGTAAAACCGCTTTCCTGCGCATCTTCAAAGCAATGGTCAACCACCGAAAGAATGGCACGGGATGAGCGGAATGAATAGGCCAGAACCAGGGATTGCAGCGGCGAGTCCGTGGCCGAAAGCCGCGCATCGAAATCCTGCTGCATGCGGTCAAATTCGCGCGGATCGGCGCCCTGAAACGAATAGATCGACTGTTTCTTGTCGCCCACCACAAAGATGGTACGCAACACATCGGGGCGCGCGCCCTGACCGCTGGTAAATTCCTGCGCCAGCCGTTCGATCACCTGCCATTGAACCGGGCTCGTATCCTGCGCCTCATCGACCAGAATATGATCAATTCCGCCATCAAGGCGAAACAAAACCCAGGCGGCGACATCGGGATTGGTCAAGAGATTGCGGGCGCGCAGGATAAGGTCGTCAAAATCCAGCAAGCCGCGCAATTGCTTGGCGCGCTCATAAGCCGGAAGGAAAAGCCGCGCAAAATCGTGAAGCGCGCGGGTTTTCTGCATCGCGATCAATGACAGACGCGCATTGCGCGCCTCTTCTACCCGAAGCATCCATTGGTTGATCTGCTCCATCACCGGGGCAAGAACACCTTGCGTGGCCTTGGTTGGAAACGTGCCTATCTTGGCCGAGAACGGTGATTTCGCCCCAGATCCGGTCAGTAAGACCCCCTCTAGGACCGGCAGCGCGCCAAAATCGAGACGCGTGATCTTGCCAAGCTTTTCTGCCGCCGCAACGTCGGTCTTTGATCCAGCCTTGAGTGCGGGCAACATCTCAGTCAAAAGCGCCTGCTCGTTGCCCAGAAAAACCCGCGAGGTGATCATGTCATGGTCAAGGTCTGCGGGCTGACCGAACATCTCGGCAAGTCTGGCATCGCTCAGGGGTGTGTCAAAGGCGCCCCTGTGACGCACGATTTCGGCGGTCAGTTTGTCAAAGCTTTCGCCGGAATAGTGACGCGCCACCTCATAAAAGACATCTGCGCCTGCCCCCCCTGCAAGGTCCTCGACAATCTCACCGCGCAACAGGGTCGCGGTGCGGTCTTCCATCTCGGTGAATTGCGGTGTGACGCCGGCCTCTAGCGGGAAACGGCGCAGAAGTGAGGCGCAGAACGAGTGAATCGTCTGAATTTTCAACCCACCGGGCGTTTCAATCGCGCGGGCAAACAGGCGCCGCGCCTCTTGCAGGGTTTCGGATGTAATCGCGCCCTCAAACCCAAGATCGCGCAGCTCGTCGATCAACGCATCATCGGCCAGCATCGCCCAGGCCCCAAGCCGCCGGAACAGCCGGTTCTGCATCTCGCTGGCGGCGGCCTTGGTATAGGTGAGGCACAGAATATGCTGTGGATCGACCTGATCCAGCAACAGCCGCGCCACACGATCGGTCAAAACCCGCGTCTTGCCCGATCCGGCATTCGCCGAAAGCCAGGTGGACCGGTCGGGTCGCGCGGCATCAATCTGGCGTTGGGTGGCGTCGTTGCGTTCTGTCATTTGCCGATATCCGTCAAATCGGCCGCATCGGTAATATCCCATTCGCCAAAGCGGGCAAGCTGATCGTAATCGCCCTGATCGTCGCTATTGCGCGGGGCACGTCGTGAAATATAGCCCTTGGAGGGATCCATATAGGCCGAAATCAGCGCGTGAAACTCTGCCCAGACCTTCTCTGGCGGGTCTTCTTCAAGCGGCGCATCTTCTTCTCGCCCACCACCGCCAAGGCCGATGAAAACTGCACGCGCCACTTTGGTCGGGCCTATCTCGCCAAAGCCTTCGCGTTCGGCAATCGCCGCCTCTAGCAAGAGCTGCTTGTCAAAGGCCTTTTGTTCCTTTTTGCTTGGCGGCTGGCCGGTTTTGTAATCGTAAATGTGCAGGTTGCCATAGCGGTCAAGATCAAGCCGGTCTGCCTGGGCAGAGAGGGTGAAATCAAGATCGGCGAGCCGGGCCTTGCCCTTGGTCTCGAATGCGATTGGATTGGCAAGAATCTGACGGCCAAGTTCGTGATCAATGAACCAGTCGGCAACTCGTTCCAAGCGCGACAGCCAAAGCGCGCGGGCCTCGGCCCAGGGCACACTTTCAGCCAGAATAGTCACTGCTTTTTCCATCAACACTGCTCGCGTACAGCGTTCCGGGTCCTGAACGGTTTCACGTACAAAGCTCTCCAGCACCTCATGCAAAACGATACCGCGCAACAGGGCGTCCGGCATTTTCATCAGCGGATCAAGACGGCGCAGCCCAAGAATATGGCGGGCGTAAATCGCATAGGGGTCGCGGATCAACCGTTTGATTTCCGTCACCGAGAGATGGTTGGGCCGCGCCTCGGTGGGTGGACAAGGGGCAGGGCGTTTCGCCGAAGGCTCAAATCCCGGGTCTTCCAATTGCCGGACCCGTTGCAGCCAAACGCCCCCACGCCCGCGCATATCCTCAAGCGCCTTGACGCCCCCCTGATCCGGCAGGCCGGATAGCAGGTTTTGAATCCGGTTAAGCCAGCGCGACACGACCGTTTCGGCATCATCCGAGCGCACGGATCGCGTAAGCCAGACCTCGGGCGCGGCAATGGCCTGTTGAAAATCATGGGCCGACAAGCCAATCCGCCGCTCCGGCAGCAAAAGCCCCGCCTGATGGCGTAATGTACGGTTAAGCCAGGGGTCGGGTTTTGGCGCCTCGGGCCAGCTTCCTTCGTTCAGCCCCGCAAGTATCAAAAGGTCAGCACCCTGAACCCGCGCCTCTAGCGTTCCCCAGATCAGGATGTTTGGATGCGGCTCTACCGGGTTGCGCACCTCGCGCGCGGCCAGAATTTTGTGAAACAGGCTGGCGTAATCGGCGGCGTTCAGCGCGCCGGCAACTTCGGCCTCGGCGGAAAATTCTGTGATGGTCTTTTGCGCCTCTTGCCCGGCATCCTTTTGCCAAAGGGTTCCGCTGCCCTCACCCAGGCTGCCTTGGGCAATTTTTTCGGCCAGAGTGATATGCGCCTCTATCCGCGTCACAAGCGCAATTTCGTCGGAATCGTCCCTGTTTGTGAAGCAGGCAAAGAGCCATTGCGCCCAGCGCCCCGCCATCTTGTCCTTGCGCCCATCGGCCCAAAGCATCAGGCTTTGCTCGGTCGGATAGGGCGGGCCATGCCGACGTAAATGCAGCTCCAACTCGCGGGTGAGACGCAAATGTTCGCCCCTGTCACTGCCCCGGTGCGTTAGCGGGTGTTTGAGCAACGTCAAAAGCGCTTCAGCAGTCAGGCGGTGGCGAAACAGGTCGGCAACATGACGCAACAACCGCCCCGGTGGCGACAGATGCAGCGGCAGACCGGCACTATCGTCAGGCAGGATATTCCAGCGATCAAGCGCCGCCGTTACCTGCCGTGTCAGCATGCGGTCGGGGGTGATCAGGGCGGCGGTCTTGCCCATTTCCGCCGCGTCGCGCAGACGCATGGCAATCGCCAGGGCCTCAATCCGGGTGGAGGGGGCCTCAATCAGGGTGACGCTCTTCAATGCGCCCGGAATATCGTTCAGGTTCGGGCCGTCGCGCAGCCATTGATCGGTCACTGGCGCCGGGCGAAGGGCAAGCGAAACGATGGCATTGCGGTTCGCGTTTGCGGGCACCTCATTGGACCAGGGGCGAATATCGCGGGCGGCAATTCCGGCGCCGACGGCGAAACGGTGAAACCGGTATTGCGGATGATCCTCGGACTGCAACGCATTTTCAAGCGATGACCAGACATGATCCGGCATCTGGAAATCGAAACCCGGCAAAACCACCGCGCCTTGCGGCAGCCGCGCCACCGCCTGCATCAAAAGCTGTGTTGCGCCCCGCGATCCGGTGGATCCGGCAATGATAATCGGATCTTGCGGAGGATCGTTTTGCCATTGCTTGATACGCCGTTCAATAACAAGACGCTGGCGGGTTTCCACGTCTGGCTGATCAAAACTTGCATCAAAATAGTGACGAACAATGCCCAAAAACGATTTTATCCGCGCCCAATGGCCGGATTGATCGGTGACGTCCAGATCGTCGATCACATCGGGCGACACGCCCTCGCCGTGCATCTCGTCCATCAGGCTGGCAAGGCTATCGGCCAGATCAAAGATCGCGCTGCGCGGGGCAAGGTCGGGCTGGCGATCCAGAAGCGCCGAGATCAGTTGCACCAGTTCAAGACGCCGACGCAACGAGGGAACGGGATCGGGGATTTGCCCAAGATCCCAGCCCTCGCCAAGTTCGGTCACAAGGTTGATCTGCGGAAGCAATAGCGCCGGACCCTGATCAAACAGATCACGAATGCGCCGCGCCATGCGTTTGGTGTTCACGATCAGCCGGACGCGCGCCAGGGCTTCGGGTGGCTGACCGGCATGGCGCGCGATCAACCCGTCAACCAGGGCGCGCGGGAAATCGACGCCGGGCGGCAGGCCAAAGACCCGTGCTGTGTCGCTAGGGTCAAACATCGGACCACGCCAGCATGTCTTCGGCAAGCTTTATGCCCTCAGGGCGACCAACATCGCACCATTTTCCGGGATAGCGGGTGGCGCAAAGGCGATCTGCCTTGAGCATTTTGTCCCACAGCAGATTCAGCGAAAAGCTTACCTCGGGAATGTCGTGCAAAAGGTCAGTCTTGATGATCTGAACCCCGGAATAAATCGCGCCGGGGCCGCGTTTGGCCCGCATATCATCACCAATGATGAAATCGCCGACACCAGAATGACCAATGGCCTGAGTTTTGGGGATGCAAAGCAAAAGAGCGTCCATCTGATCAGGATTCCAACGCGCGGCGAGGTGGGCAAGCGGGTTCGGCCCGCTCCAGACGGCATCGGTGTTCATGGTGATCACCGGCCCACTACCCAAAAGCGGAAGGGCATTGCGCAGGCCGCCGCCGGTCTCAAGAATATCGGGGGCCTCATGCGACAGGGCAACACCGGTTCCGGCAAGATGGTGCTTCAGCGGTTCGGGCATGTAATGCAGATTGGCAACAACGCCGTCGGCACCATAGCCACACACCAGATCAAGCGCATGATCAATCAACGGCTTACCGGCCACGCGCACAAGCGGCTTGGGCTGATGCGCGGTGAGCGCGCCCATACGTGTGCCGAACCCCGCAGCAAACAACATTACCGGGTGGGTCTGAATGCGCATTGATCTTTGAGCCTTTGTAATATGGGCGGTGTCGGGGGTGGAAAAACGGCGCGGAAAATCGCGGCGACGGGGCCCATCGCGGGATGTGACAGATCACGTTCAAGATGGGCCCAGACGCGGGGAATGAGGTCGACGTAATGCGCCTTGCCATCGCGTATGCAAAGCCGCGCAAATACGCCGAGAATACGCAGGTTCCGCTGTGCGCCAAGACAGTGATAGGCAGTCTCAAAGCGCGCGGCATCGGCGCCGGACCTGTCGATATAACGGGCGATCATGTGCTTTTCGAGCGCGCCCGGAACGTCGCGTCGTGCATCCTGAAGGATCGACACGAGATCATAGGCGGGGTGGCCAAGCATCGCATCCTGAAAATCCAAAAGCCCGACCCGCGCGACACTCTCCCGATCCGCAAGCCAAAGCAGGTTTTCGGCATGGTAATCGCGTTGGATCAGAACGTTGGCCTCAAAGGCATGAGTCGTCAGTGCAGTTTCTATGGCGGTATGAAATGCGCCCTTTTTCCCGCCGATATCGCCGATCGCACCCACCGGATACCAATCAAACGCCAGTGTGGCCATATCGGCCATCATTTTGGGCGAATAGGCGGCAAGGTCTGGTGGTGGGGCGTGACGGTGAAGCTCTGCCAAAAGGTCGGTTGCGGCGGTGTATAGCGGCAGTTCGAGCGCGGCATCTTGGGGAATCACCCGCGCGAAAAGGGTATCGCCAAGATCTTCCAGGATCAAAAAGCCGTTGGCTTTGTCCTCGGCCAGAATGCGCGGCGCGCTGAGGCCAAGACCGGTAAGATAGCGCGCGATGTGCAGAAACGGGCGCACGTCCTCGCCTTTTTCGGGGGGCGCGTCCATCAAAACCGCGGTCGCGCCGGTCTCGATGCGCGTCAGCCGCAAATACCGCCGGTTTGATGCATCGCCCGCAAGGGGCGCGATCTGGGCATCGGCCCAATCGGTTCGTGCGATGAAATTGCTTTGCAGGGTGGCGCGATCAGTCATGGCAAAGCCCCTTTACCCGCTCGCTCCAATGTGCAGCGGACCAGCGCAGGTGCAAAAGGCGTTGATCGTCCGTTTTGCCTGGCGCGAATTCAATCCAGAGCGCGTCCTCGGGGGCCATATCGGCAAGTCGATCTGGCCACTCAACAAGACAGATTGCGTCGGAAAATGCCTCTGTCAGGCCAAGTTCGATCAACTCGAAAGGATCGTTCAACCGGTAAAGATCGGCATGCCAGATGTCGGCGGTCTTCCCCGGATAGGTCTGGACCAGTGTATAGGTCGGCGAGGGCACATCCTCGGGCGCGGGCAAGAGCGCCTGAATAACACAGCGCGCAAAATGGGTTTTGCCGGCGCCCACTCCGCCCGATAGCAAAAGCACATCCCCGGCATGCAGCAAGGGTGCCATCGCCTGCGCAAGGGCGCAGGTGGCATGGGGGTTGGAAAGCTGTGTTGTGGCGCTGTGCTCTGGCATGGCACGACACTACACGCGCCACGCCTGCCCGCAACCGGGATCAGGGCAGATCGGCGGTGGTCATGCCTGAAACTTCCGGGACGATCTGGGTCAGACAGAGCATCGTCACCCCACCGCCAAGTGGCATCACCCGACAGGTCGCGCCATCCCCGCCGGGGCGGCCGACCGTGTCGATAATTGGACTGCTCAGGGATTTACGGGTTATCTTTTCTTCGACCTCGGCCCAGAGGCCAACATCGGGGTAACGGGAATGGCAGGCCGCCAGAAGATCGGAAAGGCCCATATCGGCAAAGCTTCCATCCGGGTCGATGCCCAGAAGTGTGCCAAGCGTGCTGTTGCAAAACATCAGGCGATCCTCGGCGGACAGCACGGCAACCCCTTCATCAAGTTGATCCAACACCGTCTGGCGCAGATCCATTTGCATGCGGTGGCGGCGGGTGGCGAGAATTTCAACCGAGATATCCTCGAACAGGAAGGCAACGGCACCATCCGGGTGCGGCCGACCAATGACGCGATAGGTCTGGCCGGAGGGCAGACTCCAGACTTCCTGGTAAAGCCCACCGGCGGCGGTTTTGACCATATCGTTGATCTGGCTGCGCCAACTTGCATAGTTTTTCGGCTCTGGCATCACCTGACGGTCCCGAAGGGTGTCAAAAAAGCTGATCAGGCTGGGCCGCGCACTCAGGTATTCAGGGGAAAGTGCGGTAAGGTCGATCAGCGCAGGGTTGAACAGTGCCAGGTTCTTGCTGCGGTCAAATACTGCAAGGCCAGTGGTCAGATGGGCAAAGGTTTTGGCCAGAGTCTGGACAAATTCACGCTGAATGGTTTCGGCATGGATGATGCGAGTGATGTTTGCGGCATAATGCAACGTGCCGGTATCAGACCCGACTGCCTTGAGGTCATACCAAAGATCCGACGGCCCGACAGGATTTTCTAGAGAAACCTGCGTTGAGACCGAAACGCCGGGCTCTGGCGCGTCTCCAAGGGCCAGAAGCATCTGCTCTTTATGCTCATCGGCCAGCGCTTTGCTGGCCTGATTTTCCCATATCGCATTACCGTCTTTGTCGGTTGCCCAAACCGGCATTGGCGCCGCCGATAAGGCGGCAGCGCGATCCTCCAAAAGCGCATGTTGGCGCAGGGTTTCGTGCAGTACGACGGAATCCGGTGCAAGCGTTTCACTTAGCGTAAGGTGGACGGTCTTTTTGCCCGGCGAAAATTCAAGACGCGATTTCAAACCGTCCTCATTGCTTTCGATTTCAAGATTAGCGGTCAGATCGCCAAGCCGCTCTGGAAGATTGGGAAAGCGGAACCCAAGCCAGCGTCTCATGCGATGCCAGTCGGTTTCATCCTCGGTTTCCGCCTTTGGCAGGGTCATCGTGCTCGCATCGTGATCAATCAGGACTTCGTCGCGAAACAAGAAGCTGTTTGCCCGTGTACCAGGGTGTTGCAGCGCCCCTTTATAACTTTGGCTGGTCCGGCACATCCCGATCAACCAGAGCACGGCAAAGGAAAAAGCGACCACAAGGCCGCCAAGGATGACAGAGTTTGAAACGGTTAGATCGACCATGCTGCACCTTTTGTCCTAGGAGTCGGGTCGAACTTTATCGAAACTGGTTAAGGCCGCCTTAATGACGGTTTGGTTGCGTTGAATCCTGTCGAGTCTCAGGTTTGAAAAGGCTGATTTAGGCCCAGAGCAGTCGATTCCGGGCCGGTTGGCGCCGCGATTGCGTCCCGATCCCATGTCACTTCGACAAACGCACCGGTGCGGGCCGAATGGCTTTCCTGCGATTTGAAAGACTCCGACCCGTTGGCAAAGCTAAGGTCCGCGCCAGAGCGTTCCAGAAGCGTTTTGGCAATGAAAAGGCCAAGCCCCATCCCTTCATAGCCCGGCCGTCGTGGGTCGCCGGTGCTCGCGCGGCGACGCATGAACGGATCGCCAATTCGGCCCAAGAGATGCGGCGGATATCCGCGCCCGTCATCCATGATCCGAATGGTGATGGTATTCTCGGCCCAGCTTGATTCGACCCAGACATTTTCGCGCGCAAAATCAACCGCGTTCTGGATAAGGTTGCGCAGCCCATGTATCACCTCTGGTCGGCGCAGGACGATAGGCGGGGCTGAAATATCGCCCTCACCGACCGCATGGTCAAAATGAATGTATTTGCCACGATCAATATGGGGCTCTGCCGCTTCTTCGACAAGCGCGGTCAGGGGGGTAGTCCGCAGATGCAGATCATCTTTGCCCGCCCGCCCCATCGAGCGCAGGATATCACGACAGCGGTCGGTCTGTTGCACGATCAAAAGCGCGTCCTCGCGCAGGTCGGGACTATCAGATAACTCTTCTGCCAATTCGGTGCTGGCAAGCTTGATCGTCGCCAGCGGCGTGCCAAGCTCATGCGCGGCGGCGGCAACGACCCCGCCAAGGTCGGTCAGCTTTTGTTCGCGCGCCAGGGCCATTTGCGTGGCTTGCAAGGCATCCGACATGGCGTGCATTTCCTGCACGATCCAGCGTGAGTAGACGCCAAGAAAGATCACCGCGATGACAATCGCCACCCAATTGCCAAAGCGAAACACATCCGGCACCCGAAGGATAAACCCCTGTTCGGTGCGCAGCGGCAGATAAAACTGAATCAGAACCGACACGATAACGATCGCCATCACCCCCAGAAATGCGGTTGACCGAGAGGACAACGCCGAGGCAGAGACCGTGACGGGCCCCACGATCAGGATGGAAAACGGGTTGTTCAGCCCGCCGGTCAGATACAACAGCAACCCAAGTTGCAGCATATCGAACAATACGACCAAAAGCGTGTCCTGTTCGGACAGGCGTTTGTTTTCGGCAAAGACAAAGGCGGCCACAAGGTTGCTGACGATGGATACGCCGATCACGAGAAAACACAGGCCGATTTCCAGGTTAAGGTCATAAAATCGCTCGGCGATGATCAGGGCGCTCGCCTGACCGATTATCGCCCACCACCGCAAGAGCACAAGCGTGCGCAGGCGAATCCAGCTTCCGCTCTGGCGCGATTTGAAGGAGGCGGCGGTGTGATCAACCATATGTGCGATTGCGTCCCATTGCATGCAGGGAGGGGGATGTTAGATAGTCTGAAAGTTGCACCCAACGCCCCCTAACGCAAGGAAATCCCGATGACCCGCTTGATTGCCATTACCGCCACGGCTGCCGTGATTCTGCTGCTTGGCGTGACCTATTACATGACGATGGTTGCGGGCGATGACGATCAGTTCGCACAATGTCGCGCGTCAAACGTGGCGGGGGGCGCCGGACAGATTGGCGGGCCGTTTACGCTTGTGAGTGAAGACGGTGAGACGGTGACTGACAAAGAGGTGATCGACCAACCGACGCTGATTTACTTCGGCTATACCTTCTGCCCTGATATTTGCCCGCTTGATGCCGCGCGCAATGCAGAGGCGGTGGATATTCTTGAAAGCCGGGGCAAAATCGTGAAACCGGTGTTTATCTCGATTGACCCCACGCGCGACACGCCCGAGGTGATGAAAGAATATACTGATTACCTGCACCCGCGCATGCTTGGGCTTACCGGCTCACCGGAACAGGTCAAGGCAGCGAGCAAGGCCTATCGCACATTTTATCAGGCCCAGAAGCCGACCGAGGGCGAGGAAGAATTCTACCTCGTGGACCATTCCACCATGTCATATCTGACTTTGCCGGAGCATGGCTTTGTCGAGTTTTTCCGCCGGGATTCCACCGCCGAACAAATGGCTGAACGCATTCAATGTTTTGTTGATGCAAGCTAGAGCGCTGCGTTTGTTTGACGCAGGCAAAAGCGCGGGCTAGAACCTTTCTAGGGATTGCGCGCAACAGGAGGAACGGGATGGCCGAGGACCAGCATAATATTGGTGAGGACAAAACGCTTCTGTTGTTGGATGACGATGAACCGTTTCTGAAACGTTTGGCCAAGGCCATGGAAAAGCGCGGCTTTGAAGTTGAAACCGCCGGGTCGGTCGTCGCCGGGCGCGCGATTGCCACCGCAAGACCGCCCGCCTATGCGGTCTGCGATCTGCGGCTTGAAGATGGCAATGGTCTTGATGTGGTCGAAATCATTCGCGAAAAGCGCCCCGATAGCCGGATCGTGGTTCTGACCGGCTATGGCGCGATCGCCACGGCGGTTGCCGCAGTCAAGATTGGCGCGACGGATTATCTTTCAAAACCGGCCGATGCCACGGATATCACCAACGCCTTGCTCGCCACCGGTGATACATTGCCGCCCCCCCCGGAGAACCCGATGAGCGCGGATCGCGTGCGGTGGGAACATATTCAGCGCGTTTATGAGCTTTGCGATCGCAATGTGAGCGAAACCGCCCGTCGCCTTAACATGCATCGTCGCACCCTTCAGCGCATCCTTGCCAAGCGCTCGCCACGGTAAATCAAACCGCAAAGCCGTTTGCGCTGGGCGAGACAACCGGGTTTTCTGATTTGGCAACAATTTGCGTTTTTGCCAGAGATTGTGCAGTAAAAAGATTGTATTAATTGCCCTGAGATAGTGTGTGGCGATGACAAACGTTTAACGGGGGCCGAAATCTTTGGGTATCTGGCAGTCATATCGAATGCGGCTGCGGCGTAAGCGGGCAAAATTGCGCGCCTATCGCAAGCATTTTTCGCTGACGCCGGTTGCCAACCGCACGGAAAGGATTCGCCCTGGTGATATCCTGTTGTTTTCCACCCTGCGCGATGAACATATACGCCTGCCGTATTTCCTGCGGTATTATCGCGATATGGGTGTGTCGCATTTCCTGATCGTCGACAATGACAGCACCGATGGCGGTGCCGAGTATCTGGCGCAACAGGATGACGTTTCGCTCTGGTCCACCAAATCAAGCTATAAGCGGTCCCGCTTTGGGGTGGATTGGCTGAACTGGCTACAACAGAAATACGGCCATGATCACTGGACGCTTGTGGTCGATGCCGATGAATTCTTTGTTTATCCATTCTGCGATACGCGCCCGATCCGGGCCTTGACCGACTGGCTTGATACCAGTCAGGTCAAATCCTTTGGTGCGATGCTTCTGGACATGTACCCCAAGGGACGCATTGATGCGGTGCCCTATCAAACCGGGCAAAACCCGCTTGAAATCGCCGCCTGGTTTGATCCCGGCAACTATGTGATCGAGAAGAACAAGTTTTACGGCAATGTCTGGATCCAGGGCGGGCCACGGGCGCGGGTGTTCTTTCCTGACGCCCCGAAAAAGGCCCCCGCGCTGAACAAGACGCCGCTGGTGAAATGGGATCGACGCTATGCCTATGAAAGCTCGACCCATATGCTTTTGCCGCGCGGGCTTAACCTGACCTATGATGAATGGGGTGGCGAAAAGGCGAGCGGAATTTTGCTTCATGCCAAGTTTCTTGACACGTTCACCGCCAAAGCCGCCGAGGAATTAACCCGCCGACAGCACTATTCGGCCAGTGTCGAGTACAAGGCCTACGCAAGAACCGTGCAGGAAAACCCAGAGCTTTGGTGCAAATGGTCGGAAAAATATATAAACTGGCGTCAGCTGGAGATCCTTGGCCTAATGTCCAAGGGGAACTGGGCATGAGGGAAGGGCAGTAAATCATGGGTGTCGGGATCATCATGTTGGTCCATACCGCCTTTGGCCGTGCCGAACAGGTGGCGCGCCACTGGGCGGCGGCGGGCTGTCCGCTGGTGATCCATGTCGATAAGGCCGTCCCGCGCAAAACCTATGATGCCTTTGTAAACGCCCTCTCGGATATGCCGGATGTGCGGTTTGCCAGGCGGCATCGCTGTGAATGGGGCACCTGGGGGCTTGTGGCCGCGACACAGGATGCGGCCAAGATCATGCTCAATGACTTTGCCGAAGTCCGCCACGTCTATCTGGCCTCGGGGTCCTGCCTGCCGTTGCGCCCGGTGCAGGAGCTGATAGATTACCTTGCCAAACGCCCGCATACCGATTTCATCGAATCCGCCACCACCGCCGATGTGCCCTGGACGATGGGCGGACTTGATCAGGAACGCTTTACCCTGCGGTTCCCGTTCTCATGGCGTAACCAACGCTATCTGTTTGATAAATACGTCGCCCTTCAACGCGTGCTGCGATTCAAACGCAAGATTCCCAACGGCATTGTTCCCCATATGGGAAGCCAGTGGTGGTGTCTGACGCGTCAAACCCTGTCGGCCATTCTTCAGGATCCCGAGCGCGACACCTATGACCGTTATTTCAGCAAGGTCTGGATCCCCGATGAAAGTTATTTCCAGACACTTGTCCGGCAATATTCGCGCCAGATCGAAAGCCGCTCACTGACGCTTTCGAAGTTCGACTATCAGGGCAAGCCGCATATTTTCTATGATGATCACCTGCAACTTTTGCGCCGGTCGGATTGTTTTGTTGCGCGCAAGATCTGGCCGTTTGCCGATCGCCTTTATCAGGCATTTCTGACCGATCAGGCCGGCGCGATGAACCGGACCGAACCAAACCCCGGCAAGATCGACCGGATTTTCGCCAAGGCGGTTGAGCGGCGCACGCGCGGGCGCCCCGGTCTTTACATGCAAAGCCGGTTTCCGGTCGAGGGCCGTGAAAATGGCCTGACCTGTGCGCAATATTCGGTTTTTGAAGGATTTTCCGACCTCTTTGAGAATTTCGAACCGTGGTTGGCCAAGATGACCGGCATGCGGGTGCATGGGCATCTCTTTGCACCAGAACGGGCCGTGTTTTCCGATGGGCAAACGGTGATGAATGGCGCGCTAAGCGATAGCGCCGCCCTGCGCGACTATAATCCGCGCGCGTTTCTGGCCAGCCTGATCTGGAACACCCGCGGCGAACGCCAGTGTTTTCAGTTCGGCCCGCGCGACAAGCAAAAGATCGAATGGGAAATCGCCAAAGACCCGAACGCTCAGATTTCGGTGATTTCCGGCGCCTGGGCCGTGCCGCTTTTCAAATCCAACAGCAATTTCTCGGACATCCGGCGCGAGGCCGCGCTTTTGCAACAGGTCGAAAGCAAACATCTTGAGGTGCTGCGCTCGCAGTGGACCAAGGCGCGTGTGCGGATCTGGACCATGGCCGAATTTATCGAGGCCCCGATGGAGCCGCTGCAAACCATCATTGACGAAATCGGTCAGCAAAACCTGCGTGGCCTGGCCGAGGTGCCGCGCATGACCGATCTAAGCGGCTTTGGCCAGTTTTTGCAAAACCTCAAGAATCAGGGCATGCATCCCTATCTTATGGGCGATTTCCCGGTCGAGCACAGGCTGAACGAACCACAGCAGAACCAACGCAAACCTTATCTGGTGCGGTAAATATTGATGACAGCCCCGTTTGACTATTTCGTTGTGTTTGCAGAAATGCGCACTGGATCGAACTTTCTTGAAAGCAATCTGAACGCCTTTGACGGCATCGAATGCCATGGCGAGGCATTCAATCCGCACTTCATCGCTTATCCGAATAAGACCGAGGTTTTGGGCGTGACGCAGGCAATGCGCGATGGCGATCCGGGGCGGTTGGTCGAGGCGATAAAAACCGGGTCCGAGGGCATTGGCGGCTTTCGGTTCTTTCATGATCACGATCCAAGGATTCTGGATATCGTGCTTGATGATCCGCGCTGTGCCAAGATCGTGCTGACCCGCAACCCGGTCGATAGCTATGTCTCGTGGAAAATCGCCCAGGCCACCGGCCAGTGGAAGCTGACCAACGTCAAACGGCGCCGTGATAGCAAGATCGAGTTTGACGGCGTGGAATTTGAACGCCATGTCGGGCGGCTTCAGGACTTTCAGGTGTTCCTTCTGAACCGGCTTCAGCAAAGTGGACAGACCGCGTTTTATGTGGCCTATGACGATCTTCAAAGCCTTGAGGTGATGAATGGTCTGGCACGCTATCTTGGCTGTGCGACGGTTCTGGATGCGCTTGACGATTCTCTGAAAAAGCAAAACCCCGGCGGGCTTGAAGATAAGGTTTCCAACTTTGACGAGATGGAACACGCGCTTGCGGGGTTGGACACTTTCAATCTGACGCGCACACCGAATTTCGAGCCGCGTCGCGGCGCCGCCGTGCCGGGATTTGTCAGCGCGGCAAAGGCGGCGCTGCTTTACATGCCGGTTCGCTCTGGCCCCGAAACCGAAGTACGTCACTGGCTTGCGGCGCTTGACGGTGTGCCACCTGACACCTTGCCGACCAAGCTTAACCAAAGGGCGCTGCGGCAATGGATGCGGCGCAAGCCCGGACATCGCCGCTTTAGCGTTCTGCGTCATCCGGTGGCGCGCGCGCATGCCGCTTTCTGCGCCAAGATCCTGGTCAAGGGCCCCGGCTGTTATCGCGATATTCGCAAGACCTTGCGCAATTTTCATAAACTGCCGCTGCCGGGTGGCGAGTTGGGGGATGGCTATGACCGGCGCGCCCACCGCGAGGCTTTCGTCGCATTCCTGATCTTTCTAAAATCCAATCTTGCAGGTCAAACCGGCATTCGGGTCGATGCGCATTGGGCCACGCAGGCCTCGGTTCTGGAAGGTATGGCGCAGTTTGGATCACCCGACATGGTGATCCGCGAAACCGAGATGAAAGGTTATCTTGCCGCCCTGGCGCGTCAGGTCGGTTATGCCAAGCCGCCGGTGCCACCCCAAGCGTTGGCGGATACGCCATTCGATCTCTCTGAGATTTACGATGATGAAATCGAAGCTTTGGCGCGTGACGTCTATCAGCGCGATTATGTAACCTTTGGGTTTGGTCGCTGGGCCTGAGGCGTCAGACCTTGGGATCAGGCGGCCTGAACCGCCTGCGCCTCGGTCAGAATCGTATAAAGCGTTGCGGGGTCGTTGTTTGCGCGCAATTTTGCGCAAAGCGATGCATCCCGCAGGGTGCGCGACACAAGCGCCAACGCCTTGAGATGCTCGACCCCGGCGTCAATCGGGGCAAAAAGCGCAAAGGCAAGATCAACCGGTTGGCGGTCGACGGAATCAAAGCCAATCGGCTTGTCCAGCACGACCAGAACACCGACCACCTGCTCAAGCCCCTCAAGGCGGGCATGCGGAAGGGCGACGCCATGGCCCACACCGGTGGGGCCAAGGCTTTCGCGATCCAAAAGCGCCTCAACAGCGGTGGAATGCGGAACCCCATAGGCGGCTTCTGCAATCGAACCCAACTCTTGCATGAGACGCTTTTTGCTGGTCACACCTGACAAGGCGCGCACGGCGTTAGGATCGAGGATCATAGGTATTTCCATTACTGTACTGCTCAAACAGGAGGTTTTTTACCGCCCATCGCCCTAATTTACGGGTCAACCCAGCCAATATTGCCATCTTCCCGGCGATATACGACGTTGACCGCTTTTTTGCCCTCGTTGCGAAAGACCAGAACCGGGGCGCCAGCAAGCTCCATTTGCATGACCGCTTCACCAACCGATAGCGATGGAATCTTGGTTTCCATCTCGGCGATGATGATCGGCTGCAGGCTATCAGGCTCTGATTCCGTTTCTTCACTATCTGAGGCGAGGATATAGGAGGAAGCACCAGAAAGTTCAACAGGCTGCGGGCGTTCCTTGTGGTGGTCCTTCAGGCGGCGTTTGTACCGGCGAAGTTGTTTGTCCATCTTTTCGGAACACGCATCAAACGCCGCGTAAATTTCATGCGCCTTGGCGTTGGCCTGTGCCGTCAGACCAGTGGACAGATGCACGGTCACTTCGCATTTGAATTCGCTGCCCGTTTTGGAAAAGAATACAGTCGCGTCGGTCGGCCGCCCGGTATATTTATCGACGACGGTTCCAAGGTGTTCTTTTACATACACCTGAAGAGCTTCACCGATGTCGATCTGCCGTCCGCTGATTTGGTAACGCATCTTGTCTCCTTTATTTGACAAACCTCGACTAGCACGGCGCGCCTGCGCAAAAGTTCAGTGCCAGTTCGGGATGCTGATATTCGACATATGTGAAATCTGTCCAAAAGCAGGCCCTTGTCGCGGGGGCCAGTCAAAGAACAGCGTAAGTTCAACACATGTCATAGCTCAATTGACGCGTTTTCTGGCCGTCTTGTCAATTCAAATTGAAAGGATCGCATGGTGTTTTGGGCGGCAAAAGGCCGGCGTTCAGGAAATCCGAAAATTGTCGCCGAGATAGACCCGGCGCACGTTTTCATTGGCAACCACATCCTGCGGACTGCCGGACATTAGAACCTTGCCGTCATGCAGAATATAGGCACGATCGACGATCTCCAGCGTTTCGCGCACATTGTGATCGGTGATCAGAACACCGATGCCGCGTTTCTTTAGATCGGCCACCAGATGGCGGATATCACCAACCGAAATCGGATCGACCCCGGCAAAGGGTTCATCCAGCAAGAGATAACGCGGTTTCGCCGCCAGACAGCGCGCAATCTCGACCCGGCGGCGTTCACCGCCCGAAAGCGCAAGCGCGGGCGCGCGGCGCAAATGCTCGATCGAGAATTCCGACAACAGCTCTTCCAACCGCTCGCGCCGCTTGCGCCGATCGCTTTCTGAAATATCGAGGATCGCCATGATGTTATCTTCTACCGACAGGCCACGGAAAATCGACATTTCCTGTGGCAGATAGCCAATTCCAAGCTTGGCGCGGCGATACATCGGCAGGTTGGTGACATCACGCCCGTCGATAAAGATATGCCCGCCCTCGGGATATATAAGCCCGGCGATGGCGTAAAACGTCGTGGTTTTGCCCGATCCGTTCGGCCCCAAAAGCGCAACCACCTCACCCTGTTCAAGCGAGAGCGAGACATCGCGGATGACAACCCGTTTTTTATAGCTTTTGCGCAGGCACTCGATCCGCAATCCGGTATTTTCATGCGCCAGGGTCAGGTTGGGTGTGTTCATTCCTTGGCCTTTGGTTGAAGCAGGGTTTTAACCCGACCGCTGACCTGTGCGGTGCCTGCGGTCGTGTCCACGATCATGGTGTCGCCGGTGATGGCATTTTCGCCCTGCACCAAAAGAACATCACCCTGCATTTCGATCATCCCGGTGATGAGGTTGTAATCGGCGCGGGCGGCCTCTGCGGCATCGGCGCCGCTGACCACTGTCACGCCGCCGGTCGCCTCAAGGCTTTCGATCCCGGATTTATCACTGAGATAAATCACCAGAACCCTTGGCGCCGAAAGCCGCATTTCGCCCTGACCAATCACCACGCTGCCGGTAAAAATCGCAGTGTTGTCATTCTGATTAACGTTAAGATTATCTGAGGTCACCTCAACCGGCAGATCGCGATCCCGTTGAGTATTGCCAAACGCCACCTGTGCGCCCTGCGCCCCGGTCATCGCGGGCAGGCCCATGAAAAACAGCCCGATCACTAGTATCATAAGTCTCGCCACGTCGGTCATTCCTTGGCATTTCCGGGATGGTATATCAGTTTGACGCTGCCTGTGAAAATCAATTCCGGTGCATTGCTCTTGTTATTGTTCTGCAAAAGCATGCGGTCGGCGGTGATGGCGCCGATCGACCCTTTTGCGCTAACCGGTCCCGGGCTCTCGGCATGGATCTCATCCAGCCGTGTATCCAGCCGGTCTGTCGCCACCACATAGCCGGTCGAGGTTGTGATTTCTACCCGGCCTTCAAGGCTGGCTGTCAGGCTATTGAGGTTCATTTGCGCGTGCTGGGAAGTGATATTGACAACCGCGCCCTCAAAAAGCGCCATCCGCGCCATGATATTTTCTACCAGGATCGTCTCGGGTTCGTCCCGCTTGGGGCGTGTGATATCGGCGGTGAACAGGATTTCGTCGCCTTGCTGCGTTACCCCGGAAAAGCTTGGCTTGGTCGCACCCTGATCCTGCGCACGCTGTTCAAGGTCAATCTGGGCTTCGGGCGCCGATTGCGACGGGTCGATGGTGCGCGAGATGAGAAACAACGTTGATAACAGCCCAAGTGCGGCCATCGGCAGGATGATCTTCATCCATGCAACGACCCGCGAATAGGTGTTATCTGTGTGCACCATCAGTGGGCAAAGATATCAATCTCGGGCCATCCGGCAAGATCAAGCCGCGCACGGGTGGGCAGGAAATCGAAACAGCTTTGCGCAAGGTCCATGCGCCCCTCGCGTTCCAGCCGCACATTCAGCGCCTCGCGCAGGCGGTGCAGATAGAGAACATCCGAAGCCGCATATTCAAGCTGCGCATTGCTTAGCTTGGCCGCGCCCCAGTCCGAGGTTTGCTGTTGCTTCGAGATATCAACGCTCAGCAATTCCTGAAGCAGATACTTGAGGCCATGCCGATCCGTATAAGTGCGGATCAGCTTGCTGGCGATCTTGGTGCAATAGACCGGCGCCGCAAGCGCGCCAAAGGCGTTGTACATCGCCGCGATATCGAACCGGCCAAAATGAAACAGCTTGAGCACATCCGGGTTTTCCAGAAGGGCGGCCAGATTGGGGGCGCTGGTCTGGCCCTTGGCAACCTGCACCATATGGGCGTTGCCATCGCCACCAGACAATTGCACCACGCAAAGCCGGTCACGATGTGGCTGAAGCCCCATGGTTTCACAGTCGATTGCAACAACAGGTCCGAGGTTCAGCCCATCGGGCAGATCGTTCTGATAAAGATGGTTTGCCATTTTATGTCCTTGCGCCCGGATGAAAAAGCATGGGCAGATCGTAAGAATTAGCGTTGTGATTAAGCGTTTTGCGGTCCTGCCTCAACCCGGCATTTAGGCATGGCACGGGGGAAATTCCAGTGAACAGACCTCAAACCACCGCCAAAGGCGCTTGCGGTTGGCCGATTGCTCGGCCAGAAAGTGGGTCAGGATGACGAAGGAGTGCCCCCGTGACACATGCCAATCAAACCGCCGATCGCGCCGCCGATTACCTTGCGCGGCGCTTGTACGAGGCCGGGTGCCGCCATGCGTTCGGGATGCCGGGGGGCGAGGTTCTGACCGTGATGGATGCGCTGTCGCGTGCGGGTATAGAATGCGTTCTGGCGCGCCATGAGAATGCCGCCGCCTTCATGGCCGAAGGTGTGTGGCATCGCACCGGTGCGCCGGGCATTTTGATTGCGACGCTGGGGCCGGGGGTTCTCAACGGGGTCAATGCGATTGCCAATGCCCATCAAGACCGGGTGCCGCTTATCGTGCTCTCGGGCTGTGTCGATGGCGATGAGGCGCTGACCTATACCCATCAGATCCTTGATCACGAGGCGGTTTTGCGCCCGATCACCAAGGCAACCTTTCGCCTGACCGCGCAGGGCGCCGATATCATCGCCGACAAGGCCATGGGCATCGCGCTAGAGGGGCGGCCCGGCCCGGTGCATATCGACGTGCCGATCAGCGTCGCCGACACCCGCGTGACCCTGCCGATCCTGCGCCGCCGCCCGATGGCCGAGGTGATGGTGCCCGCGCCGGGCGAAGGTTTGACCCGTGCGCGCGGTTGGCTGGCCGATGCAGAGCGTCCGGTGATGATCGTCGGCCTTGATGCCATGAACGAAGGTGCCGGCCCCGATATTGCGGCCTTGGCCGAGCGGCACGGTATTCCGGTGATCACCACCTACAAGGCCAAGGGTCTTATTGACGAAACTCATGCCATGGCGATGGGGGGCGCGGGCCTGTCGCCGCTGGCCGATGGCATCATGGTGCCGCTGGTCGAGCGCGCCGATCTGGTCCTCTGCGTTGGCTATGACCCGATCGAAATGCGCCCCGGCTGGCGCGAAATCTGGGACCCGGCCAAGGTGAATGTGATCGACATCGCGGCGGAGCCAAACCATCAGTACATGCACCAGGCGACGATGAACATCGTCGGCGATTGCGGCGCAAGCCTGCGCGCGCTTTGCGAGGGCGTTGCCCCGCGTGCCACATGGCCCGGCGGCGAACCGGCGGCGGTGCGCGCCGCTTTGGCCCATGCCTTTCCGCATGACGATGACTGGGGCGCGGCGGGCGTGATTGCCGAGGCGCGCGCGGCGCTTCCCCGCGACACGATTGCCACCTGTGACAGCGGCGCGCACCGCATTCTTCTGTCGCAAATGTGGACTTCTTACACCCCGCAGGCGCTTTTGCAATCGACCGCGCTTTGCACCATGGGCTGTGCCGTGCCGCTGGCCATGGGCGCCAAGATCGCAGAGCCGGACCGCCCCGTCGTAAGCTTTTCCGGCGATGCCGGTTTCCTGATGGTCGCGGGCGAGCTTTCGACCGTGGCCGAGTTGAAACTGCCGGTGATTTTCGTGGTGTTTGTCGATGCAAGCCTGTCGCTGATCGAAAAGAAACAGCGCGAGCGCCAGATGGTCAATCTTGCGGTTGATTTCGGCCATCATGATTTTGCGGCCATTGGCCGGGCCTTTGGTGGCAATGGCGTGCGTGTTACATCGCGGGCCGAATTGCGCGCGGCACTGGAACAGGCGCAAACCGCTGATACCTTCACCGTGATCGCCGCCGAAATTGATCGCGGGTCTTATGATGGCCGAATTTAAGGAGACTCCCATGCCCGGACCGCTTGACGGCCTTGTCGTTCTCGACCTCAGCCGCATCCTTGCAGGACCAACCTGTACCCAACTTATGGGCGATCTTGGCGCCGAGGTGATCAAGATCGAAAGCCCTAGCGGCGATGACACGCGGACGTGGGGCCCGCCTTTTGCGCTTGATCCGACAGGTAAGCCGACCGATCTTTCGGCCTATTTCATGTCCTCGAACCGCAACAAGAAATCCGTCGCGCTCGATCTCACCGATCCTGTGGCGCAACAGGCGCTCAACGATCTTGCCGGGCGCGCCGATGTGGTGATCGAGAATTTCAAACCTGGCGGCCTAAAGAAATACGGGCTTGATCATGCCACGCTTTGCGCCGCCTATCCGGGGCTTGTCTATTGCTCGATTTCCGGGTTCGGTCAGACCGGTCCGAACCGTGACAAACCCGGTTATGACCTTATGGCGCAGGGCTTTGGCGGCATCATGAGCATCACCGGCGAGGCCGGTGAAGAGCCGATGAAGGTCGGCGTTGGCGTGGCCGATGTGGTCTGCGGGCTTTATGCGACGGTCGGTATCCTGTCGGCGCTACGCCATCGCGATGCCACCGGCGAGGGCCAACATATTGATATCGCGCTGGTCGATGCGACCATGTCCTGGCTGGTCAATCAGGGCCTCAATTATCTGACATCCGGCGTGGCCCCGACGCGGGCGGGCAATGCGCACCCCAATATCGTACCCTATCAGGTGTTCGAAACACGCGATGGCTATGTCATCGTCGCGGTCGGCAACGATAGCCAATTCGCTCGGTTCTGCGACTATCTGGGACAGGGCGATTGGGCCAGTGATCCGCGCTTTGCCACCAATACGGCCCGTCTGACGCATCGCGATCTTTTGGTTGGCCAGATCGCCGAGACGCTTGCCGGGCGCGACACCGATCATGTGATTGCGGGGCTCGAATTGCGCAAGGTGCCGGTCGGCCCGGTCAACACGATTGAGCAAGCCCTTGAATCCGATCAGGCACAGGCGCGCGATATGACCGTGACCCTCTCCGCGCCACAGACCGCCAAGGGCGAGGTGCGCCTGCTCGGCAACCCGCTTAAATTCTCGCGCACGCCAGTCAGTTACCGCAGTGCCCCACCCAGTCTTGGGGCCGACACAGAGGCAGTTCTGGCGCGGATCAAGAGCGGGCTGTAACCCGCCCTCTCGCCATAGTGATTTGCCGCACAGGGCCTGCGGCAGTAGCTATAGGCGCGAAAGAGGGGGCTATGATATGCAACGTTTTCTGAGCATCCTGGCGATTCTTGGCCTTGCGGCGGGCAGTGTACAGGCGCTTGAGCCGCGCGATGGCTGGGTGGTGCATGACACCGGCAAATCCTACGGCGATCTTGTTGAGGCGCTGCGTGACGCTGTCAAAACCGCACCTATTGCAATCGTCACTCAGGCGAGCGCGTCGGATGGCGCGCGCGCTCAGGGTCACGAGATTCCGGGGAACCGGGTCTTTGGGCTTTATCGCAACGATTATGCCCGCCGGATGCTGGCCGCGAGTGTCGCATCGGGCATCGAAGCACCGATTCGCATCTATGTGACCGAAGACGCTGATGGCACCGCGAGCCTGAGTTACCGTACGCCAACGGCGGTCTTTACCCCCTATTTCGATGAGGGTGGCGACACTCTGCGCGATCTGGCCGCCGAATTGGACGGAGTTTTCGAAACTGTCGCAAAAGCCGCCATTGCAGAGTGATTTTCGGGCAAACTATCGCTGAAACCACTCGCGTTGGGCGGGTTTGCGCCGATTTTGCAGCACCTTAAGCGTGAACCCCTGCCTGGTGCTCGTCACATTCGTTAAAGACTCGATAACGTATTGGTGAAGTGCCTCGTCGGCGTGTTGCTGGCGTGTCAAATAGCTGGCTAGCTGATTAAGACGTTACTGCCGAAAGGATATCGGGCCATGCGCAATGATCAATTTGGGTACGAAATGACCGTATCATCGCCTGTCGCCGCCCAAGCGTGGGATAGGATGGTGCTGGCGTTTCTGGCCCATGCCGCGAGTACGCCTGAACATCTTGGCACGGTTCTGAAAGAGGCGCCTGATTTTGCCATGGCCCATGCGGTCAAGGGCATGTTCTTCCTGATGCTGGGGCGCCGAGAGCTTATGGGAACCGCGCAAGAAGCCTATTCTGCGGCTTTGGCGGGCGCCGAAAGGATCACGCCGAACGAGCGTGAAATGGGCTATGTACGCGGGCTTTGTGCATGGCTTGCGGGGCGACCAAGCGAGACCATCCACGAGATGGAAGCGATCCTTGCGCGCTGGCCCGAAGATGCGATGGCGATGAAGATCAGCCACGCCACCCGGTTTATCCTAGGGGATGGCAAGGGCATGCGCGCCTCGGTCGAGGCGGTTTTGCCGACCTATGACGCCAAACATCCGGCGCGCGGCTATCTGTTTGGCTGTCACGCGTTCACCCTTGAGGAAACCGGCGAATATAGCCGCGCCGAAACCGCCGGGCGCCTTGGGCTGAGCCTGTCGCCGGATGATGCCTGGGGTCTGCATGCGATGGCGCATGTGTTTGACATGACCGGCAACGCGCGCGCGGGCCTGAGCTGGCTTGACGGGCGCGAACATGCCTGGGCGCATTGCAACAACTTTCGCTATCACGTGTGGTGGCACAAGGCCCTGATGCACCTTGATCAGGGCGAGATCGACGTGGTGTTCGACCTTTACGATACTGAAATCCGCAGCGATAGAACCGACGATTTCCGCGATATTTCCAATGGCAGCGCGCTTTTGATGCGGCTCGAACTTGAGGGCATCAATGTCGGCGACCGCTGGGAAGAGCTTGCCGATATATCCGAACGCCGCACCGAAGATGCCTGCCTTGTCTTTGCCGATCTGCATTACCTGATGGCGCTTATCGGGGGCGAGCGGACCGAAGCCGTCAAACGTATGATGGCGCGCCTGCAACGCGATGCCCGCACAACCACCGCCGATGAGATGAAAGCGCGCCTGGCAACACCCGGCCTATCGGCCGCAACAGGGCTTGAGGCCTTCGGGGAAGGGGATTACAAGACCGCGTTTCTTAACCTTGGACGGGCAAGACGATCTATGCAACTTGCTGGCGGCAGTCATGCACAACGAGACGTGTTCGAACGCCTGACAATCGATTCTGCGATTCGTGGCGGGTTCCTTGATGATGCAGAGGTCATTTTGCAGGAACGCCTGACACAGCGCGCCGGCCGACTTGATGCCTATGCCAGTGCCCGCTTCGATCTGATTGCCGAGTCCAAAGGTGACTGGAAACAGGCAGGTCGCCTTCCGGCCGAATAAGCGCTTATTTTCCACAAAAGGAGCCGACACCGCATGACGAGTGTTGCCGATCCGGCCATGACCAATAGCCGTTCAACCCAGGCCGTTGCCGCTCCCGTGGCGTCGACCCGCGATATCCGTCTGGATTTCTTTCGCGGGATCGCGATGTTCATCATCCTGTGTGCCCATACCCCGCGCAATTTCTTCACAAGCTGGATTCCGGCCCGCTGGGGTTTTTCCGACGCGACCGAGATTTTCGTGTTCTGCTCTGGCATGGCGTCGGCCATCGCCTTTGGGCGCACCTTTGACCGCGCGGGTTTGCCCTTGGGTACGATGCGCGTGGGGCACCGCGTCTGGCAGGTTTACTGGTCACATATCTGCATGTTTTTCGCCATCGCCACATTGTTGGCGGCGATTGATCATTTCGGCAATTTCGACAAGACCTATATCGGCTCGCTCAATCTTTGGAAGTTCTTTGATGATCCCGGCCCGGAACTGGTGGGGATATTCACCCTGACCTATGTGCCGAATTATTTCGACATTCTGCCGATGTATATGGTGATCCTGGCGATGATGCCGCTGATCATGGCCCTGAGCCGTGTAAACCTCTGGGCTGTGGCGGGGATCATCGCGCTGATCTGGCTTTTCGCGCAACGCTCGGTGCTAGAGGGGCTTGGGCTAAGCGATATGCACCTTGGTTTCCCGGCCGAGCCATGGTCGGATCGCAAGTGGTTCTTCAACCCCTTCGGCTGGCAGCTTATCTTTTTTACCGGATTTGCCTTCATGCGCGGCTGGATTCCGAAACCACCGGTAAACCGAACGCTGATTATCGTGGCGGCGGTTGTGGTTGTTGCCAATATCCCGTTCTCCAACATCGGCATAAGAGAGTTTGGCTTTGACTGGGCGCGCAGCTGGCGGATCGACAATCGCGGGCTGTTCAACAAATCCGATTTTGGCATCCTGCGATATGCGCATTTCCTTGCGCTTGCCTATCTGTGCTGGGTCGCGGCCGGCGAAGGCGGCACACGCCTCAAGGTCGCGGGCGACGGCACGCTTGCGCGGCTCTGGCGCGGCCTTTTGGCAATGATCCTCAAGGTTGGACAGCAATCACTTGCGGTCTTTGTCTTCTCGATGTTCTTCGCGCGCCTCTCGGGCTTTGTAATGGATCAGATCGGGCGCAATACCTGGAACATGACGCTGGCCAACTTCATCGGCTTTGGCGCGCTGATTGTGGTGGCCTATTCAGTGGCGTGGTTCAAATCCCACCCATGGAGGGTCGCGAAATGAATCGGCGTGACCTTTTGAAATCCGTCGCGGCCTTCGCGCTAAGCCCTGCCCTGGCGCGCGCCGATGACGTGGCCACGACACCCTTTTCCAAAGAGGGGTTGGTTGATCTGGCCCGCGACATCGCGCGCAAACCCTATGCCAAACGAGCGACCGTGCCGCAGGCCTGGCGTGAAATGTCTTATGACGAATACCGCTCGATCTGGTTCAGAAGCCGCGATGCGATCTGGTCGGATACGGATTATCCGCTGCGCGTCGATCTGTTTCACCCCGGCCTGTATTTCCCCAACACGGTTGAGGTGAACCTTGTCGAGGATGGCCAGAGCCGCGTTTTGCCGTTCGATTTCAGCCTGTTTGACAAGACCGATACCGCGCCGGACCTGCCGCTTGAAGGGCATCTTGGCTATTCCGGGGTTCGTCTGCGCGCCGAGCTTGAAAAGCCGGGCATTTTTCAGGAATACGCGGTGTTTCAGGGCGCCAGCTATTTCCGGGTGATTGCGCGCGATCTGGTTTACGGGCTGTCGGCGCGCGGGCTTGCGGTGAACACCGCCGCCCCCGAGGGCGAGGAATTTCCCGACTTCACCCGGTTCTGGATCGAACGCCCTGCCATGGGCGCGACCACGCATAAGATCCATGCGTTGATGGAAAGCGCGTCGGTGACCGGCATCTATCATTTTGCCCTGCGTCCCAACGGCAAGGCGACCGATGTCGATGTAAGTTGCACGCTGTTCCCACGGGTCGAGCTAGGCAATGTTGGGATTGCGCCGCTGACCTCGATGTTTTTTTTCGATGAAACCAACCGCAACCGGTTTGATGATTTCCGCCCTGCGGTCCATGACAGTGACGGGCTCAGCATCCTCAATGGCCGGGGCGAGATGATCTGGCGACCGTTGGCCAATCCGCGGGACGTGCAGATTTCAAGCTTTGTCGATGAAAACCCGCAGGGCTTTGGCCTTGCACAGCGCGAGCGGCGGTTTTCCGACTTTGCCGATCTTGAGGCGCTTTATCACAAGCGGCCCAGCCTCTGGATTACCCCCGGCGAAGATTGGGGCCGGGGTGCGATCACGCTTGTGGAAATCCCCACCGACAAAGAAATTTACGACAACATCGTCGCCTATTGGCGCCCGCGCGATCCGCTGGCGGCCGGAAGCGAGCACAGCTTTAGCTATCACATGACCTGGGTCGATCAGATCGAGACCAAAAAACCGGTATCGCAGGTTCTCAACACCCGGATCGGCAAGGGCTTTACCCACGGCGAGAAAAAGGTCGTGGCGGTTGATTTTGCCCCGCATGAGGCGCTTCCCGATGACCTTGAGGATCTAGTGATCCACGCAAGCTCGAACCGGCTTGAGGTGTCCGAAGGGCTGGTTCAACGCAACCCGGATACCGGCGGCCCCCGGCTTGCGTTTTCGTTTCAACCCGGCGATGTCACGGCGGCGGAATTGCGCGCGCAACTGTTTTATCAGGGCCGGTCTGTGACCGAGGTGTGGTTATACCGATGGACCGCCTGACCGCATTTCCAAGGTCGGCGCATATGCCGCCGGCAAGCCCGATGGCCCACCCGATTCAGAGCCTGCGCCGTGCGCACCGCGACCCGCGCGCGCCCGGTTGGGTGCCGGTCGGGCGCATCTGGTTGCGGCGTGCGGCGGCTTTTTTGCCGGCCATCGCCACCACAGGGGCGCTTGGCCTGGCCTTTGCCGACTGGCTGTCGACCGGGGGCATGTGGTGGCTTGAATGGGTGTTGTTGGCGCTGGTGGTGGTGACGTTTTTCTGGATCGCTCTGGCGGTGGGCACCGCGATGCTTGGGCTGGCCTGTTACGTGATGCGCAAGACCGCGGGCGCGCGAGGGCATCCGACGCCGATGAACGTTGCCCTTTTGGTGCCGATCTATAACGAAGACCCCGCCGAGGTGTTCGGCAATGCCTGCGCCATGGTGATGGCGTTGAATCACGCCAAAACCGCGCATAAATTCGACCTCTTTATCCTCAGCGACACCCAGGACGCCGGCATCGCCATGGCCGAACAGCGCGCCTTTGCCACGCTGCGCGCCGCGTTGCCGCCGGGGGCCGGGGTCTGGTATCGCAGGCGCGTTCAGAACACCGAGCGCAAGGTCGGCAATATCGCGCAATGGCTGGAAAACTGGGGCGCTGCCTATGCCGCGATGGTGGTGCTGGATGCCGATAGCCTGATGAGCGCCGAGGCGTTGATCCGCCTCAGCGATGAAATGGCCGCCGACCCATCCGCAGGCCTTATTCAATCGGCCCCGCTTGTGGTCGGGTCGGATACCCTGTTTGGCCGGGTGCAGCAATTCTCGGCCTCGGTCTATGGCACCCTGCTTAGCGAAGGCCTTGCCGGCTGGACCGGCCCCGAAGGCAATTACTGGGGCCATAACGCGATTCTGCGCACCCGCGCCTTTGCCGATTGTGCCGGCCTGCCGCGGATGCCGTCGCTTTGGGGCAAGGGCAATCTGATCCTGAGCCATGATTTTGTCGAGGCCGGGCTTTTGCGCCGGGCCGGTTGGGCGGTGCGCTTCATGCCCTCGATCGGCGGCAGCTATGAAGAGCCGCCCGCGACCCTGATTGATTATGCCCTGCGCGACCGCCGCTGGTGTCATGGCAATCTGCAACACCTTGGTCTTTTGGGCACGCGCGGTTTGCATGCGGTGTCTCGCTTTCACCTGCTGCATGGCGCCTTTAGCTATCTTTTGTCACCGGCTTGGTTTGGGCTTTTGGTGATCTGGGCGCTGTTGGGGAACGGACCCGATAGTGTGATCACCTATTTCTCGGCCGAAAACCCGCTCTATCCGATCTGGCCCGAGATGAGCCGCGTTAGCTCTGTCTTAATCCTGCTGTTCATGTACGGCATGTTGCTTGCGCCCAAGCTGATGGGGGCGGCGGCGCTTGGCCTTACCGAGGTGCGGATCGCGCGGTTTGGCGGTGGGGTGCGGTTCGTGGTGTCGCTTGTGGCCGAGATCGCCCTGTCGATCCTGTTTGCCCCGATCATGATGGTGCAACAACTGGTGGCGGTTCTGCGCACGGTGATCGGCATCCGGCCAACATGGTCGCCGCAGGCCCGCAAGGGTGGTAGCTATGGCCCGCTAACGGTGCTCAAGTTCCATGCGGTTGAAACCCTGAGCGGGGCTTTGCTTGGGATTGGCATGCTGGCGGGGATGGTCTCGATCTGGCTTTTGCCGATCACGATAAGCCTTGTGTTGGCGGTGCCTTTGTCGATGATATCGGGCGTTCGGCTTGGGTCACGACGCGGCTTGCGCCACGTGATGGCGACGCCGGAAATGCTGGAGATGCCGCCGATCCTGACTCTGGCGCGCTCGCATCGCATGCTGTTTCATGAGACAATCCAGACGCCTATCGCGGCGGAATAGGGTCGGTTTTGGGCGGTGCCTGACGCGGTCATTCAACCTGGGCAAACCTGCGATGAAGGGCGCGATCTCACTTGTCCGCGCGCTCCGCCAGTGTTTCCAATTGCCCCATGCGCCAAAGCTGTACCTCGCGCGCCAGCCGCAGCGTTGGTTTCACGCAGAAAAAGAAGGATCCGACAATGAAAAGCCAGATCGCTTCGGTCTCGTAGTCTGACCAGAGAAACAGAACCGACCCAACCAGAAAACAGATCGCCGCCATGAAATCCACGACTGTGTGTGCGATTTCATAAGCGGCATAGATCCTGCGGGTATCCGCGTTGCGCTCTCGGTTGCGATGGTCGAACAGGCCCATTGCGCCGCTCCCTTTGCCTCGGATACGGCCAAGGTAGACAGCCTATCCTGCACGCGCAACTCAGACCAGCCGATCCTTCGGTTCCTTGCCTGCAAAAAATGCGTCGAGGTTATCAAGCGCCCGGAACCCCATCGCGTCACGCGTGGCGCGTGTGGCGCTGCCGATATGGGGCAGCATGAAGATGTTGTCATGCGCCGCAAAGGCGGGGTTGCCGCCGGGTTCGACCTCAAAGCAATCAAGCCCTGCGGCGGCGACATGCCCGGAATTGAGGGCCTCAAGCAGGGCCGACTCGTCGATCAGGGCGCCGCGTGCGGTGTTGACGATCACGGCACCTTCCGGCAGGCGCGCCAGGCGTTCGGCGTTCAGCAGTTTTCGGGTGTCCGGCGTCGCGGGACAATGCAGCGACAGGAAATCAGACACCTCAAGCAGGCTGTCAACATCGGCGTGAAAGATCGCCCCGGCCTCATCCTCGGGCGAAAGGCGCGAGCGGTTATGGTAATGGATTTCCATGTCAAACCCACGCGCCTTGCGCGCGAAAGCACGACCGACCCGGCCCATTCCGACAATCCCGATACGCGCGCCGGTTACCTGTTTTCCGACCATGAAGGACGGTGACCAGCTATCCCAGGCGCCAGTGCGCACGATCCTGTCGCCGGCGACCGCATGACGCGCAGCACCCAGCATCAAGAGCATGGCAATCTCGGCCGTGGCATCCGATAGAACATCCGGCGTGTTTGTCACCACAACGCCATGCGATTCAAGCGCGGGCAGGTCACAATGATCGACCCCGACCGAATGATTGGCGACGATCTTCATGCGCGGATCAAGCTGTGCCACGACCTCGGCGCTGAAATGCTCGGAATGGCAGGGGATCATGCCGTCGACACGGGCGCTCATTGCGATGATATCCTCGGCGCTGCCGGGGGTGTCGTCCTCGTTCAGGATGACCTCGTAGTCGCGGCGCGCGCGGGCCAGTGTCGCATCCGAAAGGCGCCGCGGAATCCAGATAACAGGCTTGTCCGACATATCAGCTATTGTCCTTGCTGGAGGTTACGAAGTCATATGCCGCAAGGCCAGCCGTCAGAAGCGTCACGATCCAAAGGTCAATTTCGCCGATCTTGCTGGCGAGAATGTAAAGAAATCCCGCGAAAACCGCAAAGGCGAAGAGGGCAAGGAATCTGTTCATGTGTCTGTCCTTTCGTTAAGCGCCGGCTTCGGTCAGCCAGCCTTGGAACCAGTTTGCATTGCGTAAAAGTCGCCCGTCATTGCCGCGTGCGGCGACAAGCTGAATCCCCATCGGAAGCCCGTTTTCCGCAGTAAACGCGGGGATGGTGATCGCGGGCGTGCCCACGAATGTCCAAAGCCCGTTGAAGAGCGCGCTTCCGGTGAACTCCAGCCCCTCGGGCGCGGGGCCCATGGCGGCGGGGCAGATGATCGCGTCACAGCGATCGAAGATCTCGTCAAGCCCGGCATAAAGCACGTCACCCCAATCAAGCGCCGCAAGATAATCGCGCGCCAGAATGGCGTTGCCCTTGCTCAGCGCCTCAAGCGTGAGGGGGCCAAGTTGCTCAGAGCCTTTGTTGCCATAGCTGTAATAATAGCGGGCCATCTCGGCAAAGTTCACCCGCTCGCGCAGCATGGCGGCATCGCCAAAGGGCGCGGGAAGATCAACCTCGAACATACGGTCGCCAAGGGCCTCGGCCAGTTCGGCAAAGGCGGCGTGAAGCTCGGGGTCGGCGTCGTCCCAACCAGGCGGTTTGACGAAGGCAAAGATCGGCTTGATCGGTGGGTCCGACCTCGCGATCTCAAGCAGGGGCGGCGCCGGTTCGGGGCGGGTCGCCGGATCGGCCTCGTCATAGCCAAACAGCACCTGGGACAGAAGCGCGGCATCGGCCGGGGTGCGGGCAAAGACGCCGACCGTATCGAGGGTCGGCGACTGCATCAGAACGCCGGTGCGCGGGATCGCCCCAAAGCTGGGTTTGAACCCGGTGATCCCGCAGTAAGACGCCGGGCGAATGACCGACCCGCCGGTCTGTGTGCCAACCGCGAGGGGCACCATGCCGTCGGCCACCGCTGCCGCAGAACCCGAAGAGGAGCCACCAGGGCTGTGCGCAAGGTTATGCGGATTGCACGTCGGCCCGGCCTGCATGAAGGCCAGCTCGGTCGTGACCGTCTTGCCCATGATGATTGCGCCGGCCGTCTTGAGCTTTTCGACGATAGTGGCATCCCTGACCGGCACCCGGCCCTTGTCGAGAACACAGCCGTTTTCCGTTGGAATTTTTGCGGTGTCGATGATGTCCTTAAGCGCCACCGGCAAACCATGCAGCGGCCCGATGGCACGCCCGGTCTGGCGGTGGATATCAAGTTGGCGCGCCTGATGGCGGGCAAATTCGGGATCAAACCATGCCCAGGCGTGTACTTCGGGTTCGCGGGCCTCGATCCGCGCAATCGAGGCCTCGACCACGTCCAGCGCGCTAAGCGCACCGGTCGCCAGACGCTCGCGAAGGGTGCAAGCGTCCAGCATCAGGATATCGGCCTTATTTGCCATACATCAGCTCCGGCAGATAAAAGACGATCTGCGGGAAGATGTACATCATCGCCATGGCTATGAAGACACAGAACAGGAAGGGCATGACGCCCGAAAAGATCTGCGTCAGCTTGATTTCTGGCGGCGCGATGCCCTTCAGATAATAGGCTGACATCGCCATTGGTGGCGTTAGGAAGCTGGTCTGAAGGTTAAGCGCGACCAGAATGCCGAAGAACAGCGGGTCAATCTGAAAGAACGCCAGCAACGGCAGGAAGATCGGCACGAAGATGATGATGATCTCGGACCATTCCAGCGGCCAGCCCAGAAGGAAGATAATCAGCTGCGCAAGCAACAGGAACATCAGCGGGCTAAGGTTCAGGCCCTGAACGAACTCTGAAATCAGATGCTCGCCGCCAAGATATGAAAACACGGCCGAGAAGGTGTAAGAGCCAACAAACAGCCAGCACACCATCGCGGTGGTCCGCACCGTCAGATAAACGCTTTCGCGCATCCGCTGCCAGGTCATCGCACGATAGACAAAGGCAAGGAAGATACCGCCCAATGCACCGATCGAGGCCGCCTCGCTTGGGGTGGCAAGACCAAACAGGATCGAGCCAAGCACAGCAAGGATAAGAAAGGCCAACGGCACAAGCGACGTCAGGATCATGATGAAAAGCTGCGACTTGGGAATGTCGGGCACTTCTTCTTTGGTTGGGCGCGGTGCGACCGACGGCTGAAGGATGGAGCGACCGATGACGTAGACAAGGTAAAGCGTCACCAGCGTCAGACCGGGCAAGAGCGCCGCCGCATAAAGGCGGACAATCGAAACGTTCGAGGCCGCCGCATAGACGATCAGCATGATCGACGGCGGGATAAGGATACCAAGCGTCCCGCCGGCACAGATAATGCCACTGGCGAACGACGGATCATACCGCGCCTTAAGCATCGCCGGCAGCGCCAGAAGACCCATCAGCGTGACAACCGCGCCCACGATGCCGGTTGCGGTGGCGAACAGGGCACAGGTGATAAGCGCCGCAACCCCCATCGAGCCGGGCATGTTCTTGGCGGCGATATTGAGCGTGGAAAATAGCCGGTCAACGATATTGGCGCGCTCGACGATATAGCCCATGAACAGGAACAGCGGAACGGCGGTCAGAACCTCATTCGACATGACCGTGAACGTCTGGTTCACGAACAAATCGAATATTCGGTTGTTGAATAACCCCTCTATCCAGAGGCTCGTTGAATCAAGCCAGCCGGTATCGTCGGCCATCCGGTCAAAGCTGCGCCACATCCGGCGCGCGTCGAAATAAGCGTAATAGCCAAAGCCAATGCCCATGGCCATCAGCGTAAAGGCAATCGGAAAGCCCAGAAACACGAAGATGATGAACAGGCCCAGCATCATCAGGGCGATTTGGGGATCGGTCATGGATGTGCATCCTTCTCGGCCTCAGAGGCCTTTTGCATCAGCAGGTCTTCGGTCTCAAAGACGTCTTCATCGGCGGGAAGCCATTCATTGGTGCGCATGCAGTGAATGCAGCGGCAAACCTGGGCGATACCTTGAATGAACAGCAAAAGACCGGCGACAACGATGACGGTCTTGAATTGATAGATCGGCACACCGGCAGGGCTGTTGACCGAAACTTCGCCGTAAGACCACGACCGTGCGGCGTATTTCCATCCAGCCAGAACCAGCGCGATAACGCCCGGAAAGAAAAAGATGATATAGAGCACGAAATCAATCTTTGCCTGATTGCGCGGCTGCCAAAGCCGATAAAGAAAATCGCCCCTTACATGCCCGCCCCGCGAAAGGGTATAGGCCCCACCCATCATGAACAGCGTGCCATACATGATGAAAGACACATCAAGTGCCCAGGCGGTCGGATTGTTAAAGATATAGCGGACGACAACCTCATATCCGGTGCCAACGGCCATCAGGATGATGAGCCAGGCAAAGGATTTGCCAAACCAGGCCGACAGGTTGTCGGCAAAACGTATGAAATTAATCACACGAGCCCCCTTTCAGTTGAAAAGTGGCCCCGGCGCGTTTGTCGCCGAGGCCTTGATCACGTCAGATTTTACTCTGAGATCATATTTTAAGCTTGCCGGGGAAGTAGTGATTAAACGCAAGCGTATAATCCGGCGAGTTCATAAGCTCATAATAGGTGACCTGCTCGACCCAGGCACGCTGGCTGTCGAGAGTTTTCTTCATGAACGGATCTTCTTCAAGCTGCGGGATCAGTTTATCCCAGGCCTCAAGTTGACCGGCAAGGATGCTTTCCGAGGTGCGGTGCACATTCACGCCGGCCTCTTCCTGCAGCCATTTCAGGTCTGCCGAATAACGACGCATCGCTTTTGCGGTGTTCGCGGTCGACGCCGCTTCAACGCCGTACTTCAGGATCGCCGCAAGATCGGGATCAAGATCTTCCATCGTCAGACGGTTGAACAGGAACTCGAAGCTTTCCGATGCCTGGTGATAGGATGACAGATAGTAGTTTTTGGCGACGTCATGCGCGCCAAAATCTTTATCCGACGACGGGTTGTTGAATTCGAACGCGTCGATCACGCCACGCTCCATCGCGGGAACGATTTCGCCGCCCGGAAGCTGTGCCACAGACATGCCCATGGATTGCAGCAGATCAGCTGCCAGACCCACGGTACGGTATTTGAAGCCGTCCAGGTCTTCGACGGTGTTCACTTCGCCTTTGAACCAGCCAAAGGGCTGTGCGAACATCGGGAAGCCAAGATAGCCGTCAACGTCCATCCCGAGGATGTCTTGTGTCAGTTCGTCGTAAAGTGCCTTGCCGCCGCCTTCATAGAACCATGACAGCATCGTGGTTGCCGAGCCGCCGAAAACCGGGCCGGTGCCGAACAGCGACGCCGCTTTGTTTTTGCCGTACCAATAGACCGGCACCGAGTGCGCGATATCCAGAATACCATCGTTCACCGCGTCCAGAACCTGGAACGCCGCAACAACGGCGCCTGCGGGCAAAACGTCGATTTTCAAACGACCGCCGGACATTGCTTCGACGCGATCGGCATAATCCTGTGCAAATTCTTGCCAGATGTTGCCCGCACCCCAGGATGTTTGCATTTTGAGAACGATCGGCGCTTGCGCCAATACGGCCGGAGCTGCCAGCGTGCCTGCTGCAGCGGTCCCGGCAAAGGCCGCGCGCTGCAGGAACGAGCGCCGGTCCAATTTTGCCTTGTCTGTCATGGTTTCCTCCCATTACGTTCACTTGCGATTAATCGCATTTTGATGGCGAGCCGATAGAACCGCAAAAGTCGATTCGACGTAAGGCGGATCGCCACGCCTGCGCGATGTTACTGGTTATGGGATCAAAGACAAGCATTCTGGTAAGAATGTTTGACCAACTGAGCTTATTTTTCGGGCACTTGGGCTGTTTCACCTGTAAAATCACCCGAAATTCGCAGAAATTGCGAGTTCTTAAGGTGAATTCAGATGAGTCCAGATACATCCATGGGCGTATTGTTTTCAGCGATACAATCACGGCGCGCAGGTCATTTGATCCCGGTATTTTTGGTTGCCGGGTTTCGACGGTGCTTGAACACCGATGCGGCGTTCAATAATGTTCGCAACAGTGTCCTTCAAACGGCGGGATCATGTAGTCGAACCCAACAGCCAGGGCCGCCCTTACCCGGTGTCAACACGCAGTGAAATAGAGGGTCTGATCGCCCGCGTTGGTTTGGGGGACCGACGGGCATTCTCGATGCTCTATGATGCAACCTCTGCGAAACTCTTTGGGGTTCGCCTTCGTATATTGAATAACCGCGCCGAAGCAGAAGACGCATTGCAAGAGGTCTTTGTCAGAATCTGGCAAAGGTAAGACAACTATGCCGTCAATGGGTATAGTCCGATGACCTGGCTCATTACGCTTGCGCGCAACCTTGCGATTGATAAACTGAGCGCCCGCAAAGCAACTGCTGTCGATATCGACGAGGTCCAGGATCTTCGGGACGGTGGGCCAACCCCGCAGGGATGGGTCAGAGAGCAGAACGACCAATTCCGTAGCACAGGTCAGCGACTTTTCCTATGTGTCCACGTGGCAGGGCTTTATCTATGTGGCCTTCGTCATCGACACGTTCGCTGACCGCATCGTCGGATGGCGGGTATCGCGGTCTGCCAAAACTGACTTTGTGCTGGATGTTCTGGAACAGGCCTTACATGATCGACGACCAGTTCAGAAAGGCGGACTGATTCATCACTCGGACCGCAGCGGGCAATATTTATCCATTCCTACACAGAGCGTTTGGCCGAGGCTGGCATCGAACCGTCGGTCGGCAGCTTTGGCGACTCCCATGACAACGCTTTCGCCGAGACGATCAACGGCCTCTAAGCCATGCCTTGTCGCAACGCTCTGAAGCTTCTCCCATTCGATTTGTTCAATTGTAATGGCTTCTGCTTTTCCAAGAAATGCCTCAAACTGGGCGTTGGCCACATCCCAAGCAGCCACGATCTTCAATGGCTCGTGGGTTCTGAGAGACCATTCTACAGCGCGTTTGCCTAGGAGAGCTTGCAGTTTGGTCGGCCTTACTGGTCGCCTATACTTGGCGTTGCCAGTTTGCTTGAGCTACAAATATTCTCGTTCAATTTCCACTACCAACCTCATCACGGCCACCGCACGCTGTGTAGCGTTTGTGTAGTGGTTTTCACGCTAAGTATATGAAAAGTCGATGATTTCGGTGATAATTGGTGCCAGGAGAGGACTCACACATCCCACATAATCATTTGATTTCAAAATATTATGTGACGTGTGGTTTTGCTAGATACCCCACCCGTACCCCCGCATTCAGATGCATTTAGAGGTTCGAGGGCAGAACAGGGACCATACATCGACCACTAAACAACACCTCTGAACATGCCAGAACACAGCGATTCCCACAATGGTTTTGACCGTGGCAGATGCCACTCTTGATCGACCGCCCGATGCTGCTACGCTGCCCTCACCTCGGGGTATAGTCGTAAACCTTGGGCATCGCGATGCTCTTCAATTTTGGAGACATCGTGATGAGGATACTTTCAAAACGCCAACTCAAGGAGTTGGTCCTCTACTCGCCGCAACACGTCGCGCGGCTGGAAAAGGCCGGGACGTTCCCAAAGCGGATACAACTCGGCCCGAACAGAGTGGGATGGGTTGAGGATGAGGTGCTGGACTGGCTTCAATTGAGGCTGGATAGTCGAGAAATAGAGATATGGGCAAAAGTTGGTGATGCTTGATCAGGCGGCGGTTTGAAGTTGGCGGCTCCCGTCGCGGAACTCAACCCCTTGGATGATCTCGGGCAGGCGGTTCTGGCCGTCGAGTTTGCGCCATTTCTTCTGCGCCGACATCATCGGCTTGAAGGCCATGGCCAGCCCGGTCTTCCGGCTGAGGCATCCCTTCGTGCGTTTCGTGCGATGCCGGACCGTCGCGAAGGGTGATGGGCGTCTGGGAATTGATCCAGTGGATCAATTCAGCCCAGAACGGGCGGAGCCCCGGGCTTTCGATCGGGTTTGACGTCCGGATGTGTTTCCAGTGTTCCGCCGGATAGTCGTAAAAGGTCAGCAGCGCATCCCGGTCCTTGACCAGCTTGGCGACCGCCTTGTCCCATTTCACGCCGTAGGTTGCGACGAAGAAGTCGAAGGCAGCGTTCGCTTTGGCTTTTGTCTCGGCCTGCCAGATGTCGTGCAGATGGCCTTTGGCCTTGGCCTGGACAGATTTCGGCATGGCATTCAGCACGTTCATGGTTTTATGGACCCAACAGCGCTGCTCCCGCGTCGTGGCGAACACCTCGCGCAGGGCCGTCCAGAACCCCAAGGCACCGTCGCCAATGGCCAGCTTGGGGTCCTGTTTCAGGCCGCGCCGCTTGAGATCGAGAAGCACCTCACGCCAGCTTTGCGTGCTCTCGCGGAAACCGTCGGTCATGGCCAGCAACTCCTTGCGGCCATATTCATCCGCCCCGACAACCACCAGAACACATTGTTCGTCGGGAAAACGATTCACTGGATCGTTTTCTGATCCTCCTCACTTCCTCGGCCATGCGCGGTTTGAAGTAGACCCCATCCGCCCAGACGTAGGGTAGGAAATCGAAAAGCAGTCACGGTATCGGTGGGCAGGATAGTGGGGGGCAGCGGTGTTGCACTCGAGCTGGCGCAATGCTCGCATATCCATGCACACTCGTCCCATCGACCAACCCGAGCGGGTCAGCCTGCATGTATCGCCCCGTGGTGGGGTCATAGTCGCGCATCCAGTTTTGGTGCAGACCGGACTCGGACTGGAACCATTGGCCGGGAAAGCGCAGGTTGGTGTTGGAACCGGATGAGGTATGCACCCCGCCGAAGGGGAGGTAGCTGGCCTGTCCGTTGTCATATAAAATGGAACATCCTAGCGGCTTGAGCATTGGAGGCTCTGGTTCGTTAGCGTGATTGATTATGCCGCCTGTTTTTGATGTTGCAAGCGGCGGCTTTGGATTGTCAGTTTCTTGATCTTCTCCCTTTCCCTGATGATGGCTTTGTCGCGCCCGAAG
>Ga0209344_10000118_pt1 | contig 161387 bp, 147 predicted proteins | sample Cruoilmetagenom6_FD_187293 | JGI IMG/M metagenome (GOLD analysis project Ga0209344, IMG submission 187293) | Oil polluted marine microbial communities from Coal Oil Point, Santa Barbara, California, USA - Santa Barbara Oil Seep Sample 6 (SPAdes)... | ecosystem: Environmental > Aquatic >...
CCCCCCCCGAAAGGGCCCGATACCCGGAGCGGATGATCGCAATGCCTGCCGAAAACGTCCTGAGCTTTGTTTCAAGCCGCCGCGTACAACTCACCGCGCTAAGCGCGGTTGCCGCGCTGTGCCTGATTGCGGCCTCGGTTCTGATCAATGCGGTCTTTGAAAAACTCGATCGATACAGCACCGCAAGTCAGGACGGCGTTTATTGGACGATGTCCCAGATCGAAGTGGATCAACTCAAGCTGATTTCCGAGCTTGACCGCATGGCGATAGCCGAAGACCCCGATTTTGATAGGCTGCGTCAACGCTTTGATTTGTTTTACAGCCGGGTGATGACCCTTAAGAATGCTGCGGTTTATCGCAGTATTCTGGTCGGAACAAATGTCGAGGCGGACGTTCAGGCGCTGTTCGGGCTGTTGGATCAGATGGTGGTGATCATCGACGGCGATGACGCAGGGGTGCTTGAGGCGCGCGGTCACATCCTGTCGCTTGTGACCAGCATGACCACACCGATCCGCGACATCGCGATTGCCGGAATCACCGCCGGTGCGGCGCGCGCCGATGGCGAACGAAACGCCCTCACCCATCAGATCATCACCCTGACCATACTGGCGATTTTGATGGTCAGCGCGCTTTTCCTTGCGCTTTTGCTTGTGTGGCGCCTGTATGAGGATTCGCGCAGACAGGCCGAAGAAAGCCGTGCCACCACCAACCGCCTGACGACCATCCTGAACACGTCACAAGACGGCATTCTGGTGGTCGACCCCTCGGGCGAGGTGCAGGATACCAACGGCGCGGCCGATCGTATGTTTGCCCTGCCTCGCACCGACAAATCCGCTGTTCCCATCAGCAATTTTCTGTTTCGCACAGACCCGGACGGCGGCATGACACCGCTTACCGGCAAGATGCTGATGGCGGAATGCGACCGCGGCTCGAAACGGTTTGACGATCTTGTCGTGCGAAGCCTGGACGGGCGTGAATTTCCGGCGGAAATCTCTGCCGATATTGCCCGGCGCGGTGAAATGTCGGTTTGCATCTGCTTTGTGCGCGATCTGTCCGAGCGGCTTGCCGCCGAGGCAGAAATCGTCTCGGCCCGCGACCGCGCCCTGTCCGGTGAACGGGCCAAGGCGCGCTTTCTTGGCATGATCAGCCATGAAATGCGCACCCCCCTGCACGGTATCCTGGGCGCGCTTGATCTCATGGATGACACAGGGCTCAGCAGCGAGCAGAAACGCTATGCAAGGGTCATGAAATCCTCCGGGCAGATGTTGCTGACGCAGATATCCGATGCCCTTGACATGACCCAGGCCGAGGCAGGCAAGATGGCCCTGCGCATCGCCGCCTTCGATCTTGATGACCTGCTGCGCGAGCTGGTCGAAAACCAACAGGCTCTGGCGCAGGCGCAAAACAACCGGCTTGAGCTTTTGATCGCGACGGGTGGCATTGGCCGTGTCGAGGGCGATCGTGGCCGGATTTATCAGGTGCTGCTCAATCTGGTGTCGAACGCGATCAAGTTTACCCAAAACGGCCGGATCACGATTGAGGCGGCGCGCACCGGGACGTCGCCCAACGGTGTCTCAATCGTTGAATTTCAGGTCAGCGATACCGGTGTCGGCATCAGCGAAGACAACCTGCCCGGCATTTTTGATGATTTTGTGCGTGTCGGCTCTGTCGACAGCACCCAGCCCGAAGGCACCGGCCTTGGGCTTGGGATCGCGCGCCATCTGGTCACCCTGATGGGCGGTGATATAGGCGCCGAAAGTGAGCCGGGCGAAGGCAGCCTGTTCTGGGCCTGTATCCCGCTGCCCGCGCAACAGAGCGCCCCCCCTGCGGCCCCGAGGCCCGATGCCCTCCTCACCGCTGTCGCGCCGCTTGATGTGCTGGTGGTCGAGGACAACGCCAACAACCGCTTGGTGATCGAGACGATGCTGAAGAATGATGGCCACCGCGTCACGCTGGCCTGTGATGGTCTTGATGGCGTAGCGCTTGCGGATCAAAAGGCCTATGACCTGATCCTGATGGACATCAACATGCCGCGCATGGACGGTATTGAGGCCACGCGCCGCATCCGCGCGGGAAATGGCGCCTCCTGCACCACCCGGATCATGGCCCTGACCGCCCATTCCAGTGCCGAAAAGGCGGTGGAGTTGCGCGCGGCCGGTATGGACGGTGTGGAAACCAAACCCCTGCGCCGGGCGACCCTGCGCGACCTTCTGGCCGATATTTCGTCACCGGCGCAGCCGGATGACAGGGTGATTTGCGTCGACAACAGCCTGCTGTCCCAGCTTGGCAACACCCTGCCCCCGGCCAGCATCATCGGCCTGCTTGATCGGTTCAAGGCCGAGGGCACACAGATCCTTGATCAACTCGACAGCCTGCACAGCCTGCCCCCCGAAGAAGTCGCCAATCGTCTGCATGGCCTTGCGGGTTCTGCCGCCACCACCGGCGCCGTCGCCTTGCAGGCGTTGCTGGAACAGGCCGAAACGGCGCTTCGGCAGGGCGAGCGTGACATGGCCACGCAGCTTTTGAAGGATTTGCCAAAACTGTGGGCCGACACCATGGCCCATCTTGCGGCGCGCCACCGGGCGGCCTGAGCGACGCCGACCGCCCCTTCACAAAGAGTTGCCTTTCGCCAGACTTACTATAGCTTCTTGTTCACTTATACTGCGTCAACCACATCCCTGTTCGCAAAGGGCTGTGATTTGGTGAACGGGGTCGCGGAATACATGTCGGTCTGGAAACAACTCTTGCTGCTTTGCCTGCTTGCGGGCACCGCCTATGGCGGGTTTGAGGGCTATAAGATCTACCTCGCCCCCGATGCCGTGACCGAGGGCCCATCAAACGGTGCGCGCCCGGTGACGGTCGAACTTGCCGTGGCCGAAACCCGGCTTTTGCAGCAGACCATCGAGGCGGTTGGCACCACCCGCGCGCTGCAATCCATCGAGATTGTCCCCGAGGTCGATGGCCGCCTGATCGAGCTTACGATCGAGCCGGGCGCAAAGGTGCAACAGGGCGATATTCTGGCGCGGCTTGACGACACCATTCAACGCGCCGATCTGGTCGAGGCCGAAGCGATCCTGACCGAGCGGCGCCAGAGCGTCGAGCGCATCCGCCAGCTGCGCCTGACCAATGCCGTCTCGCAGGCCAGCCAGGAAGAGGCGACCGCCCGCCTGGCCGAGGCCACCGCCGAGGTTGAACGCACCCGCCGCCGCCTCGAAGACCGGCTGATCAAGGCGCCCTTTGCCGGTGTTGTCGGTCTGACCAATTACGACGTCGGCGCGCGGGTATCCGAAGGCCAGGTTTTGACCCGGCTGGATGATCTGAGTGAAATCGAGGTTGAATTCTCGCTGCCGGAAACCGTCTTTGCACAGGTCTCGCGCGGGCAAACCCTAAGCGCGGTCAGCGCCGCCTTTCCGGGCCGTGAATTTACCGGTACGATTGCCGCGGTCGACAACCGGATTGATCCGGTCAGCCGCGCCTTTCGCACCCGCGCCCTTATCCCCAACCCCGACAGCGCCCTGCCTGCGGGCATGTTCCTGTCGCTCAAGCTGATCCTGTCGCAGGCCGAGGCGCTTGTCGTGCCCGAAGAGGCGATCATCTTTCAGGCGGCCGAAACCTATGTTTTCGTCAATGAGAATGGCAAGGCCGCGCGCCGCGTGGTGGAAACCGGGCAGCGGCTCGATGGTGTGATCGCCGTGACCTCGGGCTTGGCCATTGGCGAGGCGGTGATCATTCGCGGGCTGCAACGGGTCCGCCCCGGCAGCGACCTCAAGATCAAGGGCGAGGATAAAGGCGCAACCGCCAAATCCGACGCCGGAACGCCGGAAGAAGCGACATGACTCTCTCGGATATTTCAGTCCGCCGCCCGGTTCTGGCCGCCGTGGTCAGCCTGTTGATAGTGATCTTCGGGTTCGCTGCGCTACGCTCGGTGCCGGTGCGTGAATTGCCCGATGTGGACAATGCGGTGGTCACCGTTACAACCACCTATGTCGGCGCCGCGCCCGAGGTGATTGATACCGACCTGACCGAGACCATTGAGGGCGCGATTGCCTCAATCTCGGGCATCCGCTCAATCAGCTCCGAGAGCCGTCAGGGCCGCTCGCGGGTTACCATCGAATTTGACAGCGGCACCGATCTTGACGTCGCCGCCAATGATGTGCGCGACGCGGTTGGCCGCGTGCGCGGCGACCTTCCCGAAGAGGCGGACGAGCCGCAGGTCGTCAAAAGCGATGCCGATGCCGACCCGGTGATGCGCCTTGCCATCACTTCGGATCGGATGACCACCGCCGAGATCACCGATTACATCGACCGTTTCGTGGTTGATCGCATTGCCACGCTCGACGGGGTGGCCAATGTCGATATCTATGGCGCGCGCCCTTTCGCGGTGCGCATCTGGATAGACCGGCGCGCCCTTGCGGCCCGCAATCTTGCGGTGTCGGATATCGAGGCGGCGCTCAGGCGCAACAACATCGAGCTTCCCGCCGGCGAGGTCGAATCCTACAATCGCCAGCTTTCCGTGCGTCTCAACAGCCGCATGAGCAGCATCGAGGATTTCCGCGAGATCGTGCTTGACCGGGTCGCGGGCTACCCGGTGCGCCTTGGCGATGTGGCGCGTATCGCGCCCGGTGTTGCCGATGACAGCACCATCGTGCGCACCAATGGCAAGGATGCCGTCGGTGTCGCCGTTCTGCGCCAGAGCCAATCGAACACGCTGGCGATTTCCAAGGCCGTGCGCGCCGAGATCAAATTGCTCAACACCAGCCTGCCCGAGGGCATGCAGATCATCGTCGGCTCTGATGACGCGCTTTTTGTCGGGGCCTCGATCCGCGAGGTGGTGATTGCGCTGTTCATTTCGCTGGCATTGGTGATCACAGTCATCCTGTTGTTTTTGCGCAGCATTCGCGCCACGCTTATCCCGGCGATCACGATTCCGGTTTCGTTGATCGGGTGTTTCATGCTGATCGGCCTCTGGGGATTTTCGCTCAATACGCTGACGCTTCTGGCCTTGCTTCTGGCGATCGGGCTTGTGGTGGATGACGCCATCGTGGTGCTGGAAAACATCCAGCGCCGGATCGAGCTTGGGGAATCCCCGCTTGTGGCAAGCCTCAAGGGCGCGCGACAGGTGACCTTTGCGGTGATTGCCACCTCGCTGACGCTGGTGGCGGTATTTGTGCCGCTGTCGTTCATGCCCGGACAGGTCGGGCGGCTTTTCGTCGAATTCGGTTGGGTCATGGCGGGGACGGTCGGCATTTCGACCTTTGTGGCGCTGACCGCCTGCCCTGCCCTTGCCGCCAAGATCCTGAGCGCCCGTAAGGTTCGCAAGGCCTCTGCGGCTGACACGCCTATTCGCCCCTCGGCCGTACTTCGGCTTTATCGCGGGCTTTTGGTGCGGGCCATCGGCATGCCGCTGGTGGTGTTGGTGGTGACCTTTGTGCTGACCGCAGGCGCGGCGCTGTTTTATGACGGGTTGCCGCGTGAACTGGCCCCGCGCGAGGATCGCGGCGTTGGTTTCGTGCCGCTTACCGCGCCTCAGGGCAGCACCGTGGCCCATTCCGACATTGCCGCCCGGCAGGTCGAGGAAATTCTTGAACCGATGCGCCAATCGGGCGAGATCGAAACCGTCTTTACCTTCACCGGCTGGGGCGGGCGCGCCTGGCGGTCTTTCGTGGTCTATCGCCTTGCCCCCTGGGAAGAGCGCGACCGCCCGATTTCGGAGCTTGTGGATGAGATATCTCCGCAGATGGACAATGTCACGGTTGCGCGCGGTTTTCCTGTCACGCCGGCCGGGCTTGGGCTGCGCGGCAATTCCACCCCGGTGCGGGTGGTGATCGGCGGCCCGGATTTCGACAGCGTCAAGGAATGGGCGATAGAGCTTTTGGCACGCGCCGAGGGCGTTGCGGGGCTGGTCAACCCCGAAATCAATTTCGAGCAGAACCTGCCACAGCTGGACGTCAGCATTGACCGCGTGCGCGCCGATGACCTTGGCATTTCCGCCGATGTGATCGCGGCCACCTTGCAGACCATGCTGGCCTCGCGCGAGGTGACCACTTTCGTCAGCCGGGGCCGCGAATACCCCGTTCTGGTACAGGCCGAAGAGGCCGACCGGCGCACGCCCTCGGATATCTCGAATATCTTCCTGCGCGCGGGCGACGGTGAAACCCTTGTGCCGCTTGGCGCGCTTGTCACGGTCAATGAAAACGCCGCCGCCCCCTCGCTGCGCCGGTTTGACCGCCTGCCTTCGATTCAGCTTTCGGGCGCATTGGCACCGGGCGCCGATCTTGGCGGGGTGCTTGGCCAGCTTGAAACCATCGCCGCCGAGATCCTGCCGCCCGAGGCCAAGCTTGGCTATGACGGTCAATCGCGCACCTACAAGGATACCTCCGGCGGGGTTGGCGTGGTGTTTCTCCTGGCGCTGTTGATCGTTTATCTTGTTCTGGCCGCGCAATTCGAAAGCTTCCTTCATCCGCTGGTGATCATGCTGACCGTGCCTGTCGGGGTTGCGGGGGCGATTTATGCCATGGCCCTGGGGGGGCTCTCGCTCAACGTCTATAGCCAGATCGGCATCATCCTGTTGATTGGGCTGATCTCGAAGAACGGCATTCTGATCGTCGAGTTTGCCAACCAGCTGCGCGACGAGGGCTACACCGTGCGCGACGCCGTGATCGAGGCCTCTGTGCTGCGGTTACGCCCGATCGTGATGACGGCAATTTCAACGGTTCTGGGGGCGCTGCCGCTTGTGCTGGCCAGCGGGGCGGGCGCCGAAAGCCGGATCGCGGTGGGCACGGTGATCGTGGCCGGCCTCAGCATGGCGACCGTGCTGATGCTGTTTGTCACGCCGGTGCTTTATGACCTTCTGGCGCGCTTTACCAAACCCCGCGGCGCCGTCGAAAAAGCGCTTGAGGCCGAGCTTATTGGCAGTTCTCAACCCGCTGAGTGACTTTCCGCTCATTCGCTCTAGGTCGTTAACACGGGTGGCCTTCACGCCGCTGTGATGCGATACATACCTATGCTCAGTGAACCCTTTAACGTGGCAGAATCACATTTGAAACCTTCGCTTTTCGTCGCCCTTTTCACCGCTCTCCTGCCATTTGGCGCAGAGGGGGCCGAGGTTACGTTCACGGCGCCCAATGCCTCGGACAAGTTTACCGACCGGCTGCGCAGCGCCTCGCTCAGCCTGAGCACCGCCGCGCGCGAGGATTCCACGGCGCAGGATCTTCTGGCCGCCGCGCAATCGGATTATGCCCGCCTGATCGGGGTGCTTTATGCGGAAGGCTATTACGGCGGCGTGATCACCATTCGCGTCGATGGCAAAGAGGCCGCCAATATCCCGCCGCTGCGCGCGCCCGCCGAGATCCGCCAGATTGATATCACTGTGGAGCGGCACGACAAATTTCTCTTTGGCATTGCCCGCGTGGCGCCCGTGCCGCCCAATGCAGAGCTGCCTGAAAAGTTTGCCACCGGCAAGGGGGCCCGCGGTGACCTTATCGGAGAGGCCGTGCGCAGCGGTGTGAGCGCCTGGCGCGATGCGGGCCACGCCAAGGCCGATATCACGGACCAGTCGATCACCGCCGATCATGCCGACAAGACCCTTGATGCCGATATCGCGCTGTCGCCCGGCCCGCGCCTGCGCTTTGGCAGGTTCGAGATCGAATCCCCCGCCCCTGCAAGACGCGCCAGTCGCGTGCGCGAATCCCGGATCCGCGCCATTGCCGGGCTGCCCACCGGCAAAACCTTTTCGCCAGAGGCCCTGAACAAATCGGCCGCGCGTCTGCGCCGCACCGGTGCGTTTCGCTCGGTGGTGGTCACCGAGGCCGAGACCCCGAACCCCGATGGCACGCTTGATATCACCACCCGCGTGGTTGACGCCAAACGCCGCCGCGTCGGGGCCGGGGCGGAACTCTCCTCGCTTGAAGGGCTGACGCTGACCGGGTTCTGGCTGCATCGCAACCTTCTGGGGGGGGCCGAACGGTTGCGGTTTGACGCGATGGTCGGCGGTATCGGCGGCAATTCGGGCGGCGAGGATTTTCGCCTGTCAGGGCGCTTTGAGCGCCCCGCCACCATTACCCCCGACACAAGCCTGTTCTTGCTGGCCAGCATCAAGGAAGACAACGAGCCCGATTATCGCGAGCGCAGTATCGAAATCGGTGGAGGTTTCAGCCATGTCTTTTCCAAGACCCTCACCGCCGAGGCCGGCATCTCCTATCTCTATTCCGACATTGAAGACGATCTTGGATCGCGCAGCCTGCAACATTTGCTGTTGCCACTCCGCGCCACCTGGGATCGCCGGGACAACGCCCTGAATGCCAAATCCGGCCAATTTGTTGATCTCTCGCTGAAACCTTTTGTCGGGCTGGAACAGGACAGCGGCAGCGGCGCCCGCCTGTTTGTCGATGCCCGCACCTATCACAGCTTTGGCGCGGCGGACGGCGTAACACTGGCCGCGCGCGCGCAACTTGGCTCGGTGGCCGGGGCAGATATCCGCGAAGTGCCCGCTGACATGCTGTTTTATTCCGGCGGGGCCGGCACTGTGCGCGGCCAGTCCTATCAATCGCTAGGTGTCGATCTGTCGCCGGGTGTGACCGTCGGCGGGCGCTCTTTCATGGGCTTCTCTGGCGAGGTGCGCGCAGATGTGACATCTTCCATTCAGGCGGTGACCTTTGCCGATACCGGCTTTGTCGGCCAGGATTCGTTTGGCACCGGCAAGGGCGAATGGCATAGCGGGGCCGGGATCGGCGCGCGTTACATGACCGGCGTCGGCCCGTTGCGCGTTGATCTTGCGACGCCTCTGGACGGTGATGCAGGTCGGGATTTTGAACTCTATATCGGGATTGGACAGGCATTTTGATGCGCTTTCTGCTTCTCATCACCCTCTTTCTTGGCACGCTCGGCACCCCTGTTCTTGCGCAGGATGCAGAGGCCGATCGCGGCTATCTTCAGGCGCTGATCGAGGACAATCTCTCGGGCGCCGGGCGCGAGGTGCGCATCACCGGATTCAAGGGCGCATTGTCGTCTCAGGCCACGCTCGAAGAGCTTAGCATCGCCGATGACGCGGGGGTCTGGCTAACCCTGCGCGATGTCACCCTTGACTGGACCCGCAGTGCGCTTTTGGCCGGGCGGATCGAGGTGAACCGCCTCTCGGCACGTGAAATCGACCTGCCGCGCCTGCCCAATACCAAGGAAGACCTGAGCCCGGAAATCGCCGAGGCAAAGCCCTTTGCCCTGCCCGATTTGCCGGTCTCGGTGAATATTGGCGAAATCAGCGCCGAGACCCTGACCCTTGGTGACCCCATTTTGGGCCAGGAGGTGGCGTTGCGCCTGATTGGCGGCATGTCGCTTGGGTCGGGCGAAGGCGAGGCACAGCTTGAGGTGACCCGGCTTGACGAGCGCGGCGCGCTGACGCTTGTCGCGGCCTATGTGAACGACACGCAGGTGCTTACGCTTGATCTCAAGCTGCGCGAAGATGAGGGCGGCATCGCCTCGACCCTTCTCAACCTGCCTGACAGTCCCTCTATCGCGCTTGATATCGAGGGCGAGGCACCGCTTTCGGATTACACCGCCGATATCAGCCTGGCATCGGCCGGTGAGCCGCGTCTGAACGGCACCGTCACCATCCGCGCCGATGGCCCGCCAGAGGCGGTGGCGCGCGAGTTTACGGCCGCCCTTGCCGGCGATCTCACGCCGCTCATGGGCCCCGATTATCGGCCGTTTTTCGGCACCGACAGCCAATTGGCGCTGCGAGGTGTGCGCCAGGCCGGAGGCTCGCTCGATATCTCCGACTTCAACCTCACGGCCGCACAACTCCAGCTTGGCGGATCGCTCTCGCTGGATGCCGCTGGCTGGCCCACGGCCTTTGCGCTTACCGGCCAGCTTGGCACTGGCACCGCGCCTGTGCGCCTGCCGATACCGGGGCCCGCGACGCAACTTTCCTCGGCGGTGATCGAGGCCCGGTTCGATGCGGCCCAAGGCGATCGCTGGCGCGCCAATGTCACCCTGTCAGAGCTTGCGCAACCCGAACTGAGCATTCAAAGCGCCACCCTTTCAGGGCGCGGCGCGATCCGGCGCAATGCCCCGCGCGGCGTCTCGGCCCTTGCCGAATTTGCCCTCGACGGTCTGCGCCTGAGCGATCCGGCCCTGGCCGAGGCCGCGGGCGACGCCCTGTCGGGTCATGCCTCACTTGACTGGACCGAAGGCAAACCGCTGCGCATTCTGGGGCTGCGCGTCCTTGGTGGCACCGCGCGGCTTGCGGCCAAGGGCAGCATCGACAACCTGTCAGAGGGGTTTCCGGTCACCGGCGAGGCCCGGCTTGAGGCCCCGAATCTGGCGCGCTTCGCCGCCATTTCCGGTCAGGATATCGCCGGTCAGGCCAGTGCGAGCATTTCTGGGTCCGGCAGCCTTCTGGGCGGTGATTTCGACATCGAGATTGGTGCGCAAACCCGCGATCTTGCGCTTGGCATTGCCCAGCTTGACCCGCTTCTGACCAGCTCCGGTACGCTTACGCTCTCGGCCAGGCGCGATACCACGGGCACCAACCTGCGCCGCCTTCTGATCTCGAACGACGTTTTCAGAGCCACGGCCACCGGCCGGTTGAACACCCAAAGCGGCGCGCTAACGCTGGCCGCCCGCCTGAGCGACCTGGCGCTTGCGGACACGCGGCTGGATGGACCGGCCGAGGCCAGTGTGAACGTCGCCTGGCAGACCGGCGGCGACGTGACCCTGACCGGCCTTGATGCGGCCCTGATGGGCACGCAGATCAATGCCACAGCGACACTCACACCCGACGCGCCCGGCCTGCCCGCAGCCGGCGATCTGACGGTCGACATCGCTGATCTGTCCCGTTTTAGTGCGATTAGCGGCCAACGTTTGCGCGGCAAGGCGAACCTGACGCTGGCGGGCAATGCCAGAATCCAGGATCAAACCTTTGACATCACCACCGCGCTTGACGGGGAAAACATCGGCACCGGGATCGCCGATCTCGATCGCCTGATTGCAGGCCGGATCGCGCTTGCTGCCGAGGCCGCGCGCACGCCCGAGCGCATCGAGATCGAAAACCTGAGTGTCGAAACCCCGCAACTGTCGCTCAAGGCCGAGGGTGAGGGCGGCGACAGCCCGGTGAATTTCACCGCGCGTCTGGCCAATCTAGGCCTCTTTGCCCCCGATTTCAGCGGCCCTGTCACCGCCGAGGGCCAGGCCCGCCTGATCGGCCAGGATGCGCGCCAGATCTCCCTTGGCCTGAGCGCGCAAGGCCCCGGCGGCACCACGGCGCAGGTTGATGGCGATATTCACGAGCATGGTCAGCGGCTTGACCTTACCGCAAACGGCGCGCTGCCGCTGGCGCTGATCAACGGGATGATCAGACCAAATGCCCTGCTTGGCACCGCGCGCTATGATCTGCGGGTAAACGGTCCGCCGGGGCTTGGCGCGCTGTCGGGGACGGTCACCACCAATGACACGCGCATCGCCCTGCCCGGCACCGGCCTTGGCGTCGAGAACCTGAGCGGCACCGTCACGCTTGCCAATCAACGCGCACAGACCGATTTCACCGCGCGGATGCGCGATGGCGGCCAGATCCGGATCAGCGGGCCGATTGGCCTGAGCAACGGAAACAACGGCGATCTGACGATTGCTCTGGCGGGCCTCGTGGTCAGCGATCAGGAGATTTACACCACCACCGTCAATGGTACGGTCACGATGGTTGGCCCGATGACCGGCGGCGCGATGATTGGCGGCACGCTCACCCTCGAGGAAACCAATATTCGCATTCCCTCGGGGCTTGCGGCCAATTCGGTCTCCCTGCCCGATCTGCGCCATGTCAACGAACCCGCCGCAGTGCGCGCCACCCGGCAACGCGCCGGGATGATCGCGGTCGAAACCTCTGGCGGCGGGCGCCGCCCCTTTGGCCTCAACCTGCTAATCAACGCGCCCTCGCGGATTTTCGTGCGCGGGCGCGGGCTTGATGCGGAACTTGGCGGGCGGTTGCGGCTTGCGGGCACCACGGATGCGGTTCAACCTGTCGGTGTGTTTCAGCTCATTCGCGGGCGGCTCGATATCCTTGGCAAGCGGCTTGACCTGACCGAAGGGCTTGTGAACATGCAGGGCGCGCTTGATCCTTATATCCGCTTTGTCGCCGAAACCACCGCCGAGGATGTAACCGTCATGATCGTGGTCGAGGGCCTGGCCAGTGCCCCCGAGATCAGCTTTACCTCAGAACCCGACCTGCCCGAGGAAGAGGTGGTTGCGCGGCTGTTGTTCGGGCGCGGGCTTGATACGATATCGCCATTTCAGGCGGCGCAGATGGCCTCTGCCGTGGCAACGCTTTCGGGGCGCAGCGGCCTTGATGTTGTCGGCAAATTGCGCGGCGCGGTCGGGCTGAGTGACCTTGATGTGACCCAGACCGAGGATGGCGATACCGAGGTCAGCGCCGGCGCCTATATTTCGGACAAGGTCTATTCCGAGGTCATCGCCGACAGCACCGGCAGGCAACAGATCAACCTCAACCTCGATCTCACCAATACAATCACCCTCAAAGGCGGGGCGTCGAACGAGGGCGACACCGGCATCGGGGTGTTCTTCGAAAAGGATTACTAGGCAATGGCTGCGCCGGTATCCTCGATCCGCAATCTTGGCCCGGCCAGCGATGCGGCCTTAGCAAGGGCAGGAATAACAAGCGCCGAACAGCTGCGTGATCTGGGGCCGGATGATGCCTATGAACGGCTGTTGCAAAGCGGTGCACGCCCGCATTTCATCGCCTATTACGCCATGGTCATGGGGCTTCAGGGGCGTCCCTGGAACGATTGCCAAGGCGCCGAAAAGACGGCCCTGCGCGCGCGTTTTGACGCCATCAAGGCGCGCATCAGCGCCAGCGGTGCGACCCCGAACAGCGAGATCGAGGCGATCCTGAACCGGATCGGCACAGGCACGCGCCGCTAGGCGCCCTCAAGCGCCTGTGCAAGATCGGCAATGAGATCCCCCGCATCCTCGATCCCCACCGACAGGCGCAACAGGGTTTCGGGAATACCGGTATGCGGCTCGATTGTGTGGCGATGCTCGACCAGGCTTTCGACCCCGCCAAGCGAGGTGGCGCGGTGAAACAGCCGCAAGCGCCCGACAACGTCAAGCGCATGCGCGCGATCGCCCTTAAGCACCACCGACAGGAGCGAGCCATAGCCATCGCGCATCTGCTGGCTGGCAATCGCATGTCCCGGATCGCTTTCCAGGCCGGGGTATAGCACCGCCTCAACCCCGCCGTGAGCGTCAAGGAACTGCGCAATCGCCATGGCATTGGCACACATCCGCTCCACCCGAAGCGGCAGTGTGCGCATGCCGCGCATCAAAAGCCAGGCTTCGAACGGGCCGATGATCGCGCCGGCATCGTGGCGATCCATCGCAATCGCCTGCCACATCGCAGCCCCCTGATCGCGGCAGGACAGGACCCCGGCCAGAACATCGGTGTGCCCGTTGATCGCCTTGCTCGCCGAATGCATCACGATATCGGCGCCGTGATCAAGCGGGCGCGTCAGAACCGGCGTGGCGGCGGTGGCATCGACCACCAGAACCGCCCCCGCCTTATGGGCAAGCCCGGCAGCCGCGGCGATATCAACCACCTTGAGCCAGGGATTGGACGGCGTCTCGATCCACACGAGATCGGCGGAAGAGCGACAGGCCTCGGCCAGGGCGGACGCGTCGGCGGCTTCGACCTCTTCAAGGATAATCCCCCGCCGCGCACAGAAATCGCGCACCCATTTGAGGGTGCCCCAGTAGATCCCGCTTTGCACGATCGCCCGCGCGCCATCCGGCAAGGCGCGAAATACCGCGGCCACCGCCGCCATGCCGGTGGGAAACAAAAGCGTCGCCGCCGCGTTTTCAAGCTGGCGCAGAACCTCTTCGGCCTGGCGCACGGTATCGTTCTGATCGCGCCCATAAACGTTGTCGGGACGCGTCAAACCGTAATCCGGCTCGCGCAGATAGGTGGTGCTCAGGTGAATGCCCGGCACCACGCCGGCGCTCTGCGCATCGGTCGCGCCGGCGGCCTGCGCCGCAATGGTGGCCGGTTTCAGCAGGTCGTTTTTCATTGGCTTTCAAGCCCCCATATCAAGATCAAACAAGCGCCCCGGCCCCCAGCCGCGCGCCTCTGCCCCGCTCAGGCGCAGCATATCCCAGATCAACGCCTGGTTGGAGCTGATAACCGGCAGGCCAAGCCGCGCCTCGACCGCGTCGATGATGCCAAAGGTCCTGAGGTTGGTGCAACTGGCAAAGACCGCCTCGACACCCTCGACCTTCGCCGCCGCAAGCATCGCTGCCTCGGTCGAACCCTCGGTGATGCGCGCCACGGTCCAGTCTTCTTTCTGGCCAAAGCTGACCTCGCTCACCACCTCAATCCCCTCAGCCGCAAGAATGGCGCACATTGGCCTGGTGACCTCGGCCACATAGGGCGTGACCATGGCAATCCGGGTGACGCCAAGCGCCTTGAGCGCGGCAATCACCGCCGTTAGCGGGTTGGTCACCGGCGTATTGGCCTGCGCCGCGTTGATCAGGCCGGCAACAGTATCGCTGCCGATGATGGTCGCGCCCGAGGTACAGGCATAGGCCACCGCACTCAGGCCCTTGGGCAAGAGCGCCGCCGTGCGGGTCATTTCAGGCGCCATCAATCGCAGATCCTCGGGCGTCACATCGGCGCGTGCCGGAATGCGGGTGTGAAGCAGGTTGACGTCGCGGGCGCCAATCACCTGTCGCGCCTCATATTCCAGCGTCTCGTCGGTGCTCAGCAGGATCACCCCAAGCCGCAATCCGGCGCCGGCACCGGCGTCCAATGCATAGTCCATCACCCTGCCCCGCGTATTGTTGCGCCTTGCTCCGGCCTGCTGATCGTGCCGCCGGATACGGCCGCGCGCACGCCCGTGGTGCTTGCGCAAGAGGTCGGCAATCCGCGTGCCACCCGTACGGCAAGATGGGCAAAAGCCTGCGCTTCGAGCATATCGCCATCAAGGCCCACGGCCTCGACCGGATCGACCGGGCAATCAAGCGCGGCGCGCAGCATATCCATCATCACCGGATTATGCCGCCCGCCACCGGTCACAAGCAGGCGCGTGGGCGGGCCTGGGCAATGCTCCATCCCGCGCAGGACGGCGGCGGCACTCATGCCCGTGAGCGTCGCGACGGCATCGGCGTCGCCCAGCTCACCCACCAGCCCGATCATGTCGCGAAAGGTGTCACGATCCAGAGATTTGGGCGGCATGCGCATGAAATAAGGCTCATCCAGAAACAGCTCCAGCGCGCCCTGCGCCACCTTTCCCCGCCGCGCAAGCGCACCGTCGCGATCAAACGGCTCACCGCGCCGCGCCATCATCAGATCGTTGATCGGCGCATTGGCCGGGCCGGTATCAAACGCCAGAAGCGCGCCAGTCGTTTCCGGGCGCGCATAGCTTGGGTCAACCCAGGTGAGATTGCCGACCCCGCCGAGATTGAGAAAGGCAATCGGTGCGGTGGCGCCGATCCACTTGGCACAGGCGAAATGAAAGAACGGCGCCAGCGGCGCGCCCTCGCCGCCAAGCCGAATATCGGCGCTTCGGAAATCCCAGACCACCGGAAGATCGAGACCGCGCGCCAGAGCCGCGCCATCGCCAAGCTGATGGGTGCCGCGCCCCTTTGGGTCATGCGCAAGGGTCTGACCGTGAAAGCCGACAATCTGCGCGCCGTCGAACCGCCCCAGCACCTCAAGATGCGCCGCCTCGACAAGCCGCGCGGCGGCGTCAATGTCATCGCCGGGCCATTTGCCAAGGGCCGCCGCAAGAATCGCCTGTTCTTCGCTGGTATAGGCCCGGTAAGCGCTTGGCCCAAAGCCATGGATCACCTCGCCATCGGTCTCGATCATGGCCGCATCCACCCCATCCAGCGAGGTGCCCGACATCGCCCCAAGGGCCCAAAGGCGATCTGCGCTCAACATGGCCTTTTCCTTCGCTCATTGTGTCCCTATACATGCCGCGCAAACCAAGCCGGGACAAGCAATATGACCTACCACCCCAAATCAGACTTCATGGCAACGATGATGGCGCGCGGCTTTCTGGCCGATTGCACCGATTATCAGGGCCTTGACGATGCGCTCGTCGCCGGTGTGGTGCCTGCCTATATCGGCTTTGATGCGACCGCGACCTCGCTTCATGTCGGTAGTCTTATTCAGATCATGATGCTGCGGTGGCTGCAAAAGACCGGGCACAAGCCGATCACCCTGATGGGCGGCGGCACCACCAAGGTGGGCGACCCCAGCTTTCGCGCCGAGGAACGCCCGCTTTTGACCAATGATCAGATCGACGCAAATATTGCCGGCATTCAAAAGGTCTTTGCCGCCTATGTCGATTACAACGATGGCCCGACCGGCGCGATGATGATCAACAACGCCGAATGGCTTGATGACCTCAATTACCTCGATTTTCTGCGCGATATCGGGCGTCATTTCAGCGTCAACCGGATGCTGAGCTTTGAGAGCGTGAAATCGCGGCTTGATCGCGAGCAATCGCTGTCGTTCCTTGAATTCAACTATATGATCCTGCAAGCCTATGATTTTCTTGAGCTGAACCGCCGCTATGGCTGTCTGTTCCAGATGGGTGGCTCGGATCAATGGGGCAATATCGTCAACGGGATCGACCTGACGCGGCGAGTGCTGGATCACCAGATTTTCGGCCTGACCTCGCCGCTTCTGACCACCTCGGATGGCAAGAAGATGGGCAAGAGCCAGGATGGCGCGGTGTGGCTGAATGCCGATATGTGCCCGCCCTACGAGTTCTGGCAGTTCTGGCGCAACACCACCGATGCCGATACCGGGCGGTTCCTCAAGCTTTATACGGAATTGCCGGTTGAGGAATGCGAGCGCCTTGGTGCGCTTGAAGGCGCCGAGATCAACGAGGCCAAGGTGATCCTTGCCAATGAGGTGACCACCCTGTTGCACGGCGCCGAGGCCGCCGCCGCCGCCCATGCCACCGCGCGCGAAGTGTTTGAAAAGGGCGGCGTCGGGGATGATCTGCCGACGCTGACCCTCAGCATGACTGATTTTGCCGATGGCGGCATTTCGATCGTGCAGCTTTTGGTCAAGGCGGGCCTTGTGAAATCCGGCAAGGAGGCCAAGCGCCTGATGCAGGAGAATGGCGCACGGATTGACGATGCGCCGCTGACCGATGCCGGGTTGATGATCGCGCCCTCTGCGCTCGGCAGCCCTATCAAGCTGAGCGCGGGCAAGAAACGCCATGCCTTGATCCGGCTGGCCGATTGAAACGGCAAGGGCCCGCACCTTGACGAGCGTCGGAGTTGAGTATTTCAGGAAAGTTGAAACGCAGGGCGGTTCAGCCCCGCGCGCGCAGGGCATCGCTGAGCACGGCGCGCACAAGATCGGGGTCGACATCCGAGGTGATGAAAGCCTCGCCGATACCGCGCGCCAGAATAAAGTTCAGCTTGCCCGCAATCATTTTCTTATCCTGGGTCATCAACTCCATAAGACTATCGGCATCTGGTAATTCTCCTGTGATATCCGAGAGATCGACCTTGGTTTTCATGTCACGCAGATGGGCGCGCACGCGGCTTGGGTCTTCCTGACTGCACAGCCCCATGCGCGCGGACAGTTCAAAAGCGAGGGCACAGCCGATTGCCACCCCTTCGCCATGCAACAGGCGATCAGAATAGCCAGTCGCGGTCTCAAGCGCGTGGCAAAAGGTATGCCCCAAATTCAACAGCGCCCGATCGCCTTGCTCGGTCTCGTCACGCGTCACGATCTCGGCTTTCATCTCGACCGAGCGTTTGACGGCATAAATCCGCGCCGCCATATCGCCTGCGGCCGCACGCGAAGCATTTTCTTCAAGCCATTGAAAGAATGCACTATCTCCCAATAGGCCATACTTGACGACCTCGCCGTAGCCGGCCAGGAAATCTCGGGGGCTCATGCTACCGAGCACCTCTGTATCCGCCAAAACAAGGCTTGGCTGATGAAAGGCGCCGATCAGGTTTTTGCCTTGTGGGGCGTTGATCCCGGTCTTGCCGCCAACCGAACTATCGACCTGCGCCAAAAGGCTTGTTGGGATCTGCACAAAGCGCACGCCGCGTCGCAAAATCGCCGCGGCAAAGCCAACCAGATCGCCGATCACGCCGCCGCCAAAGGCGACGACCACATCGTTGCGCTCGACCTTTTGTTTCAGGAGCCATTCAACGGCCTGTTCAAGGTAGGGCCAGGATTTGGTGCTTTCGCCGGGGGGGAGCATAAGCGATTCTGAGGTAATCCCTTTACTTTCCAGACCTTTGCGAAGCGTTTCCAGATGAAGCCGACCAACGTTTTCATCGCTGATGATCACCACACGCGGACGTCGCAGCAGCGGCGCAATCAGCGCCCCCGCCTGATCCAGAAGGCCAGGCCCGATGTGAATGTCATATTCGCGCCCCTCAAGGCCCACATGCACTATTTCAGTCATTCTATGCTCTCCAAAACATCGGGACGCCCAAGCAGCGCCTCTTGCACCTGTCCGGCCATGGCATCAATGGAATACTCCGTGCGCGCCCTGACGGTCAGATCAGCAAGCGCATAAGTTGGAACGCGGGCATCATAGAGCGCCCTAAGCGTTTGATATGGATTAGAAGTGCGTAACAAGGGCCTGGTATTTTTACCTTTTACCCGCGACCACAGAATGTCCATATCCGCATTGAGCCAGACCGACACCCCCTTTTGCGAAATCAGCACACGATTGCGTTCAGCCATGAAAGCCCCGCCGCCCGTGGACAATATTGCGCAGTGATTGTCCAGCAGGCGGTCAATCACCTCGGTCTCGCGGTCGCGAAAAAAGGCCTCGCCATCGCGTTGAAATATCTCGGCAATTGTCATGTTGGCGGCTTTTTCGATCTCGGCGTCCGAATCGAGAAACGGCACGTCAAGCCGCGCGGCAAGGGCCTTGCCGACAGCGGTCTTGCCTGCCCCCATCATCCCCACAAGAACGACGGTTTTCTTCAAATTCCAATACCTGTCTGCCAACAGCTTTCGGCGCTCCTCTGCCAAATATTGAGGTTTTTCATTGAATGACGTGATCTTGGGCAAAAGGCCAGTTATAAGTTGGGAAAAAGAACACCCCAATGAGGCAGAGGAACCAATGGTGCGACTAATCAAGTGGCTGTTTTATCTGGCCATTCTGGGTTTTATCGCCCTGGTGGCCTATTCCTATATAGGCCCGTTTTTCGGCGCGGATTTCTCTCCGCAGCAAAGCGAGATTCGGCAGGAAATCATTCTTGAAACGAATTAGCGCCACAATTCTCACCGGAATATGGGGTGTGGCCTGCGCCGCGCAACAACCGCTTTCGGCAATTGACTGGCTGGATCAGGCCAGCACCGCCGCGATCACAACCCCACGTCTGATCGCGCCGGTCGAGCCCCCCGTGACCGATGGCGTGGAAACGCCGAGGGTGGCGGTCACGGCACTTGATGCGCCGCGCGCCGATGCGGTTGGTCTCTTGCCAAGCCGCACCACTGGCCTGCCCAAGACGCTCTGGCAGGAAAGCACCACAGAGGATATTCTGCGCCAGTTCGCGCAGCTCTCGGCCGAGCCATTGCCCGCAATTCAGGCCCTGCACTATACGCTTTTGCTGGCAGAGGCGAACGCGCCGGGGGATGCGAGGGGGGATGCGCGATTTCTTTTGAGCCGTATCGCGGCGCTGCGGCGCAAGGGAGCGGTCGAACCTGCGCTTGCCCTGATCGAACGCGCAGGCCCTGAGACAGAACCTCTTTTTGATCAATGGCTTGACCTTGCTCTTCTCACCGGGCAAGAGGATACGCCCTGCCTCGCACTTAGCCGCCAACCGCGGCTAAGCCAAGGTTTCGATGCGCGTATTTTCTGCACCGCACGCAGTGGCGATTGGCAAACCGCCGCCCTGATTTATGACAGCGCCGCCGCCATTGGGGCCCTGAGCGAGATCAACACGACGCTGCTTGCGCAGTTTCTTGACCCCGAGATGATTGACGAGGCCGATCCGCCAAACGTTCCCAAATCCCTGACCCCGCTTCAGTTCCGCCTGTTCGAGGCGGTTGGCGCGCCGCTTCCGACCCGCAACCTGGCACGCGCCTTTGCCATGGCCGATTTACGCGGCACCTCGGGCTGGAAGGCCGAGGTTGAGGCGGCGGAACGGCTTGCGCGCACTGGCGCGCTGCCTGCGGCGCGGCTTTTGGGGTTATATACCGACCGTAAACCCGCCGCCTCGGGAGGTGTCTGGGATCGGGTCAAGGCGATACAGACGCTTGATACGGCACTAGAGCGTGCCGACCCTGCCGCAGTGGCGCGCGCCCTGCCCGCAGCCTGGGCCGCGGCGCAATCGCAAGGCCTTGAGGTTCCCTTTGCTGAGCTTTTCACGAGCCGCCTGGCGGGAATTGCACTGCCTGACGACATCAAGCTGCTGGCCTTCGAAATTGCTCTTTTGTCCGAAGATTATGAAACCGCCGCTCAAGGGTTTTCCCCAAAAACCAGGCATCAGCACTTCCTGACCGGGCTCGCGGCAGGCGCGCCCGCGATGCCAGAGGCAGACACGACACTGGAACAGGCGATTGCGACCGGATTTGCGCAGACCCACGCCGCGCCCGCCCATCAGCCCCTGTTGGATCGTGGCCAATTGGGCGAGGCAATCCTGCTCGCCACCAGAAAGTTTGACCGTGCCTCGGCAAGCGGGCGCGAAGAGATCGGCGATGCAATTGCCACTCTGCGTGCCGTCGGGCTAGAGGATACGGCCCGCCGCGCGGCCCTGCAACTGCTGTTGCTGGATGGCGAGAGATGAGCGGCGATCACGGCTGGATTTCGCTGTTTCTTGAAGCCCAGGCCGCTGAACTGGGGGCGGCGAACAACACGCTTCTGGCCTATGATCGGGATCTGCGCGATTTCCAAGACTGGCTTCACGATCAGGGGCTTAGCCTAAGCACTTCATGCCAATCTGACGTCGAATCCTACCTCGTGCATTGCGATGAACAAGGCCTTGCCCGCGCCACCCGTGCGCGCCGCTTGTCTGCCATTCGCCAGCTTTATCGCTTTGCCTTTGACGAACGTTTGCGCGCCGACAATCCGGCCATTCGCATCAAGGGGCCCGGCAAGGCGCAACGCCTTCCCAAAACCCTGAGCGAGGACGAGGTTGGCCGCCTGCTTGACGCTTCGCTTGATCATGGTCGAAGCCCCGCCGATCAGGCGCGAAACGCCTGTCTCATGGCGCTGCTTTATGCCACCGGCATGCGTGTGAGCGAACTTGTGTCGCTGCCCGTCGCCGCCGCGCGGGGCAATCCGGCCCTGCTTTTGATCAAGGGCAAAGGCGGCAAGGAGCGCATGGTGCCCCTGTCGCCGCCCGCCAAAGAGGCGCTTGCCAATTGGCTTGTCCTGCGTGATCGTGATGAAGAGCTTGCGCGGATCAAGGGCGTTGCGCCCTCGCCCTATCTCTTTGCCTCCAGAGGCGCGTCAGGACATCTTACCCGCCACCGATTTTATATGCTAATCAAAGAATTGGCGGTAAAGGCTAATGTACCTCCGGCCAAGGTAACACCGCACACCCTGCGCCATGCCTTTGCCACGCATCTCTTGGCCAACGGTGCCGATCTACGCGCGATCCAGACGCTTTTGGGCCATGCCGATGTGGCCACCACCGAGATCTATACCCATGTGCTTGAGGCGCGGCTTCAATCTCTGGTGCAGGATCATCATCCCTTGGCGACGGCGGCGCGGCGCAAGGCGGGCGGCAAAACCTCTTCCGAGGGCCAATAGCCCGTCATCACCGCCGCATCATAGCCTTGGGTCAGCCCAGCTGCCGTCATCGCACCATGAGCCGCCGCATGGTCATAGGCCAGATCATGAAATACAACGCCGGATGCATCCAGAATAACGAACTGCGTCTCGGGGCGCCCGTCATTTGGCGGCATCCCGATGGCCCCGGCGTTGACCCATGTCACATCACCAAGCTGGCGCTGAAACGCGATGCCGGAGTGGCCGCCGATAACCATATCAATTCGCCCTGTAAGCGATTGTATCAGATCAATTTCTTCTTGAAATTCGGCCTCCGGCGATACCGACCATAAGAACCGGCTTATGTCGCTGATCCCGCCGTGCAGTACGACACAGCGTCGGCCCTCATGCTGAAACGTGATCATGTCCGGCAAGCCGCCCATCCAACGCCGGTCGAGCGCGCCAATCGCGCGATCCGCATGTGCAAACCAAGCCCCTGACAGTACATCGCATCGGGTGTCCTTTTCAAAGCCACAGCCGCAATTCATCGCGTTACCGGCAAGCTGTTTCTCGCAGTTTCCGGCCACCACCGGACAGGCGAGTGCGCGAATTTCATCAACCGTCTCAGAGGCTTCGGCGCAATAGGCCACAAGATCACCGGTGCAAATCATCCGCTCCGGTGGAATGCACAGCCCCTGCGCGCGCGCGATCAACGCCCGCAGCGCCGACAGGTTCGAGTAAGGGCCGCCAAAAACCAGCACCGGCCCCGTCAGCACACCTAAATCCCGGACATCCATGCCGTATCATCCCTTGATTGACGCGCCTTGGCACCCCATAACCCCTATGACTAAAAGGACATCTGCGGAAATGGAAGCCACCACACCAATTCTTGATTTTGCATTCTGGATCACCAGCGGGGCCATTTTGACCCTGCTGGTTCTGTCTGCCTTCTTTTCAGGAAGCGAAACCGCGCTCACGGCTGCGTCGCGCGGCAAGTTGCGCGCGCAGGCGGAAAAAGGATCGACCGGGGCGGAATGCGCGCTCAATATCACCGAGGATAACGAGCGGCTGATCGGGTCCGTCCTGTTGGGCAATAACCTGGTCAATATCCTTGCCACATCGCTTGCCACCGCGCTTTTCACCCGCATGTTCGGCGAAAGCGGCGTGGCCCTTGCCACTCTGGTGATGACGCTCCTGGTTCTGGTCTTCGCCGAGGTGCTTCCCAAGACCTACGCCATCACCAATGCCGAGGCGGCTGCTGCGCGAACTGCGCCCGTTATCGTTTTGGTTATAAAGGTATTTTCCCCAATCGTGTCTGCCGTTCGCCTGTTCGTGCGCGGCGTTCTTGGCCTGTTTGGGGTGCAGACGGACCCCGATAGCCATATCCTTGCCGTGCGCGAGGAAATTGCCGGCGCGCTTTATCTCGGGCAATCCGAAGGTGTGGTCGAGAAAGAAGACCGCGACCGTATCCTTGGCGCGCTTGATCTGGGTGAACGCGCGGTCGAAGAGATCATGTTGCACCGCTCTGGCATCGAGATGATTGACGTCGACGCCGATCCCGACGCCATTCTCAACCAATGTCTTGAAAGCAATCATACGCGTCTTCCGCTTTATCGCGATGACCCTGACAATATCATTGGCGTGGTCCATGCCAAGGACCTATTGCGCGCCATGCACAAGCTTGTCACCGGATCAACATCAAGCGCCAAGGCCTTGAGCAAGTTCGATATTACCAGCGTTGCGCGCAAGCCCTACTTTGTGCCGGAAACCACGACGCTGGACGATCAGATGCGCCAGTTCCTGCGCATGCGAAGCCATTTCGCGATTGTGGTCGACGAATACGGAAGCCTTCAGGGGCTGATTACGCTTGAGGATATTCTTGAGGAAATCGTGGGCGAGATCACCGATGAATTTGACCCCGATGCCGAACATGCGATCCGCAAAAGCGAGGATAATCAGCTTCTTGTCGAAGGCGCAATGACCATCCGCGATCTTAATCGCGCGACCGACTGGAATCTGCCGGATGACGCCGCTAATACCGTCGCCGGGCTTGTCATCCACGAGGCACAGATGATTCCCAAAGTCGATCAGGTCTTTATTTTCCACGGCTTCCGGTTTCAGGTGGTGGCGCGCAAGGACAACCGGATTACCAAGCTTAAGATCTGCAAAATCTGACGCGATACGCGCGCCCGGAGGTTAATCTTTCTGAACAGGAAAGACGAAACAACGATCCCGCCGCAGCATAAGCCAAAGTGGCGTGCCGGGATTGGGCAGGAACACATTCGGCACCGACGCCCGCAGGATCGACCCGTCGTGATCCATTCTGAACTCCACCAGGCTTTCCGAGCCGATAAACCGCGCGCGCACGACCACGCCGCGCGCAGGCGTGCCATCCTGAGGCGTGGGGTTGGGGCCGCGCCCGCCGCGATCAAAGTCGATCTTGATATGTTGCGGGCGAATGACAATCTCGACCTCTTGCCCGTCGGGCACGCCCGGGGCCAGGAAATGGCCAAACGGGGTTTCGGTCAGGGCCCCTCGAACTGTGCCGCGTATCACGTTGATATCGCTAAAGAACGCAACCGCGCTGCGGTCTACCGGGGCGTTGTAGATATTATAGGGCGCGCCTTGCTGAACGATCTTCCCGTTCCGCATCAAAGCGATCTCATCGGCCATGCGCATTGCCTCTTCGGGCTCGTGCGTGACCAGCAAGACCGCCGTATCCTCTTCGCGCAGGATATCCAGCGTTTCATCGCGGATGCCATCCCGCAGGCGGTTATCAAGCCCTGAAAACGGCTCATCCATCAGCATGATGCGGGGGCGCGGCGCAAGCGCACGGGCAAGCGCCACGCGCTGTTGCTCGCCGCCCGAAAGCTCGTGAGGATAGGCGTCAAGATAGCGCCCCATGCCGACCCGGTTAAGCAATTCCTTAACCCGCGCCGCCATCGCCGCCTTGTCACCGCTCAGGCCAAAGGCGACGTTCTGCGCGACGCGCAGGTGGGGAAACAGGGCAAAGTCCTGAAACATCAGCCCGATATGGCGCCGCTCGGGGGGCACGCGAAACACCGTGTCGCAGATCAAATCGCCATCGACCCAGATCTCGCCCGCGTCCTGCATTTCAACGCCGGCGATCATTCGCAAGGTCGTGGATTTGCCACAGCCGGACGGCCCAAGCAGACAGGTCACCTGCCCCGGCATCACCCGGAGTGAAACATCGTCAACGACGGCGCGGCCCTCGTATCGGCGCACCATGTGTTTGATTTCTAACCGGGGGTCTTGCGTCTGCACCGGGGCCTCATGTCTATCCGATCAAATCTATCGGATTTTGTTTAATGCCAGATACCAACCCTGCGCCGCCTTCGCAAGGCATCACGCAGAGGTGGTGCATTGACAGCACCCGATCAAGGTGGTGTCATGCAGCCGATTTAATCCACCGGAGTTGAAACACAATGCGTTTTCTTATCGCGGCCGCGACGGCCCTTTGCCTTGCCCTTCCCGCCTATGCAGAAACTGAGGCAGAGGCCCGCGAGGCCCGCGAGGCCCGCGTGGCAGTCGCGAAGGACTATGTCGAGGCGACGATGAAAGACATGGATATTCAGGATTTCATCCGCCAGCTCTGGACCCCGATGATCCAGCAGATGGCCAATAACCGCCAGCCGATGTCGCCCGAGCAGATCAGCCAGATCGAAACGCTGTTTTCGCAAGAGCTGACCGATCCGCTGACCAATGTCATGCTTCAGCAGGACGAGATCATGGCCGATCTGATGACGCTCGAAGAATTGACCGCGCTGCGCGATTTCTACATGTCCGAACATGGCAGCGCGGTGATGCGGAAGATGCCACAGCTCGCGCAGGTTCAACAGCCGATGATTTCGGCGGTTCTGCAAAAGGCGATGCCGGTGATGATGCCCAAGATCGAGGCGATCACCGTTCCCGCGGACGCCAAGTAGGGGCGCGTTTCAAAACGGCCCGGGCCGCCCGAAGGCCCGGCGCCTCACCGCCTTTACCAAGGCGTTCAAGCGTGGTGTCCATCGCCGCGATCTGGGTGCCGGGATCATCCATCAGCCTTAGCAACGCGGGCGTAATGAGGTCCGCGCGACAGGCTTTGCCGATGAATTCCGGTACGGCGCGGGTCTCGCTCACCAGATTGACCAGGGTCAGCGTATCGACCTTGAGCATGCGTGACATCACTGCGCGGCTCAGCCAATTCATGTCATAGGCGATCACCATCGGCGTGCGCGCCGCCGCCAGTTCAAGCGAGACCGAGCCCGAGGCTGCAAGCGCCCAATCGGCGGCATGAAAGGCGCAGGCCTTTTGCGCCGCGAATGCTGCGGTTTGGCCGGTCTCCGGGGCAAGAATCAGCGGTGCGATCGGCCAGTCGCGGACCCTCTCGCGCACCATGGGGGCAAGAGGACCGAGGGTTGGCAGGACAAGCCGCACCTCGGGGCGTTCGGCCGCCAGCCGGGCAATCACATCGCCAAAGACCGGGGTCAGGCGGGCCACCTCGGCGCGGCGCGATCCCGGCAAAACCATCAAAAGCGGTTGCCCGGTCAGACCATGACGGGCGCGAAACCCGGCCAGATCGGCGGCACTTGGGTGCGGCTCGGCCACCACCGGGTGGCCGACAAAATCGCAGGCCATCCCGGCGGCGGTCATAAGCGGCGGCTCGAACGGCAAGAGCGCCAGCACATGGTCGATGACCCGCGCCATTTTCGCGGCCCGCCCCGCCCGCCAGGCCCAGACCGAAGGCGCCACGTAATGCACCGTGTGAACAGCGCTTGCGGCCTTGACGCGGCGCGCGACCCGCAGGCAGAAATCGGGGCTGTCAATGGTCATCAGAATGTCGGGCGCATCTGCAAGCACCGCCTCGACGGTCTGATTCAGCCGCCGTTTGAGCGCCGGATATCTTGGCAAGATTTCGGCAAGACCCATCACGCTCAGCTCTTCCATCGGGAACAGGCTTTGCAGACCCTCGGCCTGCATCAACGGGCCGCCAACGCCGGAAAATTCAACCTCGGTCAGGGATTTGAGCCCAGCCATGAGCGCCGCCCCAAGCCTGTCGCCAGAGGCCTCGCCCGCGATCACGAACACCCGCATCAGAGCGACCGGGTCGCAAGGAAAAGCCCAGAGTCGGCGAGAGCCGCAAGGGTCTTGTCGCGCTCTAGGATCATCACGCGCTCTGGCTCGATCATCACCCCGGCAAGCCCCGCCGCGGCAACCGCCTTGATGGTCGCGGGGCCGATCGCAGGCATGTCAACGCGCAGGTCCTGCCCGCGCTTGGCCGTCTTGACAAAAACGCCGGGGGCCGTTGGGCGACAGGCGGGATCGGTCGCGGCAACAAAACGCAAAAGAGCATCGGTGCCCTGCGCGGTTTCGATCCCAAGACATTGCCCACCCGCCACAACACAGCCCTGCCCGATATCGAGCGGCGACAGCGCAGCGAGGATATCGGCGGCGCGCGCGGCGTCCATTTCGGCCGTCGCATCGGGACGGGGGCCAAGGCAAAGCCCCTCGCGGGCCGTCAGGTCAGGCAAAAGCTCATGCGCGCCAAGAACGTCAAAGCCCTGCGCCTCGAACAGCGAAATGACGGCGCTCAAAAGCGCATCATCGCCGCCCTGCATCGCCCTCATCAGATTTGGCGCGAGGGCCTTGGTCTCTGCATCAAAAACCGCCGGATCAAGCGTGGGGCGCGCAAGGTTGCCGGCCAGAACAACTCGCGTGACGCCTGCGCCCTGAAGCCGTTCAATCAACGCGCCGAGCTTTTCGAACCGATGGTCCTCTGCCTCTGCCCCCAGGCCATGCGGCACGCCGACAAAACAGATCAGAACCGCATCCGGGTTGCTCTGCGCCAGGGCGACGGGCAAGGCCCCGCCACATGCCAGGATGGCCAGCCGCCCGGTCATCCGCTAACTCTTTCCCGGTGTCAGATAGGTGCGGTCACTCTGGCTGGTGACGAAATCAAAAATCTGGCGGACATAGGGGCTGTCGGTTTCCTCGCCAAGGCGGGCAGCGCGATCCTGAAACGTGCCCTCGCCCTGTGCCAGCATCTGAAAGGCCGCCCGCAGAGAGGTGATATCAGAGCGCGACGCGCCCCGGCGTTTCAGGCCCACAAGGTTCAGCCCGTCCAGAACACCGCGCGGCGCCTGCACAAGGCCAAAGGGAATGACATCATTCGTCACCATCGTCACCGCGCCGATGATTGCGCCCTGCCCTATGCGCACGAATTGATGCACCCCCGACAGCCCGCCGATGATCACGTCATCCTCGATGATACAATGCCCGGCCAAGGCGGCGCTGTTCACCAGGACCACGCGGTTGCCGATCTGGACATCATGCGCCACATGGCACCCGGCCATGAACAGCCCGTCATCGCCAATCCGCGTCACTCCACCGCCACCGCGGGTGCCGGCGTTCATCGTGACATGCTCCCGGATGCGATTGCGCGCGCCGACCACCAACCGTGTCGTTTCCCCCTTGAATTTGATATCCTGCGGCACCTCGCCGATGCAGGCGAAAGGAAAGATCACCGTCTCGTCGCCGATAACTGTGTGCCCGGCCACCACCACATGCGACTTGAGCGTCACCCTGTCACCAAGCCGCACATCCGGGCCGACATGACAGAACGGGCCAATCTCACACCCCTGACCGATAACGGCGCCCGGCTCGATAAAGGCGGAGGGATGGATCGCTGTCTCGGTCACCGGGATCACTCTTTGGGAAGGTCCATCATCGCTGTGAAGTCTGCCTCGGCGGCCATTTCGCCCTCGACTTCGGCCATGCCGCTGAATTTCCAGACCTTGCCACCGGGCTTGCCCCGCACGGTCTTGAGGTTCATTTCAAGTACGTCGCCCGGCACCACCATGCGGCGGAATTTGCAATTATCAATCGCCATGAAATAGACCAGCATGTTGCGGTCTTCCATGCCAAGCGCCGTTCCCACCATGACCGCGGCGGTCTGGGCCATCGCCTCGACAATGGTGACCCCGGGCATGATCGGCTTGCCCGGAAAATGGCCCTGAAAGTGAGGCTCGTTCATGGTGACGTTCTTGATCCCGCGCGCGCTTTGATAGCCGTCGATATCGACCACCTTATCCACAAGAAGGAACGGATAGCGGTGCGGGATAAGCCGCTGGATCAGATGGATATCGGCGGATTTTAACGGCTCGGTCATGGTTAATCCTCTTTGCGTCGGTGTAGTCGCGTCCCTGGCAACCGGGAACGGTGGGGCAACACGGGCCTAGTCGCCCGGCGGTTCGGGTGGTGGCAAGGTGCTGCGGGTCGGGCCACTTGCCGGCCCCTCGCCAATCTGCGCGTTGACCCGTTCGATGGCAAGGTCCGTGATGTCCGCCACCCCAGAGCGCAACAGAATCGCGCGCACATCCATGATCACCACGCCGCCTGAATCGCTCAGGATATCGGCGAGAACCGGCTCGATCACGCGCATGAACTGTAGCGGTGCAAGCTCACGCTTCCGCTCAAGGTCGCGTGACATGCGTTCGCTGTCCTGCCGCAATTGCTGGACCTTGCGGTCAAAGGTATCGGCAAGATCGCGAAACTCTTCCGGCGGCAGGGTCGGGCGGCGCTCGGTCAGCGATTTTTCCTCGTCTTCAAGCTCTGCTTCGACGCGGCGATTATACGCAACCAGAACGTCGCGCTCATCCTGAATATCGGCAAGCAGGCGTTGACCATAGATTGTCTCGCTCATCAGCCGCTCGGGATCGAGAACAAGGATATCGCTTTGCACGACGCCCGTTGGCTGCGCCGCGACCGGTGCCGCGACAACGCCAAGCAGCGAGATCAGGAACCCCGCAAGGGCAAGGCTCCGCCACATGATCAGAACTCCGTTTTGACCGTCAGATCAAAGGTCTGCTCGAAATCGCCGGGCTCTTTCTTGATCGCGTTGGAAAAGTTCATCCGCAACGGGCCAAATGGCGATGACCAGAACACCGAAAAGCCGATGACATGGCGATCATTGAACCCGGACGAAGACACCGGTCCCGTCGCATTCCGCTTGTCGATTCCCCAGATCGAGCCGATGTCATAGAACGCGCCACCGGTAATGCCATATTCATCCGGCAGACCGAGCGGAAAATCCGCCTCGAACTTGAGGGCCGCGAAATAATCACCGCCCAAAAGCTCGCCATTTTCGGAGGGGCCGATGCCGTTGGGCTCGAACCCGCGAATGATCTGACTGTTGAAGCGATTCAGGAACCGGCTGTTCTGACCGTTCGAAAATTCGATTGCGCCGCCTTCAAGAATGGCCCGCAGGGTCACATCTTCGTTCATGACCGTGGTCTGGCCAACAAGGCGTGCCGTGCTCTTGATATATTCGTTGTCGCCCCCGAGCCCGGCAAACTCCTGACCGAAGGATAGCAAAACACCGGCGTTCGGGTTCAGCCCGGTGCGCCGTGTGTCATAGGAAAACTCATAGCCCACCGCGCTTGTCCACAGGGCGCCCTGATTGATCTCGGACTGAAGTATCCCCGATACGCCGGTGTAATCCGTCATATCTTCATAGGTGGCATTGTAGAAAACCCCGAGGCGGCCGTTTTCGCTGACCGGGAAGGTCAGGCTTGGGCGAAACGTACCGATCGTGGTGTCAAACAGGCTGTTGTCGCTATCGGTTTCCTGGAGGGCGAAATCAAGACCAAAGGCCACATCACGCCCCAGAAACGCGGGTTCCACAAAGCCAAGATTATAGTTGATGATATCTGCGCTTGCCGCAATCTGCGCGGTCAGCGCCTGACCGCGACCGATAAAGTTTCGCTCGCTAAAGCCAAGCTGAATACCAGGGCCGCTATTGGTCGAGAAACTGACGCCAACCGAAACACTGCCGGTCGTGGTTTCCTCGACATCGGTCTCGATCACAACCTGGTCGGGGCGCGAGCCTTCGCGTGCATTAACGTTGACATCCGAGAAAAAGCGCAGCGCGCGAATGCGGTCCGCGGCCTGGCGGATGGCGCGCGGGTTGAAGGGGTCGCCTTCCACAACGTCGAATTGGCGGCGGATCACACGGTCAAGCGTCGTGGTGTTGCCCTCGACATCAATCCGTTCGATGAAGATACGCGGGCCACGCGTCAGGACAAACTCGACATCAAGCGTCAGGTCACGGTCATTGCGGGTGATGCGCGGGTCAACCCGCAGGAAATCAACCCCGTTCTTGATTGCCAGCCGCTCCATCCGGGCGATAGAGTTCTCGACCAGCGTTGGCGAATAAACCACGCCGGGGCGTATCTTGAGCGTGCCGTGATATGGCTCGGCCTCGACACCGTTCATGTCGCTGACCGTTGATATTTCTCCAAACCGGAACTGCTGGCCTTCCTGAACGTTGAAGCTCACAAAATAGGCATCCCGCTCGCGCGCCAGTTCGGCATTGGTGCCGGTGACCCGGAAATCCACATAACCGCGCGAATTATAGAAATCGGTGAGCACCTGTTTGTCGAACAAAAGGCGATCCTCGACAAAGGTGTCCCGCTCGATCAAAGCGCGTAAAAGGCCGGTTTGCTTGCTTTCGATCACCCGTCGCAGGCGACGATCGGAATAGGCACGGTTGCCGACAAATCCGATGCGCTGAACCTCGATTTTGCTGCCCTCGAAAACCTCGAAGACAAGATCAACCCGATTGTCGCTGCGGCGGATCACCCTCGGGGTGATACGGGCCGACACGCGACCATTCTGCGCATAGGCCTCGGCCAGGGTCGCGGCATCGCGTTCGGCCTGGGTCGGGCTATAGACCTGACGCACCCGGCTTTTGATGAACTCCTCAAGATCTTCATCCTTGAGCTTTCTATTGCCCTCAAAGGCAATCCGGTTGATCGTCGGGTACTCGGTCACACGGATCACAAGGCGATTGCCCAGCGGCACCACTTCGGCCTGCTCGAAAAGACCGCTGGCCAGAATTCTCTGATAGGCGTCGTTCAACTCGCCGGCTGACACGGTCTCGTTGCGGGCAATCCCGGCATAAGACAGAATCGTCGAGGGCTCGATCCGCTGATTGCCCTCAATCGTGACAGAAGAAAACCGATAGGACTGGGCCTCGGCCTGCCCCGCGCTTGCCATGACCGCAACCCCAAGCAAAACCGCGCATAGGGCGCCCTTGATGCTCATGAAGAAAGAAAAGAGCTGCTGGCGCGCCCGCCGGTCAACTTCAAAGTGATTCATTGCTCAAACCCAGTCAGACATCTCATTGACGATGTCAGTACCCGGTCTGTCTGGCCTTGTCAAAACGCGAGTTGCCCCCCCGCTTGCCCGCCTTAAAGCGAGCCAACAAATCCTGCGCAAACAAAGGCAAGCGCGAGCGTCGTCACATAAAGCAGCAAGTCGGCATTGACGTTCATCAGTACACTCAACCCGCGATAGCCGTCCTTGATATATTGCATGACATGGTCCGTCCTTGAATGATCATCCCTCTCCGAACCCTTGCCATCCGAATGTGACGATTTGCAGGACGCAATCCTGGCAAAACCATGGCACCCTGCCCTTTCATCTTTCCAAAAATACTCAAATTCCCCAGCTCACCCCGCGCGGCGCGCGGCCATGAAACGCGCCAGCCGGGCCAGTCCCTCTTCGATGTCCGCAGTCGCACGGGCATAGGAAAACCGAAGCGTGCCGCCGCCACGAACCGGATCGAAATCCAGCCCTGGCGTCACCGCAACCCCCGCTTTCTCAAGGATTTCGGCGGCAAAGGCGCGGCTGTCACCGGTCAGGTGACTGACATCGGCATAGACATAGAACGCCCCATCCGGCGGCGCGATCCGGTCAAACCCGGCCGCTGGCAACCCCTCAAGCATAAGCGTGCGATTGCGCCGGTAGACCGCCATATTCGCCTCAAGCTCCGTGCCGCACTCCATCGCCGCCAATGCCGCCACCTGGCTGGCATGGGACGGACAGATGAACAGGTTCTGCGCCAGCCGCTCGATCACCCGCACATGATCCTCGGGCACCACCATCCACCCCACCCGCCAGCCGGTCATGCTGAAATACTTGGAAAACGAATTGATCACGTAACACTCATCGGTGATTTCAAGCGCGCTGACCGCTTTGGCCTCATATTCGATGCCATGATAGATCTCGTCGCTGATAAAACTCGCACCCTGCGCCGCGGCGGCCCCGATCAGATCCGACATCGCACCGCGATTCAGCATCGTGCCCGTGGGATTCGCCGGGCTTGCCACCATCAAACCGCTCAGATCCTGCCCGCACAGCTCCGCCGCAACCGGTTGCAGGCGATTTTCCGCCGCTGTCTGAATATCCACCGGCACAAGATCGAGCGCGCGCAATATCTGGCGGTAACTGGGATAGCCGGGGCTGCCGATGCCAACGCGATCGCCCGCATCAAACAGCGCCGTAAAGGCGAGGATGAAGGCGCCGGATGATCCTGGCGTCACGATCACCCGTTCCGGCGAAAGATCAACGTCATACCACTCGCCGTAAAGCTGTGCGATGCGCGCCCGCAGGGCCGGCAGACCAAGCGCGACCGTATATCCCATCGCCTCCTCGCGCATCGCCCGGGCCAGGGCGGCACGTGCGCCTTCGGGTGCTGCGGTGCCCGGCTGCCCCACTTCCATGTGGATGATGTGGCGGCCCTGCGCTTCGGCGCGCCGCGCGGCCTCCATCACATCCATCACGATGAAGGCGTCGACCCTGGACCGGCTTGAGTTCCGCATCGCTTTACTCCTAGACTGTGCATGTTTGATCCCTCGTTTCACTGGGAAAGGCCCGCGCCGTCAATGCAGCTTCTGAGATTTCTTGCGATTTCCCTGATCCTCGTCCTAAGCGTGGCGGCGCCGGCGCGCGCCATAACGCTATTGCGCGACCCCGATATCGAATATGCGCTACGCGAGCTGGCAGCGCCGATCCTGAGCGCCGCGGGGCTAAGTGCGAACCGGGTGGATATTCTGGTGATTGACGATCCCAACCTCAACGCCTTCGTGATTGATTCAGATAGCATGTTCATTCATTCCGGGCTGATCCTGCGGATGAAAACCCCGGCAATGCTGCAATCCGTGATCGCGCATGAGGCCGCCCATATCGCCAATGGCCATCTGATGCGCCGCCCGATCAACGCGCGCAACGCCCGCACCGCCGCCGGGCTTGGTACCGCTTTGGCGATTGCCGCCGGCGCCGCCGCCGGAAGCGGCGAATTCGCCGCCGGGGCTGCCGCCGGGCTTCAGGGCGCCGCCATGCGCAGCTTTTTCTCTCATACCCGCGCCGAGGAAAACGCCGCCGACCAAAGCGGCATGCGCTTCATGAGAGGCGCGGGCGTCGATCTTAACGGGTCGGTCGAGGTGATGGACATCTTTCGCGGGCAAGAGGCGCTCTCGGTCACGCGCCAGGACGCTTATGCGCGCACCCATCCGCTGTCGCGCGATCGCTATCGCCTTGTTCGCCAGCTTGCCGGTGCTCAGGGTGCGCCCCCCGCGCCAGACCCTCAGGCCAATTACTGGTTCGCCCGCGCCAAGGGCAAGCTTTCGGCCTTTCAACGCTCGCCGAAATGGACCCTGACCCGCGCCGGTGAAAGCGGCTTCGAGGATGTCAAATTGATGCGTCAGGCCGTGGCCTATCACCGCCAGTCCGATCTGCGCCGTGCCCTTGGCGCAATCGACGGCGCAATCGCGCGACGCCCCAAAGACCCCTACCTTCATGAATTGCGCGGCCAGATCCTGATGGAAAACCGCCAGATCAATCCGGCGGTCGCCGCCTATGCCCGTGCCACCAATCTGGCGCCGAACAATCCGCTGATTCTCGGGTCTTACGGGCGCGCCCTTCTGGCCAATGGTCAGCTGGCCAAGGCCCAGCAATTCCTTGATAAATCCCGCGCCCGCGACGGCCGCGATCCGCGCGTGATGCGCGATCTGGCGGTGACCTATGCCAAGCAGGGCAACAACGGCATGGCCTCGGTTCTGACGGCGGAACGATATGCCATGATCGGACGGCTGAAAGATGCTAAAATACACGCGCAACGCGCAACAGACCTCTTGCCGCGCGGATCTGCGGCTTGGCAACGGGCCCAGGATGTGCTCTCTGCCGCGCAAGATGCCGAAAAACGGAGATAAGTGAGAATGCCGATGATACGCCCCCTTCTGAGTGCCGCAGGTCTTTGCCTGTCTCTGAGCCTGCCTGCGCAAGCGCTGGACCTTGAAACACTGTCCGAGGGCGAGCGCGCCCTTTTGCGCGACGAAATCCGCGCCTATATCCTCGACAATCCCGAGATCATAATGGAGGCGGTCGCCGTTCTCGAACAACGCCAGTCGCAGGAACAGGCGCAGGCCGATGTCGATCTGGTCAAAGTGAATGCCAAGGCCCTGTTCAACGATCCCGCCTCCTGGGTCGGGGGCAATCCCGAGGGCGATATCACCCTTGTCGAGTTCATGGATTACCGCTGTAGCTATTGCCGACGCGCCTTCGATGAGGTCGCGGGCCTGTTGGAAAACGACGGCAATATCCGCTTTGTCGTCAAGGAATTTCCGATCCTGGGCGAGGACTCCGTGCTTGCCTCGCGCTTTGCAATCGCCACGCTTCAGGTCGCGGGCGACGAGGCCTATAAATCCGTGCATGACGCCCTGATGACCTATAGCGGCACGATGAACGAGACCGGCTTCAGTCGGCTCGCCGACACGCTTGGGCTGGATGCCAACAAAATCATCTCGGAAATGAACACCCCCGCCGTCGACAAGGTGATCGCCGACAATCACGCGCTTGGCCGGCGCCTCGCCATCAGCGGCACCCCCTCGTTTGTAATGGGCGATCAGATGCTGCGCGGCTACTTGCCACAGGATGCGATGCAAGAGATCGCTGACGAGATCCGCGCGAATTAAGTCATGAACCGTCTCAATCCTGCGGCAGCCCTGTTTCTGGGGCTGCTGACGCCTGTTGCGGTACAGGCCGGGGGGACTTTACCCCAGTCACGCAGCCCCCTGGGCGAGGCGATCCGCGAAACGCTTGTGCAAAACCCCGACCTTCTGGCGCCACTTCGCGCACAGATCGAGGTGCTTGAGCAACCCGCGCCAATCAACATCTACAGCGATGATATGGCCCGAGACCTGAGCGCCCTCACCCGCGCCGCGCCGCAGCTTTATGACCCGGCCCTGCCTGGCTTCGGGCCATCCGGAGCGGCGCTTCAAATCGCGCTTTTCACGCGCCGCGATTGCGCCGAGTGTGACCGTGCCAAGGCTGATCTGCGCGCCCTGAGCGCGCGCTTTGATCTGCGGGTCACGTTGCTTGATATGGCCGAACACGCCGATCTGGCGCGCGATCTGGGGCTTGATATGGCCCCCTCCTATGTCTTTGGTGACATGATGCTGCGCGGGGCGATGCCGGTCATCGTGCTCGAACGTTACCTGAGCCGTGACTAGAGCGTGTCGCGTTCATTCGAATTCACGCGACACGCTCTAACTTCTTGATTTCGCATGTTCGAGAAGCTCAAAATCGGTTCCCACTTTTGAGCAACATGCTCTAGGTTTTCATCTTTCCACAAATACTCCCGCGCGGAGCGCGAAATCCTGCGTCTAGTCCCACCACGGACCGTGATGCTTGCCGCTCTGACCAAGCCGTTCAAAGCCGTGATGCCCAAAGAAATCCCGTTGCGCCTGAATGATATTGGCACTGCCATGGCCCTGCCGCATGCTGTCATACCACGCAAGCCCCGCCGAAAGCGCCGGAACCGCGTGCCCGCCATGCACCGCGCTGCACACCACTTGCCGGAGGGCCGGCAGGGTGCGCGCAAGGATCCGGGCAAACTCGGGCGCAAGAATAAGCTGCCCATGCGGCAGATCCCCGGCAAAAGCCCCGGCAATATCATCCAGTAGCGCCGAGCGTATGATGCAGCCCGCGCGCCAGATGCGGGCGATCTCGGCAAAATCGAGGGTCCAGTCATACTCGTCCGATGCTGCCGCCAGAATACGAAACCCTTGCGCATAACACAGGATGCGCGCGGCCATGAAGGCCTCGGCCAAAACCTCTGGTGTGGCGTCAATCGCGCCCAAGGCGCCGCCAAGGATGGTTTCGGCGGTTTGTCGGGTGCCTTTTTCCGAGGACCAGCCGCGCGCGCCCACGGCGGCCTCGATCATGCTGGCCGATTGCCCCATCCGCAACGCCTCGATCACTGTCCAGCGCCCGGTGCCCTTCTGGCCGGCGGCATCCTTGATCACATCGACCAGAGGATGCCCGGTTTCAGAATCGGTATAGCCAAGCAATTCGCCGGTGATTTCCACCAGATAGGATTTCAGCGGCCCCTTGTCCCAGGCGGCAAACAAGGCGCCGATTTCGCCGGGGGTCATCGCCGCGCCATTGCGCAGCAGGCTGTAAATCTCGGCAATCACCTGCATATCTGCATATTCAATGCCATTATGGACGGTCTTGACGAAATGCCCGGCCCCGTCCGGCCCAAGATGCGCAACACAGGGCGTACCCTGATATTGCGCGGCAATCCTGCGCAGGATCGGCGCCAGTTGGTGCCAGCTGTGATCCGATCCGCCCATCATCATCGACGGGCCGGTCCGCGCACCAAGCTCGCCCCCCGACACCCCAAGACCGACAAAATGCAGATCTTGCGCGGCAAGGTCGGCGGCGCGACGGCGGGTCTCGTGAAAATCGGCATTGCCGCCGTCAATCACCGTGTCACCCGGAGATAAAAGCGGGCTGATCGCGTCAATCATCGCATCCAGCGGCGCACCGGAGGGGATCATGAACAGGATCACCCGCGGCGTTTTCAGGCCGCTCACGAAACTCTCAAGCGTATCATGCGGATGCAACCGCTGCGCCAGGTTTCCCGCCTCGGCCAGAAACGGCGCAATCCAGTCGGTTTCGCGGTTGGTGACGGCCACGTCAAACCCATGCCCGGCCATGTTGAGCGCCAGGGCGCTGCCCATCGTCCCAAGCCCGTAAACCCCGATCTGTGCCTGTGACATGCGTCGCCCCCTACCCCGCTACCCTCATGGTCTCACGCTACGCCTTGGGGGCAGAATTGCAAGCGCGGCCGGGGCGCAGAATTTTTTGCGAAAATTCTGACCTCCGATGGGGGCTGCGGATCAAACGCCGAGGCACCAACGCATGACCGCCTTTTGGGCATGCAGACGGTTTTCGGCCTCGTCAAAGACCACGGAATGCGGGCCGTCCATCACCGCCGATGTCACTTCTTCCTCGCGGTGCGCAGGCAGGCAGTGCATGAAAAGAGCATCGGGCTTGGCGACCTCCATCAGCTTGTCGTTCACCTGATAGGAGCGCAGCATGTTGTGGCGGCGTTCCTTAGTGGATTGGCTGTCATGCATGCTTACCCAGGTATCGGTCACAACAAGATCGGCGCCCTCGGCGGCCTTATGGGGGTCACGTTCGATGGTGATGGTGCTGCCGGCCTTGCGCGCAAGGCCGATGAATTCGCCCTCGGGGTCAAGCTGCATCGGGCCGGTAAAGGTCAGGTCAAAGCCGAACTGACCCGCCGCCTGCAAAAGCGAGGCGCAGACATTGTTGCCATCCCCCGACCAGACCACCTTCTTGCCTTTGATCGGGCCGCGATGTTCCTCAAAGGTGAGGATATCGGCCATGATCTGGCAAGGGTGCGTGCGATCCGTGAGGCCGTTGATCACCGGCACATCGGCATAATCGGCCATGTCCAGCAGAACGCTTTCGTCAAAGGTGCGGATCATGATCAGATCAACGTAGCGCGACAGAACGCGGGCGGTGTCGGCAATGGTTTCGCCGTGGCCAAGCTGCATATCGGCGCCCGAGAGCACCATGGTCTGCCCCCCCATCTGGCGCACACCCACGTCAAAGCTGACCCTTGTACGGGTCGACGGTTTTTCAAAGATCAGCGCCACCATGCGCCCCGCCAGCGGCTGGTCGTCATCGGGCATGCCGCGCGGGCGCCCGGCGCGGGCGACCTTCATATCGCGGGCCTGATCAATGATCGCGCGCAAATGCTCCGCCGGGGTTTTGTGGATATCGAGGAAATGCTGCATCGTGGTATCGCTTTTTGTCAGATGAGGCCTGTGGGGGCCGGCCCCCACACCCCCGGAGTATTTCGGGAAAGATGAAAGGTCAGGCGGTCTCGATGGCACTGGCCGCCCTGTCAAGCCGGGTGATCGACTCGGTGATCTCATCGTCGGTGAGGGTGAGAGGCGGCAACAGGCGTATCACGTTGTCGGCGGCGGGAACGGTGACAATGAGCGCCGCGTAACCCGCATTCACCACGTCAAGATTGGGAGCCTTGCATTTCAAGCCAAGCATCAGGCCCGCACCGCTCACCGCCTCGAACACCTGCGGGTGTGCGGCGACGAGGCCTTCGAGCTTTTGGCGCATGAGGCCCGCCTTGCGGGTCACCTCGGGCAGGAAATCGGGATCGGTCACGATATCCATCACCGCACAGCCAACGGCACAGCCAAGGGGGTTGCCGCCATAGGTCGAGCCATGCGTGCCCGCCGTCATGCCAGAGGCTGCCGCTTCGGTTGCAAGAACCGCGCCAAGGGGAAAGCCGCCGCCAATGCCCTTGGCAACCATCATGATATCGGGGGTCACGCCTGCCCATTCATGGGCAAACAGGCGCCCGGTGCGCCCCACCCCGCATTGCACCTCGTCCAGGATCAGAAGGATGCCCTTTTCGTCACACAGCGCGCGCAGCCCCCTGAGGCATTGATCGGGCAGCGGGCGAATACCGCCTTCACCCTGGATCGGTTCGATCAGGATGGCGGCCGTTTTGTCATCAATCGCCGCGTCAAGCGCATCATGATCCCCCCAGCCGAGATGTTTGAAGCCGGGCAGAAGCGGGCCAAACCCCTTGGTCATCTTTTCAGAGCCCGCCGCGGCGATGCCGGCCGACGAGCGGCCATGGAACGAGCCCTCGAAGGCGATGATATCGGTGCGTTCGGGTTGACCCGCGTCAAAAAAGTGCTTGCGCGCCATCTTGACCGCCAATTCACAGGACTCTGTGCCGGAATTGGTGAAAAACACCGTATCGGCAAAAGTATGCGCGACAAGTTTATCGGCCAGTTCCTGCTGCTTGGGAATATGATAGAGGTTCGAGGTGTGCCACAGCGCGCCGGCCTGTTCGGTCAATGCCGCCACCAGTGCCGGATGCGCATGGCCAAGCGCGTTAACCGCAATCCCGGCGCCCAGGTCAAGAAAACGTCGCCCGTCGGCCTCGATCAGCCAGCTGCCTTCGCCTTTGACAAAGGTCAGGGGCGCGCGATTGTAAGTGGGCAGAACGGACGCGATCATGTCAGGTTTTCCTTGTGCAATAGGCCCTTTGAGTGCCGCAACGCCGGGGCCAAGTCAATGATTTGAGCAGATATTTGAGTTTTCAGAGGAACCAGGCACAACAGCGGCGCCCAAGGGTCAAACGTGCAGGGCCGTCAGGCGCAGATGCGTCGGCGTCGGGTCGGGCAATATGTGGCGCGTTTGATCATGGCGAGGCGCATAGCGGGTTTTTGGCGCTGTGGAAAGCGAAATCTCATTGCGCCAGCCCGACGAGCGCGAAGATCGGTAGATAGCCGATGTTGATGCATAAGCGGGGTCTCGAAGCATCTCGCCTCTGCCTTTGCATGATTAGCTAGGTGTGATTTGCCCGCGCCGACATGGCGTTGCTTTTGGGGCATCGCACCACGCAAAGGGGATGCGACAGGGCGCTCGTTTCGCGCTTGCAAGCCGCCGCGGGACGAGCCACACATCGCCGATGTTTACCCCGCGCGCCCAAAATCCGGCTCTGGCCGCCCTGCTGACGCTTTTTGCGGCGGCGCTTGCGGCTGGCACCACGCTTTTGGCCAAGGCGCTTGGCACCGGCGCGCTTGGGGGCCCGATGCATGCGCTTCAGATCAGCCATGGGCGGTTCTTATTCGCGCTTCTGGCGATATCGGCGGTCACCGCCCTGATGCGGCCGCGCTGGACACGGCCCGATTTGGGCCTGCATGCCAAACGCTCAGCCCTTGGCTGGGGCGGGGTGACCCTTATGTTTGCCGCAGCCGCGTTCATTCCGCTCTCGGATGCCACCGCGATCAGCTTTCTCAATCCGGTCTTTGGCATGATTCTGGCGATCCCGCTTTTGGGTGAGCGGGTTGGCCCGGTGCGTTGGGCGGCGGCCGGCATTGCGCTTTTGGGGGCGGCGATCCTGACGCGTCCCGGCAGCGGTGTGATCGAGGTCGGGGTGATGCTCGCCCTTGGATCGGCACTTTGCCTCGGGGCCGAGCTTATCTTTATCAAACGGCTGTCGGGGCGCGAGGGGCCTTATCAGATTTTGCTGATCAACAACGCCATCGGGCTTGGGATTGCGACGCTTGCGGTGATCTGGGTCTGGGCCGCGCCGACGCCCGCGCAATGGGCCGCGCTTGGCGCAATCGGGGTTCTGATGGCCCTGGCGCAAACCTGTTTTGTCAATGCAATGGCGCGTGCCGACGCAAGCTTTGTGGCGCCGTTTTTCTATACCGCGTTGGTGTTTGCGGGGCTTTATGACGGGCTTGCCTTTGGCGTCTGGCCCGATCCGATCTCGATCACCGGGGCGCTTGTGATCCTGTCGGGGGCCGGGTTATTGGCCTGGCGCGAGGGGCGGTTGCGGCGCGTGACGTAACGCGACCTTTGACAAATCCCGCCCGGTTTTGGCAAAACCCGTGGTGCATAGAGATGGAAAAACAGCGTCATGCCCCTAAGCGTTCTGTTGCCGTTGGTTGGTGTTGGCATCATCGGCATTGCCGTGATGCTGCATGTCCTCGGCCTGTCGCGTGCCGCGCAATTGCCCGATGAGGTCGCGGCGAAGGCGGCATGGCTGCGCGAATTTCCCGACCATACCCCGACCCGCGTGATCCTGAGCCATGACCACCACGCCGCCCTGATCGAAACCGATGACGGGCCTGGCGTGGTCTGGGCGATGGGGGCCGATACCACCGCGCGCGCGCTGAGCGGCGCGCGCATCCGGCGCACGGCCAAGGGCCTGCGCATCGACTTGCCCGATTTTACCGCGCCGCATATTCACCTGCGGCTTGACCCGGATGAGGCCGCGCAATGGCCCACCTACATGAAAGACAGCGCATGAGCGATATGATCACTTTCCCGGACGTCGTGAATTGGGCAGTGCCGTTTTTCATCGCCGCCATTCTGGCAGAGCTTCTCTGGATCGTGATCAAGGGGCGCGGCGGGCGATACGAGACCCGCGATGCGCTGACCTCGCTTTTGATGGGGGCGGGCAATGTGGCCAGCGGGATCGTGCTTGGCTTTGTCGCCTATGGGTTTTTCATGGCCCTCTGGGCGATCACGCCGCTTGATCTTGGCACGTCTTTCTGGGCGATTGCGCTGTGCTTTGTGCTTGATGACCTGCGCTATTACTGGGTGCATCGCTTTGGCCATCGCATCCGCTGGGTCTGGGCCAGCCATGTGAACCACCACTCAAGCCAGCATTACAACCTCACCACCGCCCTGCGCCAGACATGGACCGGCACCTTTACCTTCATGATGGTAATGCGCGCGCCGCTTGTCCTTATGGGGTTTCATCCGGGCATGGTGCTGTTCGTCGGCGGGCTCAACCTGATCTATCAGTTCTGGATTCACACCGAGGCGATCAGCCGCCTGCCCCGCTGGTTCGAGGCGGTGATGAACACCCCCAGCCACCACCGCGTGCACCATGGCCGCAACCCGCGCTATCTGGATTGCAACTATGCCGGGGTTTTCATCATCTGGGACAAGCTCTTTGGCACCTTCGTGCCCGAGCTGGACAGCGAAAAGGTGGATTACGGCCTTGTGCACAACCTTGGCACGTTCAACCCGCTGCGTGTCGCCTTTCACGAATGGGTCGGTATCTACCGCGATGCCACGCAGCCGGGCCTTGGCTGGCGCGAGCGCCTCAACTATTGCGTGATGCCCCCGGGTTGGAGCCATGACGGCAGCCGCAGCACTTCTCTTGACATAAAAGCGCGCTATGTCTCCCAATACCCAGATTCGGCCGGAAGCCCCGGCCTGCCCTATACCGAAATCAAAGGTCAAAACACTCGCCCATAAATAGGTGCCTCTTCAAAACTTATGTACGGATTTGTCATTTGACCAATCGTTCTAACTTATATAAAATGGACCTTACGCACATTATGCTACCACTCACGAGAGACCATCACGTCAACGACCGTATCCAAAGGCGGCGTGACACGAGCACCCGGCGCCTTGTGGAAGGGCCCATTACTCACCCTTTTGCAGGGTGCCGGGGAAGTTCGGCGATAACCACCGGTCAGGTCTCGGCCATGGCGCGAATGTCCGGCCAATTCACTCTGCGGGGTGGCTGAATGCCCTGGAAAAAGAAATATCACAAACCCGACGTTCTGGATGCCGCCATGCGCGCATTTTGGGAGCATGGCTATCAGGGCACGTCGATGGCGAATCTGGTCGAGGCGACAGGCCTGAACCGTGGCAGCCTATATGCCGCCTTCAAGGACAAGCGCAGCCTTTATATCGGCGCGCTTGAGCATTACGATACTGTCTATCGCGTGGCCTTTTTGAACCAACTGCGCGAATTGGCTGACCCGAAGGCCGCGATCATGGCCGCGTTTGTCGCTGTCGAGACAGGAAACGACGGGCTTCCGGGCGGCTGCCTGGTGGTCAATTCGACCCTCGAAGTTGCCCCGCATGATCCCGAAATTGCCGAACTGGTCGAGGCCAGCATGGGCCAGGTCGAAACCTTCTTTCTGGAATGCCTGCACAGGGCCGAGGCACAAGGCAGCCTTGCCCCCGGCCTGCGCGTCACCGATACGGCCAAGGTGCTGATGGGGATGATGGTCGGGCTATTGGTAATCACCCGCGCCAGCCCGCACAGCCCGGCTGTTGCGCCGATCCTGCAACAGGTGCGCGAAATCCTGGCCTGAGGCCGTTACCAACGGCCGGTTGTCGCGCGCATCATCAACGTCAAACGGCTGCGCGCGGGCGAGATATCAAGCCTGCCCTCGGCGACGGCATTTGGGGCATGCTCTGCGCGGGCCAAAACCGGGCCGACTTGCCAAAGCGGCAAAAGCGCAGGGCGCGCCGCCCGCGACACCTTGTGGCGCGCCTTTCGTGCCCTGCTCAGCCGCGCAAGCCCGTCCGATGCCAGTTCGCGCAGCGCCTCTGACCGCCCATCCACAAGCGGAATGCGCCCCGCCGCCTCAAGCGCCGGGATCGCCCGCAACCAGTTGGCAAGCCCGAGCGCATAACCCGCATCCGCCAGAACCGCCTCATCCGCAGGCCCAAGCGCCTTGGCGCTTACCGCAAGCAGGCTGGTTGATGTGTCGCTGATATACCGCTCGAACGCGGCGGGGTCCGCGAAGGGCTCGCGGTAGATATCCCAGCGGCGCGCCTCGATCAGATCGTCAAGCCGCGCCGCGCTGGCCGGATCAAGCACCAAAGCCAGCGGCGTCACCACCTCGTGACGGCGCACCACGGCGCCTTCGCGGATTTCACCCAAGGCATCGCGCCACCATTGCAGGCGCATTTCGGCGATCATCGGCTCTTGCGTGACCCAGGGCGCGCGCGCCACCTCAAGGTTGAAGGCATAGATCGGAAACAGCACCCGCCGCGCCGCCACCGGCGCCGCCATCGCCGCCAGAAACCGGTCCGGATCGCCCCGGCGCAGCAGGTCGGCGCAGGCATTGAGATCATCACTCAGCACGCAGCAGCTTCCAGTTTATCGCATCCAGCAGCGCCTCGAACGAGGCATCCACTATGTTCGGGCTGACCCCAACGGTTGACCAGCGCCGCCCCTCTGCGTCCTCGCTGTCGATGATCACGCGGGTCGCCGCCTCGGTGCCGCCCTGGGTGATGCGCACCTTGAAATCCACCAGCCGCATATCGGCGATCTTATTCTGATAGGGCCCAAGATCCTTGGCGAGCGCCTTGGCAAGGGCATTGACCGGCCCGCGATCACAGCCCTCGGAATCCATCGATTCAGACACTGAGAGCTTTTTCTCGCCGTCGACCTTCACCACCACGACCGCCTCTGACAGGCTGACCATCCGGTCGTATTTGTTCTTGCGCCGCTCAATCGTCACTTTGTAACGCTTGACCTCGAAAAAGCGCGGCATCTGACCCAGCTCCTTGCGCGCCAGAATTTCAAAACTCGCCTGCGCGCTGTCATAGCTATAGCCCTGATCCTCGCGCTCCTTGATGGTATCGAGCAGGCGCGCCAGCGCCGGATCGCCGGGTTTGACCGAGATCCCAGCCTCGGCCAGACGACGGCGCAGGTTGGATTGACCGGCCTGATTGGACATCGGAATGACGCGGGCATTGCCGACGGTTTCAGGGTCGATATGCTCGTATGTGCTTGGGTCCTTGAGGATCGCACTGGCATGCAGCCCCGCCTTATGGGCAAAGGCCGAGGCCCCGACATAGGCCGCCTGGCGCAAAGGCACGCGGTTGAGTATCTCGTCAAGCTGGCGGCTGACGGCGCTGAGCGAGCGCAGCGCAGCAGGGTCAACCCCGATCTCGTAGCGGCTGGCATAGGGCTCTTTCAACAACAGCGTCGGGATCAGCGTCGTCAGATTGGCATTGCCACAGCGCTCGCCCAACCCGTTGAGCGTGCCCTGAATCTGGCGCGCGCCCGCATCCACCGCCGCAAGGCTGGCGGCAACCGCGCTTTCGGTATCGTTATGGGTGTGAATGCCAAGCCGGTCGCCGGGAATGCCCGCCGCGATCACCGCTGCGGTGATCTCACCCACCTCGACCGGAAGGGTGCCGCCATTGGTATCACAGAGCACGATCCAGCGGGTGCCGACCTCAAGCGCGGCGCGCAGACACTCAAGCGCATACCCCGGATTGGCCTTGTAGCCGTCAAAAAAATGTTCGGCGTCAAACAGCGCCTCACGCCCCTGCGCGACGATATGGGCGAGCGAGCGCGCGATATTGTCGACATTTTCCTCCAAGGCGATGCCAAGCGCCGCCCGGACGTGAAACTCATGGGTCTTGCCCACAAGACAGACCGCCCCGGTGCCCGCATTCATCACCGCCGCCAACACCTCGTCATTCTCGGCCGAGCGCCCGCTGCGCTTGGTCATGCCAAAGGCGGTCAGCCGCGCGCTTGTCCTGGGGGCGGCGTCGAAAAACGCGCTGTCGGTCGGGTTGGCCCCGGGCCAGCCGCCCTCGATATAATCGACACCAAGACAATCAAGCGCCTCGGCGATGCGGCATTTCTCGGCAGTGGAAAAGCTGACGCCCTGCGTCTGCTGCCCATCACGCAGGGTGGTGTCATAGAGGTAAAGGCGCTCTTTAGACATGACACGCCCCCTCGTCGCCAAAGCCTCTTTGCGCGGAATCAAGGCGCGCCATGCGCGCCGCCGCGCAGCGCCCGACCGCCCCCCGGGCGGGCGCTCTTGCAGCGTGGTAGATACGAGCAATCGTTCGAGTACAAGGCACCATAAAGTGCACTACCAAACCGTAAGAGCGCCCCCCCGCGGTCGGGCCCTGCACGGCAAACAACCGTTGTGGCAAGGAATGCGTCACTTCAATGCCTCCAGTTTGGAGAGGTCGACCGAAGAACCGAATTCCCACTCAGTTCCATCCTTACCGTCGCGCATGATGATGCCAGCCGCCTGAAGCTCATCACGTATCCGATCCGCCGTCGAAAAGTCTTTTTCCGCCTTGGCCGCCGTCCGCCTCGCAACCAACAAGTCAATCTCATTTGCAACTTCCGGGTTTGTACCAACCCTCAATTCACCGGACTTTACATAGCGCACCGTTTCCCAACCTCCCAATGCATCCTCCAAGAGCCCAAGCGACTTCCCCGTAGCTTTCAGTGAACCTAACTCGCCTGAGCCCGCGAGGCGGTGCATGATCGAGATTACACCTGCTGTGTTAAGATCATCCGATAAGGCTTCCAGCGCATCCGCAGAAACTTGGGTCGAATCCACATCGACAGTAAGCTTTCGCCACTTACGCAGCGTAGCCTCCGCCTCCCGCGCCTTCTCAGCCGTCCAATCCATCGGCTTGCGATAATGCGTGCTGAGAAACACAAACCGGATCACCTCGCCCGGCACGCCCTGTTCCAGCAAATCATGCACCGTGAAGAAGTTGCCAAGCGATTTGGACATCTTTTTGCCCTCGACCTGCAGCATCTCGTTATGCATCCAGACCTGCGCAAAGCCGCCCTCGGGGTGGGCACAACAGCTTTGCGCGATTTCATTCTCGTGGTGCGGGAACATCAGGTCGTTGCCGCCGCCGTGAATATCGAAACTCTCGCCCAGCAATTCATAGGCCATGGCCGAGCATTCGATATGCCAGCCGGGGCGCCCCCTGCCCCATGGGCTCTCCCAACCGGGTTGATCTTCATTCGACGGCTTCCACAAAACGAAATCCATCGGGTTGCGCTTGTAGGGCGCCACCTCGACCCGTGCGCCGGCGATCATGTCGTCGACCGTGCGCCCAGACAGCGCGCCATACGTCTTGTAGCTATCCACCGCAAACAGCACATGCCCTTCGGCGGCATAGGCATGGCCCTTGGCGATCAGATCTTCGATCATCGCCACCATCTGCGGGATATACTGCGTGGCGCGGGGCATGAAATTCGGCTCAAGCGCGCCCAAGGCCCCCATGTCATCGAGAAACCATTGCGTGGTCTCGGCGGTGATCTCGCCAATCGAACGACCGGACTCGGCGGCGCGCGCGTTGATCTTGTCATCCACATCGGTAAAATTGCGCACATAGGTCACGTGATCGGGCCCATAGACATGGCGCAGCAACCGATAGAGCACGTCAAACACCACCACGGGCCGCGCATTGCCAAGATGGGCGCGGTCATAGACCGTCGGGCCACAGACATACATCCGCACATTCTCGGGATCGAGAGGCGTAAACACCTCTTTCTTGCGGGTCTTGGTATTGTGAAGCTTGATCGTCGTCATAATGTCCTCGCGCGCAGGCTGTCGCGGCGGGCTTAGCAACTTCATCACAGCTTGGAAACAGAAGACCGGCCCGCCAGAGTAAACTCAGCGGATAATGCAGCAGATAATGCAGATTACGGTGTTCATCTCCCATCCCTAGCCACGCCCCCCGGCGCGGTCAAGACCTATCACCACTTGCCCAAAAGCGACATCGGTCGGAATTGGAACAGACAGGGGGCATAGAATCGGGTCGGCTGATCCTGTCCAGAGGAGAGACACGATGCATGTACGCAGCATGATTGCGCTTGTGATCCGCACCATCGGGGCGGAACGGGGCCGTGCCGCGCGGGGAAGGCCAGGGCACGCCTGCCGCTCGCTTTCCCTGACACTTGCATAGGATTTCCAAACCATGACAGAGACGACAACGCGCCGTGACAATGGCCGCGCCAGTGCGCGCACCGGTGGCCGTGCCGCCCGCCGTGAAGCCCGCTCCAACCCGCTTGCCGCCAACCTGCGCCCGGTGCGCCCCGGCATGGAGGGCGGCACCTATCGCCCGCTCTCGCCCGCCGCGATGGACCGCATTCACCTCGCCGTGCTTGACGCACTGGAACAGATCGGCCTTGCCGACGCGCCGCCAAGCGGGGTTGAATACCTCACCGGCGCGGGCGCCATTCTGGGCAGTGACGGGCGCATCCGCTTTCCGCGTGCCCTGATCGAGGATACGATTGCCCGCGCGCGCAAGGACATCACGCTGTTTGGCCGCGATCCCGCCAATGACATGCACCTGCATGGCAACCGCGTGCATTACGGCACCGCCGGGGCGGCGGTGCATCTGATTGATGTCGAAAGCCGCGAATACCGCGAATGCACCATGCAGGATCTGCATGATGCGGCCCGCATCGCCGATCAGCTTGACAACATCCACTTCGTACAGCGCCCGATGGTGTGCCGCGATATCACCGACAACCGCGAGATGGATTACAATACCGTTTATGGCTGCTGTGCGGGCACCACCAAGCATGTGGGCACCTCGTTTACCGAGCCAGGCTTTGTCGCCGATGCTCTGGAAATGCTGCACCTTATTGCCGGTGGCGAGGACAAATGGCGCGAGCGCCCGTTTGTCAGCAATTCCAACTGTTTCGTCGTCCCGCCGATGAAATTCGCCACCGAATCCTGTCTGGTGATGGAGGCCTGCATTGCGGGCGGCATGCCGGTTTTGTTGCTGAGCGCGGGTCAGGCCGGGGCCACTGCCCCTGCCCCGATTGCCGGCGCCATCGTTCAGGCCACCGCCGAATGCCTTGCCGGTCTGGTCTATGTCAATGCCGTCAAGCCGGGCCATCCGGCGATTTTCGGCACCTGGCCTTTCGTGAGCGATCTGCGCACCGGGGCGATGTCTGGCGGCTCTGGCGAGCAGGCGCTTTTGACCGCCGGTTGCGCGCAGATGCATAAATACTACGGCCTGCCCGGTGGTGCGGCGGCCGGCATCGCCGATGCCAAGCTGCCCGATATGCAGGCGGGCTGGGAACAGGCCACATCCAACGTCATGGCGGGGCTTTCGGGGCTTAACATGGTCTATGAGGCGGCGGGCATGCATGCCTCCCTGCTTGGGTTCTGTCTTGAATCGCTGATCCTTGGCGATGACCTTATCGGTCAGGCGCTGCGCTGCACCCGCGGGATCGAGGTCGACGAGGATACCGTCAGCCTTGAGGTCATTCGCGCCACCTGCATCGGCGGGCCGGGGCATTATCTTGGCGCCGCGCAAACCCTGAGCCGGATGCAGACCGATTACATCTATCCCGCCCTTGCCGATCGCACATCGCCAAAGGAATGGGTGGAACTGGGCAAGCCCGATCTGATCGCCAAGGCCCGCGCCAAAAAGGAAAAGATCCTGTCAGAGCGCGCCCCGGCCCGGTTCGACCCGATCACCGATGCGGCCATTCGCGAGCGCTTCAAGATCCACCTGCCCGCCTGAGCCTGCGCTGACACCACAACGATTCGTGTGGCCCGGACACGCACCGGGCCGCACGTCGGATTTTGATCCGGGAATAGCGGAATCCGTCAGACCGACGCGCGCGCGACAGGTCACGGTGATCCCAAAGGAGATCATCACCATGACCATCGACCTCACGCGCCCGCGCGGGCGCTCTGGCGGGCGGGCAACACGCCGTGCCCTGCGCAGCGCCCATGACATCACCATGCTGCCCGGCCTGACCCGCAAGCTGCCGCTTTGCGAAATCATGAGTGGCGCGCAGGTTGAGCGGATTGATGCCGCCTCGATGGATATTCTCGAAACCGTCGGCGTGCAATTTCGCGATCCCGTCGCGCTTGCGGATTGGAAACGCGCCGGGGCGCGGGTCGAGGGAGAGCTGGTTTACCTTGATCGCGGCCTTGTGCGCGAGTTGATTGCGACCATCCCCGAGACCTTCACCTATCACGCGCGCGACCCGCATAAGAACGTCCGCCTCGGCGGCCCGGATTCGATCTTTGTGCCGATGACCGGGGCGCCCTATCTGCGCGATCTTGACGACGTGCGCCGCAATCCGACGCTTGACGATCTGGCGATGTTTCACAAGCTGTCGCATATGATGCCCGCGCTGCACAGTTCGGCCCACCATATCGTCGAGCCTTATGATCACCCGATAAGCCAGCGTCATCTGCGCATCACCTATTCGTCGATGAAACATTCCGACAAGACCTTCATGGGGATGACCACAAGCGCGAAAAACGCCGAGGATGTGCTTGATATGTGCGCCATCCTGTTTGGCGCCGAGTTCATCGACACCCATCCCGTGACCACCGGCAATTGCAACGGCAATTCGCCGCTGGTCTGGGATGAAACCATGCTTGGCGCGATGCGCGCCTTTTGTCGGCGCAATCAGCCGGTTCTCTGCTCGCCCTTCGTGTTGGGCGGGGCCAACACGCCCGCAAGCGTGCCTGCAACGGTGGCGCAACTCAATGCCGAGGCGCTCTCGGCGCTTGCCTATACGCAGGTGATCCGCAAGGGCTGTCCGGCGATTTACGGTCATTACCTCTCGACCGTCAGCATGAAATCCGGCGCGCCGATGGCGGGCACGCCGGAAATCAGCCTGATGAATTTCATGATCGGCCAAATGGCGCGGTTTTACGGCGTGCCGTGGCGCACCTCGAATACACTCGGCGGGGCCAAGACCTTTGATGCGCAGGCAGGCTATGAAAGTGCCACGACGCTCTCGGCGGTGATGCATGCTGGGGCCAATTACATCTGGCATTCTGCGGGCTGGAACGAGGCCGGGATGCATTGCTCTGTCGCCAAGTTCGTCGTCGATGCCGAGCAATGCGCGATGGCCTATCGCATGGCCGAGGGCCCGAAATGGGATGATTTCGACGAGGCTCTCGCCGCCGTGCCCGATATCGGCCCCGGTGGGCATTACCTTGGGCATCCGCATACGCAGGACAATTTCCAGACCGCGTTTTTCATGCCGGACCTGTTTGACAACAACGCCATCGGCCAATGGCAGGCAGAGGGCAGCACCGAGATCACCGAACGCGCGCTTGGCTATGCCCGCAAGCTTTTGGCGGCCTATGAAGAACCGAAACTTGACGCTGGCGTCAACGACGCCCTGCTCGATTATATCGCGCGCCGCGAGCGTGAAATTCCCGCCGCCGATGCGCTTAATCAGGACTACTGAGGGGGTGATAGGGCGCGTTCATTCGGCGCGCGCCTGCCATTCCTTGAGGCGCAGCATGGCATTGGCGCCGATCTGTTGAAAGGGTTGCGGTGGAAGGCGTCTGGGGCGCGCCTGTGCGGCAAAGCCCGTGGTGATATCCGAGGTCACACCACAGGCAAGCTCTGCCGCGCCAATGCCGGTCAGCGTGCCGCGCGCGGTGCCAAGGCCGTTTTGCACACAGCCCGCATAAAGCCCTGCCTCGATCTCGCGCATTACCGACACGCTGTTGAGGCTCAGGCAGAGATGCCCGGCCCAGCTATGCTCCATCCTGAGCCCGGCAAGCTGTGGAAAACGCACGTCAAACTTGCGCCGCATCACTTGGGCCGCACGGGCCACATCCTGCGCCGTCGGCGTCATATCGGGGCGCAGCCTGGCACAGGTGCGGGTCACGATCCGATTGCCGCCCTGCCCGGCGTCGATCCGGCGCAGGGTGGTGCCCATCGGGTTTGACGGCGTGATGCCCCAACGCGGTACGCCGCCAAGCCGGGCAAGCGCATCTGCGTCAAGCTCCGGCGTCATGGTGGCAAAGAGGAAAAGCTGCATCAAGCGCCCCTGCTCGATCCCGAAACTTTCCAGATGGCCGTTGACCGTCAGGATCACCCGCCCGGCGCTAATCCGACCCTTGGGCGTGGTGATCTGCCAGGCGTCGCCCTGTCTTTCAAACCCCGACACCGGGCTATCCTCGAATATCGCCACCCCGTCGCGCGCAAGCCCCGCGCCAAGCCCGCGAATATAGCCCGCCGGTTGCAGCATCACCGTGCCCGGCGTGTAAAGCCCCGAGAGGTAATGCGCGCTGCCCGTCAGGGCCTGCATCTGTTGCGCATCAAGCCTCTCGCTGGTTTCATCAAGGCTGGCAAGATGGCGCCCGTAGCTTTCGTTATGGGCATGGGCGGCGGGGCTGGCGGCGCCGTTGATCTTGCCCACGGGATCGAAATAATCGGGCGAAATGCCGTAGTCTTCGACGGCGGCGCGGGCAAAGCCGATGGCCTGACGATTAAGCGCGATAAGCCCGCGATCATCGCCCGCGCCCTTGTAATCCTGCGAATTCAATTCATGCGGCAGATCAATCATGAAGCCCGAATTGCGCCCTGCGGCCCCCGTCGCAAGACGCCCGGCCTCCAGCACGGCAATCCGCGCGCCCGGCGCGATCTGGGTCAGGCGGCGCGCCGCCGAAAGCCCGGCAAAGCCGCCGCCGATGACGGCGAAATCGGCGGTTTCATCGGCCTCCAGACGCCTCATCGCGCCCTGCAGTGGCAAGATCGTGTTCCAGGCGGCCGGCCCCTGATGGATAGGCAGGCGGCGGGCCGTGTATCGGCTCAACTCACCGCCTCATCCGCGTCATCGGCAAGGTCGATCCAGATGGTTTTCAACTGGGTATATTGATCATGGGCCTGCACACCATTGTCGCGCCCGCCAAAGCCCGATTGCTTGTAGCCACCGAACGGCGTGGAAATATCGCCCTCGCCAAAGCTGTTGACCGTGACGGTGCCCGTCCGAAGGGCGCGCGCGCCGCGAATGGCGCGTTTGGCATTGGCGGTAAAGAGCGACGCGCAAAGCCCGTAAACCGTGTCATTGGCCACCGTGATTGCCTCGTCGAACGAGGCGACTTCGATCACACTCAACACCGGGCCGAAAATCTCTTCACGCGCCAGTTGGTGATCATTGCCCGTAACCTCAACCACGGTCGGGCTCACGAAACCGCCCTCAGCCGTGCCGCCGAACAGGATGGTTTCGGCCTTGTCAAGATAGCAGCAAACCTTGTCGAAATGCGCAGGCGAGACAAGCGCGCCAACGCGGGTTTCGGGGTCAAGCGGGTCGCCGACATTCCAATGGCGGGCGTGACATTCAATCCGCGTCAACAGATCCGCCTTGATGTCGCGATGCACGATCAGCCGCGAGATCGCGGAACAGTTTTCCCCCATGTTCCAGAACGCGCCATTGACGATATGCTGGGCCACGCGATCAAGGTTTTCGGCGTCATCCATCACGATGGCCGGGTTCTTGCCGCCCATCTCAAGCACCACCTCCTTGGCGTTGCTTTCGCCGGAATAGCCAAGGAACCGCTTGCCGGTCGTGGTCGAGCCGGTGAAGGATACCATGTCGATATCCATATGCCGCCCGATGGGTTCGCCGACCTCGGCGCCGCCACCGGGCAGCACATTGAGCACCCCGCGCGGCAATCCCGCCTCGCTGGCCAGTTCGGCCAGTCGCAGCGCGGTCAACGAGGTTTCCATCGCCGGTTTCACCAGTACCGAACAGCCCGCCGCAAGCGCCGGGCCGATCTTCCAGGCCAGCATCAACAGCGGGAAATTCCACGGCAGGACAAGGCCCACAACACCAATCGGTTCGCGCACCACCATGGCGATGTGGTCATCCGAGACCGGCGCGACCTGATCATAGATCTTGTCGCTCAGTTCGGCGTGCCACTTGATGCAATTGATCGCCTCGGGGATATCGACGGTTTCGCAATCAAAGATCGTCTTGCCGCTATCAAGGCTTTCCATCACCGCCAATTCGCGGGCATTGCGGGTCATCAGCTTGCACAGCCGGATCAGCACATCCTTGCGCGCGCCGGGATGCAGCCGCGACCAGCGGCCATCGTCAAACGCCTCGCGTGCCTTGGTCACGGCAAACTCGACATCGGCCGCCCCACAGGCCGCAATCTCGGCCAGAGGCGCGCCGGTGGCGGGGTTCACGCTTGTAAAGGTTTCGCCCGAAATCGCCGGACGAGAACCACCGTCGATAAAGGCCCCGGTTGCAAAATCGAGATTCGCCGCAATCGCGCGATATTCATCCTGTGTCAGCAAGTCCATCGCTTAGCCCTCCGCCTTGATACCGGCAATTGTCGATTTCAACACGCGCGTGACCTGTTCAAGCGCGCGTTTATCGTCTTTGTTCAGTCCCTTGAGCGGCGCGCGCATGACGCCTGCGTCAATCCCGGTCATGGTGACCCCATGCTTGATCGTCTGGATAAATTTGCCGCCCTGCTCCAACACATGCATGAGCGGCAGCATCGCCGACATGATCCGCCGCCCCTTGGCAAAGTCGCCCTCGACCACGCAGGCCTGATAGAGCGCGATATGCTCTTGCGGCAGGAAGTTCGATCCACCACAAACCCAGAACGGCGCGCCCCAGGCGAAGAATTCAAGCGCCTGATCGTCCATGCCACAGCCCATCTGGATATGCGGGTAATCGCGCGCCAGAAGGTGAACCCGGTTGATATCGCCGGAACTTTCTTTGATGGCGCAGAAATTGCGCGACCGCCCGACCCGATCCAGAAACTCGGGGCCCATCATCGTGCCGGTGCGATGCGGATAATTATAGAGCATCACCGGAAGGTCCGCGGCCTTGTCGATGGCAAGTGCATTAAGCGCATTCTCGCGGTCGGTCGGCACCGCATAGGGCGGGCTTGCCAACAGGATCGCATCGGCGCCGATGTCGCGGGCGGCCTCTGCCAGAGCGATGGAATCCTGCGTCAGCATCGCGCCGGTGCCGACCACAAGTGGCACCCGCCCCTTGATCCTTTCATAGGAAAACCGCGCCAGATCAACGCGTTCGGCGAGGGTTTGGGCATAATTCTCACCGGTCGAGCCGCCGGTGATGATCCCGTTCACACCACTGGCAATCAGGAATTCGATGGTCTCGGTCAGAGCCTCAAGATTAGGGCGACCATCCTCGAAATATGGCGTGATGATGGGGGTATAAATGCCCTCGAACCTGAAAATCGGTGTCATTGCGGGCCTCATGCAGGGCTGGAGCGCGAAAAAGAACCCATCGGCACATCGAGTGCTTTGGGCATGACGAAACGTTCGATCTGGTGGCGCGACAGATTCCAGTGATCCTCAGCCAGCCGTGCCGCCGCCGCCTCGTCCCCGGCCTCGATTGCGGCGATGATCGCGTCGTGGTGGTGAGAGGCCTCTGACAGATTGGCAGCCATCTCATTGGTCTGGGGCTGATAAAAGGTCATGCCAATGCGGGCGTGATCAATCAGAAGGCGCTTGAACGAGGGCAAGAGATAGGTGTTGCCCGCCATGTCGCCGGTGATTTCGTGGAACCGATTGTTGGCAAGCGCCCGTTCCGCCGCACCCTTGTCGCGCAGCGCTGCGCGAAACGCATCCTGTGCGCCCCTAAGGGCCTCAACCTGCGCGGGGGTGGCATTGCGCGCCGCAAGCCTTAAGATCGCGCCATAAACCATTGGCGCGGCAAGAAAGAAATCCCGCAGGGTTGTATGCGACAGATCCGCCACGCGCGGCCCGCGATTTTCGCGCAGATCAACAAAGCCAAGCCCGTCAAGATCGCGAAACACCTCGCGCACCGGGGTGCGCGACAGGCCGAATTTGGCACAAAGCGCCACCTCGTCCAGATCCTCACCGGGGCGAAGCTCTGTGGTCAGAATGGCGCGCTTGAGATAGGCGAGAAGCGCAGGTTTACGATCCTTGGCAGGCATGGGTTGCGGCCCCTTTCGTCGGGTTTCCTTCTGTCACGCTTACAGAATACACTTTGTATACACAACACATTTTTATTGTGTGCGTGGGCATTTTCGAGCATATCAGAGGCACCACATCAGAGACCCCGACATGACCACGGCCCAACATTTCGCCTTTCTGCTGATCGAGGAATTTACCCATCTGGCCTTTGCCAATGCGGTGGAACCGTTGCGCATCGCCAATCTGGTCAGCGATCAGCCGCTTTATCGCTGGTCCTTTATTGCGATAGGCGGCACCGAGGTGACCGCGTCAAACGACGTCACGATCCGGGTGCATCACGGGCTTGACGATATCCCCGCCTGTGATCGTCTTTTCGTGATCGCCGGCACCAATGCCCGTGCCCATATCACCCGCACTCATCTGACGGCGCTGCGCCATGCCAGAAGCCATGGCATCGCCCTTGGGGCGCTCTGTTCGGGCACCTATGCGCTTGCGCTTGCGGGCATGCTCGACAATCAGCGCGCGGCGATCCATTGGGAGTTTCACGACAGTTTCGCCGAGGAGTTCCCCGATATTGCCCTGGTGCGCAGCGTCTTTGTCGATGATGCCCCGATTGTCAGCGCCTCGGGCGGATCGGCGACCGCCGATCTCATGCTCAACCTGATTGCCGCGCGCCACGGCGAGGATCTGTCGATCACTGTGGCCGATCAGATGGTCTATAACGCCGTGCGCGACGGCAGTGCGGCACAGCGCGTTTCGCTTCAGGCGCGCTCGGGGCAGCGCAGCCCGAAACTGGCCCATGCGATCCAGATCATGCGCGGTGCCGTCGAACACCCGCTGTCGATCGGCGAGATTGCGCAACAGGTTGGCGTCTCCGCGCGACAGCTGGAGCGGATATTCGGCAAGAACCTTCACACCTCGCCCAAGAAATACATGCTTGATCTGCGCCTTGAACGCGCGCGCTATCTGTTGCTTCAGACCGAGATGTCGGTGATCGACGTGGCCATCGCCACCGGCTTTGAAAGCCCGAGCCATTTCGCGCGGGTCTATCGCGCGGCCTTTGGCATGCCCCCCAACCGCCAGCGTAATCGGATGTCGTGACCTGTGACAGGTCCGCCGCGCGATCTATGCGGAGCCGGTTATCTTGCGGACATAAAGCTCCATCCGGTGATGGACGATCTCATACCCGAGTTCTGCCGCGATTTCGGCTTGCAGCTTTTCGATCCGGTCCGAGCAGAATTCAAGAACATTTCCGGTTTCAACGTCGATCATGTGGTCATGATGTCCCGGTTCCACGGGTTCGAACCGGGCCGGGGCGCCCTCAAATTGATGGCGCTGGATGACACCCTGGGATTCGAGCGTGGACAGCGTGCGATAGACGGTCGAAAGGGAAATCCCCGGCACCTCGCTCTCGGCACGGCGATGCAGTTCGGGCGCGTCGGGGTGATCATCGGCCGCCGCGAGCACGCCCAACAGCGCCGCCCGCTGTCGGGTGACGCGGATTCCGGCCTCGCGGAGCGCCTCGGTCAGATTCTCGATGCCTGCATTTGTCTCGCTCATGGCGTCATTTTGCGCGGGCACCGCGCCCGGTTCAAGGGATTTTTTTTGCGACTGGCTTGCAACTGGGTTGACAGTTGCAACTCATTCGCATTTGCATGTAACGAAAGCGCAAGGAGACCCACATGCTTTTTCAACCTCTCATACTTGGTCTTGCCACCGCCCTGACGCTGGCGCTGACGCCAGCGATGGCACAGGCAGACATGCCGAAAGTTGTGACAACCTTCACCGTGATTGGCGATATCGCGCAGAACGTCGCCGGGGATTTGGCAGAGGTCGTCTCGATCACAAAACCGGGGGCGGAAATTCATGGCTATCAGCCCACGCCCCGCGATCTGGTGCGCACACAGGGCGCCGATCTGATCTTGTGGAACGGGCTCAATCTGGAACGCTGGTTCGAGCAGTTCCTTGCCAACCTCAGCGAGGTTCCCGCCACCGTCGTCTCTGACGGGCTGGTCCCGATGGCGATTTCGGGCGGGGAATATGACGGCAAGCCCAATCCGCATGGCTGGATGGCGCTTAGTTCTGCGGTGATCTATGTCGACAATATCCGCGATGCCATGATCGCTCTCGACCCGGAGAATGCCGAGACCTACGGCGCCAATGCAGAGGCCTACAAACAACGGATCGCAGAGGTCATCGCCCCGTTGCGCGACGCCGTTCGCGCCCTGCCCGAAGAGCGCCGCTGGCTGGTTACCTCTGAGGGGGCGTTCTCTTATCTGGCGCGGGATTTCGGGCTGAAAGAGGTATACCTCTGGTCGATCAACGCCGATGCGCAAGGCACGCCACAACAGGTCCGCAAGGTGATTGATACGATCCGCGCGCATGAGATTTCGACCGTATTCTCGGAATCGACCGTGTCCGACAAGCCCGCCCGGCAGGTCGCCCGCGAAACCGGCGCGCGCTATGGCGGGGTGCTTTATGTCGATAGCCTCAGCGCGCCGGATGGCCCGGTGCCGACCTATCTCGATTTGCTGCGCGTGACCTCTGAAACCATCGTAGAAGGGCTGTCCCAATGAGCGATGGCATTCGCGCAGAGGGGCTGACGGTCACCTATCGCAATGGCCACACCGCCTTGTATGATGCGTCTTTCGCCATTCCGACGGGCACGATAACCGGGCTTGTGGGCGTCAACGGTGCGGGCAAATCGACACTTTTCAAGGCGCTGATGGGGTTTTTGCCCACGGCACGAGGCACGGTCGAAATCCTCGGACAACCGGTGCGCGTCGCCATCAAGGCCCAGGCCGTGGCTTATGTGCCGCAGGCCGAAGAGGTCGATTGGTCCTTTCCGGTTCTGGTCGAGGATGTGGTGATGATGGGGCGCTATGGCCATATGGGGTTTCTGCGCCGCCCACGCGCGGCGGACCGCGACGCGGTGCAATCGGCGCTTGAGCGGGTTGGAATGTCGGATTTTCGCCACCGCCAGATCGGCGAACTGTCAGGCGGGCAGAAAAAGCGTGTGTTCCTGGCCCGCGCGCTTGCGCAGAATGCCCGGGTGATCCTGCTGGATGAGCCGTTCACCGGCGTTGATGTCACCACCGAAGACCAGATCATCGCCCTGCTGCGCGACCTGCGCCGCGAGGGGCGGGTGATGCTGGTCGCGACCCATAACCTTGGCTCGGTACCCGAGTTTTGTGACCGCGTGGTGCTGGTCAAGGGCACGGTGCTGGCCCATGGGCCCACCGAAGAGGTCTTTACCCCGGAAAATCTGCGGGAAACCTTTGGCGGCGTGCTGCGCCACTTCATGCTCGCCGGGGATCGCCTTCATGAGGATGCAGACCCGCGCAGGGTTGAGGTATTTACCGATGATGAGCGCCCGCTGGTAATTTACGATGATCGCACCCGCACCCTCAAGGGACATCGCAAATGAGCGTGCTGTTTGAACCGTTTTCCTATGGCTACATGACCAATGCGATCTGGGTTTCGGCCCTGGTCGGGGCGGTCTGTGCGTTCCTCTCGGCCTATCTCATGCTCAAGGGCTGGTCGCTGATCGGCGATGCCCTGAGCCATTCGATCGTGCCGGGGGTGGCGGGGGCCTATATGCTGGGTCTGCCGTTTGCATTCGGGGCGTTCTTTTCGGGCGGGCTTGCGGCGATGGCCATGCTGTTCCTGCGCGAGCGCTCCGGCCTGAAAGAGGACGCGGTGATCGGGCTGATCTTTACCTCGTTCTTCGGCTTGGGGCTGTTCATGATCTCGCTCAACCCGATGGCGGTGTCGATCCAGACGATCATCATGGGCAATATCCTGGCGATCACACCCGAGGACACGCTGCAACTGGCGATTATCGGCGGCGTGTCGCTGGTGGTCTTGCTGGCCAAGTGGCGCGACCTGCTGGCGGTGTTCTTTGATGAGGCGCACGCCCGCACGATCGGTCTTAACCCGGACAGGCTGCGGGTCATGTTCTTCACGCTTCTGGCGGCCTCGACCGTCGCCGCGATGCAGACGGTGGGCGCGTTTCTGGTGATTGCGCTGGTGGTTACGCCGGGCGCCACGGCCTATCTTCTGACCGACCGCTTTCCACGGTTGATCGCGCTCTCGGTTGCCATCGGCGCCAGCACCTCGGCGCTTGGCGCCTATAGCAGCTATTTTCTCGACGGGGCGACCGGGGGGGTGATCGTGTGCCTGCAAACCGCGCTTTTCCTGATTGCCTTCGTCTTTGCCCCGACCCATGGCACCCTGGCCGCGCACCGCCGCGCCAGGGCCGGTTTGAAAAAGCCCGGGCTGGAGGGGGGCGCATGATCGAAACCCTGCTTTTGCCGCTGCAATTTCCATTCATGCAGAATGCCATGCTGATCACGCTGCTGATCGCGCCCGCCGCCGCGATGTTATCAAGCTTTCTGGTGCTCAAGGGCTGGTCGCTGATGGGCGATGCCACAAGCCACGCGGTGCTGCCGGGTGTGGTGCTGGCCTATATCGCCGGTATCCCGCCTATTATCGGCGCCTTCCTTGCCGGGCTGTTATGTGCGCTCGCCACCGGGTTCATCAAGGATCACTCGCGCGTCAAGCAGGACACGGTGATGGGGGTGGTGTTTTCGGGCATGTTCGGCCTTGGCGTGGTCATCTATACGCAGATCGACACCGAGGTGCATCTCGATCACATCCTGTTTGGCAACATGCTTGGCGTCGGCGCGGGCGATCTCTGGACGGCAGGGCTTATCGCGGGCGGCGTCGCCGTGATCCTTGCCCTGAAATGGCGCGATATTCTTGCGCATGCCTTCGATCCGGTTCAGGCGCAGATGATCGGGCTGAATGTCAGGCTGTTGCACTACGGGCTTCTGGCGATCCTGTCGGCCACGGTGGTTGCGATGCTCTCGTCGGTGGGGATTATCCTTGCGGTCGCCTTCCTGATTGCGCCCGGTGCCGTGGCGTTCCTGCTGACGCGCACCTTCGCGGGCATGCTGGCGGTCTCTGTGGTCGTCGCCCTGCTGGCGGGGCTGGTTGGCATTTATGCCAGTTTCTGGCTCGACAGCGCTCCGGCCCCGACAATCGTGTTGCTTCTGACGGCGATGTTTCTGGTCGCGCTTGCCCGGCGCAATATCAAGACCGCTGGGGTCGGGCGCCGGACGCCTGAATGATCTTGCCTTTGGTGGTTTACTCCGGTTGGGTGATTTATCTTCCAAATCCTGTTCATGGACCGACACGATGCCGCACGCCCCGAAAGATTTGCCCCTGCTTGGATATGTCGATCACCTGTCGGCGCGCCCCGGCGAAACCCTGGCCTTCAAGGTTTCGTCAACCGCGACGCGGCCCTTCACCGCGCGCCTTGTCAGGTCGATAAGTGCCGACCCAAACCCCGATGGGCCGGGGATTGTGGAAGAGGACGCCGCAGAATTCTTTGCGCCACAAACCTTTGCCTCTGTCCAGCGGCCCTTTGCGGTCGGCTCTTACGGGATCGCGCAGGACAGTGTGCGCGCAGAGCCAGAGAGGTCCATCACCCTCTCGGCGGTGATCTTTCCCACGCTGCTGTCTGGCGCGGTTCAGACCGTGATTGGCTTTGGCCGATATGACCTGCACCTTGACGAGACCGGCGCCGCCAGCCTCTGGGTGGATGACACGATCATCACCACAGGCCAGCCCCTCAAGTTGCGCCAATGGTGCCGGATCACGGCGCGGGTAACGACGCAGGGCATCACGCTTGAACAATGCGCCCTGACGCCGCACGATGGCCCGCCTCTGGTGGTGACGCATAAGGGTGTTGCCGCCCTCGCAACCACCGCCACCCCAAGCATCGCCGCCCGCCTTGAGGGCGGTCAGGCAAGCCAGCATTTCAACGGCAAGATCGAAGCGCCGGGCATTGCCGTCGACGATACCCCGCTTTGTGTCTGGGACTTTTCCAAGGGGATCACGACGACCATCGTATCGGCGCAAATCGGCCCCGACCTGCGGCTTGTGAACTTTCCCGCACGGGCCGTGACCGGCGCCTCCTGGGACGGGTCGGAAATGAACTGGACCCATAAGCCCGCCCATTACGCGGCCATCCATTTCCATCAGGATGACATCTATGATTTCGACTGGGGCACCGATTTTGAATTCACCCTGCCCGACGGCATGCCCTCGGGCGTTTACGTGATGCGGCTTGACTGCGACGGGCATGAGGACGCAATACCGTTTTTCGTCTGCGCGCCACGGGCTCAGCCAAAGGCAAAGCTCTGCGTGCTGATTTCGACCTTTACCTATACGATCTATGGCAACCATGCGCGGCCCGATTATGACCGCTCATGGCAGGATAGGATAACCGCATGGAACGCCTATCCTCATACCCCGGCAGAGCACCCGCAATACGGACTTTCGACCTATAACTATCATGCTGACGGCTCGGGAATTTGCCATGCCTCGCATCACCGCCCGCTGTTCAACCTGCGGCCCGGATACCTGACGTTTGGCGCGACGCCCTGTTCGGGCTTGCGGCACTTTCCGGCGGATATGCATCTGATTAGCTGGCTTCACGCCAAGGGGATCGACTATGACCTGATCACCGACCGCGAGTTGCATGACGAGGGCGTCGGGGCGATCACCGGATATGCCGCCGTCACCACCGGCACCCATCCCGAATATCACACCGCCAAGACCCTCGACGCGCTGCGCGATTATCGCGATGGTGGCGGAAGCTTGATGTATCTTGGCGGCAACGGGTTTTACTGGCGCATTGCGGTGCACGGCGAAAACGACAGCCTGCTTGAAATCCGCCGTGCCGAGGATGGCATCCGGGCCTGGGCGGCGGAGCCGGGCGAATATTACAACGCCTTCGACGGCAGCTATGGCGGGCTGTGGCGGCGCAATGGGCGCGCCCCGCAAGACCTTGTCGGCATCGGTTTTGCCGCGCAGGGCGAATTTTTCGGCGATCCCTATCGCCGGGTCTGCACCGACCCCGCATATGACTGGGTGTTTGACGGGATCGACAGCGAGTTGATCGGCGATTTCGGGTTTTCGGGCAATGGTGCGGCGGGGTTCGAGCTTGACCATATGGATCATCGGCTTGGCACACCCGAGAGCGCCGTTCTTCTGGCCCGTTCCGTTACCCGCGATACCGGCTTCATGCTGGTCCCCGAAGAGCAGCTGACCCATCTCACCAATCTGACCGGGGGCAGCGCCCAAGACGCGATGCACGCTGATATGATCTATGCAGAGTACCCCGGCGGCGGGCGTGTCTTTGCCACCGGCTCGATCACCTTTTGCGGCAGCCTGCCCTGGAACGGCTATGACAATGACGTCTCTCGCCTGCTTGAGAACGTTATGCAGGGTTTCCTTGCGGTCTAAGACGTCGCGGGCCTATCAGGGCGGGGCCGTTTCCCGGTTTTCATCCGGCTCTGCACCGGGCAGTCCCTTGCACTCCAGAAACACCCGCGCCTTGCAGGTGGCACAGATCGAGGGGTCAAGCCGAGTCACCATCGTTTCAAGCATCTCACGCTTGCGGCGAAAGATATTCGCCTTGCCGATAAGTTTGGTCACATGAAACTGGTCCAACTGCCGCCTGAGCGGCGGGTAGCGCCCGACAAGACACAGGGAGCCGCCAAGTTCCTTGCGGTTTCGGCTTTCCTCGATCAGCCATTCGGCCCCGGCCAGATCAATCCCGACAGCCCCGTCAATCAGCAGACAAAGGTGTTTTTGATCCGGTCGTTGCTTTTCGAGCCTGCGAAATTCTTTTTCAAGGTATTCGACCGCCCCGAAATACATCGGCCCCTGCACCCGCAGGAACAACGCCTGCGGGCATTCAGGCAGGCGCCAGTGGATCGGGCTCATGAAGGGGCGCCCCTCGACCTTGGCATTGGGCACATTGACAGGTAGCCCCGGCCGCATCGTCTGACGCAGGAACAGCGACAATGAGACGATGACCCCGGCGTAAATGGCAAATTCCAAGTCTACCAACAGAACAACAATGAAGGTCACCAGAAAGATCGAGGTTTCTGACGGGCTTGTTGTCAGGATGTGCCGAATCTCTTTGATGTCGATCAGCTTCCACGCCACCAGCATGATCAGCCCCGACATCGCGGGGATCGGGATAAAGGCGATCAGCGGGCTAACAGCCAGAAGGATGATCAGCAGGAACACCGCCGCAAGGATCGCCGCCAGAGGGGTTTTTGCGCCGGCCTCCAGATTGAGCGAACTCCGGGTGAAAGAACCAGAGCCCATATAGGCGGAAAAGAACGACCCGCCGATATTGGACAGGCCCTGCCCGATGATTTCCTGATTGCTGTTGAGCGATTGATGCGATTGCAGCGACATGGCCCGCGCGATTGAAACCGCTTCCAGAAGGCCGATCAAAGCCAGGGCAAACGCCCCCTGCGACATCGTGCGCACGATGTCGAACGACATCTGGGGCACCGCAACAGGCGGAATACCCGATTCGATTGCCTCGACAAAGACGACGCCATGGGCCCCGGCATTGAGCACATAGGCCAAACCGCTGCCGGCAATCAGCGCAATCAGGTAGTTGGGCCACATCGGGCGAAACCGTTTGATGCCAACGGCGACGATCAGGGTTGTCACCGACACCGCCAGAACATGCGGGTCAAGCTCGGGCAAGACGCGCCAAAGCTCTTGCCCCAACTCAACAAGATCATCCGGTCGCGGAAGGGATTTTCCTATGAACCCCGGCAATTGGCTAAGAAAGATCAGAATCGCCGCCCCCGCCGTGAACCCAACCATGACCGAATGCGAAACAAGGCTGACCAACTGCCCCAGGTTGACCAGCCCGAGGCAAAGTTGAAAGAAACCGGCCAACAGGGTGATGCTCAGGACCGCGCTGATATACTCTGGAGAGCCGGGCGTGAAACTCTCTGACAGGGTCGCGAAGATCACCACCGAAATCGCGGTGGTCGGGCCGGACACAAGATGCCAGGAACTTCCAAACAGCGCCGCGATCACCGGCGTGACCATCGCCGTGTAAAGACCATACTGCGGCGGCAAGCCCGCAATGGCCGCAAAGGCAATCCCCTGCGGCAGCACAATCGCGGCATTGGTGATGCCGGCCAAAACGTCGGCGCGAAATGTGCTCTTGTTGACCCGAGGGAGCCATTCAAGAAAGGGCATCATGACGCGAAGACGTTCGCGCGCCGTCAGTTTCTGTTTATCCGCAGAAGGTAACAAATGCGGCGCTTCATCCGCCGGTCGTCCAAAACGCCAAGTCATTGGAAATAGCTTTCAATTCATTCGGTCGCGATAAATGCACATTCGCCGCCAGGCGAATTGATACGGCACCGCAGTCTTGACCCCAGACTAGGCCTTGGCCGACGTATTCAAAAGAAATTCTTATAGTGCCAGTTTGGCGCAAATCACGAAAAAAGGCGCGGCAGCCCCCGCCACCGCGCCCCTTTTGCATATCACTCGCTGTGTCCCGTCTCAGGCGCTGAGGCGGCTGATCACCACGGTCACCTCGGGGCGTTTGCCAATCTCGTTCTGCGTGCTCTGACGCGCGACCCGGCGTAGGCCCTCTTCCAGCTTGTCGTCATCTGCCAGCGTCTTGTTGGCGGCGCGGCCCATGAATTGGCTCAGGTCTTCTTCCAGAACATCGACGAGCGGCGCATTGTTGCGCCCGGTATAAGCGAGGCCCATGGTTTCGCACCACGGTTCGCCAAGCGGGTCATCCTCTTCGTCCAGAATGACGTTGATCATCACATGCCCGTTCAGGGCCATGCGGATGCGATCGCGCACCACGCCATCCATCGCGCCGATCTGAACCGATCCATCAAGATAGGTCCGCCCGGTTTCGATATACTCGGCCACCTTGGGTTTGTTGCCGCTCAGATCAACCATCATGCCGTTGACCACAAGCATCCCGCCAAGCTTGTTTGATTCGGCAAGCTTCACATGCTCGCGCAGGTGGCGATGTTCGCCGTGCATCGGGATTACGGTCTGCGGCTTGATAAGCTTGTGCATCGCGTCAAGATCAGGGCGGTTGGCATGGCCCGAGACGTGATAGCGGTCATCGCCCTCGATCACGTCAACGCCCATTTCGCTGAACTGGTTCATGATGCGGATCACGCCGCGCTCATTGCCCGGAATAGTCTTGGAGGAAAACAGGAAGGTATCGCCCTCTTTCAGGGTCATCCCCTGATATTTGCCATTGGCAAGCTGGGCACTGGCGGCGCGGCGCTCGCCCTGGCTTCCGGTGACGATCAGCATGACATTCTCGCGCGGCAGGCCTTTGGCATCTTCCGGGCTGATGGTGTTGGGAAAGCCCTTGAGAACGCCGGTTTCGACGCTGGCCTCGATCATCCGGCGCATCGCCCGTCCCATAAGACAGACCGAGCGCCCGGCCCGTTCGCCCGCCTCGGCAAGGGTTTTGACCCGCGCGACGTTGCTGGCGAAGGTGGTGCAGATGAACATGCCGTTGGATTGCTCGACCAGCTCGGTGATCGGCGCGGCAACGGAGGCCTCAGAGCGGCCATCATGGTGGCTGAACACATTTGTGGAATCGCAAACCAGCGCCTTGACACCCGGAGCGGCAAGGCTCGCCCAGAGGTCGTGATCAAAAGCTTCGCCAACCACGGGGGTTTCGTCGATCTTGAAGTCGCCGCTATGCACGATCCGACCGCCGGCACTGTCGATCACCAGACCAGAGCTTTCGGGGATCGAATGCGAAATCGGCACATAGCCAACGCTAAACGGCCCCGCCTGAACCACGTCGGGCCAGGGTGACACGGTCTTAACCGCGCTTTCGGGGTGGCCATGTTCGCTCATTTTGCGGCGCGCAAGGTTCGAGGTAAAGGCGCGGGCATAGATCGGCGCGCCAAGCTGTTCATAGCAATGCGCCACGGCGCCAAGATGGTCCTCATGGGCATGGGTGATGAACACCGCCTCAAGCTGATTGCGCCGCTCGGCCAACCAGGTGATATCGGGCAGGATAAGATCCACCCCCGGCGTGCCATCCATATCCGGAAAGGTCACCCCCAGATCCACAAGGATCAGGCGTTCCTTGCCGGGTTTTCCATAACCATAGACATAGGCATTCATGCCAATTTCACCCGCCCCGCCAAGGGGAAGGTAAATCAAACGTTCACTACTCATGGGGCGTCAGCCCTCCTTGTTATACGCGTCGATCACGGTCAGCCCGTGCATCGTCAGATCATCCCGGAACACATCGAAAATCGCATGCCCCTGCTGGAATAACGGCGCCAGCCCGCCGGTTGCGACCACTTTCATGGCGCGGCCTCTCTCGGCCTTTATCCGGTCACATATCCCATCGATCAGCCCGACATAACCCCAGAACACCCCCGATTGCATGCAATCGACGGTATTGGTGCCGATGACACGCTCGGGCATGGTGATATCCACATGCGGCAGGGCGGCGGCGGCCTCGTGCAGGGCCTGAAGCGAGAGGTTCACACCCGGCGCGATCACCCCGCCGATATAGGCGCCGTCACTTGCGACAACATCAAAGGTCGTGGCGGTGCCGAAATCCACCACGATCAGATCGCCACCGTATAGATCGTAGCCCGCCACCGTATTGACAAGCCGATCCGGCCCCACCTGCGTGCCCTCGTCCACGCGCACATCCACCGGCAGGCGGCAATCCGGCTTGCCCACCACAAGCGGGCGGCAGTTGAAATAGCGATCCGAAAAGACCCGCAGATTGAACACCACCCGCGGCACGGTCGAGCTTATGATCACCGAGCGGATATCGGTCTTGATGCCGAAATGATTAAGAAGCGTGGAAAACCAGACAAAATACTGATCCGCCGTGCGCTGATGCTCGGTCGAGGTGCGCAACGTACATAAAAAGCTCTCGCCATCCCAGATCGAAAAGACGGTATTGGTATTGCCGCAATCAATCGCCAGTAGCATCGCGCGCCTCCTCGCTTAGAAAAAAACCTCGGCGGCGGCAATCGCGCGGCGCCCCGTGGGGGTTGATAGAACAAGATTGCCCGCGCCGTCCACCGTCTCAAAAATGCCGGTCACCTCTTCGCGGCTGGTGCGCGCGGTGATGACCTCGCCAAGACGCGCCGCGCGCGCAAGCCAGGCGTGGCGAATGGGTTCGAACCCATAAGTGACAAACTGCGCCTCGGCGCGCGCATAGGCCGGTGCCAGCAGATCGAGAAACGCCTCGGGGCCGATCGCAACACCGGTGCCCGACACAACCGAAACCGGGCGCAGCGCGCCGGGCTCGACCGCGCCCACCTCCGGCGCCTCCTTGAGGTTCACACCGATTCCAATGGCAAAATGGCTGAGCCCCGCGCCGCTGCCCGCGCTTTCCAGCAAAATCCCGGCAAGCTTGCCCCCCTTCAGCAACACATCGTTGGGCCACTTGAGGGCAAAATCCTCGGCCCGCCCGGTGGCCGCAACAAGCGCCTCATAGAGCGCCAGCGACGCCACGAAAGACCGCAGCGCAACCCGGTCCGGCGTCTCATCGGGACGCATCACAAGGCTGGCGGAAAAATTGCCCGCTGGATCGGACCAGCCACGCCCGCGCCGCCCGCGCCCGGCGGTCTGCTCAAGCGCCAGTATCCACTCCGGCCCGGCAAGCCCCGGCGCCAGACGCGCCGCCTCGGCATTGGTGCTGTCCACCGATGCCATCACACGCCGCCCATAGCCCGCGGGCCAGTCCCACTCAGACCCCAATTTCATCTTTCCCAAAATACTCCCGCCGGAGGCGCGCGCCCGGGCACCGGGCGCCAAACATGAAAGCGACGCGCCCCTTGGGGCGCGTCACAGTTGGATCAGACAGGTATAGGCACCGCTCAGTTGACAAGCGTCGCCGCCGCCGCCTGGGCCATTGCCTCGACCCCGAACATGTTGATGATGCCGACAAGCATGATCGCCGCCGAGGCCATCAAAAACGCCCATTGCACCGGCGACCGCCCGGTTTCAAGCGCTTCGCCCTCTTCGCCGAAATACATGTAGAACACGATCCGCAGATAATAGAACGCGCCGATTACACTGGCGACCACACCGGCCACCGCAAGCCAGGCAAGCCCGCCCTCATAGGCCGCGCGCAGCACGTAAAGCTTGCCGAAAAAGCCCAGGAGCGGCGGCACGCCGGCAAGGCTGAACAACAAAATCAGCATCGCAAGCGCCCGGCCCGGCTGCGCCTTGGCATACATGTTCAGGCTGCGGATATCGGTTACCGGCTGACCGTCGCGCTCCATCGACAGGATAAAGGCAAAGGTGCCGATATTCATCGTCAAATAGATCGCCATGTAGATCAGCATCGCCTGAACGCCAAACACCGTCCCCGAGGCAAGGCCCATCAGCGCATAGCCCATATGAGCGATCGAGGAATAGGCCATCAGGCGTTTGATATCGGTCTGCCCGATCGCCGCCACGGCGCCAAGGAACATCGACAACAGGCTGAGCGCCGCCAGCACCTGCTGCCAGTCGCCGACCACGCCGCCAAAGGCGTCATGCACGACCCGCGCAAAAAGCGCCATCGCGGCCATCTTGGGCGCAGTGGCAAAAAACGCGGTGATCGGTGTTGGCGAGCCTTCATAGACGTCCGGCGTCCACATATGAAACGGCACAGCCGAAATCTTGAACGCCAGTCCCGAGATCACCAGTACCAGACCGATCAAAAGACCAATCGGCGCTTGCCCCTCTGCGGCGGCAATGATGCCGGAAAACAGCGTCGTGCCCGCATAGCCATAGGTCAGCGACGCGCCATAAAGCAGCAAGCCGGAACTGAGTGCGCCAAGCACGAAATACTTGAGGCCTGCCTCGGTCGATTTGGCGCTGTCACGGCGCAGCGAGGCAACCACGTAAAGCGCCAGCGATTGCAGCTCGAGCCCCATGTAAAGCGCCATCAGATCGCCGGCACTGACCATCACCATCATGCCGACCGCCGCCAGGGCGATCAGGATCGGATATTCAAACCGCAGGATATCGCGGCGCGCCATGTATTCCTGTCCCAGCACCAGAACGGCAGCGGCCGACAGAAGGATCGTCACCTTGGCGAAACGGGCAAAGCCATCGTCATTGAACATGCCGCCAAAGGCGGTTCGGGTGCCTTCGCCGGTGGCGCCGATCCACAGCGCCATCAGCACGAACAGCGCGGCGGTCAGCCAGACCAGCATGCCCGCCATCTTGTCCTTGCCGGTGTAGGCCACCAACAGAAGGGCGGCCAGTGCATAGACCGAGATCACGATCTCGGGCAGGATAACAGTCAGATCAGCCTGCATCTTCAGGGCCTCCGGTTCAATGCGAGGTTTCGGCAACCTGCGTGGCGCTCGATGCCACGGCCTGTGCCGTCTCATAGTTGGAAATCAGCGCCTCGACAGAGGGGCCGGTGATATCGGTAACCAGCCGGGGATAAACCCCGAGCAGCAGCGTCATCACCACCAGCGGTGCAAAGATTGCCCGCTCGCGTTTGCTCATGTCGGTGATGGTCCTCAGGCTTTCCTTGATCAGATCGCCCATCACCACCCGACGATAAAGCCAGAGCGCATAAGACGCCGACAGGATCACGCCGGTGGTCGCCACCGCCGCCACCCAGGTATTGACCTGAAAGATCCCGACCAGCGTCAAAAACTCGCCGACAAAACCCGAGGTGCCCGGCAGGCCGACATTGGCCATGGTGAAGAACATGAAAATCAGCGCATAGGCCGGCATCCGGTTCACCAGACCGCCATAGGCGTCAATCTCGCGGGTGTGCATGCGATCATAGATCACGCCCACGCAGAGGAACAGCGCCCCCGAGATAAAGCCGTGGCTGATCATCTGAAAGATCGCGCCGTCGATGCCCTGTTGGTTGGCGGCAAAGATGCCCATGGTGACATAGCCCATATGCGCCACGGATGAATAGGCGATCAGCTTTTTCATGTCTTCCTGCGCAAGCGCCACCAGCGAAGTATAGACAATCGCGATCGCCGACATCCAGAGCACCAGCGGCGTCAACACCTCGGCCCCTACCGGGAACATCGGCAAGCTGAAGCGCAGGAAGCCATAGCCGCCCATCTTGAGCAGGATCGCGGCCAGAACCACCGAGCCGGCCGTCGGCGCCTGAACGTGCGCATCCGGAAGCCAGGTATGCACCGGCCACATCGGCATCTTGACCGCGAAGCTGGCAAAGAACGCCAGGAACATCAGGGTCTGCATGCCGCCGACAATGTGAACGCCGAGGATCGAGAAGCTGTCGCTTGCAAACTCATGCTTGAGCAGCGCCGCAATATCGGTGGTGCCCGCATCCGAGAACATCGCCACCATCGCCACCAACATCAGCACCGAGCCAAGGAAGGTGTAGAGGAAGAACTTGAACGACGCATAAATCCGCGCCTTGCCCCCCCAGATGCCGATGATCAGGAACATCGGGATAAGGCCGGCCTCGAAGAACAGGTAAAACAGCACCAGATCAAGCGCCATGAACACGCCAAGCATCAGCGTTTCCAGAAGCAGGAAGGCGATCATGTATTCCTTGACGCGCGAGGTGACCTTCCACGAGGCGGCAATGGTCAGCGGCATCATGAAGGTGGTCAGCATCACGAAGAGAACGCTGATCCCGTCAACGCCCATCTTGTATTGCAGCCCAAGCAGCCACTCGCGCTGTTCCACGAACTGAAAGCCGGTGTTCGACGAGTCAAATTCAAACAGGATGAACAGCGAGACCACAAAGGTCAGCGATGTCGCGATCATCGCCACCCATTTGGCATTGCTTTGCGCCGCCTCATCCTCGCCGCGCAGGAAGATGGCCAGAATGGCCGCCGCAACAGCAGGGATGAAGGTGACAATGGAAAGAAGGTTATCCATCAGTTTGCCCCTCCGAAGATCGTCATCCATGTCACCAGGATCACGATCCCGATCACCATGGCGAAGGCATAGGTGAAGATATAGCCGGACTGTGCCCGGCCCGCGAGGCGGGTCAGACGGGGAATAAGCCCCATTGCCACGCCGTTGAGCGACCCGTCAATGATATCACCATCGCCACGCTTCCAGAGAAGATGCCCAAGGGCCTTGGCGGGACGCACGAAGACGGCATCATAGATTTCGTCAAAGTACCATTTGTTGAGCAGGAACAGGTAAAGCGGACGTTGAGTTTCGGCCAGTTTGCCCGGCATGCTCGGGTTCCAGATATAGAACCAGAGCGCGGTGACAAAACCAAGCAGCATGGCGATGAACGGGCTGACCTTGACCCAGGTCGGCGCGTGATGTGCGTCGTCCAGCACCGTGTTGTCGGGATGCATGAAGATCGCGCCCTCGGGCGCTGTACCATGCGCAAGTGCCGGTGTGGCGGCGGCGTGCTCGTCGCCCCCTTGCGTGGTCGCCTCGCCATGGCCGGTCTCTGTCGCAGGAGCGTCGCCGTGACCGGCATCGGCCGTCACCGCATGGACGGGCATGCCGAAGAACTTGTTCACCTGCTCGTGGCTGCCAAAGAAGCTGTTGTACCAGACCATGCCCGAGAACACCGCGCCAAGCGCCAGCACACCAAGCGGCACCAGCATCACCATCGGCGATTCATGGGCATGCTCGTGGGTGTGCTTGTCGCCGCGCGCCTTGCCAAAGAAGGTCATGAAAATAAGCCGCCAGCTATAGAAACTGGTGAACAGCGCCGCGATCACCAGCATCCAGAAGGCATAGCCGCCCTGCGTGCCGGCCCATGCGCTCTCGATCACCGCATCCTTGCTGAGGAAGCCGGCAAAGCCGATATGGGTCAGCGGGATGCCGACGCCGGTAATGGCCAGCGTGCCGATCATCATCGCCCAGAACGTATAGGGCAGCTTTTTGCGCAGGCCGCCATAGTTGCGCATGTCCTGTTCGTGGTGCATCCCGTGGATCACCGACCCGGCGCCGAGAAACAGCATCGCCTTGAAAAACGCATGCGTCAGAAGGTGGAACATCGCCACCGAATAGACCCCGACACCGGCGGCCACGAACATATAGCCAAGCTGGCTACAGGTCGAATAGGCGATGACGCGTTTGATGTCGTTCTGTACAAGGCCGACGGTGGCGGCGAAAAACGCGGTGCTGGCCCCGATGAAGACAACAACGTTCATCGCTTCGGGGGCATATTCCATCAGCGGCGACATCCGGCAGACAAGGAACACCCCAGCCGTCACCATGGTCGCGGCATGGATCAGCGCCGAGACCGGCGTCGGGCCTTCCATCGCGTCCGGCAACCAGGTGTGCAGGAAAAGCTGCGCCGATTTACCCATCGCACCGACAAACAGCAGAAACGCGATCAGGTTGGCGGCATTCCACTCGGTCCAGAGGAACGTCAGCTGGGTTTCGGCCAACTGCGGCGCGGCGGCAAATATCTCGTCAAGCTTGATGCTGTCGGTCAGGAAATAAAGCGCCATGATGGCAAGCGCAAAGCCGAAATCGCCGATCCGGTTGACCACGAAGGCCTTGATCGCGGCGGCATTCGCACTTGGCTTGCGATAGTAAAACCCGATCAGAAGGTAGGAGGCAACGCCAACCCCTTCCCAGCCAAAGAACATCTGCAACAGGTTGTCTGAGGTCACCAGCATCAGCATCGCGAAGGTGAAGAACGAGAGGTAGGCAAAGAACCGGGGGCGATAGCTCTCGGTTTCCTTGAAGTTCTCGTCATGCGCCATGTAGCCCATCGAATAAAGATGCACGAGCGCCGAGACCGTGGTGATCACGATCAGCATGATCGCCGTCAGCCGGTCCATGCGAATGGCCCAGGCAGTGTCAAGCGTGCCCGACTGAACCCAGTCGAGGATATGCACGCTATGGGTCACGCCGTCATGGGTCAGAAAGATGACCCAGCTGAGCAGAGCCGACAGGAACAACAGCCCCGTGGTCAGCCATTGCGCGCCCTTGTCACCAATGATCCGCCAGCCAAAGCCCGCGATGATCGCCCCGACAAGAGGCCCGAAGAGGAGAGTGGTTTCCATGGCTTCAGCCTTTCATCACGTTGACGTCTTCCACGGCGATGGTGCCGCGGTTCCGGAAGAAACAGACCAGGATGGCAAGGCCGATCGCGGCCTCGGCGGCGGCCACGGTGAGCACGAACAGCGTGAACACCTGTCCCACCAGATCGCCGAGGTAACTTGAGAAAGCCACGAAGTTGATATTGACCGACAACAGGATCAGCTCGATCGACATCAAAAGGATGATCACGTTCTTGCGGTTCAGAAACAGGCCGAAAATGCCTATCACGAATAAGGCCGCCGCGACCGTTAGATAATGTTCAAGTCCGATCATGTCTGTCCCTCCGGGCCTTGCCCGTTTGTCGTTCTTCCCGGCGACCCGAAATGCCCCGGTCGCATTCATCCTCTCGTCATCCCGGGCTTGATCCGGGATCTCCTGGCATGTCGCACCATGTCAGGAGGCCCCGGATCAGGTCCGGGGCGGGTCAGCGGCTCAGAGCCCCTGCCCCGGCTTCACGTCCTTGAGTTCCATCGCCTTGGCCGGATCGCGCCACATCTGGAGCAGCACGTTCTGGCGTTTGACATCCGTGCGATGACGCAGCGTCAGAACGATCGCGCCAATCATCGCCACCAGCAGGATCAGCCCGGCCAGCTGGAACAGCAGGAAGTATTTGTCATAAAGCAGCAGGCCAAGTGCTGCGGTGTTTTCAACGCCCTCGGGGGCCACGGCTGCGCGTGCGCCCATAGCGCCCTCGGAGGCATCCCATGCGCCAAAGGCAAGCCCAAGCTGCATCAAAAGGATCACACCGATCAGCAAGGCCAGCGGCATGTATTTCGCCATTTCCGCCTTGAGTTCGGCAAAATCGACGTCAAGCATCATCACCACGAAGAGGAACAGAACCGCGACCGCGCCGACATAGACGATGATCAACAGCATCGCCACGAATTCCGCCCCAAGCAGCACGAACAATCCCGCCGCCGAGATGAACGACAGGATCAGCCATAGCACCGAATGCACCGGGTTGCGGCTGATCACCGTGAACAGCCCCCCGACCAGCAACGAGACCGCAAACAAATAAAAGGCCATGGCCGCAATCGTCATTTGTCTTTTCCTTTTTCTTCGCTCTCGTCCATCACCTCGCGCGCAAAATCCATGGCGCGGGTCATCGACGGAATACCGGCGAACATCGACATCTGCGCGATGGTCTCGGCGATCTCTTCCTTGGTGGCCCCGGCCTCGAGTGCGTGGCGCACGGTCAGGCGGATCTGCGTGTCGCTCTGCGCGCCCAGCATCGTCAAGCCGGCCAGCGTCAGCAAAAGCCGGGTCTTGGCATCCAGGCCCTCTTTGCTGGCGCCCTTGCCGAAACTCATTTCCATGAATTCCTTGGGCATCGTCGGCCAGAGTTTTTCAAACCCCTTCGGCGAAAAGGATTCGAGCGCCGGGTTCATGGCCTTGGCCATTTCCTGCGCTTGGTTCATCAGCATTTCAAAGGGGTTTTTGGGATCGGTCATCGGTACGGTGCATCCATTTCTAGGTTGCGGGCAATCTCGGCCTCCCAGCGGTCGCCGTTATCAAGCAGACGCGCCTTGTCGTAAAACAGCTCTTCGCGGGTCTCGGTGGCAAACTCGAAATTCGGCCCCTCGACAATCGCATCCACAGGGCAGGCCTCCTGGCAGAAGCCGCAATAGATGCATTTGGTCATGTCGATGTCATAGCGCGTGGTGCGGCGCGAGCCGTCATCGCGCGGCTCGGCGTCGATGGTGATCGCCTGCGCCGGGCAGATCGCCTCGCAGAGCTTGCAGGCGATGCAGCGCTCTTCGCCGTTGGGATAGCGACGCAACGCATGTTCGCCGCGAAAACGCGGGGAAAGCGGGCCTTTTTCATGCGGATAGTTCAGCGTCGCCTTGGGGGCGAAAAAGTATTTCAGCCCAAGTTTAAAGCCGACGATGAAATCCTTGAGCAGGAAATACCCCGCCGCGCGTCCGTAATCTATATTCGCCATGGATCAGCTCCTAACGTCTAGCAAACGGGTTTTGCCCGCAGTTTCGAGGTCACGCAAAGCGTTGTGGCACTCTCCGGTTCCGGCCCCGTTCAAACCAGTGCGGGAATATGACCTAACCTTGCGATCCATCCTCAGCCCCCAATCGCCCAACGGGCCCAAAACCCGCCGAACACTTCGAATTTCGCAAGGAACGACACGATCACCACCCAGCCGATGCTCATCGGCAGGAAGACTTTCCAGCCGATCCGCATCAGTTGGTCATAGCGATAGCGCGGCGTGATCGCCTTGACCATGGCGAAGATGAAGAAGAAAAACGCCATCTTGCCGACCATCCAGAGCACGCCATCGGGCAGCCCCGGAATCGGCGAGAGCCAGCCGCCAAAGAACAACAGGCTCATCAGGGCGCACATCAGGAAGATGGCGATATATTCACCGGCCATGAACAACAGGAAGGGCGTGCTTGAATATTCCACCTGATAGCCGGCCACCAGTTCGGATTCCGCCTCGGGAAGGTCGAATGGCGGGCGGTTGGTTTCGGCAAGCGCGCTGATGAAGAACAGGAAGACCATCGGGAAATGCGGCAGCCAGTACCAGCCGAAAAAGCCATATCCGGTGTCCTGCGCGCGCACGATTTCGCTAAAGTTGAGCGACCCGGTCGAGATGATGATCCCGATGATGATCAGACCGATGCTGACCTCATAGGAAATCATCTGCGCCGCAGAGCGCAACGAGCCAAGGAACGGGTATTTCGAGTTGCTGGCCCAGCCTCCCATGATCACGCCATAGACCTCAAGCGATGAAACAGCAAAAACAAACAGCACCGCAACGTTGATATCCGACAGCACCCAGCCATCGTTGAACGGAATAACCGCCCAGGCCAGGATCGCCAGCACAAAGCTGGTCATCGGGGCGAGCATGAACACCGCCTTGTCGGCGCCGGCCGGCACCACGATTTCCTTGACGACATATTTCAGGGCGTCCGCAACCGATTGCAGGATGCCAAAGGCCCCCACCACGTTGGGCCCGCGTCGCATCTGCACCGCCGCCCAGATCTTGCGGTCGCCATATACCAGGAACAACAGCGAGATCATGACAAAGGCCACAACGGCCAGACATTGCGCCACGATCAGCACGGCGATCCCAAGCGGGGTTGTAAAGAATTCAGACATCAGGCCCTCACACCATCGGTATTCCATTTTCCGCACAATTGGCGGCGACGACTTCGGCGTCGATTGTCTTCAAGCCTCGGGGCAATGCCGCCGAGATGGTATAAATCGCATCGCCGCGCCAGACGCCACCCTCTTCCGCCAGATTCGTGCGCAGATGGCGCGCAAATCCATAGCCGCGGATCAAAGTGTATTGCGCCGCGGCGCATTCGGCATAGCGATCGACATCCTCGCGGCCACGCGCACCGCGCATGGTGACGTGGAAATTCACCAGATCACCGTCCAGAAGCCGCGTCTCAATCCCGTCGTAGCTGGGTTGAAACGCCGCGGCCGTCCCCGCGCCGGCCTCGGCACAGCCACTCAGCCCCGCGATGAGGCAGAGCGCCGCAGGCGTTGTGAGGCCCGCGCGCATCTTCACTCTGCGGCCAGCGGGTTTTCGGCCCGTGCCTTGGCATTGGCGCTCAGCGTGCCCATCACCTCGCTTGCGCGGGCGATCGGGTTGCTGAGATAGAAATCGGATATGGCGGTGCGGAAATCGGCGCGGCCCAGCTTGGCCTTGGCCAGCGGCACCCAGTCGTTTTCCGGCACGCGGTCGATCTTTTTGAGATGCGGCACCTCTGCGACCAGCGCCTTGCGCAGCTGCGCGATGCTGTCATAGCCAAGCACCGCGCCGATTTCCCCCGAAAGCGCGCGCAGCACGGCCCAGTTTTCCTTGGCCTCGCCCGGTGCAAACCCGGCGCGAAGCGCCAGTTGCGGGCGGCCTTCGGTGTTGACGAACAGGCCCTGTTCCTCGGTATAGGCGGCCCCCGGCAGGATCACATCGGCGCGATGCGCGCCGCGGTCGCCATGGCTTCCCTGATAGATCACGAACGGCCCGGCGGCGATCTCGACCTCGTCGGCGCCAAGGTTGTAAACCACATCGGCGCCCTCAATGGCGGCCTCAAGACCGCCTTCGGTCACCGCCCCCACATCCATCGCGCCGACACGCCCGGCGGCAGTGTGCAGCACAAGCAGACGCCCCGAAAGCGCCTGCGCGGCGGCCAGAACCGCCTCGCCGTCCGCCTCGCGCAGCGCGCCCTGCCCGACGATCACGATTGTGTCCTCTGGCACGTTCAGCCCGTCAAGCGCGGCGCGGTCGGGGCCCGCATGGCTATAGTCATAGGTCAGGTCAATCTTGGGGCCGACCACGGTGACATTGGCCCCTTTGATCCAGGCGCGGCGCACGCGCGCATTGAGAACCGGCGCCTCGACCGCCGGGTTGGTGCCGATCAGAACGAAATTCTTTGCGCTATCAATATCTTCGATAGCGACATTGCCGACATAGGCGCCTCGGTTGCCAATCGGCAAACGGGCCTTGTCGGTGCGGCATTCAACCTGACCGCCCTGCCCCTCGACCAGTTGCTTGAGGGCAAAGGCAGCCTCGACCGGAACCAGATCACCGACCAGACCGGCCAATTTTTTGGCACCCTTGATTGCGTCGGATGCGCGGCCAAGCGCCTCGCCCCAAGTGGCCGGGCGCAGCTTGCCGTTCTCGCGAACATAGGGCTTGTCCAGACGCTGACGGCGCAGACCGTCCCAGACAAAGCGGGTCTTGTCGGAAATCCATTCCTCGTTCACGCCATCATGGTTGCGCGGCAGGATACGCATCACTTCACGGCCCTTGCAATCGACGCGGATATTGCTGCCAAGCGCGTCCATCACGTCGATGGTCTCGGTCTTGGTCAATTCCCACGGGCGGGCGGTAAAGGCATAGGGCTTGCTCACCAGCGCGCCGACCGGGCAGAGATCAATGATGTTGCCCTGAAGGTTGCTGTTGAGGGTCTGGCCCAGATAGCTTGTGATCTCGGCCTCTTCCCCACGACCGGTCTGGCCCATCTGCATGATGCCGGCCACTTCGGAGGTGAAGCGCACGCAGCGGGTGCAGGAAATACAACGCGTCATGTGGGTTTCGACCAGCGGGCCAAGATCAAGGTCTTCGGTGGCGCGCTTTGGCTCGCGATAGCGGCTGAAATCGACGCCATAGGCCATCGCCTGATCCTGAAGATCGCATTCGCCGCCCTGATCGCAGATCGGGCAATCCAGCGGGTGGTTGATCAGCAGGAATTCCATCACCCCCTCGCGGGCCTTCTTGACCATCGGGCTGTTGGTTTTCACCACCGGCGGCTGGCCTTCGGGGCCGGGGCGCAGATCACGCACCTGCATCGCACAGCTTGCCGCCGGTTTGGGCGGCCCGCCGACGACCTCGACCAGACACATCCGACAGTTGCCGGCAATCGACAGCCGCTCGTGATAGCAAAAGCGCGGCACTTCGACACCCGCGACCTCACAGGCCTGGATCAGGGTCATTGCCCCTTCAACCTCGATCTCCTGATCGTCGATGATGATCTTGCGTAGGTCAGACATCTGTTCTCACTTTGCTTTCAGAAGGCCCCCGGTCCTGCGGCTGCGGGCAATCTCGTCAGGGCCGAGGTTGCAGAGCGCCGCCGGATCGGACGGGTTCAGTCTTTTGGATTTCACGTGTTTGTCGTCACGCGCAGGCCTGCGCGCGCTTGAATTGCCGCTGTGGATATCGGCCAGATTCTTCGTGCCACAGATCGGCTGCGGCGCGGCTGTCACAGAAGAACAAGCCGCGTAGGCCTTTGATATGACCTGCATTACGACCATATTATACATCTACCCGTAACCGACACCGTATCCCCCGCGCGGCCATAAATCGGGCCTTGCCCTTCGGCCACGCCGGACCATTCGATTTCGGATGTGCCAAAGCTTTCCAGACAATAGCGCGTCGCCTCATGCAGGGCGGCCTGCTGCGCGCCGTCAATCCCGCGCGCCGCGCGCCGCACCGAGGCGGTGAAATTGCGGCGGTCATCCTTTTCGGCCCGCGTCTTGGGGGGATAGTAATTTCCCTCGAAATAGACGCGCTCCGACCGCTCTGTGCAGGCGCCAAGCATCAGAACCGCCAGCGTTATCATCACTGCCTGCTTCATGCCCGCGCCTCCTGCGGTGCCATGGCGGGCACCGTCAAGGCCAGGGCCGCAAGCACGACCATCGCGAAACCGAATGTGGCAAAGATGTCCATCATGCTCACTCTGCTGCCACCGCGCTGACGCGGCCACTGCGTTTGGCCTTGATGCGGTCCTCGATCTCGTCGCGGAAGTTGCGGATCAACCCCTGAATCGGCCAGGCCGCTGCATCGCCAAGAGCACAGATCGTGTGGCCCTCAACCTGCTTGGTCACATCCAGAAGCATGTCGATCTCTTCGGGCTCCGCCTCGCCGCGCACCAGACGATCCATCACCCGCATCATCCAGCCGGTGCCCTCGCGGCACGGCGTACACTGGCCACAGCTTTCGTGCTTGTAGAATTTCGACAACCGCCAGATCGCCTTGATGATATCGGTCGACTGATCCATCACGATCACCGCCGCCGTGCCAAGGCCCGAACGTTGTTCGCGCAGGTAATCGAAATCCATGATCGCCTCGCGCATATTCTCGCCCCGGATACAGGGCACCGAAGAGCCGCCGGGAATAACGGCCTTGAGATTATCCCAACCGCCGCGAATACCGCCGCAATGCTTTTCGATCAGTTCTTCGAAGGTGATCGACATCGCCTCTTCTACGACACAGGGGTTGTTGACATGGCCGCTGATCGCGAAAAGCTTTGTGCCAGCGTTGTTGGCGCGGCCAAAGCCCGCAAACCAATCCGGACCGCGCCGCAGGATCGTGGGCACCACGGCAATCGATTCAACGTTGTTGACCGTGGTCGGACACCCATAAAGCCCGGCGCCCGCCGGAAACGGCGGCTTCATCCGCGGCATGCCCTTCTTGCCCTCAAGGCTTTCCAGAAGCGCGGTTTCCTCGCCGCAGATATAGGCGCCGGCACCGTGATGCAGGTAAATGTCGAAATCCCAGCCCGATTTGCAGGCGTTCTTGCCGACAAGACCGGCCCCGTAAGCCTCATCAATCGCGGCCTGAAGCGCCTCGCGCTCGCGGATATATTCGCCGCGAATGTAGATGTAACAGGCGTGTGCCTGCATCGCGAACGATGCGATCAGACAGCCCTCGATCAGGGTGTGCGGATCGTGGCGCATGATCTCGCGGTCCTTGCAGGTGCCGGGCTCGGATTCGTCGGCGTTGACCACAAGATAGCTTGGCCGCCCGTCGCTTTCCTTGGGCATGAACGACCATTTAAGACCGGTGGGAAAGCCCGCACCGCCCCGGCCCCGAAGCCCGCTGGCCTTCATCTGATTGACGATCCAGTCGCGCCCGTTCTGCAAAATCTTTGCCGTTCCATCCCAATGACCCCGGGCAATCGCGCCTTTCAGGCTACGATCATGCATCCCGTAGATATTGGTAAAGATACGGTCCTGGTCCTTCAGCATAAGGCTCTACCTCTGATTATCCTGGCGCAGCCGCCAGATTTGATAGGTCACCACCAACGCCCATATGAGCGCGGCAATCGCGGCAAGATCGAACAGAAAGACAAACCGTACTGGCCATCCCATTTGTCCACCCAGCCATTGGGCCGCCAGCCAGATCAGCATGGTCGCCGCAATGACCACACCTGCGGTGCGGCCCTTGCGTGCCATTTGCAGATCTTTCTCGCGCTCGCCCATCGCTTGCATCATCCTTCGTAGACGCCGCCCTTGGCGACGCGTTTTGAAAACTCGGTCTCACCGCCCGCCGCCAAAACCTTGGCCTGCTCGACCCAGTTGTCGCGGCTGACCCGGCCCTTGAACCCCTTGAGGTTCTGGTCGACCCAAGTCACCTCGTCTGCACCCCAGCCGGCGATCTGGTCAAAGTGGTAAAAGCCAAGCTCGTTGCACAGTTTCTCAAGTTTCGGCCCGACGCCCTTGATCTGCTTGAGATCATCGGCCTTGCCGCCTTTGGGTGCGCTCAGTGCCTCGGGGCGCGTTCCGGCGCCTGCCGGTGAGCCGCTTGCCTCGGGCTTTGCCTTGGGCGCCGACACACTTTCGTTGCCGTTTGGCGTCGTGTCCGGTTTCACCGCCGTCGCGCCGCTCTCTGCCGCAGGGGGGGCTGTTCTGGGCGCGGTCGCGGCCGTGGTGGTCGGCTCTGCCGCCGGGGTCGTGGCATCCGTGCCCTCGCGGCCGCGATCCTCCGACGTCTGGCCGGTACAGATCAACCGCGTGGTCACGAGGCCGAAAAACGCGGCGCAGGCCAGACCCAACAGCAGCGCGGCCAAAAAGCCAACCGCGCCGGATGTCGACAATAGAACCAGCACGCCAACCACGACGGCCAGTCCCCAGCAAACAAGCTGGCAGGTGCCTAGTTTCGATCTGTCCAACATAACAAGTTACCCCCTGTGGATTTCAAGCAGGCGCGGTCAATAAATGCCGCCCTTCTTGGCCCGGGCAGAAAACTCCGTCTCTTTCCCCTCAGCCAGCAATTTTGCCTGCTCAACCCAACTGTCACGGCTGACCCGTCCCTTGAACCCTTCAAGGTTCTGATCGACCCAGCTGACCTCGTCCTCCGTCCATTTTGCAATCTGATCAAAGTGGTAAAAGCCCATGTCGTTGAGCAGCTTTTCAAGCTTTGGCCCAACGCCCTTGATCATCTTGAGATCGTCTGCCCCGGATTTGCGCGGCGCCTTCATCACGCGGGGCTGTTTGCCCGGCCCGGTTGGCGCCACCGGGTCCGCCGGGGATTTCACCGGCTCGGCGGCCGGTTTGACCGCCGGTTTCGCGGTTGTCTTGGCCTGTGCCTCGGCCTTGGTGGCCCCGGTCACATCGGCCTTGGCCTTGGCGCCGGGTTTCGGGGCGGGCTTTTTCGCGACCACATCCACCGGCGCGTCGTTTTGCTTGACCTTTGACGCGGCGGGCTTGTGATTGGCCCCCTTGTCGCGCCAGGGTGTCAGGATCGGCACCTCGGTGCCATCAATCCGCTTGACGGTGTCGCCAATGTCGCTGGCCAGTTGCGCGCTTGCATTGTATTTGGCGCGGCCACTGTCAAATTCGGTCAGGCTGGTCAGGCCGGATTTCGGCTCGGCGGCGTAGCGGCCATTTTGCGGGCCCGGTGTCGGCACCTTGCCATCCGCCATGTCGTCGATCATTTCGGCAAAGCGGGCGGCGGTCAGATCCTCGTAGTAATCCTTGCCGATCTGGGCCATTGGCGCGTTGGCGCAGGCGCCAAGGCATTCGACCTCTTCCCAGGAAAACTTGCCATCCGCCGACAGCTCGTGCGCACGCGGCGCAATCTTTTCGCGACAGACAGCAATCAGATCCTCGGCACCGCAGATCATGCAGGTGGTGGTGCCGCAAACCTGAATATGCGCTACGCTTCCGACCGGCTGAAGCTGGAACATGAAATAGAAGGTCGCCACTTCGAGGGCGCGGATGTAATCCATGCCAAGCATGTCGGCCACATGTTCGATTGCCGGACGGCTGAGCCAGCCTTCCTGTTCCTGTGCGCGCCAGAGCAACGGGATGATCGCGCTGGCCTGACGGCCCTCGGGATATTTGCTGATCTGCCCTTGTGCCCAATCCTGATTGGCGGGGGTGAAGGCAAAGCTTTCGGGCTGCTCGTGATGAAGACGGCGTAGCATCTATGCACAGGCTCCTGTGGTCAGTTTGACACCTCCGTCGGCAAGCCGCTCGGCCCCGCCGGAGGAAAGTTTATAGGCCGTGATATCAAGCACCTGTTGCCGCGTCAGCCCGGTCTGAAACTCGACCGGCAGATAGTCGGCCTCGGTCACCATCTCGCAGCCCACACTTGCCACGGCCGCCTCGTAGGCGGCAATATCCTGGGTCGACACGCCTTTCGGCGGCAGGGCACAGGCGGCGGTCAGTCCAAGGCAGGCCCCGGCGAATACAGTCTTGCGCATCATTGGGCACATAGCTCCTTGTTGATTTTCAATGAATCAGTCTCAATATCCATGGCAGCCTCGCCATCGGCGACCATCTTGGCAATCACCGGGCGCATTTCCTTAGCGTTAAAGCCTGCGGCGGGCAGCAGCCGGTGCGAGTCTCCGCGACTCATCGAACAGCCGACAGTCGCCATATAGGCCAGAAAATCGCTGCGCAATTGTTCGGCGTTGCGCGGGGCGGCCTTAGGGGTGGGTGCGCTCGCCGCCATATCTCCCGAGAGACCCTTGAAGGTGTCGCAAAGGCTCTGCTCAAGATAGACCGCCTTTTCATCCTCTGACAGACGCACTTCGCTCATCCGCAGCATCTTTTCCATCAAAAGCCGCACTTCCGCCATCTCGACGCCGACGCGGCCCAGCAAAGCAGGCGCCTCTTGAGTGGTCATCGCGCAATTGTTGTCGGCAAGCGCCGCAAAAAAGCGCTCGCGGCCGGAATAATCAAGCCGACCGCCACAGGCCCCGCCAAACACAACCAGTTGCCCATCCATGATGCGCGCCCGCTCTTCCACGATCAGCCGTTCGGTAATCGCCTTGGTTTCGGCCTTATCGTCGAAACCGGCCTCTGGCATGATCACATCGGCGCGGTGCGGTGACATCCGACAGCCATTTTCGGCCATGACCGCGACAAAGGCCTCGATCCGCTCAGAGCTTACCGTTTCCGCCTGCGCCAGAGCAGGCAGCGCCGCCAGAGCCAGTCCAAGTATAACGTTTTTCATCACGCCCCCTGCCTCATTGCCAACATGGCAACGATTGCCACGATCAATCCGGCAACACCGGCGCTGACATGCTTGGCAATCGGAAATCCGCCACGCGCATAAATCCAGGCATCGTGAAAGCCGAAATAGGCAAACACCGAAAACAGCACCGCAATCACCTTGAGATCACCGTAAAGCGTTGCGCCGACCGCCAGCAAAACCATGCCGACATAGCGATCCGCCATCACTTCGGGAAGCTTTTCCGCCCGATGCGTGGTCTGCGCCAAGCCTGCCACCGGGTCACGCAGGAACAGGACCGCAAGCGCACCCGTCACCAGCACCCCTGCGCCCGAAAGCGCTATGGCAAGGCTTGTCAGCGTCATTAGCGATCAATCTCCCCAAAGACGACATCCATCGTTCCGATGATCGCCGCCACATCGGCAAGCTGATGACCGCCGGCGATGTGATCCATCGCCTGAAGGTGCAAAAAGCCCGGCGCGCGAATTTTGGCGCGGTAGGGTTTGTTGCTGCCATCGGCCACAAGATAGACGCCAAACTCGCCCTTGGGCGCCTCGACGGCGGCATAAACCTCGCCTGCGGGGACGTGAAAGCCTTCGGTGTAAAGCTTGAAGTGGTGAATGAGCGCCTCCATCGAGGTTTTCATCTCGCCGCGCGAGGGGGGCGTGATCTTGCCACGGGCAAGCACATCACCCTGCCCTTCGGGCGCGCGCAGCTTTTCAACCGCCTGATGAATGATCCGCAGCGATTGGCGCATTTCCTCCATCCGGACAAGATAGCGGTCATAGCAATCGCCGTTCTTGCCGACGGGGATTTGAAAGTCGAATTCGTCATAGCATTCATAGGGCTGCGCGCGGCGCAAATCCCAGGCCATGCCAGAGCCGCGTACCATCACGCCCGAAAACCCCCAGTCAAGCGCCTCTTGCTCGGACACGACACCGATATCGGCGTTGCGCTGTTTGAAGATGCGGTTTTCGGTCAGAAGCCCGTCAATATCCGCCATTACGGCCGGAAATTCATTGGCCCATGTTTCGATATCGTCGATCAGATCATCGGGCAGGTCCTGATGCACGCCGCCGGGCCGGAAATAGGCCGCGTGAAGCCGCGCACCGCAGGCCCGCTCGTAAAAGCACATCAGCTTTTCGCGCTCCTCAAACCCCCAGAGCGGCGGCGTCAGCGCGCCCACATCCATCGCCTGCGTAGTGACGTTGAGCAGATGGTTGAGGATACGGCCAATCTCGGAATAAAGCACCCGGATCAGGCTGGCGCGGCGCGGCACCTCGACCCCGGTCAGCTTTTCAATCGCCAGACACCAGGCATGCTCCTGATTCATCGGCGCCACATAATCGAGCCGGTCGAAATACGGCAGATTTTGCAGATAGGTGCGCGATTCCATCAGCTTTTCGGTGCCGCGGTGCAGCAGGCCGATATGCGGATCACAGCGCTCGACAATTTCGCCGTCAAGCTCAAGCACAAGACGCAAAACACCATGCGCCGCAGGGTGTTGTGGACCGAAGTTGATGTTGAAGTTGCGGATCTGTTGCTCGCCGGTCAGGGCGTCATCGAATTTCGCGCCGTCCATCATGCACGCCCCCCGTCAAGCTTGTCCCGGAACGCCATGACCCATAGCAGAACCAATGCGCCAAGCGGAATGATGGCCACCAGTGCAACCCAGTTCGGAATGCCGAATTTCGGCAAAAGCCGCCAGAACGGGATAACGATCAACGCGGCAAAGATCACCATAAACAACAGACCGCCGCCCCCCATGCCATAGCCACCCATCATTTCGCCCCCTCTTTCTTTTCATCGCCCGGAAGGATGTATTCGGCCCCTTCCCATGGGCTCATGAAATCAAACTGGCGGTATTCCTGCACAAGGCTGACAGGTTCATAGACCACGCGCTTGTAGACCTCGTCATAACGCACCTCGGTATAGCCCGTGGTCGGGAAATCCTTGCGCAGCGGATGGCCGCGAAAGCCGTAGTCGGTCAGAATTCGGCGAAGATCGGGATGACCACTAAAGAGAATGCCAAACATGTCAAACACTTCGCGTTCAAACCAGTTGGCGGCCGGATAAATCTCGGTGATCGAGGGCACCATGTCATCGGAACGCACCGCCACCCGAAGGCGGATGCGGTGGTTCTGATACATGCTCAGCAGGTGATAGACCACGTCATAGCGCTTGGCCCGCTCGGGATAATCCACGGCGGTGACATCGACCAGCGAGGAAAACGCGCAGTTCTGATCGGTTTTCAGGAACTCGACCAGCCCGGCGATATTGGACAGCGCCACATCGACGTTGAGCTCACCATGGGCAATCTCCCAGCCAATCACGCAATCGCCACGCTTGGCCTCGATATAGCCGCCCAGTTCTTTCAGTGCCTGACTCATCTGATAATTGTCCCCGTCCGGCGAATTTTGCGCTGCAATTGCAGGATGCCATAAACCAGCGCCTCTGCGGTCGGCGGGCAGCCGGGCACGTAGATATCGACCGGCACAATCCGGTCACAGCCACGCACCACCGAATAGCTATAGTGATAATACCCGCCGCCATTGGCACAAGACCCCATCGAGATCACATAGCGCGGCTCGGGCATCTGGTCGTAAACCTTGCGCAGTGCCGGGGCCATCTTGTTGGTCAGCGTGCCCGCCACGATCATCACGTCGGATTGGCGGGGTGACGCGCGCGGGGCAAAGCCAAAGCGCTCCACGTCATAGCGCGGCATCGCCGTGTGCATCATCTCAACCGCACAGCAAGCCAGCCCAAAGGTCATCCAGTGCAAGCTACCGGTGCGCGCCCAGTTGACGATATCCTCGGTCGAGGTCAGCAGAAAGCCCTTGTCCTGCAAATCGGCATTGAGGGCCTGCGTCGCGACTTCGCGGTCCGGCCCGGCCGTGTTGGCGCCAGTCATCACACCCATTGCATCACTCCCATTCCATCGCTCCTTTGCGCCATTCATAGGCAAACCCGGCGGTCAGAACGGCCAGGAACACCATCATCGACCAGAACCCGGCCATGCTGACGTCCTTGAATGCCACCGCCCAGGGAAACAGCATCGCAATCTCAAGATCGAAAATGATGAACAGGATCGAGACCAGATAGAATCGGACATCAAATTTCATCCGCGCATCGTCGAATGCGTTGAACCCGCATTCATAGGCGCTGAGTTTTTCGGAATCGGGGTTGCGAACGGCCAGAACGACGGCCGCAAGGATCAGGACAATGCCCAATCCGATGGCAACGGCCAGAAAAACGAGGATGGGAAGGTATTCCCTCAGCATCTCTTCCACGAGGTGGCTCCTTTCATGCGCGGGCACGCGCATTCAGATGGCTGCAAATCTATTTCGGGTTTAAACCTGCCCCTGCATGGGGTCAACCGAGCGCGCGCAGAAACGCGGGCCGGAAACAGAGGATTTTAGCACTTTGTATGCCACGGTATGCCGCAATCGCGCCAGATTGGCCATGAAACCTGACCAGCTTGCGACAGGCCGACGCAGAATGCGGCCCCGGCGAATCTTTTATGTGCTGCCCCTCTGCCAGCCTGGCTTGCGGCGCTCAAAGAAGGCACCAATGCCCTCGGGGGCCTCCTCCCCGGCCCAACAGGCCGCCAGTTCGTTGATGGTATGGGCAATCACATCGGCATCAATCCGCGGCCCAAGACCGCGCAAAAGCGCCTTGGCGCGCGCCACCGCGCCGGGGGCGCAGTCCATATAGGGCGCAACCTCGGCCTCTATGGCGGCGTCAAGATCGCCCTCGGGCACGGCGCGGGCCAACAGGCCAAGCGTCACCGCCTCGCCCGCATCAAAGCGGCGCCCCGACATAAAGACCCGCCGCGCGTTGGCCTCGCCCATCCGGGCCGCCACATAGGGCCCGATGGTGGCCGGGATAAGCCCAAGGCGGGTCTCGGTCAGCGCCATCACGATGCTGTCGGCGCCAATCGCCACATCGCAGACCGAGGCCAAGCCGATTCCGCCGCCAAAGGCATTGCCATGCAACCGCCCGATCAATGGCTTGGGCAAGGTATTGAGCACCTGCAACATATAGGCCAGCTTGCCCGCCTCCTGGCCGCGCAATGCAGGTTCGGCCTCGAATTGTTGCCGCATCCAGGCCAGATCGCCCCCCGCGCAAAAGGTTTTGCCCCGCGCCGCCAGCACAACGGCGCGACAGCTGTCATCGCGGCCCAGATCCTCGGCAGCGCTGTGCAACTCGGCGATCATCTGCGCCGACATCGCATTATGCTTGTCCGCCCGGTTAAGCCAGAGCGTCACCACACCGCGCCCGTCGCGCGTCACCTCAAGTGTCTCAAACATCGCTATCCCCTGTCCTTGCAAGCCGGTCTCATCCGCCGCGCATCGCCCGTGCCATCCCGGCCGCTTTCAAAAGCACATCTTGATCAAGCCCGGTCTCATAACCCAGCTCCACCAGCCTCTCATGCACCGCCTCGGTGGCCACATTGCCCGCCGCCCCCGGCGCGTAAGGACAGCCTCCGAGCCCGCCCACGGCGGCATCAAACACCCGCAGCCCCCTGGCCAAAGATACCTCGATATTCGCAAGCGCCCGCCCGGAGGTGTCGTGAAAATGCCCCGCCAGGTGATCCACCGGCACGACATCGCTGACCGCAGTCAACATCGCCTCTACCGCCTCGGGGCGCCCCTGACCGATGGTATCGCCAAGGCTGATCTCGTAGCATCCCATCGCCCAAAGCCGCTCGGCCACCATCGCGACCTGCGCCGGGGCCACTGGCCCGTCATAGGGGCAGTCCACCACACAAGAGACATAGCCGCGCACCCGCATGCCCTGCGCGTTCGCGGCCTCCATCACCGGCATGAACCGCTCAAGGCTTTCCTCGATCGTGGCATTGATATTGGCCTTGGAAAACCCCTCCGAGGCGGACCCGAAAATCGCAACCTCATCGGCGCCCGCCTCCATCGCATCGCCAAAGCCGCGCAGATTGGGGGTCAGGGCGGCATAGCTTACCCCTTTGGCGCGCCGGATACCGCGCAGCATCTCGCCGGAGTCGGCCATTTGCGGCACCCATTTGGGGCTGACGAAACTGGCAATCTCAATGCGACGAAATCCCGCGCCGCTCAGACAGTTCACCAGAGCAATCTTTTCACCCAGGGGAATGCGCCGCTTTTCATTCTGCAACCCGTCACGCGGGCCTACTTCAAAAATCTCAACCCCTTCGCCCATGGCGCCCACCTTTCATCTTTCCCAAAATACTCAAATCCGGCCCGCGCCCCGCGCTCAGCCCGCCCAAGGCTCATAAAACGTCTGCTCATAAACCCGCGCGCTTTGCGGCCCCGGCAGGCTTGCCTGAAACCCCGGACGCTCGCTCACCCTGTCATACCACTTTTCGGTTTCGGGATAGCCCTCCAGACTTACGAAATGGCGCGCCATATAGACCGCCTGCCCGACCGCGATATCACAGGCCGAAAACCCCCCGGTCAAAAGATAATCGCGATTCTCGACCGGGGTCGACAGGCGCGCCTCGATCGCGCGATAGCATTTGGCGATCCGCGCCGCCTCAAGCTTCATGACGATCGGGCTGCGCATGGCATCCTCGTAAAGCACGATATGCTGCTGTGTCAGCGCCGCCACATGCTGGCTTACGGTTTCGGCGAAGTGCAGCCAGACGAGCCACCCCATCCTGTCCATATCCCCCGGCGCCCGGCCAAGCCCCGCCTCTGGAAATCGCTCGCAGAGATATTCCATCATCGCCCCGGATTCAAACATCCGCTCGCCGTCGATCTCAAGCGCCGGCACCCGACCTGCGGGCGACAGGCTCAGGAATTCCGGCGCGCGCAGGGATTTGTCAAACGCCTGTTCGACCAGCCGAAACTCGACCTCCAGCTCGTGCAACAGCCACAAAACCCGCATCGAGCGGCTTTGCGGCACATGATGCAGCGTGATCATGCCGCCGCGTCCTCTTCGGCCTCAAGACGCACAAGGGCTGCCCCGGCGCTGACCTGCTCGCCCGCCGCAACCAGTACCTCGGCCACGACGCCGTCGCGTGCGGCCAAAAGCGAATGCTCCATCTTCATGGCCTCAAGCACCGCAAGCCGGTCGCCCTTGGTCACGCTCTGGCCGGGGCTTGCAAAGACCGCCTTGACCATGCCCGGCATCGGCGCCTCGATCAGGGCGCTGTCACCGCCCGCCATGCTATCGCGTTCAAGCGGGTCGATCATCTCGAAACTCACGCCATATTGCGCGAAAACCGTGATCTGCGCACCGTGAACGGCCACTCGCGCCGCGGGTTGTCCGTCAATACGCCAGCCCTCTCCGACGCGGCGCGCCTCAACCCGCTGACCGGCGATTTCAAGATCATGCGCCCCCGCCGCAAGGCTCTGAATCCGCACCCTGATCTCTTCGTCCTCGCGGCGCAGCACCACCTCGCGCGCCAGCGGCGCCCAAAGCGCAAAGCCGGTCTCGGGCTCTGTCCTGTCCAACAGCCCACAGGCCGCCAGCGCCGCCAGCGCGACATCCTTTGGCGCCGGCTCCGGCACCACGACAAGCCTGTCGATATCGCGCGCGATAAGCCCGGTATCGACATCGCCGGCAGCAAACCCCTCATGGCGCGCCAGGGCCCCGAGAAAGGCAAGGTTGGTCACCGTGCCCGCCACTTCGGTGCCCGCAAGCGCTGTGGCCAGACGGCGCAGCGCGATGGCGCGGCTCGGGCCATGGGTGATCACCTTGGCAATCATCGGGTCGTAAAACGGGCTGATCTCATCGCCCGCCCGCACACCGCTATCGGCGCGCGCCGTCTCGGGAAAGCGCAGATGCGCCAACCGTCCGGTCGCGGGCAAAAATCCCTTCGGCACATCCTCGGCATAAAGCCGCGCCTCAAAGGCATGACCGTTGATCGCCAGATCGCCCTGTTGCCTCGGCAAAGCCTCACCAGCGGCGACCCGCAGCTGCCATTCGACCAGATCGACACCGGTGATCGCCTCGGTCACCGGATGCTCGACCTGAAGGCGGGTGTTCATTTCCATGAACCAGAACCCGTCGGCGCGCAAACCCCGGCTGCCATCGACGATGAATTCAACCGTGCCCGCGCCCTTATAGCCAATCGCCTCGGCGGCCCGCACGGCGGCCTGGCCCATGGCGGCGCGCATCTCGGGCGTCATGCCCGGCGCCGGGGCCTCTTCGATAACCTTCTGATGGCGGCGCTGCAACGAGCAATCGCGCTCGAACAGATGCACCGCGCCTTGCCCGTCGCCAAACACCTGCACCTCGATATGGCGCGGCTTCTGGATGTATTTCTCGACCAAAACCGCCTCATTGCCAAAGGCGGTTTTCGCCTCGCTCCTGGCGCTCTCCAACGCCTCGGCAAAGTCCTGCGCCCGTTCGACAAGCCGCATCCCCTTGCCGCCGCCCCCGGCCACGGCCTTGATCAGGACAGGATAACCGATCGTATCGGCGGCCCCTGTCAGATGCTCTGGGTCCTGGTTCTTGCCGTGATAACCCGGCACCACCGGCACGCCCGCCTCTTCCATCAAGACCTTGGCCGCATCCTTGAGACCCATGGCGCGAATGGCCGCCGCCGACGGCCCGATAAAGACAAGCCCCGCCGCCTCGACCGCATCCACGAAATCGGGGTTCTCGGACAAGAACCCATAGCCGGGATGGATTGCCTGCGCCCCCGTCGCAAGCGCCGCCTCGATGATCACATCCCCCCGCAGATAGCTCTCGGCAGGGGGTGCCCCCCCGATATGCACCGACCTGTCGGCCATCGCCACATGCCTGGCATCGCGGTCAGCGTCTGAATAGACCGCCACCACCTCAACCCCCATCGCCTGCGCCGAGGCAATCACCCGACAGGCAATCTCGCCCCGGTTCGCCATCAAAATCCGCTCAAACATCGCTGTCCCTTTCGGTCGTTGCCAAGCCTGAAACTGCTGCTTCTTCTTGGCTCAAATACTCAAATTCCAACACTGCCACAAAGCGCCCTCACATCCGAAAGACGCCAAACCGCGTCTCTTCGATCGGCGCGCAAAGCGCGGCGCTCAGGCTCAGCGCAAGCACCTCGCGGGTCTTGCGCGGATCGACGATACCGTCGTCCCAAAGCCGCGCACTGGCATAAAGCGGGTGACTCTGACGCTCGAACATCTCGACGGTGGGCTTTTTAAAGGCGGCCTCTTCTTCGGGCGACCATGCCCCGCCCTTGCGCTCGATCGCGTCGCGTTTGACGGTGGCAAGCACGCCTGCGGCCTGTTCGCCGCCCATCACGCTGATCCGGCTGCTTGGCCAACTCCACATGAATCTCGGCTGATAGGCGCGCCCGGACATGCCGTAATTGCCTGCCCCGAAAGAGCCGCCAACCACCATGGTGACCTTGGGCACGCTCGTGGTCGCCACCGCCGTCACCATCTTGGCGCCGTGGCGCGCGATGCCCTCATTCTCGTATTTCCGCCCGACCATAAAGCCGGTGATGTTTTGCAGGAACACCAGCGGAATTCTGCGCTGTGAACAAAGCTCGACGAAATGCGCGCCCTTTTGCGCGGCCTCGGAAAACAGCACGCCGTTATTGGCCACGATCCCCACCGGACAGCCCTTGATATGGGCAAAGCCGGTGACAAGCGTCTCGCCAAAGCGCGGTTTGAACTCGTCAAAGCGGCTGCCATCGACGACGCGCGCGATCACCTCGCGGATATCGTAGGGCGTGCGCAGATCAGTCGGTACCACGCCAAGCAACTCTTCGGGGTCATAGGCCGGCTCTTCCGGGCTGGCCCAATTCACGGTTGCCGGCTTTGAGCGGTTGAGCGAGCCAACCGCCTGACGCGCAAGGGCAAGTGCATGGGCGTCATCCTCGGCCAGGTAATCGGCCACCCCCGACAGACGCGTGTGCACATCGCCGCCGCCGAGATCCTCGGCGCTCACCACCTCACCCGTTGCCGCTTTGACCAGCGGCGGCCCGGCCAGAAAAATCGTGCCCTGGTCCCTGACGATGATCGTCACGTCCGACATCGCGGGCACATAGGCGCCCCCGGCGGTGCAGGAGCCCATGACTACGGCGATCTGGGCAATGCCCTTGGCGCTCATCCTTGCCTGATTATAGAAAATCCGGCCGAAATGGTCGCGGTCCGGGAAAACCTCATCCTGATTGGGCAGGTTCGCCCCGCCGCTATCGACAAGATAGATGCAGGGTAGATGACATTCCTCGGCGATTTCCTGCGCGCGCAGGTGCTTTTTGACGGTCATCGGATAATAGGTGCCGCCCTTCACGGTGGCGTCATTGCACACAATCATGCACTCGACGCCCTGTACCCGGCCGACGCCCGCAATCACCCCCGCGCAGGGCGCGGCCCCATCGTATAGCCCATGCGCCGCCGTGGCGCCGATTTCAAGAAACGCCGATCCGGGGTCAAGCAGGTTGGCCACCCGGTCGCGCGGCGCCATCTTGCCCCGGCTGAGGTGGCGCTCGCGCGCGGCTTCGCCGCCGCCTGCCGCCGCAAGCGCCGCGGCTTCTGCGACCACATCAAGGGCGGCAAGATGCGCCGCGCGATTGGCCCGAAAACCCTCTGATCCGGGCAGTGCCGATGTGCCTAGCTTCATCCCCAAAACTCCTGACTTGCCGGGCGTGCGACGCGTCGCACCCGCCCGCCTGTTGCATTTTTGCCGCATTGCAGCATGTGGTGCGAAATTTGACTCACATCAAAGTGATGCGCCCGTGCTCGACGCATTGTCCCGCTCGTAAACTCAAGAATGGAAAGACCATGAAAAAGATCACAGCCCTCACCCTCGCCGCTGTCCTTGCAAGCACCGCAGCCCCGGTTCTCGCCCAATCCCAGGGCGATATGACCCTCGGCCTCGGCGCGCATTACATCGACCCGACCGACAGCTACAGCGCCCCGTCCACCGCACGCGTGGGCGAAAACATCCGTCCGACGTTGACCTTTGAATACTTCGTCATGGACAATGTCGGCATCGAGGTTCTGGCCGCCTGGCCGTTCAAACACGATCTTCAGGCGCGCGGTGCCGGTGATATCGGCTCGACCAAACACCTGCCGCCCACGGTTTCGATTCAGTATCATTTCACCAACAGCTCGATCATGACACCCTTTGTGGGCGTCGGCCTGAACTACACCCACTTCTGGGATGAAAAGCTCGATAATGGCACCCCGGTCAGCCTTGATGATTCTTGGGGCATCGCCCTGCATGGCGGTCTTGACGTGGCCATCAGCGAGCACGGTTCGTTGCGCGCCGACGTGCGCTATATCGACATCGACACAGACGCCACAATCGGCGGTGCCTCCGCAGGCTCTGTCGAGCTTGACCCTTGGGTCTTTGGCGTCGCCTATGTCCACAAGTTCTGAGATCCCTTGAGGATACATTTTGCGGGGGCCGGTCATCAGATCGGCCCTTTTGCTTTGCGGGGCAATTGTCATTGCGTCCCCTCGGACGCGGCGCGCGCCTTGAGGTCTTTGCGGATCACCTTGCCGGTGACGGTCATTGGCAGAGCATCAATAAATCCAATTTCTCTTGGGTATGAATAAGTTGCGAGGCGTTCTTTCACATAGGTCTGCAACTCGGCTGCAAGGTCATCTGAGGCGCTCACCCCGTGCTTCAACACCACATAGGCCTTGACGATCTCGGTTCTCACCGGATCGGGTTTGCCGACAACGCCGACGGTCGCGACGGCGCCGTGGGTAAGCAGACAATCCTCGATCTCGGCCGGGCCGATGCGATAACCGGCGCTGGTGATCACATCATCCTCGCGCCCGACAAAGCGCAGGTACTCTCCCTCCCAGATGCCGCGATCCCCGGTCAGCAGCCAATCACCCAAGAACTTTTCGGCTGTCTGCTCCGGTTTATTCCAATACTCCAACATCATAGAGGCCGATCCTCGCCTGATCGCGACATCACCCTCGCCCTGCGTCGGTGCGCCGGTTTCATCCAGAACCGCCAAATCGTGCCCCGGCACCGCCTTCCCGAGGCAGCCCGGTTCCGGGCTGAAGAGGGTCCCGCAGGAACTGGCCACCATGTTGCATTCGGTCTGGCCGTAAAACTCGTTGATTGTCAGGCCAAAGGCCCGGCGCCCCCAATCGAGCATCTCCGCGCCAAGCGGTTCGCCACCGCTGGCAATGCTGCGCAGGCCGTCAATATGACAATCCTCGGCCTTTAAAAGGCGCAGGGCCGTTGGAGGGAAAAATATATTCCTTACATTGCCTTCCCGGATGATCTTCATGCATTCTTCGGGGCCGAATTTTGCCATGCGCGCCGCGACCACCGGCACCCCGATTGCCAGCCCCGGCATCAGCACATCAAACAAACCGCCGATCCAGGCCCAATCGGCCGGTGTCCAGAGGCAATCATCGGCCTGGCCCAGAAAATCATGGCTGATCTCAACCCCCGGCAGATGCCCCGTCAGGACGCGATGTGCATGCAACGCGCCCTTGGGGGCGCCGGTGGTGCCGCTGGTATAGATCAGAACGGCAGGATCCTCCGCGGCGGTTTCGAGCGTGTCAAACCGCCCGTCCGGCAACGCACAGTCTTCGGGCACCAGGGCCTCGGTCTGCGCCAGACCCGCCAAAAGCCCGACACCCTCGGCGTCGGTGACAATCACCCTTGCGCCGGCATCCCCGACCCGGCTGGACAGGGCGTCATGCTTGAAGAGTTTGAACAAGGGTATTGAAATCGCGCCGATTTTCCAGATCGCGATATGCGCCGCGGCGCACCAGGCGCCCTGAGAGCGCAGCACACCAACACGATCACCGCGCCCCACGCCGCGCGCCACAAGCGCAAGCGCCAGCCGGTCGGCCATCTCGCGCAGGTCGGCATAGGTTATATCGCGCGCGCCTTCCCCCGAGAGATCGACAATCGCCACCCGGTCGGGCGCGCGTGCGGCCCAATCGTCGCACGCCTGCACCGCCATGTTAAGCTGCGGCGGAATATCCCAGGAAAAGCCGTCATAAAGCGGGCCATAGGGCGCCTGACGCAGGCTCGGTCGCATCACAGTCACAGTCATCCCTCCTCCTGCGGTCGATTGGCATGGGCAAGGCGGCCATAGGCATCGACGAAATACTCAAATCGCGCGTCCCCGCGCAGGTCACAGGCCACCACCAGCCATAGCCCGTCACTTTGCGCCGGGCGCGCCGTACAGTCAGAGCGCGCCGCCCCCGCGCCCGCCTCGGCCAGATAGCGCGCGGCAAAGCGCTCAATCGTTTCCGTTTCGGTGGTGCCCACAAAACGCCCGCCCAGCATAAGGCCGATCCCGGCCACCGCCGCCACCAGGGCCATCACGGGCATAAAGGGCATCCAGCGCGCCATGACGTCAGTTGCCCATTTGCATTGATTGCAGATAGAGCATCTGCCGCGCGGTTTCATGCAGGTGACAGCTTGCTGACGCGGGCCCCGTCCCGGTACCGCCGCCCCATTGCGAGGCTTCATAGGCGCATTTCGCATCCCGAAACCCGATCCAGGCCCGCTGCATATCGCGCAGTGCTTCGGCTTGTCTGGGCGCATAAGACGGCGCGCGCCTATCCTGCGCCGCCAGAGTCGCATGACGCTGCTGATAGACGGTATTGAGCCAGCCATCCCAATAGGTCGTTTCCCGGTGGCTGCACCCGCTCATCGCGACGGTCGTATTCCCTCCCGGCGTTGCCTGCATGCATTGTTCGGCGGCCTTGCCCGCACAGCTCTCGCCTCCGCCCGCACGAATGCAGGCCGCAGTCGGGGTGATGTCGAACATCAGCTCCTGCGCCACCACGGGCGCGGGCAAAAGCACGAGCACCAGTGCTGTCCGAAAAGTTTGAATTTTCAAACCCACCAGCAACGAAGCCGACATTAGAGGCAAACGCGATCTATTGATCGCACTCATCCCGTCTCTCCCTTTTCAATTTCAATCTTAGGCTTGACGTACTTGAAGAAATCTACCGGGAACGCACGATGATTTGAGATTGAAAAGTTCACGAGAGAAACAAGCAGAGAAGCAGGCATCTCTATCCTGCCCACAGAGAATTTCTGAGCTTTATCGTCTTGTTCCAAGACAATTCCGGAGTTTCCTTCTATTGAAACTATTGAGTCGACCGGCATCCAACTCTTTTGCGCCTCAGCCTCAGCTTTCCACGCATTCAAAACTGTTTCTTTGGAAACACTCGTTAAACCTGCAATTACAAACTGCGGCTTAGGAACTGACTCATCGGTGATGTCGCCAGTGAAAGGCCATGGCGTTGTGAATGCGTTTCGCGAAAGTTGCTTTATTGATGTGCCCTTTTTTGCAGCATCCTTAATTGCTTCAGAATTGATGTGAGATTTTATTTCCAACGCCATTATGACACATTCGATTGGAATGACGGAGATGGCCCCACGAAAAACAAATGGTGTTACAGATTTATTGTAGACAATAATATCAATCTGACGTGAACTATTTCCCAAACTATCAACCACGAACCCAGAAGTTACCCCAAACCCCTCTGGAATATGACTGCTCAGAATTTCCAGAAACCCCTGCTCGACTAGAGCACCTCTTTCGCCGGGATGCTTTACAAGATTGCGCAATAAGTTGAAATCTGCACTCAGCTTGGCTTCGAGTCTCTCGAAGTGCCTTTCGATGACATTAAAGCCGTTGTCTTTCACGCCATAGCCCCCATCAACTCGCGACCAATCAGCATGCGGCGAATCTCGGACGTGCCGGCCCCGATTTCCATCAGCTTGGCATCGCGGAACAGCCGCCCGACGGGCGCGTCATTCAGGAAGCCGGCGCCGCCCATGGCCTGCACCGCCTGATGGGCCTGTTTCATCGCCTCTTCCGAGGCATAAAGACAGCAGGCGGCGGCATCCTGACGGGTGACATCGCCACGATCGCAGGCCTTGGCGACCTCGTAGACATAGGCGCGGGCCGAATTCATCGCCGTGTACATATCGGCGATCTTGCCCTGCATCAGCTGAAAGCTGCCAATCGGTTTGCCGAATTGCTTGCGCTCGGCCAGGTAGGGCATGATTTCATCCAGACAGGCGGCCATGATGCCGGTGCCGATGCCCGCAAGCACGACGCGCTCGTAATCGAGCCCCGACATGAGCACGCGCACACCGCGCCCCTCTTCGCCAAGGATGTTTTCAAACGGCACCTCGACATCGTCAAAGATCAGCTCGGCGGTGTTGCTACCGCGCATGCCAAGCTTGTCGAAATGCGGAGAGGTTGAAAAGCCCGCCATGGATTTTTCGATCAGAAAGGCGGTGATGCCCTTGCTGCCGGCCTCGGGGTCGGTCTTGGCATAGACCACGAGGGTATCGGCATCGGGGCCGTTGGTGATCCAGTATTTGCTGCCATTGAGCTTGAAGTGATCATTGCGCTTTTCCGCGCGCAGCTTCATCGACACAACGTCGCTACCCGCGCCTGCCTCTGACATGGCAAGCGCGCCGACATGGGTGCCCGAGACCAGACCGGGCAGGTATTTCGCCTTTTGCTCGGGCGTGCCGTTCAGCTTGATCTGATTGACGCAGAGGTTGGAATGCGCGCCATAGCTCAGCGAGACAGAGGCCGAGGCGCGGGCGATTTCCTCAACCGCGATGACATGCGCGAGGTAAGACATGCCGACGCCGCCGAATTCCTCGGGCACGGTGATGCCCAAGAGGCCAAGATCGCCCATTTCTTTCCAGAGATCGTTGGGAAAGGCGTTGGTCGCGTCGATCTCGGCTGCCATCGGCTTGACGCGCTCCTGCGCCCAGCGATGCACCATTTCGCGCAGGGCATTCACATCCTCGCCCAGATCGAATTGCATGACTGCGTTGAACATCGCCCTCTCCCTCTTGTCCCGGATTTATTGAACGCTTGTTCATTTTATAGCCACAAGTCTCGATTCGGGTCAACAGGCTTGGATGTCAGGCCCTCGTCGCGTTCAACCTTGGGTCAAGAACAAAGTCGCTCTGGGTCAGGTTCTGAAATGTCTCGGGCACCATCGGGGCCAGAAAAATAAGGTTCCAGCTTTGCCGCGACACCGCCGAGGGGATCACGATGATGCCGTGTTTCTGCAATTTCTCGGCGCCCCAGGCGCGCCGCTCGGGTGTGGCGTTATTGGGGTCAAGCCACTCGGGCTCGGGGATATCACCGGGCGCAAACACCTTGATGCTCGCAGGTTCGGCAATCTGAAAGGCGGTCATCACATGCGGTTGTGTGTCAAGCACGCGAAAGCCCTTGTGCACCGCCACCTCAAGGATCGCCGTGCTGGGATCAAGCGCGCAATAGACCGCGCGCGTGCCCACCGGGTTCCAACGGCCGCCGGCCTGAAACGCGCCCTCGCCGCCCGCCCATGTCGGCGCGTGTTTCGCCCGATCAAGCCGATGCGCCCAGACACCGCCCCCGCCCAAGACCTCGGGTAGTGGCGTCACAGATAGACGCCGTAATCAATCTGGCGCAACACCCGGTCGACAAGCGCCGCGCCGATGAAAGTATCCAAAAGGTCGATCGGGCGCTGCCCGTCAAGCGCCATCTGCTCGCCGCGCATCCAGTCAAGCGCCGCCTCGCGCCCGCCGAACACATCCTCGGCCCGCGTCAGCAGGATCGCGAACAGCACCAGTTGCGAGCTGACCCCGCTCGACAGCGGGCGCTCGGCCCCCTTCAGCCGCTTGAGTTGCGAGACGCTGATCGCGAGGATTTCGGCCCATGTCCGATCCGGCAATTCGGCCAGAGCGGCGCGAAAGCTTGCCAGCATTTTCGCCGGCAGGCCCTTTTCAATCTCGCGGTGCACATCGAACGCGGTGCGCGGCGCCGGGCCCTTGCGGTCGAGGTATTTCCAGGAATGTTCAAGTTCTTCGCGGCTGGCGATGTCGAACGGCATGGCGGCACCCTAAATTTGTACCGGCGGCGCAGAGCGCGCACGGCACGGTTTGGATGACCCTGAATAGGGTGGGGTCATTTGAGCTAATCAAATAGTCCAAATTATCCAGAAAGTCAAGCGCGCGCCTGAAACACCGCCCCCACCTCGGCCCGGATGATCCGCGCGATCTGGGCGCAATCCTCAAGGCTGAAGGTCAGCGGCAGGCGCATGTCGATGATCCCTCGCAGGATGCGGTCACTGGCGGCCATCGGCGTGCTTGGGGCATAGCGCCAGCTGTCATAGCGGCTGGTAAAGCCGGAGGGTTCCGCACCACCGAACCACTTGAGCTCGACTCCGCGATCAAGACAGCGTTTCAGCACCTCGGCGACCGCGGTTTCGCTCCAGTCCAGCAACAGGAACTGAATTGACGAGCCGACAATCGTTTCTGCTGCGGGTCGCTCGACCACCTGCAAGCCCGGCGTGCCGCGCAAGCCGTCCTCGACCAGGCGGTAGCGGGCATTCCATTTCTCGCGCTGCGCATCAAGCGCGCGCAGTTGCGGGCGCAAGATCGCCGCACGCAGATGATCCATCCGCCCCGACACATTGGGGGTGTCGTATTTCACCCGCTCAAAGACCTCGTCGGGGGGCACGGTGCCATTGCGGTCATAGAGCATGTAAGACCCCGACAGAAGGATCGCGCGCGCCGCCACCTCATCGTCATCGGTGACAAGAAAGCCGCCCTCGCCGGAATTCATGTGCTTGTAGGTCTGGGTCGAATAACAGCCGACCTTGCCCCAGCGACCCGAAGCGCGGCTTTTCCAGGCGGCGCCCATGGTATGGGCGCAATCCTCGATCACGGTGATACCGGCCGCATCGCAAATCGCCATAAGCCGCTCCATATCGCAGATGTGGCCGCGCATATGGCTGAGCATAAGCACATTGGCCTGACCGGCCTTGGCGGCCAGATCGTCAAGATCAATCGTCAGATCCTCGGTGACGCCGACAAAGACCGGCACCGCGCCGACACTGGCAATCGCGCCGGGCACCGGGGCGAGCGTAAAGGCATTGGTCAGCACCTTATCACCGGGTTTCACCCCGATGGCACGCAGGGCGGTGCCCATGGCATAGCCGCCCGAGGCCACTGCAAGCGCATAACGCGCCCCGGTATAGGCGGCGAATTCCTGTTCAAGCAGGGCCACCTCGCCGGGTTCGCCGCCCACAAGGTTATAGCGGTGCAAGCGCCCGCTTTTCAGCACCTCAAGCGCGGCCTCGATCCCGGCCTCGGGGATCGGTTCCTGCTGGGTGAACTTACCTTTGAATACCTCTGTCATAGGATATGTTTTGGGCCGCAAGGGCGCGCGGGTCAATGGGGTCCATGCATCAGCCGCCGCTTGTTCAGGAAATCCGAAAGCCCGCTATCGTATGTCGAAAAAGCGCCCCTAGCCGATCAGGCGGGTCACCACACCGGCCAATTCGTCATAATGGGCAATTGTCGCCTCTGGGGCCAGCTCGGTCACGCTGGCGCCATTCGGCCCGAAGGTCACGAGCACCGAGGGCACCCCGGCGGCGCGCGCGGTGTCGCGGTCGGTCACCGTATCGCCCACCAGCAACGAGCGCGCCGGATCGCCACCGGCACGGCGCACGGTTTCGCGCAGGTGTTCGGGATCGGGTTTGCGGATCGCAAGCGTATCGGCGCCGGTGAGGGCGTGAAAGGTTTCCAGAACGCCAAGCCGCCCCATTAAAAGCCGCGCCAGCCCCTCGGGTTTATTGGTGCAGATCGCGACGCCATAACCGGCCCGGCGCAGCCCCTCGACGGCGGCCATTGCGCCGGGGTAAAGCGTGGTATGCACATCAATCGCACCGGCGTAAGCCTCGAGCAGAAGCGGATAGTTGCGGTCGATCTCGGCGGTGTCATCGGGGCGGCCCAACCTCTCAAGCCCAAGCTTGAGCATCGCCCGCCCGCCGCGCAGAGCCGTGCCCGCATCGCGCACCGGATCAAGCAAGTCGCCCTCGCCCATCGCCCGAAAGCAGGCATTGGCCGCCGCGACGAGATCGCCGCTGGTGTCGGCCAGGGTGCCATCCAGGTCAAAAACAACTGTGCGCATCGGCCCTCTTTCCTTTGTGTTCAGCCCATTGGCAGGTTTCCGCCCACGGCTGTGACACCGCGCAGCCTTGACTAGGGGAGTGCACCCTTGCACACGGCTGCCAACCCGATAGAACGGGGGCGCCTAAATTACAAAGAGAATTCATATGACAACCGCTTTGATCCTTCTTGCCGCCGGCAAGGGCACCCGCATGAACTCTGATCTGCCCAAGGTCTTGCACCATGTTGCGCAGGCGCCGATGCTGGTCCATGCCATGCGGTCCGGTCAGGCGCTTGCCCCCGATCACACCATTATTATCGCAGGTCATGGCGCCGAAAAGGTAAGCGCGGCAGCGCAGGCGTTTGACGCGAGCGCAAAGGTGGTTTTACAGACCGAACAGCTTGGCACCGCCCATGCCGTGGCCCAGGCCGCCCCGGCGCTTGCGGATTACGCGGGCGATGCGCTTGTGCTTTATGGCGACACCCCCCTGATCCAGCCTGAAACGCTTGAGAAAATGGCGGCGGCGCGGGCCAATCACGATGTTGTCGTGCTCGGCTTTGAGGCCGCCGATCCGGGGCGCTATGGCCGCCTGGTCATGGACGGCGACAGCCTTGAGCGGATTGTGGAATTCAAGGACGCCAGCGAGCAGGAACGCGCGATCCGCCTGTGCAACAGCGGTGTGGTGATGGTTTCGGCGCCGCTCTTGTTCGATCTGATCGCCGAGGTCGGCAATGACAATGCCAACGCGGAATATTACCTGACCGACATCATTGGCATCGCGCGGGCGCGCGGTCTCTCGGCCACCGCCGTGACTTGCGACGAATCCGAAACCCTTGGCGTCAATTCGCGCACCGAACTGGCCCAGGCCGAAGCCGCCTTTCAGGCCCGCGCCCGTGCCGCCGCGCTGGAGCTTGGCATCACCCTGCCGGCGCCTGAAACCGTGCATTTTGCCTTTGATACCCATGTGGGGCGCGACACGGTGATTGACCAGAACGTGGTCTTTGGCCCCGGTGTGACGATTGAATCCGGCGTGCATATCCGCGCCTTTTGCCATCTTGAGGGCTGTCATGTGTCGCGCGGCGCGGTTGTAGGGCCCTATGCGCGCCTGCGCCCGGGTGCAGAACTGGCCGAGGACACCCGTGTTGGCAACTTCGTCGAAATCAAGAATGCGGTGATCGGCGAGGGCAGCAAAGTCAACCACCTGAGCTATGTCGGGGATGCCGAGATTGGCACCGAGAGCAATATCGGCGCGGGCACGATCACCTGCAATTACGACGGGGTGATGAAGCATCAAACCCGCATCGGCAATCGGGTCTTCATCGGCTCGAATACCATGCTGGTGGCGCCGGTCAGCTTGGGCGACGAGGCGATGACCGCCTCGGGCTCTGTCATTACCGAGGATGTTGACACTGGCGGGCTGGCGATTGCGCGGGCACGCCAAACTGTTAAGTTGGGCATGGCACGCAAACTTATGGACATGCTGAAAGCCAAAAAAGCAAAACGCGACAAGGGGGTTATCTAATGTGCGGTATCGTAGGGGTTCTCGGCGAGCACGAGGTTGCCCCCATTCTGGTTGAGGCCCTCAAGCGGCTTGAATATCGCGGCTATGACAGCGCCGGGATTGCCACTATCGAGAACGGACAGCTTGACCGCCGCCGCGCGGTCGGCAAGCTGGTCAACCTGTCGGATCTTCTGGTTCACGACCCGCTCGCGGGCAAGGCCGGGATCGGTCACACCCGCTGGGCCACCCATGGCGCGCCCAATGTCGCCAATGCCCATCCGCATCGCGCGGGACGGGTGGCGGTCGTGCACAATGGCATCATCGAGAATTACCGCGAATTGCGCAGCGATCTTGCGGCCAAGGGTATCGGTCATGAAACCGATACCGACACGGAAACCGTTGCTCTTCTGGCGGATCACTTTCTTGATCAGGGTCACGATCCGATCAGCGCCGCGCGCGCCACGATTGCCCGCCTTGAGGGGGCCTATGCGCTGTGTTTCCTGTTTGATGGCGAATCTGACCTTTTGATTGCCGCGCGCAAAGGCAGCCCGCTTGCCATCGGCCATGGGACGGGGGAAATGTATGTCGGCTCTGACGCCATTGCGCTTGCCCCGATGACCGATCGCGTGACCTATCTTGAGGAGGGTGACATGGCTGTTGTCACCCGCTCCAGCCTGCTGATCACCGATGAGAACGGCGCCCCGGTCAGCCGCGAGGTCCGCACCATCGAGATCGACAGCACCCGCGTCGACAAAGCCGGGCACAAGCATTTCATGGCCAAGGAAATCGCCGAACAACCCGCCGTGATTGGCGGGGCCCTTGGTCATTACCTGAGCGAGGATGGCCGCCAGATCACCCTGCCCGGCGAAGACATTGATTTCACCGCCATAAATCGTTTCACCATGGTCGCCTGCGGCACCGCCTATTATGCCTGTCTGACGGCAAAATACTGGTTTGAACAGATTGCCGGCCTGCCGGTCGAGGTCGATATCGCCTCGGAGTTCCGCTATCGCGAACCGCCCGTTACGCCGGGCACTGTCGCCCTTTTCGTAAGCCAATCCGGCGAGACCGCCGATACCCTGGCAGCATTGCGCTATTGCTCGGGTCGCACGGATGCGATTGTGTCGGTGGTCAACGTAGCCGAAAGCTCGATCGCGCGCGAAAGCGATCTGGCGCTGCCGATCCATGCCGGGGCCGAGATTGGCGTCGCCTCGACCAAGGCCTTCACCTGCCAACTTACCGTGCTGTTGCTATTGGCGCTCAAGGCGGCGCAGGCGCGCGGGATGATCAGTGATGAGCGGCTGGCCGATCTGCTGTCGGCGCTGCGCGCATTGCCCGCGACGCTGAACACCGCGATGGAGCGCGACGAGAATTTCAAAACCGCCGCACGCCTGCTTTCGGCTTCTGATAACGCGCTGTTTCTGGGCCGCGGCCTGATGTATCCTTTGGCACTTGAGGGCGCACTTAAACTAAAGGAAATCAGCTATATACATGCCGAAGCTTATGCGTCGGGCGAACTTAAACATGGCCCCATCGCGCTGATTGATGAAAACATGCCGGTGATCGTTCTGGCGCCTTGTGATGCGCTGTTCGACAAGACCGTGTCCAACATGCAAGAGGTGATGGCGCGCGGTGGTCAGATCATGCTGATTTCCGATGCCAAGGGGGTGGCGGATGCGGGCGAAGGTGTCTGGCAAACGCTGACAATGCCGATGGTCGAACCAATCCTGTCGCCGATCCTTTACGCGCTGCCGGCACAGCTATTGGCCTATCACACCGCCGTCGCCAAAGGCACGGATGTGGATCAACCCCGCAACCTTGCTAAATCGGTCACTGTGGAATGACCGCCTTGCCCCAATCAGGCGAGCAGGCGCTTGAGATGCTGCGGGCCCATGGCGACACCGCGCGCGCCATAGGGCTTGCCGAACATCACAAGGTGCCACGCGAGTATCTGGGTGTGGCCAACGGCGCACTTGGCGATCTGGCGCAGGCGTGGCGGCAGGGGCTTGATCTGTCTACCCGCCTCTCGCTTGCGGATGCGCTCTGGAAAACCGATATCTTCGAGGCCCGCATCACCGCTGCCAAGCTTTTGACTCAGGCGCGCATTCGCCCCGATGACGGCGCGGTCTGGGATATGATCCTGTCCTGGATGGCCGATTTCGACAGTTGGGCAATTGCCGATCAGGTCATGACCGCCGCGCAAAAGCGGCTTGTGGCCGATCCGTCACGGATTGAGACCGTCGCCGGTTGGACCACCTCTGACGATCACTGGATCAAGCGCGCGGCGATGATCATCGCCCTGCCCTTTGCCAAGCAAAACCACCCTTCCGAAACCGAGCTTGCCATTCGCGTTCGGGTTCTGGGCTGGGCGGCGACCTATGTGCAGGATGCCGATTGGACCTTGCAAAAATCGGTTGCCTGGTGGCTGCGCGACCTGTCCAAGCATGATCCCGAGCGGGTGCAATATTTTCTGTCAAACCATGCCAAACACATGAAACCCTTTGCCCGCAAAGAGGCCGCGAAGTTCCTGACAGAATAGGAACGTCTCTATCGCGCCTTACGGCAATTGAAACACCCGTACCTCCGGCAATCCGGTCAGCGGCGCCTCCAACAGGCGAAACGCCGCCAGCGACATCCGGCTGCCCGCGCCTTCGGCCCCGCCAAGCGGGATAAGATCGACCGCAGCCGATTTGCCGGTGGCGCCATAATCCACCCGCCCCTTGGCCGGTTCCTTGACCAGCGGCGTCTTGAGCCAGAACCCCGGCTCTGACGGTGCCCCGAGCGAGGCGATCGTGATACCCAAATCCTTCGCGCCTGACGTTTTCGGCGCGGCGGCGGCGGCGCGTTCGCTGGCGGTGGTGGTATCAAGCGCCGCAGGCGTTTGCGGCCCCGTTACCGGCACGCGCGGCGCCGATTCGGCGGCAATCTCCCCCTCTTCACCCGCGCCCTCTGGCGGCGGGGCCTTGCCCCATGGCGGCACTATACGCTCGACTTGCGCGCAACCGCCCAAGGCAAGAGCTAAACCCATAATCACAACGGCATGTCTCATATGTCCACCATATCCCCCCGACAATCGGGCTTCAACGGTCAACATGACCCTTGCCCCTCTGGCCCCGCGCGCCTAGATTCCCCCCATGACAGCACCTCTTATTGATCCCTTCCAGCGCGCGATTAACTATTTGCGCGTCTCCGTCACAGACCGCTGCGATTTTCGCTGCGTCTATTGCATGTCGGAGAACATGACCTTTCTGCCCAAGAAAGAGCTGCTCACACTGGAAGAACTTGATCGCATGTGCTCGACCTTTGTCGGCCTTGGCGTGGAAAAGCTTCGCATTACCGGCGGCGAGCCTTTGGTGCGCAAGGGCATCATGACCTTTTTTGACGCGATGACCCGCCACCTTGACAGCGGCGCGCTGAAAGAGCTGACGCTGACCACCAATGGAAGCCAGATGGAACGCTTTGCCGATGATCTCTATGCGGCGGGCGTGCGCCGGGTGAATATCTCGCTCGATACGCTGGACGATAGGAAATTCGCCGACATCACCCGCTGGGGCCGCCTGCCGCAGGTGATCAAGGGCATTGATGCGGCGCAAAAGGCGGGGCTTCGGGTCAAGATCAACACCGTTGCCCTCAAGGGCTTTAACGAGGACGAGCTGTTCACTTTGCTCGACTGGTGCGCCAGCCGCGATATGGACCTGACCTTTATCGAGGTGATGCCGATGGGCGATATCGGCAACGAGGACCGGCTTGGTCAATACTGGAAGCTGTCGGATCTGCGCGCCACCCTGCGCGAGACCTATACGCTGACCGACCTGCCCGAGCGCACGGGCGGCCCGGCGCGTTACGTGAGGATCGAGGAAACCGGCCAGAAAATCGGCTTCATCACCCCGCTCACCCATAATTTCTGCGAAAGCTGCAACCGCGTGCGCCTGACCTGCACCGGCGAGCTTTACATGTGCCTCGGCCAGGAGGATATGGCCGATCTGCGCGCGCCCCTGCGCAACAATCCGGGCAGCGACGCGATGCTGCAAGACGCCATTCGCGCCGCCATCGCGCTCAAGCCCAAGGGCCATGATTTCGACTATTCTCGCCAGGGCGTCGATGGCCGGGTGTCGCGCCACATGAGCCACACCGGCGGCTGATGCGCCACGCCCCTGCGCCCCTGCCTCTTCGGGTCTATAGCGCGGCGGCGAACCTGATCGCGCCACTGGCCTATGCCCGCGTCAAGGACAAGCTGGCGGCGCAAGACACCGATCCCGCGCGCCTGCCTGAACGGATGGGGCGGGCCAGTGTCAAACGCCCCAATGGCCTGCTGATCTGGTTTCACGCCGCCTCTGTCGGCGAAAGCCAATCGGTACTGCGACTGATCACCCATATGGGCGAGGCACATCCCGACTGGTCGTTTCTGATCACCTCGGGCACCGCCAGTTCGGCGCAGGTGATGGCAACCCGCCTGCCCGCGCGCACCACCCATCAATTCGCCCCGCTTGACGCGCGTCGCGCGATTGACCGCTTCCTTGCCCATTGGCGCCCCTCGGCGGCGATCTTCGTGGAAAGCGAGCTTTGGCCGCAGATGCTGATGCGCACCCAGGCCGCCGGTATTCCGATGGCGCTGATCAATGCGCGGATGTCGGATAGCTCGGCGCGCCACTGGAAACGCGCCCCGAAAACCGCGCGCCACCTTTTGGGCGTCTTCACGCAGATTCATACACAAGACGCGCGCACCACCGCGCATCTGCATGATCTGGGGGTCAGCCATGCCGCGACCGGGCAGACCCTCAAATCGCTTTCCGGCCCGCTGCCGTTTGAGACGGACGAGAAAGACCGCATGCAGCGCCTGATCGCCGGGCGCGCGGTCTGGCTTGCAAGCTCGACCCACCCCGGCGAGGATGAGGTAATGTTTGCCGCGCATAAGCGCCTCCTGCGCCAGACCCCGGATGCGCTTTTGATCCTGGTACCGCGCCATCCCGAACGCGGAGCCGGACTTGAGACCCTGATTGCCACCTCTGGCCTTAACGGCACGCGCCGCGCGATTGGCGGCCAGATCACCGGCCAGACCCAGGTTTACCTTGCCGACACTCTGGGCGAGACCGGGCTTTGGTACGCGCTCTGCCCGCTGACCTGTCTTTGCGGCACCTTCACCCCTGTCGGCGGTCATACCCCTTACGAGCCCGCCTGTGCCGGCTCGGCCATCCTGCACGGCCCGCTTTACGCAAATTTCGCCGAGACTTATCCCGCCCTTGACGCCTCTGGCGCGGCGCTTGAGGTCGCGGATGAGACGGCCCTTGCAGAGGCTCTGATACCGCTGCTTGCGGATCACGCGGCGCTTGACGCCATGCGTGAGCGCGCCCGCGCCTTTGCCCTCGCACAGGACAATACCCTAGATCAGATCACAAGCGACCTGATCGCCGCCCTTGGCCTTGAGGACAGGCAATGCCCCTGACTTTCATCTTTCCAAAAATACTCAAATCCGACAGTCCCGCCCAATGCCCGATCTGATCGTGACCAATTTCAACCGCAATTTCACCGGCGTGTCGGCCACGACGGCGGCTGTGGTGCGCGCGCATCTCGACCGCTATGACATGGCTTTGGCCGGGGTGGCCCTGCCCGGCTGTCCGGTCCCGATCAGCCGCGCCAAGGCGCGGGCCCTGTCGCGCACCCCGCCACAGGGCCGCCCCTTCACGATCTGGCACGTGCGGCGCAACACGGAGATGCGCGCGGCGATCTGGGCGCGCGACGTGCTCGGCCTGCCGATCCGGATTGTCTTTACCTCGGCCGCACAACGCAGGCATTCGCCCCTTCCCCGCTGGCTTATCGCGCGCATGGATGCGGTGATTGCCACAAGTGAGGCCGCCGCCGGTTTTGTCCCGCATCTGCGCGCCGTGGTCCCGCATGGCGTGGATTGCGCCCGCTTTTCCCCCGCGCCCGAGCGCGCCGCCGCCTGGGCGCAAACCGGCTATGGCGGCAGTTTCGGCATCGCCACCATTGGCCGCATTCGTCCCGAAAAGGGCAGCGACCGCTTCGTTGCGGCGATGATCCGACTGTTGCCCCGCCACCCCGGCGCCACCGCGCTTTTGATTGGCCGCGCGACCAAATCGGACCGAGGGTTTCTTGAGGGGTTGAAACAGAAAATCGCGGCGGCGGGCCTGGGCGATCGTATCCTCTTTCCCGGCGAGGTGGCGCCCGAGGCCCTGCCCGCCCTGATGCGCGCGCTGAGCATGATCGTGCAATTGCCGCGCTATGAGGGCTATGGCATGGTCCCGCTGGAAGGCATGGCAAGCGGTGTGCCTTTCGTCGCCACAGATGCCGGATCTTACCGCAGCTTGTCCTGTGATGGTGCCTGCGGTGTGATCGTGCCAGAGGATGCCCCGGCCGAGACCGCCGCCGCCATCGACCGCATCCTGGGCGACACCCAAGCCCATGGCGCCATGGCCCGCGCCGCGCGCTCGCGGGCCGAAACCCGGTTCAGTATCGCAGCCGAGGCCGACGGCATCGGTGCGGTCTATGATGCCCTGTGGTCAGACAGCTAGAGCGCGTTCAAGGCGCTCTAAGGCAGTTCGACCGCCGCCTCGATGGTGCCGAAATCGGGGTATTGCAACAGCACCACCAGCGGCTCATCGCCGCTGACCTGGGTGTCAATCGCCAGCGGCTCGCTGCTGTCCCAAACCGTCAGTTGGGTCATCTCGGTGACGATATTTGAATATTCCAAAAGCTTTCCGGCGTTCTCGCCACGCTCAATCGCGACGGTCGCCTCGGGCCGATAGCGCAGCAGTTGCACCAGCATCGGCATGTCGTGCGCCACATCGGTCCTGGCGGTGATACGCAGGGCGCTGCCATCGCGGGTGGCCTTCAAAACGATATCATCGGCGTCAGAGCGGTGTTTCTCGATAAGCTCGGTTACATCGCGCGGTCGGTTGCCGACCACGTGATCGGTGCCGTTGATGATCATTTGCGGTGTATAGATCATGCGGCGCCCGCCGGATTTGGCATAGCCGCGTTGACGGGCGGTATATTCGGGCTTGGCAAAGATGTCGGCCCAGCCGATGTAATCCCAGTAATCCACATGCAATGAAAGCGCTATCACATCATGGCGCGCGGCCAGTTGCTGCATGAACTCATCGGCCGGCGGGCAGGACGAACACCCCTGCGAGGTAAACAACTCGATCACCACGGGGCGGTCCTGGGCTTGCAACGAGACCGGCAGGCAAAACATCAGGACGGCGGAAAGGATGGCGATGATTTGTCTCATAGTCTCTGCCCGAGCTTAAGTCTGTTGGATTTCATGCTATCATACCTAGGCCCGCAAGCCGAGAATAACCAATCAAGGTTTCGAGAGACCCATATGAAATATTGAAATACTGTAGAATTGTGTGCAATAGTATACAAAAGAATGCGCGCCCCTCTTGATCGAACTCCGCAAATCGGTCAGAAGCAGGGCAAATACTTCCTCATCACTCGTGAAAGGACGGCTCAAATGCCCATTAGCGTCGGACAAAACAGCTCGAATACCCGTAAAACCCTGAAAGTTGGTGACCAATCTGTCGCCTATTATTCGATCAAGGCCGCCGAGGCCGCCGGTCTGGGCGATTTCTCCCGCCTGCCTGCCGCGCTCAAGGTGGTGCTTGAAAACATGCTGCGGTTTGAAGACGGCAAGACCGTCACCACCGATGACATCAAGGCGTTTTCCGAATGGGCCGACAATGGCGGCCGCGCCAACCGCGAGCTGGCCTATCGCCCGGCGCGGGTGTTGATGCAGGATTTCACCGGCGTTCCGGCGGTTGTCGACCTTGCGGCGATGCGCGACGGGATCGTCGCGCTTGGCGGCAAGGCCGAACAGATCAACCCGCTTAACCCGGTTGACCTTGTGATCGACCACTCGGTGATGATCGACGAGTTTGGCAATCCGCGCGCCTTTCAGATGAACGTCGACCGCGAATATGAGCGTAACATGGAGCGTTACCAGTTCCTTAAATGGGGCCAGGGCGCATTCAACAATTTTCGCGTTGTGCCCCCCGGCACCGGCATTTGCCACCAGGTGAACCTTGAGTATCTGGCCCAGACCGTCTGGACCGACACCGATCAGAACGGCGATACCGTTGCTTATCCCGACACGCTTGTCGGCACCGACAGCCACACCACCATGGTGAATGGCGCAGCGGTGCTTGGCTGGGGCGTTGGCGGGATCGAGGCCGAGGCCGCAATGCTTGGTCAGCCAATTTCGATGCTGATCCCCGAGGTTGTCGGATTCGAGCTGACCGGCCGCATGATCGAGGGCACCACCGGCACCGATCTGGTGCTCAAGGTCGTTGAAATGCTGCGCGCACAGGGCGTTGTCGGCAAGTTCGTTGAATTCTATGGCGCGGGTCTTGACCACCTGCCGCTGGCCGATCGCGCGACAATCGCCAATATGGCGCCGGAATATGGCGCCACCTGCGGCTTCTTCCCGATCGACGATGAGACCCTGCGCTATCTGCGCAACACCGGCCGCGAAGAGGCCCGCGTGCAGCTTGTCGAGGCTTATGCCAAGGAAAACGGCTTCTGGCGCGGCGCGGATTACGCACCGATCTATACCGACACCCTCAGCCTTGACATGGGCACCATCGTTCCGGCGATTTCCGGGCCCAAACGCCCGCAGGATTACGTGGCGCTTGATAAGGCATCGGATGCGTTCTTTAACGTGGTGTCGGAATACCGCGGCGAAGATCAGGGGCAGTCCGCCGAGGACATGGCCTCTGAGGGGCCTGCGCCCGACACCCTGATTGACCCGCGCAAGTCGCAAAAGGTCAAAGGCGAGGACTATGAGCTTCGCGATGGCTCGGTGGTGATTGCCTCGATCACGTCGTGCACCAACACCTCGAACCCCTATGTGATGATCGGCGCCGGTCTTGTGGCACGCAAGGCTGCGGCCCTGGGTCTGAACCGCAAGCCCTGGGTGAAAACCTCGCTGGCCCCCGGCAGCCAGGTCGTCAGCGCCTATCTTGAGGCCGCCGGCCTTCAGGAAGATCTCGACAAGATCGGCTTCAACCTTGTCGGCTATGGCTGCACCACCTGCATCGGGAACTCTGGTCCGCTGCAATCCGAAATCTCGGACGCGATTTCCGAGGGCGATCTGATCGCCACTTCGGTCCTGTCGGGCAACCGCAACTTTGAGGGTCGCATTTCGCCCGATGTACGCGCCAACTATCTGGCCTCGCCGCCGCTCGTGGTGGCCTATGCCCTGGCCGGTGACATGAATATCGACCTGGCCAACGACCCCATCGCGCAAACGCCCGAGGGCCGCGATGTCTATCTCAAGGATATCTGGCCGACCACGAAAGAGATCGCCGACCTGGTTGAACAGACCGTCACCCGCGAGGCGTTCCAGTCGAAATACGCCGATGTCTTCAAGGGCGACGACAAATGGCAGGCGGTCGAGACCTCCGAGGGCGAGACATACGATTGGCCTGCGCAATCGACCTATGTGCAGAATCCGCCCTACTTCAAGGGCATGTCGAAAGACCCCGGCACCATTTCCAACATCGAAGGCGCGCGCGTTCTGGCATTGTTGGGCGATATGGTCACCACCGACCACATCTCGCCTGCCGGGTCGTTCAAAGACTCAACACCTGCCGGCAAATACCTGACCGAACGTCAGGTGCCGGTGCGCGAATTCAACTCTTACGGGTCGCGGCGTGGCAACCACGAGGTGATGATGCGCGGCACCTTCGCCAATATCCGCATCAAGAACGAGATGCTCGATGGGGTTGAAGGCGGCTATACACTCGGCCCCGATGGCAAGCAGACCTCGATCTTTGACGCCGCCGAGGCCTATCAGGCGGACGGCACCCCGCTGGTGATCTTCGGCGGCGAGCAATATGGCGCCGGGTCGTCGCGGGACTGGGCCGCCAAGGGCACGGCGTTGCTTGGCGTCAAGGCCGTCATCGCCGAGAACTTCGAGCGTATTCACCGCTCGAACCTCGTCGGCATGGGCGTGATCCCGTTTGAGTTCACTGGTGGGGATACCCGCAAGACGCTTGACCTCAAGGGCGACGAAAGCATCTCGATCTCGGGTCTTGATACGATCAAGCCGCTTCAGGAAGTGCCCTGCACCATCACCTATGGCGATGGCACGGTCAAAGAGATCAAGATCAAGTGCAGGATCGATACCGCCATCGAGAAGGAATATGTCGAACATGGCGGCGTGCTGCATTACGTGCTGCGCAACCTGGCCAAATCGGCGGCCTGATCGCCACATATATGAACGCCAAAGGGCGGCCCCTTACCGGGCCGCCCTTTTTGCATCCTGCGCAAGATTGCGCCATCCGGTCTGAATTTGCGCCAGTACCCGCCGCTGCTCTGCGCCTGACGCAAGCGTGAGGACATTCCCCCTTTTAATCGTGCCTGATGCGCCCAATCTTGGAAGCATGCCGATAGAAAGGACTATCCAATGCGTACCGTATTCATTCTTCTACAGGCCGGTTTTTTGAGTTTTCTCGCCGTCTACGGCGCCCATGGCGCGGACAACAAGACCCCGGCCTGCCCGTTGCCCGCCGCCGCCATCAGCGCCGAGCATTGCAGCGAGTGATCCGCCTCAGCGGGCACTTTCGATCGCGGGCAGGATGGTGCTCTGCATCACCCGGCTGGTGATCGGCCCGGCAAAGCGCAGCACGATATTGCCCTTGCCATCAATCACATAGGTTTCGGGCACGCCGTAAACGCCCCAGTTGAGCGCCATGCGCCCCTTTTCATCCGCGCCCATAGCGTCATAGGGGTTGCCCAACTCTTCCAGAAAGCCGAGCGCATTTGCAGGCTTGTCCTTGTAATTCACCCCGTAAATCGTGATGCCCTGCTCTGAAAGGGTTTCAAGATTGGGGTGCTCGACCTGGCAGGGCGCGCACCAGCTTGCCCAGTAATTCACCAGCTTGACCTCGCCATCGCGCAGATCGCTGTCGCCAAACATCGGGCCTGTCCCAAGCGCTGTGACCTCGACGGCGGGTGCGGGTTTGCCCTTGAGCGCCGAGGGAAGCTCATTGGGGTTGTCGCGTTGCAGCCCGACAAAGGCCAAGCCGGCAAACCCGGCAAAGATCACCAGCGGCGCCAGCATGAGCGGCGAAAGTTTAGCCATTTGATTTCACCTTGTTTTCAATCTCTTGCAGCTGCTTCTTGACACGGTTCGCACGCATCACGCTCACCACGATCAACCCCGCTATCAGGGCAATCGAGACCGCATAAGACGATAAAACTGCCTCGGCGTATTTTCCAAGATCCGGCATCAGGCCCCCATTCTTTCACGTGCCAAAAGCACCCGCATCCGACGGGCGCGGATTTCCGTGCGCGTGCGCAAAAGGACAAGCGCCACGAACAGCAACACAAACCCCGCGATGCACACCAGCAGCGGATACCAGAACACATCGGCGACGTTTTCCTCTTTATCAAGGCTTAGCGAGGCCCCCTGATGCAGGCCCTGATTCCAGAAATTCACCGCATAGCGGCTTAGCAATGCAAAGACCGAGCCGACAAGACAGAGGATGCTGGTCAGATCGGCGGCGGTGTCATCGTTCTCGATCGCCTCCCAGAGGGCGATATAGCCAAGGTAGAACAGGAACAGGATCAGGAACGAGGTCAGGCGCGGATCCCAAGCCCACCATGTACCCCACATCGGCTGCCCCCAGATTGCCCCGGTGATAAGCGCGATCACCGTCATCACCATGCCCACCGGCGCCGCCGCACGCGCCGCCAGAGCGCTCACGTGGTGGCGTCGCACGATCCAGACCAGCGAGGTCACCAGCATCATCATCCAGGCATTGATCGCCATGAGCGCGCTTGGCACATGCAGGTAGATGATCTTGACGGTCGATCCCTGCCTATAATCCTCAGGCGTGAAAAAGAACCCCCAGATCAGCCCAAACACAAGCGCAAGCGCCGCCGACCCCGCCACCCAGGGCAAAACCCGGTCGGTGGTCTGGATAAATTTCTTGGGATTCGCATATTCCCAGAGTGCGTTCAGGTTCATCCAAAATTCCATATGTCTAGCGCAGATTGACCCTTAGTACCGCAGCCGAGGCGAAAGGCAAAAGCGCGATGGTGCCGCAGGTGATTCCGGCCAGCATCAACAGCGGCGTCGTGGTGTCAAAGCCTTCGGCACCGCGCCGCGCCATCTCTGCGCCAAAGATCAATGTAGGCACATAAAGCGGCAGCACAAGCAGGCTCAGCAACAGCCCGCCGCGCTTGAGCCCGACCGTCAGCGCCGCGCCGAAAGTGCCGATCACGCTAAGCGCCGGGGTGCCGAGTAAAAGCGATATAATCAAGGGCCTGTAGCCCTCGGTCGGCATGTTCAGCAACAGCGCGAACACCGGCGCCGCCAGCACCAGAGGAAGGCCCGTGGTCAGCCAATGCGCCAGCGCCTTGATTGTCACAAGCGCCTCCATCGGCAAGGGCGAGGTGGCCAGCAGATCAAGGCTGCCGTCCTCCCAATCCAGGGCGAAAATCCGGTCGAGCGATAACAGACAGGCCAACAGCGCGCCAAGCCACAGGATGCCCGGCGCAATGGTGGCCAACAACGTGCTTTGCGGCCCGACACCAAACGGCACCAGCGTGACCACGATCAGGAAAAACGCCAACCCAAGGCCAAAGCCGCCGCCCGCGCGCATTGCCAGCCTGAAATCCCGGATCAGAAGCGCGATCATAAAAAGGCCCCGTCGAAATCGTCATGCTCAAGCGGTTTGGCCTTGAACGGGCCGACATCCAGCACTTGCGCCTCGGACAGGCCAAGGTCGATATGCGTGGCAATCACCGCAATCCCGCCGCCCGCAAGATGCGCGCGCACGGCGCTGGCGAACATCGCCACGGCCTCGACGTCAAGCGACACGGTCGGCTCGTCCAGCACCCAGATCTTGCGCCCGGTCACCAGCAGGCGCGCCAGGCCAAGCCGCCGCTTTTGCCCGGCCGAAAGCGCGCCGGCCGGGCGATCGCCAAGCGGGCCAAGCTGAAACGCCTCCATCGCCCCGGTGATGTCGCTATTGCCAAAGGCCTGCGCCCAGAAACCCAGATTCTCGCGCACCGTTAGCGTGGCCTTGATGCCATCGGCATGGCCTGCGTAGACAAGGGCATCGGCGGGCACCTCAACCCGGCCCGATACGGGGGGTTGCAGCCCGGCAATGGTGCGCAAGAGCGTGGTCTTGCCCACCCCGTTTGGCCCGCGCAGCACAAGCGCCTGCCCCGCACCAAGGGCAAAGGACAGCCCCTCAAGCACCCTGATGCCGCCGCGCGCAATTGTAAGATCAGAAACAGTCAGCCCCATGCGCCCTGCTTAGCCCAAAGTCATGGGCGCGAAAAGCGCGTTCCGCAGGCGGGCGTTGATGGCGTGCCTCACACCGGCAACAGGGCCACGGCGACGCGTCGCCCTTCGGATAAAAGCACGTTGTAGGTGCGGCAGGCCGAGGGTGAAGCCATGATTTCAACGCCAAGCCCGGCCTCCTCAAGCGTGATGCGCAAAGCACTCGGAATATGGGCCAACTCGGCGCCGGTGCCGATGAACAAAACGTCGATCTCGCCAACAAGCGTCAAAAGGCTTTCGCTGTCGCCATAGCCGCCCCAGCCGCGCGCGCCGGTCACGGTCACGCAGATCGGCCCCTCCATCACCTGCCCCGCCACGCGGAAAAAGCCGGGGCCATAGCCGTCAATCGGGGTTGCGCCGTCAAAGCTTATTTCGGTCATGCGCATGGGTAAGCTCCCTTATGTCCAGAGTGGCAGGCCGCTTAGCACGGCCAGGGCGATCACGCTATAGGCCGCCCAACGGTAAAGCCGCTGGTGGCGCGGGTCAAACAGCGCCTGCCCGATCAGCGAAGTGATGAAATAAGGCACCGCCAGCGTCAGCGCCAGAATCACGGTCGAACTTTCAAGCACGCCGCGCGTCAGCAGGTTCACCGCGATCACCACATCGAGGACTGCCAGAAACAGGATGGTATTGGCGCGCACCGATTGCGCCGCCGATTGTCCCGCGAGGTAAAACAGGATCACCACCGGCCCGGTCAGCCCGGTCAGGCCGCCGAGGATCCCGGCCATCGCGCCGATGATCAAAAGCACCGGCCGCGAGACCAGACCGGAAAATCGCCAGCCCGCCACAAGCGCGCCAAGGGTGATGGCCGCCACGGCCGCGACGACCCAGCGGATCGTGACCGGCTCAAGCGCCTGCATGAGCCAGAGACCGAACGGCACCGTCAAAAGCGCGGCCAGCGCCAGCAGCCCGACCTCGCGCCGGTCCGCCTGTCGCCAGGCGCGTGGTAACAGGGCCGTGGTGCTGGCAATGCCGGTGAGGGTTATCACCCCGACCACAGTCTGCGGCGCAAGGAAAATCCCGGCGACGGGCACAAAGACAAGCGCCGTGCCAAAACCGGTAAAGCCGCGCACAATCCCCGCGACACCAATCGCCAGCAACAACCAGATAAGCCCGGGCGTGGCCCAGACCGCCAGGATCGGATCAGGCATCTATATTGGCGAACTGGTTCCCGGCATTGGCGTCCGGCTTGGACCAGTCCCGCTTGACGCCAAGCCAGCGCAAAACCGAGCTTGCCACGAAGATCGACGAATAAGTGCCGACAATCACGCCCCAGATCATCGCGAAGACAAAGCCGCGGATCACATCGCCACCAAGGAAATAGAGCGCCAGAAGCGCCAGAAGCGTGGTCACAGAGGTCATCACCGTGCGCGACAGGGTTTCGTTGATCGACAGGTTCAACACCTCGTTCATCGGCTTTTGCTTGTATTTGCGCAGGTTCTCGCGCACCCGGTCAAACACCACCACCGTATCGTTGAGCGAATAGCCGACGATGGTCAAAAGCGCCGCGATGATCGCAAGGTCGAACTGGATCTGCATCTCGGAAAAGACCCCGATCGTCAGCACCACATCATGGACAAGCGCCACTACGGCGCCGACCGCAAACTGCCACTCAAAGCGCATCCAGATATAGATAAGCACCGCGCCAATCGCCAGAATGACCGCGATCACGGCGGTCTGGATCAGCTCGCCCGAGACCTTCGGCCCGACGCTTTCCACCGAGGTGAATTTGACATCCGGCACCGCCACCTGAAGCGCATCCTCGACGGTCTGCACCATCTCTGCCGAGACGCTTTCCTGATCGTCCTGCGCCTGAATGCGGACCATCGCGACGTTCTGATCCGGGCCAAAGGTCGGGTCGAACACCTCGGTGATGCTGATGTCGCCAAGCTCAAGCCCATCCATCGCGCCACGATAGATGCCGATATCCACCGGCTCTGCGCTTTGGGTGCGGATCGTCGTGCCGCCCTTGAAATCAATTCCGAAATTCAGCCCCTGAAGCCCGAAAGACCCAAGCGCCACTACAATCAGAACCGCCGAAACACCAAGCGACATTTTCCAGCGTTTGAAAAAGTCCCAGCTTGTGTCCTTCGGCACAAGGCGCAAACTGCGCCCCGATAGAACGGTTTTCGGACGGCGGCGTTCAAACCAGATCACCGCGATCAGCCGGGTCACGAACAGCGCAGTAAATACCGAGGTGATAATGCCAAGCCCGAGCGTGATCGCAAAGCCGCGCACCGGACCAGAGCCAATGGCATAGAGGATGACCGCCGTCAGGAAGGTGGTGATATTGGCATCCACAATCGCGCTCATCGCCTTTTCATAGCCAAGCTCGATTGCCCGCGCCGGGCCCTTGGCCGATGTCATCTCTTCGCGGATTCGCTCGAAGACAAGCACATTGGCATCCACCGCCATCCCGATGGTCAACACAATGCCCGCAATCCCCGGCAGGGTCAGCGTGGCGCCGATCATGCTCAGCAATCCAAAGATCAGACCGACGTTGATGATCAGGGCAATATTGGCGAACACCCCGAAGGTGCCATAGCTCGCGAACATGAACACCAGCACAAGCGCGAAGGCCACGATACAGGCGATCTTGCCTGCCTCGATGCTGTCGGCGCCCAGTTCCGGGCCGACCGTGCGTTCCTCAAGAAACTCAAGCCCCGCAGGCAAGGCCCCGGCGCGCAGCAGAACCGCCAGATTGGTGCTTTCCTCGACGTTGAAATTGCCTGTGATGATACCCGATCCGCCGGGAATATGGCTCTGGATGACCGGGGCGCTGATCACTTCGCTGTCAAGCACGATGGCAAAGGGGTTGCCGATGTTTTCGGCGGTGTAGTCGCCAAATTTGCGCGCGCCGGTCGGGTTGAACCGGAACGACACCGCAGGGCGGCCGTTCTGGTCAAAATCGGGCTGCGCATCGACGAGTTCCTCGCCGGTGACCACCGGGGCGCGCTCAAGGATGTAATAGACGCCCTGCTCATCAAGCGAGGGCAGCACTTCATTGCCGGCCCCTGCGCGTTCGTCGGCGTTCGAGGTGCGGCTTACCACCGGCTGAAAGGTCAGCTGGGCGGTGGTGCCGATGATCTGTTTGAGTTCGGCCGCACTGCCGACGCCGGGCACCTGGATCAGGATGCGATCGGCGCCCTGGCGCTGGATCGTGGGTTCGCGGGTGCCGACCTCGTCGATCCGGCGGCGGATGATTTCAAGCGCCTGGCGCACGGTGCGGTCATCGGTGGCAAGCTGTTCGGCCTCGCTCAGGCGCAGGACGATCTCACCCGCCTCGGCGCTGACGTCAATGTCGCTGGCCCCGGCCCCGGTCAGACTTGTGACCGGGCGCGCCAAACCGCGCACAAGGCTGGCCGCCTCGCTCGCCATTTCGGGGCGATCCACAAGCCGCACGCGCAGCTCGGCATTCTCGGTCGATTGCAGACGGATCGGGCCGATGCGGTCGCGCTCTTCGCGCAACAGATCGCGCACCTCGGGCCACATGCCCTCGACCCGCGCCTGATAGACATCCGCGACCTTGACCTCGGCCAGAAGATGCGCACCGCCGCGCAGATCCAGCCCAAGATTGACCAGCGCCGAGGGCATCCAGTCGGGCCATTGCGCAAGCCCCTGCGCGATCTCGGGCGTCTCGGCATTGCCCGCCTCGATCGAAGCGACGGCATCATTGTAGCGTTCGACCCGAGGGTAGAAGGCATTCGGCAGAGCCAGCAAAAGACCAAGGGCAACAACCCCCCAGATACACAGGCGTTTCCACAGGTCAATTTGCAGCATAATTCTGCCTTTTCAGAGAGTTACAACAAACGGTCAGGCTTAGCCTTCGGCGGGCTCGGTCTTGGAGAGAACCTGCGCGATGGTCGAGCGTACAACCCGTACCTTGACCCCCTCGGACAGCTCGACCTCGACCTCATTGTCATCCTTGACCTTATGCACCTTGCCGATAAGCCCGCCCTGGGTGACCACCTGATCGCCACGGCGCAGCGCATCGACCATCGCTTTGTGTTGCTTGAGCTTTTTCTGCTGCGGACGGATCAGCAGGAAATACATGATCGCGAAAATCAGGATAAGCGGGATAAACTGGCCAAAGGCTTCCATAGGGTCGTGTCCTTCATAGGTTACGGCGGGGTGCCCCCGCGAATTGTTGCGGAAACTAGGCGGGGCGGTTGGGTTTTGCAAGGCGCGAAAACAGAGTAAGTGCCACCTATGATTGGCGTGGCCGGGTTGCAAGACTTTACCGCCGGGCATTTGCACGGATAGGGTGAGGAAACCATGGGGCAAGGTTGCGATCCGGGCATTGACAGACAAGGTTATTTTGAGCGTGCAGATATATGAAACCTATCAGGGCATCGTGACCCATCCCCTCTTTTGGATCTTCGTCGGGCTGACGGCGCTGTTCTATCTGGTGCAGGGCGCGACCCGGCAAAAGGAAAAAGACTGGGTCTCGCCCGAGACCCACATCAAGGCCGTCGCCGCCTCTCTGGGGCTGGCGGGCGTGCCGACTTTGATTTTCGTGGTGATAGGCCTCACATGGCTGATCGTCGCGACAACGCTGCTGTTCGGCCTCTACAAGCTGATATGGGACATGATCTGGCATGCGGTCCCTCAGGGCGATGATGCGGTTTGGTCCTGGCGGTTTTCACTGGCGCAGATTGCCGCGCTGACAACCGTCCTTGGCGCGGTGATCGCCCTGCCCCTGACCGTGAACCGGCTGCTGTTATCCCGGCGACAAACCGAGACGGTTGAACAGGGCCACATCACCGACCGGATCAACAAGGCGGTTGAGGGGTTGGGGGCGGAAAAGACGGTTAAGGTTCACCGTAAAAACAATGCTGGTGATTTACTCTTTCATGGGAAGGAAGCTTCCAACGGCAAAGAGTTGGATTACAAAAGGCCTGTCATAGTGGAACTGACAGAACCCAACATCGAAGTGCGGATCGGGGCGATTTATGCGTTGGAGCGGCTCAGTCAGGATAGCGAACGCGATCATATCCAGATCATGGAAATCCTCTGTGCCTATATCCGCCAGAATGCCGGACGAGAGCATGTCGCCCTGCCCAAGGGCAAGACGATGCCGAAGGAGTGGCAGGAGTGGCGCTTTTGGGCCCACGACGGGCAAGAGTATCCCAGACTGGATGTCGATGTGGCGCTGAAGGTGATCGAACGACGCGGGGCAGCGCGCAAGCGGCTGGAGAAGGACCAAGACCCACCCTCTCGCTTGGGCTTCGAACGCGCCCCATTGCGCAAGATCATCCTGTCAGAGCGTGACCTGACCGACGCCAACCTCAGCAATGCGGAGTTGCAGGGGGCGTACCTCGAGTTAGCGGAGTTGCAGGGGGCGGACCTCAGAGGCGCGCAGTTGCAGGGGGCGTACTTAGGGGATGCGAAGTTGCAGGGGGCGATGCTCGGGTTCGCGGAATTGCAGGGGGCGATGCTCGGCGGGGCGAAGTTACAGAAGGCGAACCTCTGGCACGCGAAGTTGCAGGGGGCGGACCTCGGGTGCGCGGAGTTGCAGGGGGCGGACCTCAGGTTTACGAAGTTCGATGGGGACACAGAGTTTACTGCCGCTACTCTTCAAGGTGCCGCGGCGAGGTTTGTGAATTTTTGGGACATAGAACAAATTAAGCCGCATTTGGAGGAGATGTTTGGCGATGACTCGGTCACCCTGCCCGGCGGGCATGGGCCGAAGCATGAAAGCTGGCCCAAGCATTGGCCAAAGTTTGAGTTGGGTCACAAGCAGTTCGACAAAGAATGGAAAAAGTGGCTGGCGGACCCGGAGGGGTATGTGCCGCCGGAGCCGCCATCCAGAGAGGATGCGCAGGGGTGAATGAGGTCCCGGGTCAGGCCCGGGATGACGGATTTCGCTTTGACGTATCAAAGCGTGGGTTTCACCCACCCTACACAGCCACAAAAATCTGGTGCATAAGGCGCTGACGACTCAACCACGCCAAGGATCAGACCGATGCATGATATCCGCGCCATCCGCGACACCCCCGATGCCTTTGATGCCGCCCTTGCGCGGCGCGGGGTGGCGCCGATCTCGGGTGAGATCCTTGCGCTTGACGAGGCCCGGCGCACCCGCATCCACGCCGCCGAGACCGCGCAGGCCGAGCAGAACCGCGCCTCCAAAGAGGTGGGCGCCGCCAAGGCCAAGGGCGACGATGCCGAATTCGAGCGTCTGCGCGCGCTTGTGGCGGCCAAAAAGGCCGAAGTGGCGGCGATGCAGACCGAGGCCAAGGCGCTTGACGCAGAGCTTAACGATCTGCTGATGGGTCTGCCCAACCTGCCCCATGCCGATACGCCCGATGGCGCGGATGAGGCCGATAATGTCGAGATGCACCGCTGGGGCACGCCAAAGGTGTTCGATTTCACCCCGAAAGAGCATTACGAGCTGGCCGGCGTTGTGCCGGGGATGGATTTTGAGCTGGCCGCGAAACTCTCAGGCAGCCGCTTTGTCGTGCTCAAGGGCGCCGTGGCGCGCATTCATCGCGCCTTGGCGCAGTTCATGCTTGATACGCATGTCGATGAAAACGGGCTTAGTGAGACCTGGACCCCGGTTCTGGTGCGCCCCGAGATGATGCTTGGCACCGGGCAATTGCCGAAATTCGGTGAGGACAGCTATGAGACCACCAATGGCTGGTGGCTGGTGCCGACCGCCGAGGTGACCCTGACCAACACCGCCAATGGTGAGACTCTTGACGAGGCCGACCTGCCGCGCCGGATGGTGGCGCATACCCAATGTTTCCGCTCCGAGGCCGGAAGTGCCGGGCGCGATACCGCCGGCATGCTGCGCCAGCATCAGTTTGAAAAGGTCGAAATGGTCAGCCTGACCCACCCCGAGCAGAGCCGTGCCGAGCTTGACCGCATGACCGCTTGCGCCGAGGGCATTCTGGAAAAGCTTGGCCTTGCCTATCGCACGGTTGTGCTGTGCACCGGCGACATGGGGTTTGGCGCGCAGCGCACCCATGACATCGAGGTCTGGTTGCCCGGTCAGGATACCTATCGCGAGATTTCCTCGGTTTCGGTCTGTGGGGCCTTTCAGGCGCGCCGGATGAACGCACGGTTCAGACCAGCGGGCGGTGGCAAGCCCGAGTTTCTGCACACGCTCAACGGGTCGGGCATTGCGGTCGGGCGCTGTCTGATCGCAGTGCTTGAGAACGGCCAGAACGGCGATGGCTCAGTGCGCCTGCCCGAGGTTCTGCAGCCCTATCTGGGGGGCAAAACGATGCTGCAAGCGGATGGCACGCTTGCCTGATCGCGCCGCCGCACTCCTTGTCTTTGTGCTGGCGATAGGCTTTGCCCTTTCGCCCTTTGCCACCGGCGGGTTTGCGGGGTTTCGCCCGGATCAGTTTCCTGTGGCGCAACTCGACCCGCCGGTGCAGCCCGCGGGCTATGCCTTTGCGCTTTGGGGGCTGATCTATCTCTGGCTGATCCTCGGCGCCGGGTTTGGCGTGATCCTGCGTGTGACCGCCACCGACTGGCAGCGCGTGCGCCTGCCGCTGATGGCAAGCCTCGGGGTTGGCATTTTCTGGATTCCGGTGGCGCAGGTGAATGTGCTCTGGGCGACGGTGATGATCTGGGTCATGCTGGCGGCGGCGCTTTGGGCGCTGCTGCGCGCGCATTACCGTGATCGGCTCTGGCTTGAAGGGCCAATCGGGCTTTATGCCGGCTGGCTGACGGCGGCAAGTAGCGTCGCCCTTGGGCTGGTGCTTGCGGGCTATGGCATCCTTGGCGCGCAGGGCGCGGCCTTGGCGATGATCACGCTGGCCCTCGCGATCACCCTTGCGGTTCTGGTGATCCGGCCCGGCACGCTTAGCTATGCGTTTGGCGTCGGCTGGGCGCTGATTGGGGTGATCATGCGCAATCTTGAGGCTGGCAACACGCCGGTGATTGCGCTCTGTGCCGCCGGAATTGCGGCCATCACGATTGTCACATGGCGCGGCTGGCGCGCCCTGTCGCGCGCCTGACACACTCGTCCGGAGGGGAACCCCTAGGGTTTCGGCGGCTTGCCCAAATGCTTGCGCAGGCTTGAGGGGCCCGCCTTTTTCTTGGCCTTATAGGGGTTCTTGTCCGACTGGCTTCGCATGTAAAGACGGATCGGCGTGCCCGGCATGTCGAAATCGGTGCGCAAACCGTTCACCAGATAGCGCGAATAGCTGTCAGGCAATTTATCGGGATGCGAGCACATCACAACGAACCCCGGCGGGCGGGTCTTGGCCTGTGTCATATAGCGCATCTTGATGCGCTTGCCGCCCGGTGCGGGGGGCGGGTGCTGTTCCAGCATGCCGGTCAGCCAGCGGTTTAGTTGTGCGGTGGTGACCCGGCGGTTCCAGACCTCATAGGCCTTTTCCACCGCCGCGCGCAGCCGGTCAAGTCCCTTGCCGGTCTTGGCCGAAACGGTCACAAGCGGCGCGCCGCGAAGCTGCGGCAAAAGCCGCTCGAAGGATTCGCGCAGATGGCGCAGCTTTTCCTGTTTCTCGGGCTCGACATCCCATTTGTTGACCGCCACGATCACTGCCCGGCCCTCGCGCTCGGCGAGATCGGCGATCCGCAGATCCTGTTGCTCGAAGGGGATTTCCGCATCCAGTAGCACAATCACCACCTCGGCGAATTTCACCGCGCGAAGCCCGTCAGAGACCGAGAGCTTTTCAAGCTTTTCCTGAACGCGGGCCTTCTTGCGCATGCCCGCCGTGTCAAAAATCCGCACCGGAAGCCCGTCCCAGTCGAGCGCCAGCGAAATCGCGTCGCGGGTGATGCCAGGCTCGGGGCCGGTCAAAAGGCGGTCTTCGCCGAGGATCTTGTTGATCAGCGTCGATTTACCTGCATTCGGGCGGCCCACAACCGCCACCTGCAACGGGCGCGCCTTGGTGGGCCTGCGATAGGTGTCTTCGTCGTCCTCGTCGTTCTCATCAAGGGCGACATCGGTTTCGGGCGCTTCGGATTTGGCGCGCTCTTCAAAGGCATCCGAAAGCGGCATGAGTTGCGCATAAAGATCGTTGAGCCCCTCGCCATGCTCGGCCGAGAGGCGGATCGGCTCGCCAAGACCAAGGGCGTAGGCCTCGTTCACACCTGCATCGGCGGCGGCGCCCTCGGCCTTGTTGGCGGCAAGGATCACATGCGCCGAGCGTTTGCGCAGGATTTCGGCGAGTGCCTCATCCAGCGGGGTAACCCCGGCGCGCGCATCAATCAGGAACAGACAGATATCGGCCATGTCCACCGCTCGCTCGGTCAGCTTGCGCATCCGCCCCTGCAGGGATTCGTCGGTCGCATCTTCAAGGCCGGCGGTGTCGATCACGGTAAAGCGCAGATCGCCCAGCCGCGCGGCGCCTTCACGCAGATCACGCGTCACACCGGGCTGGTCATCGACCAGAGCAAGGCGTTTGCCGACAAGGCGGTTGAACAGCGTGGACTTGCCAACATTCGGGCGGCCCACGATGGCGAGGGTAAATGTCATCTTTATTTCTGCTCCGACACGGGATCAAGCCGGTCTGATACAGGATCGCGCGGTCAACGGAAAGCCAGCAATTGGCCCTTTTTTGAAACCACGTAAAGCGTGTTGCCTGCAACGACCGGATTGGTGGTCGCGCCGCCCGGCAGTTCGACCGTGCCCCGCGGCAGGCCCGAGGCCGGGTCAAAGAACCGCAGCACCCCGTCGCCCGAAGCCACGATAAGCTGCCCCCCGGCAATAATCGGGCCGAAGTGGCCGATGATATCTGATTGACGGCGCGGACGCTTGTTCTTGAAAAGCGGCAGTTCATGCCCCCAGATGCGGCGGCCGTCCTCGGTTGCCAGGCGCACGATTTCGTTGCGATCGGTGACCATGAAGATCGAATCGCCCGCAGGCCAGACCCGGTTGAGCGGGCCTTCGGTCGCGGTCCAGATCCGCTCGCCATTGCCAAGGTCAAGCGCCACGGTACGTCCCGAATGGCTTCCGGTATAAACGCGCTCGCCCACAACCACCGGATCGCCGGTGATGTCATCGACCCGCGCACTGGCAACGCCAAGGCGCTCGCCCGCGATCTGGGCATCCCAAAGGCGCAGACCGCCCTTGCGGAAGGCACCCTGCACTTCGCCCGCCCCAAAGGCAAAGATCGCATATTTATCGGTGATCGCCGGGGCCGGACCGCCCAGAACATTGTGGATATCCGGCGAACCCGAAAGCTGCCAGCGGATGCGACCGGTATCGGTTTCAAGCGCCCAGGCGACATCGTCGCCGGCCACCACATAGACCAGATCGCCCAGCACAGCCGGGGTGCCGGTGCCACTCGCGCCAAGCTTTTGCTGCCAGATCACGGCGCCGGTGGCAGGGTCAAGCGCGCTCAGCAGGCCAAAGCCCGAGGACACAAACAGCTTGTCCGCACCATAGGCAAGACCGCCGCCGCTGGCATTGGACGAGGCGTCATTCGGCGGGGTGATATCGGTGCTCCACAACAGAGCGCCGGCGGTCGACACGGCGCTGATCTGCGCCTGTGCATCTAGCGTAAAGACCCGCCCGCCCGCGACGACCGGATCGGCAGTGATGCGCACGCGGTGCGCGTCACCGGCGCCGATATTCACCGCCCAGGCCAGTTGCGGATTGGCCCCAAGGGCGGGATGCACCGTGCGGGTGGCGGATGTGCCGATGGCCTGGCGCCACTCTGCGTTCGCCGTGGCTGCGGGCAAGGCCACCAGTTCGACGCTGTTGTCGGGCGTTACATTGACCTCGGCCTGGGCGGCATCGGTTTGCAGCACTTCGCGCAGCCCCTGACGCTCCCCAGGTAGAATCGGGTCTTTCTTGTTACAGGCCGTCAGGGCAAGGACCGTTGCCAGTCCAAGGATCAATCCGTTGCGTGTCACTACTCGTGCCCTCTACTTTTTCGCCCGTTTTCCCACACCGGGGGTGCCCCCGCTGCGGGATGCGTCTTACTGGGATGCCGCCGCACCCGATTGGTCGATGCGCGCCGTCTCGGGCGGCTCGGCGCCCAGGGCCACAATCACTTGTGTGGCGCGCCGACGCAAGCCCGCTGTGGCCTCGGCATCAGCGACGATTTGCATCATCCGGTCGAGCGCCGCCGTCTTGTCGCCGGTTTCCAGATCAATCAGGCCAAGCTGTTCTTCGGCCAATAGCCGCACCAGACCGCCCGACCGCGCAAGCCCCTCCATCAGGGTACGACGGGTGTCAACGTCAAGCCCGGAGCCCGGAAGTGCCACCACCTTGAGCATGGCAATCTGGCGGTAAACCGGATCAGTGCCCTCGCGTTCGGCCATCGCCATCAGGCGCTTGGCGGCCTCCTCCGGGCTCTCGCTCGCGGCCTCGGAGGCGGCCAGAAGGTCAAGAACCGCCTGCGCCGACGGGTTGGGCACGGTGATCTCGCTCAGGGCCTGCGCGCGCGCTGCGCGCTCGTCAAGGGCAAGTGCCGCGACGATGCTATCGCCAAGCGCCTGTGCCGCGTCGCGGGCCTGCGCCTTTTGCCATTCATTCCACGCCGCCCCGCCAACCAGCAAAAGAATCGCCAGAATCGCGATCCAGCCATAGCGGCGCATATACCCAAACAGACGGTCGCGGCGCACCTCTTCCGTGACTTCTTCAATGAAACTGTCGCTGTCGCTCACGCCCCGGCCCCCTTGCATTTTTCCCCTCTTAACCCGAAGCCCCGGCCCTGCCAAGGGGCGGCAGGCCTTGCCGTGACGGAGCGGCTTGCGAGGCCGCGCAGAAAAGTTTAATCTGAACCGGTCAGTTTAGCGTATGACGGAATATGAACCCCGCCTGCGCCCTTAGCCATGCGGTATGATGGTCATACGGTATGAGGCGCCCGGCTCGGAAAGTTGCAAGATGCGTTTAATTCCTATTTTGATTGCCATCGTGGTTTCCGCGCTGATCTATGCCTTTGTGTTCGAGCGTGAGCGCCTTGTCGCGCTGCTGTCCGCGCCCGCACCAGAGGCGACCGCCCCCGCAGGCGAAAGCGCTACCGCACCCAGCACCGAACAGAGCAAGGTCGGCGTCGTCGCCATCCACTCAAAGGCGCGGGTGATCGACAGCGCCGTGATCCTGCGCGGGCGCACCGAGGCCAACCGCCTTGTCGAGCTGCGCGCAGAAACATCCGGCCTTGTCATCTCCGAGCCGCTGCGCAAGGGGGCGTTTGTGGCCAAGGGCGATCTGCTCTGCCGCCTTGATCCGGCTGCGCGCAATGCCACTCTGGCCGAGGCCCGCGCCCGGCTTGCCGAGGCAAAGACTCGCGTGCCCGAGGCCGAGGCACGCACATTGGAGGCCCGCGCCCAGCTTGAAGAGGCCGAAATCAACGCCAACGCCGCCGAAAACCTTGAGCGCGGCGGCTTTGCCTCGCAAACCCGCGTGGCGGCCACCCGCGCCGAAGTAAGCTCTGCCCGCGCCGCGGTGCAATCGGCCAGTTCCGGGCTAGAGGCCGCGCGCGCAGGCATCGAATCGGCCCGCGCCGCCATCAGCGCCGCCGAGAGCGAGATTGAGCGGCTGGAAATCACCGCACCCTTTGAGGGCGTTCTTGAGACCGACACCGCCGAAATCGGCAGCCTTCTGCAACCCGGCGCGCTCTGTGCCACGGTGTTGCAACTCGATCCGATCACGCTTGTCGGGTTCGTGTCGGAAATGCAGGTCAGCCGCGTCGAGCGCGGCGCCATGGCCACAGCGCGCCTTGCCTCGGGCCAGAGCGCCGAAGGGCGGGTGACCTTCCTGTCGCGCGCCGCCGACAACACCACCCGCACCTTTCGCGTCGAGATCGAAGTGCCCAACCCCGACCTTGGCCTGCGCGACGGTGAAACCGCCGAGATCATGATAAGCGCCGAGGGCAAGACCGCACATCTGTTGCCGCAATCGGCGCTGACGCTTGATGACGAGGGTACGCTTGGGGTGCGCCTTGTGGATGGCGAAAGCCGCGCCCTGTTCACGCCGGTCACGCTGTTGCGCGACACGCCGCAGGGGGTCTGGATGACCGGGCTGCCCGAAAGCGCCGATGTAATCGTGATTGGACAGGAATATGTCACCGATGGTGTGCCGGTCAAACCGACCTATCAGGAGCTTGGCCAATGACCGGCATCGTCGATTGGGCCGCCGCGCGCGCGCGCATGGTGCTGGCCTTTGTGGTGCTCTCGGTGCTTGCGGGCACGCTGGCCTATGTCGGACTGCCCAAAGAGGGCGAGCCCGACATCGAAATCCCGGCCCTCTTCGTTTCGGTGCCCTTCCCCGGCATTTCCGCCGAAGACAGCGAAAAACTGCTGGTCAAGGTGATGGAAACCGAGCTGAGCGATCTTGACGGCCTCAAGACCATGACCGGCACCGCGGCGGAAAACTATGGCGGCGTCGCGCTTGAGTTCGAGTTCGGCTGGGACAAGACCAAGATCCTTGCCGATGTGCGCGATGCGATGGACACCGCCGAGGCCGACTTTCCCGAGGGGGCCGAGAAATACACCCTGAATGAGGTCAATTTCAGCGAATTCCCGATCATCGTCGTCAATCTGAGCGGCCCTTTGCCAGAGCGCACTATGGCGCGGCTTGCCAAGGATCTTCAGGACACGCTTGAGGGGATGGAACCGGTGCTTGAGGCCGGCATCGCGGGCAATCGCGACGAGATGGTCGAGGTGGTGATCGACCCGCTGCGCCTTGAGGCCTACAATGTCACAGCCCTTGAGCTGATCAATGTGGTGCGCAACAACAATCAGCTTATTGCCGCCGGCGAGGTCGACAACGCCCAAGGCACGTTTTCGGTCAAGATCCCGTCCTCTTTCGAGGAAACCCGCGATATCTATCGCCTGCCGATCAAGACCAATGGCGACCGGGTGGTGCGGCTTGGCGATCTGGCGACGATCAACCTGACCTTCGAGGACCGCCTCGGCACCGCGCGCTTTAACGGCGAAACCACGGTGGCCTTGCAGGTGGTCAAGCGCAAGGGTTTCAACATCATCGACACCGCCGACCTTGTGCGCGAGGTGGTGGCCAAGACGGCGGCCCGCTGGCCGGACGAGGTGCGCGCCGCCGTAACCGTGGGCACATCGAACGATCAGTCGCGCACCGTGGCCTCGATGGTCAGCCAGCTTGAAGGCTCGGTGCTGACGGCGATTGCCCTTGTGATGATCGTCATTCTGGCCACGCTTGGCATTCGCCCGGCGCTGTTGGTGGGCTTTGCAATCCCGACTTCGTTTCTGCTGTGCTTTGCGCTTTTGGCAATCATGGGGGTGGCGGTTTCCAATATCGTGATGTTCGGCCTCATCCTCGCGGTGGGCATGTTGGTCGATGGCGCCATCGTGGTGGTCGAATATGCCGACAAGCGGATTGATGAGGGCGTCGGCCCGATGCACGCCTATGTCGCGGCGGCCAAGCGGATGTTCTGGCCTGTGGTAAGTTCGACCGCGACCACGCTTTGCGCATTTTTGCCAATGCTGTTCTGGCCCGGCATTCCGGGGCAGTTCATGGGCATGTTGCCGGTCACCCTGATCTTCGTGCTGAGCGCGTCGCTTCTGGTGGCGCTGGTCTATCTGCCGGTGCTGGGCGGTGTGACCGGGCGCACCGAGCGCTGGTTCGATCTGCGGATTGCCCAGATTGCCGGACTTTTCTGGCTATGGCACCTGTTGCTTTTGCCGATTGCGGCGGGGGCCGTGGCCTTGGCGGGCAGTGTCGCGCCGATGCTGCTGGAACAGGTCAGCGCCGCCTTCGCAGGATTGGACAGCACCAGGATTTTGGGATCGGTGGTGCCGACCCTAGCGCGGGTCTTTGCACTTTTGCTTGGCGTGACCGTTCTGGCCGCCATTGGCCTCGGGGGCGTCGTGGGCCTGTTCCTCGGGGTGATGGCGATTGGGCGTCGCTGTGGCAATCTTGGTCGCGCGCTGTTGCGCCGCGCCCTGCCCGACCGGCGCCCGCGCGTCAAGGCGGGCTATCGCCGCTCGCCGTTTGGCCGGGTGATCCACCTGATCACCGGCAATCCGCTGTCGCCGCTGCTGGCCTTTGGGGCGATCTTCGTGCTCGTCGGTTCGGTTCTGATCTTTTACGTGCAAAACAACAACGGCACCGAGTTTTTTGTCGAATCCGAACCCGAACAGGCGATCGTTTACGTGCGCGGACGCGGCAACCTGTCGATCGACCAAAAGGACGATCTGGTCACACAGGTCGAAAAGATCGTGCTGGCGCACCCCGGCGTGCAGACCGCCTTTTCCTTTGCCGGCGACGGCGGGCTCACCAACAACACCGGCGGCGCACAGCCGCCACGCGACACCATCGGTCAGGTTCAGCTTGAAACCATCCCCTGGGATGAGCGCCCAGTGGCGCGCGAAACCTGGTTTACCATTCCGATCCTGAACTACGCGGTCAGCCGCGCGGTCAAGGTCGACGCCTTTGACGGCGACACGGTCATTGCGGAACTGACCCGGGAGCTTGGGAAAATCCCCGGCATCAAGGTCGAGATCCTCGCACAGGCGCGCGGCCCGGCCTCGGCCAAGCCGGTGCATCTGCGCCTCAAGAGCGATGACTGGAACAGCCTGATCGCCTTTACCGAAACGGCGCGTGCGAAATTCGATGAAACCACCGGTCTGCATCAGGTCGAAGACACCCTGCCCCTTCCCGGCATCGACTGGCAGATCGACGTGGACGTGGAAAAGGCCGGTCGGTTCGGCGCCGATGTGGCCACCGTTGGCGCGATGGTACAGCTTGTGACGCGCGGTATCCTGCTTGACACCATGCGGGTCGAAAGCAGCGATGAAGAGATCGAAATTCGCGTGCGCCTGCCGGAGAAGGACCGGGTGCTCTCGACGCTCGATACCCTCAAGGTGCGCACCGAAGACGGGCTTGTGCCGCTGAGCAACTTTACCACCCGCACCCCGGTGCAGAAGCTGGCGCAGATCGACCGCGTCGATCAAACCCGGTTTTTCGACATCAAGGCTGCGGTCGTGGACGGGCTGAGCAAGACCACCACCGACGCGCAGGGCCATGAAACCAGCGTACCGATCACCGCCAACGAGCGGATCGAAGAGCTTACCACATGGCTAGATAGCGGGGTTCTGCCCGCCAATCTGACCTATGAATGGACCGGCGATGCCGAGGATCAGGCAGAATCCGGTGCTTTCCTGCAAAAGGCGTTTATGGGCGCGTTGGGTCTGATGTTCATCATCCTGCTGGCGCAGTTCAACAGCGTCTATAACGCGGTTCTGGTGCTTCTGGCGGTGGTGTTGTCGACCACCGGAGTACTGATCGGGATGCTGGTGATGAACCAGCCGTTTTCGATCATCATGACCGGCACCGGCATTGTCGCCCTCGCGGGAATCGTGGTGAACAACAACATTGTCCTGATCGACACCTATCAGGAATTCAGCCGCTACATGCCCCGGATCGAGGCGATCACCCGCACCGCCGAGGCGCGTATCAGGCCGGTCTTGCTGACCACAATCACCACCATGGCGGGGCTTGCGCCGATGATGTTCGGGCTGAGCCTTGATTTCGTGGCGGGCGGCTATGCGTTCAACAGCCCCACCGCTTTGTGGTGGAAACAACTGGCGACGGCGGTGGTGTTCGGGCTTGGCATTGCCACGGTGCTGACGCTGATCTTTACCCCGGCGATGCTGGCGATGCGGGTCTGGGCGGGGACCTATGTGCTCTGGGCGGCGCAATTGATGGCGAAACTCTCGATGGGCCGCAGCAGCCGCGCCGCCCGCGATTGGGCGCTCACGCGTGCCGCGCGCCGGGTGCAGGCGCCCGAGCTGGTCTGGCCAGACGAAAGCGCACCCGATATCGGCTATGTCGAAGAGGCCGATACCCCGCCCCCCGATCTTGACGACCTGAAGCGCATTCTTGAGACCCGCGACACAGGCAAGCCATTGCGCGCCGCCGAGTGATTCGCCCCTCCCGCAAAGGGAGGCGAGCGATATTTTCCGCTGTCAGGATTCCATTTGATGGAAATCGGAAACAATGCCGGGTTTCCGCTCGTTTCGTTTCACTCTGCACGGCTTAAACGACGCCAGTCTTGAAATGTGGCCGATTTCTGGCAAATATGTGGTCGTATATAGATCGTAAGACATTCTGGGGAGACAGCATCATGTGGAATTGGTTCATCCAGCATTACGGCGGAGGCAACAGCGGCTCCGGCGGTTCCACGTCGCATGCATCTTCGGTGCCCGAGATGGATGCGGCAAGCGGCACTCTGGCGATTGCTGTGGTTCTGGCGGCGCTTGTGCTGGTCTGGGAAATCAAGCGCCGCAGGCGCGCCTGATCAGATCAGCGACCAGTCGCCCCGCCACAGGGCGACACCGGCAATAACGGCATTGGCAACAGCATGGGCGGCAATGGCATCGGCCAGCCGCCCGCTGCGCATGTAAAGCAGTGAAAAGACCAACCCCGCAAGCCCGGCCTCAATCCAGCGGCCATGCATCGCGGCAAAAAGCGTGGCCGAGACCAGCACCGCCACGACCCGCGAGGCCAGCCCGCCCTGATCAAGGCGCGCCTGAATATAGCCGCGAAAGAACATCTCTTCGATCAGCGGCACAAGCATCACCGTGCCAAATATCCGCAGCATGGCCCAAAGCGCGAGCGACACCCCGCCAAGGGCCGCCAATGCAGCATCGGGCGCGGCGGCGGGTGCGCTCAGCACCCAGAGCACACCGACACACAGGCCTGCGAAACCCGCCAGCGGCCCCGGCATGGCAAGATGGCGTCGCACCGTCCCGCGCGCCCACCACAGCACGCCAAGCATCATCGCCACCTGCACCGGATAGCCAAGCGCCGGCGCGGACCAGAACGCCTGAACGATCAGCCCCGAGAGGGCAAAGACAATAAAGGGCAGGATTCGCCCGACCACGTCATCCTGTGCCGGCGAAGCGACAGGCGCCGCCCGGTCCCCCACCACATCGCGCATGACAAAACCGCTGCGGCTGACCACGATCAGCACACCGATCGACAGCGTCGAAAACATCAGCCAGCCGGCAAAGCTGTGAAAGCCGTTGACCGCAAGCTCTGGCGAAAGATGCGCGCCGATCAAAAGAAGTGCCGTGATGCGCAGCACGTTGAACATCCAGCTTGCCACAAGCGCCAGCGGCCAGATCACCAGCCAGAACCGCTTGAGACGCAAATCGTCGCGAAACAGCGCTGCGAACAGCGCCAGAAACACCGTGATCAGAACAAACCCCTCGATCCCCGAACAGCTATCGGCGACCTGAACCAGAAAATCATCGGCGCCGATCACATGCACGCTCGGGTCCACCGTCACCCGGTCGGATACCAACGACAATGCCACCACAACGGCGATAAAGGTGATATCGGTCAGAACCTGCTGATACCAGAGCGGCCCCAGCAGAACCACAAGCCCCGGCAACAGCGCCGCCAGCCCAAAGAGCGCCAAAAGCGACAGGCCACGCCCGCGCAGCCATCTGCGCCAGGCGCCCGGCCTGGCCAGCCAAAAGAGCCCGCCAAGCGCGGCCAGTGCGGCCCCCGCCACCAGCACCGGAAAGATCAGGTGAAAATTCGCGTTCATATCCGCCGGGGCAACCACGCCAAGTGGCGCAAGGATCAGGGCAAACCCACCCCCATGCACCAGCCCGGATATCCGCCCGCCCGGTGTGTCACGACAGATATCGGCAAAGCCCTGCCGCGCCTCTGGTCGCGCCCAAAGGTAAATGCCAAGCAAGAAGGCCACGCACATCACCCCAAGCGCCAACCCGCGCAACGCCCGGCAGGCGCCTTCGATGGCGGTTTGGCGACACTCAATCTGGCTCAGGATCTGAAAGGCGAGGATCACCACGACCATCTCGGTCGCGAATAACGCACCAAGCCAGACCACCCGCGAAGGCAGTATCCGGGTCTGTGTTGCCTCTGTCATTGCTCAAACATTTAGCACCGCTGCATGAGTGCAATAAGGCACACCTTGGGCGATTTTCGGGAGGTCCGCGTCAAAGCCCAAGCTTGTCGCGCATGAAGGCAAGCGCCACGCTTAGCCCATCGGGGGCAATGCCATGGCCCGTGCCCTTCATGATATGGGCATAGACATCCTGCCAACCCGCACCCTGCAAGGCCTCTGCCGCCTCGGGCAGCGATTGCACCGGCACCACGTCGTCTGCATCGCCATGCACCAACAAGATCGGCGGGCGGCTGACGGTGTCGTCCTGCAACAATTCGGACGACAGCAGGCGACCGGAAAACGCCACGATCCCGGCCACCGGGTCTTCGCGGCGCGGCGCCACATGCAGCGCCATCATCGTGCCCTGCGAAAAGCCGAACAGCACGACCTGTTCGGGCAATAGATCCTCATCCACCATCAACGCGTCAAGAAAGGCGTTCAGATCGTCGGCGGCTGCCATTAGCCCGCGATGCGCCTCTTCCTCGCTTGATCCATCAATCCAGGGGATCGGAAACCATTGCAGACCAAACGGCATGCCGGGAATTGTTTCCGGCGCATCGGGCGCCACAAACAACGTATCGGGAAGGTGTTCGCCCAAGGGATCGGCCAGCCCCAGAAGATCGGCCCCATTGGCGCCGTAACCGTGCAAAAATACCACCGCCGAGCGAGTTTCACCCGAGAGTGCCTCTTTGCGCTCAGCTTTCAATACGCGTGTCATCTGATCCCTTCCCTGTCCTTCGCAACCCGGTAGTAGGCCCATAAAAGCCGCGCCGCAACCGATCGCCAGGGCGCCCAATCTTGCGCCATCTGCCGCAACGCACCTTCCTTGGGGCGCTCGGGCAGGTCATAAATCAGCCGCGCGGCCTCTTGCAACGCCAGATCGCCGGGGGCAAAGACATCGGCGCGCCCGAGGCTGAACATTGCATAGATTTCCGCCGTCCAGACGCCGATGCCGGGCACCTTGGTCAGCGTCGCGATCACCTCGGCGTCGGGGGCCGCGCGCAATGCGGCATAGTCGATCTCGGCCTCGGCCAATGCCCGCGCATAGCGCGCCTTCTGGCGGCTCAACCCTTCGCCGCGCAGGGCGTCTTCGGAGGCGCCCAGAACCGCGCACGGAGTGTCCAGCCCGGCGGTCTTGAGCCGGGTCCAGATCGCATTGGCCGAGGCAACACTGACCTGCTGGCTGACAATCGCGCTCAACAGCCGCTCAAACCCGTCCTCGCTGCGCCGCAATGGCAAATCGCCGGTCTGCGCATAGGCCGCTTTCAGACGCGGGCAAATGCCCGAGAGATAGGCCGCGCCTTCTTTCACATCCGCGTCGGTTTCGATGATCCGCCCAGTCATAGTGTCGCCACCCAGGCAAGGGCCGCCTCGACCGTGGCCACGCGCGGCGCATCGGGCTGTTCGGGGCGGTTGATCACGATCACCGGCAGGCCCAGATCGCGCGCCGCCACCAACTTGGACATCGGCGCATCGCCCCCGGCATTCTTGACCACAAGCCAATCCACCTTGAGCCGTTTGAAAAGGTCGCGCTCATGATCATCGGAAAACGGCGGCCGCCCGACAAGATATTCGCCATTTTCAAAGGGAAACGCCGCCTCGGGCGGGTCAATTTGGCGACAGATCAGATAGCGCCCGGTCATATTCGCAAAGCGCTCAAGGGTCTGGCGGCCCGTCGCCAGAAACACCCTTGCGCCTGTCGGAATATGCGTGGCGGCGTCTTCCTCGCGGTCAATGAATACCCAGCTGTCGCCGGGCCCTGCCTGCCATTCGGGGCGCAAAAGCTGACAATAGGGAATGCCGCGCGCGGCGCAGACCTCTGCGCTTCGGTTCGAGATATGCGCGGCAAAGGGATGCGTCGCGTCCAAAACAGCGGTGATCCCCGCCTCTTGCAGGAAATCGGCAAAGCCCTCGGCCCCGCCAAAGCCGCCAATCCGAAGCGGCACCCCAAGCGCACGCGGCGCCCGTGTCGCCCCGGCCATTGACGCCACCACGTCGCGGCCCTGCGCAGATAGCGCACGCGCCAGGGTCTGCGCCTCGCCGGTGCCCGCGAGCAACAAGAGGGTCATGCGACCGGCCCCGGCGCACCTGCGCGGGCCAGAATACTGCCCTTGCGGTCTATCACCACCGTATCAACGCCAATCTCATCCGGCAGCATGGCGCGCACCTTCTCAACCGCCGTTTCAGCCACCCATTCGGCAAGCTTTTCCCCGGCCTCTTCATAGGCTTGCAGCGCAGTATTCATGTATTTTAGATCGGGCATATCAAGCGCCTTGGCAAGGCCCTCAAAATCAACCTGACTGCGCCCGGAATGCAGATCACGCGCGCCCTGCGCCAGCTTGATCATCTTGCCGATACCTCCGCCAATCGTGATATGAGGCAACGGGTGCCGGACCAGATACTTCAACAGTCCACCCGCGAAATCGCCCATATCCAGCATCGCGTGATCCGGCAGATCGTATAGGTTTTGCACGACCGCCTCGCTGGTGGCCCCGGTACAGCCCGCCACATGGCGCAGGTCCGCACTGCGCGCCACATCTATCCCGCGATGGATAGAGGCAATCCAGGCGGCACAGGAAAAGGGGCGCACGATGCCGGTGGTGCCCAGGATAGACAGCCCGCCCTTGATGCCCAAACGCGGGTTCCAGGTCTGCTGCGCAAGCGCCGCGCCACCGGGCACCGAAATCGTGATCTCGATATCGGGCCGCTCACCAAGCCGCTCGGCGGTGTCGGCAACGGTGGCCTGCATCATCTGGCGCGGCACCGGATTGATCGCAGGCTCGCCCACCGCGATCGGCAAGCCGGGCATGGTGACCATGCCAACACCCTCGCCCGCCCGAAACACCACGCCGCCGTTCGAACGCGCCACCCTTGCGATGATCATCGCGCCATGGGTCACATCCGGGTCATCGCCCGCATCCTTGATTACCCCCGCCTCGGCCCAGCCCTCGCCCTGATCCGCATGCGCAATGGCAAATTCGGGCGTTTCCCCCTTGGGCAGGGTAATGTCCACCGATTTGGGACAGGGCGCGCCCCACAGCATTTCAAGCGCCGCGCGCGTCGCTGCGGTGGCGCAGGCGCCCGTGGTCCAACCACGGCGCAGGGGGGTATCGGGTTTGCGTGCCATATCTTGCCCGGACTATAGGCATGCCGCCGCCCAAGGCCAATTGCCAAATCCACCGCGCGGCTCTATCGCGCCGCACCCCTTCTTCTGGCCCCAAATATCCCCGCCGGAGGCTCCGACAGTGCCCCTGAAGCCGCCCCTGCGGCCCCATCATGTCGCTCTTCCCCCTGTTTCGCGTCGCTTGCCACCTTTTCCCTCAGGCGAACTCGCGCCATACAGGGGGCATGACCGACTCAACCCCCTCTTTACCCACCCGCCTAGCTGGGCACGACTGGCCCGAGCTGAAATCCGGCTGGGTCTGGCTTTGCGGTGCCGGGCCCGGTGATCCGGGGCTGTTGACGCTGCATGCGCTCAATGCCCTGCAACAGGCCGATGTGGTGATCTATGACGCGCTGGTACAACAGGATATTCTGGCCTGGGCCCCGCAGGCGCGCCATATCTATGCGGGCAAACGCGGCGGCAAACCTTCGGCCAAACAGCGCGATATCTCGCTGCAACTGGTCGATCTGGCGCGTGCCGGTCACAGGGTCCTGCGCCTCAAGGGCGGCGATCCGTTTGTGTTTGGCCGGGGCGGTGAAGAGGCACAGACGTTGGTGCAACACGGCGTGCCGGTGCGCATCATTCCCGGCATCAGTGCGGGCATCGGCGGGCTGGCCTATGCCGGCATCCCGGTGACCCACCGTGACGTCAACCAATCGGTGACCTTTGTGACCGGCCATGATCAATCCGGCGAAACCCCCTGCTCGCTTGACTGGGCCTCGATCGCCAAGGGCAGTCAGGTTCTGGTGATCTACATGGGCATGAAGCATGCGGCGCAAATTGCCAGTTCGCTGCTCGCAGCCGGTCGCCCGACGGATGAGCCCTGCGCGGTGGTGTCATCGGCCACCACCCCCGACCAGAAAGTGCTGGAAACCACCCTTGGCCGAATGGCCGCCGATATCGAGGCGAGCGGCATGCAGCCGCCGGCGATCCTGTGCATCGGGCGCTCTGTTCTGATGCGTCAGGTGCTTGACTGGCAAGGCATGATGGCGGGCGCGGCACCGCGCGATCTTGATCCGCTGGGGCGCGGTCTCCCGGCTGAGGTGTCATGCCCGGAATGATCTTGGCCGCGCCGTCCTCTGGCGCGGGCAAAACCACTGTCACGCTGGCGCTTTTGCGGCTTTTGTCGCGCGAGGGCCTGGTCGTGCGTGGTGCCAAATCCGGCCCCGATTACATTGATCCGCGCTTTCACGAGGCCGCCTGTGGTACGCCCTGCCCCAATCTTGACGCCTGGGCGATGTCGCCCGCGCGACTTGCCGATCTGGCGACGGGGGATGGGCTTTTGATCATCGAAGGCGCCATGGGTCTGTTTGACGGCGCCCCGCCCGACGGGCGCGGTGCGGTGGCCGATCTGGCGCGCATTCTATCGCTGCCGGTGGTGCTTGTGGTCGATGCCGGTCGCATGGCCGACTCTGTCGCGCCGCTGGTGGCGGGGTTTGCCGGGTTTGACGCTTTGGTGCGCGTGGGCGGTGTCATTCTCAACAATGTCGGCTCCGAGCGCCACGAGGCAATGCTGCGCCGCGCGCTTGCGCCGCTTGGCCTGCCGGTTCTGGCGGCGCTGCGGCGCACCCCAGACCTTGCGCAGCCCTCGCGCCACCTTGGCCTGGTGCAGGCGTCAGAGCGCGCCGATCTTGAGGCCTTCCTGAACAGGGCGGCGGATACGCTTGACGCCTCGCTTGACCGCGACGCGCTTTTGGCGCTCGCCAGCCCCTTGCCCCTGCCCGGCAAGGCCCCCCGCCTTGCGCCGCCCGCACAGGTGATCGCCGTCGCACAGGATCGCGCCTTTGGCTTTGTCTATCCACATATGCTGGCCGATTGGCGCGCGGCGGGGGCCGAGTTGCGGATGTTTTCACCGCTTGACGACGCGCCGGTGCCAGAGGCCGGGTTCGTGTTTCTACCGGGCGGCTACCCCGAACTTCATGCCGGGCGATTGAGCGGCGCGCATGTCTTCATGCAAAGCCTTAGAAATGCTGCCAAACGATCTGAAATATATGGGGAATGTGGCGGCTATATGACTTTGGGTGACGGCCTGATTGACGCGCAGGGCGCCCGCCATACCATGGCCGGGCTGCTGCCGCTTGAAACCAGCTTTGCGACCCGCAAGCTGCATCTGGGATACCGACGGCTCACCGCCCCTGGCGGGCCGTTTCGCGGGGCATGGGCGGGGCATGAGTTTCATTATGCCAGTACCCTGCGCGCCGAGGGACCACCGCTTTTTGCGGCCCGCGACGCCGAAGGCACCGCTCTCCCCGATATGGGATTGCGGATGGGACGGGTCAGCGGCTCTTTCGCGCATCTGATCGAGCGCTGCTGATTGACCTTGCGGCGCCTGCGCACGCGGTCTAGCACGTTGCCCATGACTGATACTGCCCTCATGCCCGATGATCGCCGCGCCCGGCGCAATGTCGCCGTTCTGGTCGCCGCGCAGGCGGTTTTGGGCGCGCAGATGCCAATGATCTTTGTGGTGGCCGGTCTGGCCGGGCAATCTCTGGCCAGCAATATCTGTTTTGCCACTCTGCCGATCTCGCTGATTGTTCTGGGCTCGATGCTTTCGGCGACACCGGTGTCGCACCTGATGCAGACCTATGGGCGACGCGCGGGCTTCATGCTTGGCGCGGGGGCCGGTGCAATTGGGGGCGCAATCGGGGCCTATGGGCTTTATGTGGCATCGTTTCCGATCTTCCTTTTGGGAAGCCTGATCACCGGTACCTATATGTCGGCGCAGGGGTTTTACCGGTTTGCCGCCGCCGATACCGCCAGTGACGGCTTTCGCCCCAAGGCCATCTCTTATGTGATGGCGGGTGGCCTGCTGAGCGCCATCATTGGCCCGCAATTGGTAAAACTCACCGCACAGTCGATGGTGATCCCGTTTCTCGGCACCTATCTGGCGGTGATCGCACTTAACCTTGGTGGCGCTTTTTTGTTCCTGCTGCTTGATATTCCAAAACCCCCGATCCCCTCCGAGGATGCGCCGCGCGGGCGCACGCGGATGGAATTGCTGAAAACCCCGCGCATCGCGGTTGCGGTGATCTGTGCGATGGTGGCCTATGCCTTGATGAACCTGGTGATGACATCGACCCCACTGGCGGTAGTGGGCTGTGGCTTTACCGAAAACAACGCCGCCGATATCGTCACCGCCCATGTGCTGGCGATGTATGTGCCCTCCTTCTTCACCGGCCATCTGATCGCGCGCTTTGGCGTCGAGAGGATCGTCGCGACCGGCCTTTTGATCCTTGCTGCTGCCGGGGCGGTGGCCTTGCAGGGCATCGAGATCAGCAACTTTTTCGCGGCGCTGATCCTCCTAGGGCTAGGCTGGAATTTTGGCTTTATCGGCGCCACGACGATGCTGGCGGGGGCGCACGCCCCGCATGAGCGCGGCCGGATGCAGGGACTGAACGATCTTCTGGTCTTTGGCGGGGTTACCTTCGCCTCACTCGCCTCGGGTGGCTTGATGAATTGTTCGGGCGGCGACGCAGAGACCGGCTGGACGGCGGTCAACCTGGCGATGGCGCCGTTTCTGGCCCTTGCCGGGGGCGCGCTGATCTGGCTGATGCTGCGCCCGAGAGACGCCTGATCGCTTCAAGGCAGATGTCGAATTTGAGTATTTTCAGAAAGATGAAAGACAAGTTGCACTCTTTCATCTTTCCCTGAAATACTCAATTCGAAGGGCGTGCCGCAAACGCCAACCGAAGTGGAGATCACATGATTTTGGATATCTGGCAAAGCTATCGGCGCATGCCGCTCTGGGTGCAGCTTTGGGTCGCTCTGATCCTTGTGCCGGTGAATGCCGCCTCACTGCTTTTTTGGGGTGCGCCGATGGGCGCCTGGGTGGCGATTCTGGCGGTTGGGGCGATGCTTTTGAATGGGGTAATCATGCTGGTTGAGCGTGGGTTTTCAAAGATGATGGCGCTGCCACATGTGATGATCTGGACACCACTTGTCGTGCTGATTCTGTGGCTATTGTCATGGGGCGATCTGACGCAGGGATATGCGCGTTATCTTGTGATTCTGCTCGTGGTCGATCTGATTTCACTGGCGCTGGATTATGCCGACACGGTGAAATGGCTGCGGGGCGAGCGCCATATCGCGTGACGCCGTGCAAAGCGAGGCCGCCCAACCGGGCGGACGAGCGGCCCCGATGTTTGTATTAGCCCAATGCGCGCAGGCGCTTGAACAGGCTTGAGGTGTCCCAACGCCCGCCGCCCATCTTCTGGACATCCTTGTAGAATTGATCGACCAGCGCCGTCACCGGCAGGCTCGCGCCGGTTTCATCCGCCGTGCTCAGGCAGATACCGAGATCCTTGCGCATCCAGTCGACGGCAAAGCCGTGCTCGAACTTGTCGTCGATCATTGTCTCATAGCGATTCGCCATCTGCCAGCTTCCGGCGGCGCCCTGGCTGATCACCTCGACCACGGCGCGCCCGTCAAGACCGGCTTTCTCGGCGAAATGCAGCGCCTCGCTCAGGCCCTGAACCAGACCGGCGATTGCAATCTGGTTGCACATTTTGGTCATCTGGCCGGCGCCACTCTCGCCGATTCGACGGCACAGCTTGGCATAGGTGTTCATCACCGGCTCGGCCGCATCATAGGACGCCTGATCGCCGCCACACATGATCGACAGCTGGGCGTTTTCGGCCCCTGCCTGACCGCCCGAGATCGGCGCGTCGACAAAGTTCAGCCCCGCCGCCTTGGCGGCGCTATAAAGCTCGCTCGTGACCTTGGCCGACACCGTGGTGTGATCAACGAAGGTGGCCCCGTCCTTCATGCCCGCAAAGGCCCCGTCCGGACCAAGGCAAACACCGCGCAGGTCATCGTCATTGCCAACGCAAGCCATCACGAAATCCGCCCCTTCGGCGGCCTCGCGCGGGGTTGGCGCATGAGATCCGCCATGCTCAGCCGCCCATTTTTCGGCCTTGGCCGCCGTGCGGTTGTAGACACGGACATCATGCCCCGCCGCCTGCAAATGCCCCGCCATCGGATAGCCCATCACGCCAAGCCCAAGAAACGCAAGTTTCGCCATTGTCTTTCCTCTCCCATTGTCTCGCCCGGGTTTTCTGACTATCCCCAAGGCCTGATGCAAGTGAAAAGTGGGGCGAACGGCAGGCATGTCGCAGGTTATGAAGTGGTTATTGCGCCTCGCAGGCGGGGCCGTTCTTCTGGCAGTGCTGGTTTTGAGCGGGGTCTATTTCCTGTTGTCGCGCTCGCTGCCCGACTATGACGCGCGCCTGAGCGTCAGCGGGTTAAGCGCCCCGGTCGAGATCGTGCGCAACAATGCCAATGTGCCGCATATCTTCGGCACCACCGACCCGGATACGTTTTTCGGCCTCGGCTATGCCCATGCCCAGGATCGCCTCTGGCAGATGATGATGATGCGGCGCACGGTTCAGGGCCGCCTGTCAGAAGTCTTCGGCCCGCGCACCCTCAATATCGACAAGGTGCTGCGCCGGTTCGATCTTTATACACTGGCGCGCCAGTCGGTCGAGGTGCAGGATGCGCAAACCCTCGCCGCGCTCACGGCCTATGCCGCCGGCGTCAATGCGCGCCTCGCCGAGATCAACGCCTCGGCGCTTGGCCGTGGCGCACCGGAACAGTTTCTGTTCAACGCGCCGATCGCCCCCTGGCAGCCGGCCGATTCCATTGCCCTGGTCAAATTGATGGCGGTCCAGCTCTCGTCGCATCTTGAGAATGAGGTGCTGTTTGCACGCTCCTCTCTGGCGTTGGAAGACGCGGCGCGGCTTGACGATATCATGCCCCTCGCCCCCGGCGGCGGAATCGCCGCGCTGCCCGGATATGCCAGCCTTTTCCCGACGGCGAATTGGCGGCGCGTGTCGCAGGTGGACAAGGCGCCGAAAGACCCGCTCTCGCCCTTCAACACGCGCGCCTTTGCCGGGGCCTCGAACGCCTTTGCCGCCGCGCCTGCGCGCTCGGCCGCGGGCGGCACCTTGATGGCCAATGATCCGCATCTTGGCTTTTCGGCCCCGGGCATCTGGTATCTGGCCCGGCTTGAATTGCGATCCGGCGGCGTGATCGGTGGCACCATTCCGGGCATTCCGGTGGTTCTGACCGGACGCAGCGCGCGTTTGGGCTGGGGGGTGACCTCCTCCTACATGGACGATCAGGATCTGTTCATCGAAGAGCTGAACCCCGACAACCCGTCGGAATATCGCACCCCCGATGGGTTCAAGCCGTTCCGCACCAGCCGCTCGATCATCCAGATCAAGGACGAGGCCCCGGTCACCCTGACCCTGCGCTGGTCCGACAATGGCCCGATCCTGCCCGGCAGCCATTATAACCTGGCCGAGGTCACCCCCGCAGGCCATGTCGCCGCCCTGAGCTGGACCGCGCTTAGCCCGCAGGACACGACCATGACATCCGCCATGGCGCTGATGCGGGCCCAATCGGTCGATCAGGCGATCGAGGCCGGGCGGCTCTATGTGGCGCCCTCGCAAAACCTGACGCTGGTCGATCAGCAGGTGATCGCGCTCAAGACCGTGGGCGCCATGCCGCGCCGCGATGCCCGCCATGAAAGCCAGGGCCGCATGCCAAGCCGGGGCTGGTTGCCGGAAAACCGCTGGCAGGGGGTTCTTGCCTATGCCGCCAACCCCGAATTCATCGCGCCCCAGGGCGGTATTCTGGGCAATACAAACAACAAGGTGGTCGATCGGCCCTTCCCGCTTCACATGAGCTTTCTGTGGGGCGATACACAGCGCGTGCAACGCTGGCGTCGCCTGATGCAGAACCGCGAGGTCCACACCCGCGACAGCTTTATCGAGGCCCAGCTTGACACCGTGAGCTTTACCGCCCGCTCGCTTTTGCCGCTGATCGGTGCCGATCTGTGGTTCACCGGCGAGGCCGCCACAGAGGGCACGCCCGAGCGCCTGCGCCAACGCGCGCTGACGCTTCTGGCCGAGTGGAACGGCGAAATGAACGAACACCTGCCAGAGCCGCTGATCTACGCCGCCTGGATGCGAGCCCTTCAGGATCGGTTGATCCGCGATGACCTTGGCCCGCTGGCGCATGAATTCGATCACCCCGATCCGGTCTTCATCGAGCGGGTGTTTCGCGACATCGATGGGGCGGCGGCCTGGTGTGATGTCAAGCAATCCTCGCCGGTTGAAACCTGCACCGATATCGCGCGCATGGCGCTTGACGATGCGCTGATCTGGATTTCAGAGCGTTACGGCACGTCGATTGAAAGCCTGCGGTGGGGCGATGCGCATCAGGCCACCCACGACCATCAGGTCCTGGGCGAGGTGCCGCTGCTGCGCTATTTCGTGAACATCCGCCAATCCACCTCGGGCGGGGATAACACGCTGTTGCGCGGGCGCACGCGTGGTGGCGACGGGCCTGATCCATTCCAGAACGTGCACGGGGCCGGTTACCGCGGGGTCTATGATTTCGCCGATCCCGACAGCAGCGTATTCATCGCCTCAACCGGCCAATCGGGACATTTCCTGAGCCGCCATTACGATGACCTCGCGCAACTCTGGCGGCGCGGCGAATATATCCCGATGTCGCTTGATCCGGCCTTGGCCCGCGCCGCAGCTGTGGGGGTGACAGTGCTCACGCCTGCCACCCCGTGACCCGAAATCTTCAAAAGATTTCGGGCCGCTTTCTTTTCAAGAAAGCGGTGCTCAGCCCGCAGCAGCCACCGCGCGCCGGGTCATCACCGCCACAAGATGGGCGCGATACGCGCCCGATCCGTGCAGGTCACTGATCATGTCCGACCCGTCAACGCTTAACCCCTCGATCGCCTCGGGGGCGAAATTGGCGCTCAGCGCGGCCTCGGCCTCGGCCCAGCGAAATACGCCGCCCTCAGAAGCACCGGTCACCGCCACACGCACGCCGTCCGCGTATTTGGCGACAAACACCCCGACAAGCGCAAAGCGCGAGGCGGGTTGCTCGAACTTCTGATAGCTGGCCTTTTCGGGCACCGGAAAGCGGACCTCGGTGATGATCTCGCCATCCTCAAGTGCGGTGGTGAACAACCCGTCAAAGAAATCATCCACCGCGATCTCGCGATTGCTGGTGATCACCGTCGCGCCAGAGCCAAGCACCGCCGCCGGATAACAGGCCGAGGGGTCGTTATTGGCGAGGCTCCCGCCGATGGTGCCGCGATTGCGCACCGCCGGATCGCCGATATTTCCGGCAAGACCGGCAAGCGCGGGATAGGCGTCGGCCCCGGCGGCGACATCGGCGTGGCATGTGCCGCCACCGATGCAAAGCTTGCCATCATCGGCCGTGCAGATCCCCTTCATCTCGGAAATCCCGGTCAGGCTGACAAGTTTTGCCGGTGCCGCGAGCCGCTGTTTCAGCGTCGGGATCAGGGTTTGCCCGCCGCCAAGCGCCTGCGCCTCTTCGTGGCCAAGTGCGCTCACCGCATCGCCGATGGTGGTCGGGCGTTCGATATCAAATGCATACATTGCTGTCTCTCCTTACCCTTGCATCGCGCCCCAGACCCGCGAGGGGCTGAGGGGCATGTCGATATGGGTTACGTTTTTACCACCGGATTGCAGCGCGTCGATCACCGCGTTGACCACCGCAGGCGGGCTGCCGATGGCCCCCGCCTCGCCGCAGCCCTTCACACCCAACGGATTGTGGGTACAGGGCGTCTGACAGGAATGATCGACCGTATAGAACGGCACATCATCGGCGCGCGGCATCGCGTAATCCATGTAGGATCCGGTCTGAAGCTGACCGTTTTCATCGTAGGCGCAGGCCTCAAGCAGGGCCTGACCGATGCCCTGACCGATACCGCCATGCACCTGACCGGAGACGATCATCGGATTGACGATATTGCCAAAATCATCCGCCGCCGAGAACCGCTCGATGGTGACGCGCCCGGTGTCGGGATCGACCTCGACCTCGCAGGCATAGGCGCCCGAGGGGTAGGTAAAGTTCGACGGGTCATAAAACGCGGTTTCCTCAAGGCCCGGCTCGATATCCTCAAGCGGATAGTTATGCGGCACATAGGCCGCCAGCGTGACATCGCCCCAGGCCACGGATTTATCCGTGCCCGCAACACTGAAGGCGCCATTCTTGAGCTCGATATCGGCCTCCGAGGCCTCCATCAGATGGGCCGCGATCTTCTTGGCCTTGTTGATGATCTTCTCAGTAGCGCGCACCATCGCGCTTCCGCCGACAGCGAGCGAACGAGACCCATAGGTGCCCATGCCCATCGGCGCATTGCCGGTGTCGCCATGCACGATCTCGACCATGTCGGCATCTATGCCGATCATCTCGGCAATCACCTGCGGAAAGGCGGTTTCATGGCCCTGTCCGTGGCTGTGGCTTCCGGTCATGACCACAAGACCGCCGGTGGCGTTCACCCGCACTGTGGCGCTCTCGTAAAGACCCGCGCGCGCGCCCAACTGACCGACAAGGTTGCTCGGCGCGATGCCGCAGGCCTCGATGTAACAGTTGATGCCAAGACCGCGCAGCATGCCTTTGGCCTCGCTCGCCTTGCGGCGCGCCGCAAAGCCGCTGAGATCGGCAATCTCGGTCAGCTTGTCCATGGTGGCATTGTAATCGCCAGTGTCATATTCCACCGCCACCGGCGTGGCATAGGGGAATTCGGTGATAAAGTTCTGCCGTCGCAGCGCTATGGGATCAACGCCCAACTCGCGCGCGGCCTTGTCGATCACGCGCTCAAGTTGATAGGTCGCCTCGGGGCGCCCGGCGCCACGATAGGCATCGACCGGCACGGTGTTGGTAAACACCGCCTTGACGTTCACATAGATCAGCGGCGTCTTGTAATTGCCCGCCATCAGAGTGCCATGCAGCCATGTCGGCACCGAGGGTGCAAAGGTCGACAGATACGCGCCCATATTGGCATGGGTATCGGTGCGCAGCGCGGTAAAGTTGTTGTCCTTGTCCAGCGCCAGCTCGATCTTGGTGACGTGATCGCGGCCATGGGCATCGGACATGAACGCCTCGGAGCGCGTGCTTGTCCACTTCACCGGACGGTTGAGCGCCTTGGCGGCAAAGGTACAGAACGCCTCTTCGGCATAGTGAAAGATCTTGGTGCCAAAGCCGCCGCCCACATCGGGCGAGACCACGCGCAGCTTGTGTTCGGGAATGCCAAGCACAAAGGCGCCCATCAGCAGCCGGATCACATGCGGGTTCTGGCTTGTGGTGTAAAGCGTCGAATCGCCGGTCGAGCGGTTGAAATCCCCCACCGCCACGCGCGGCTCCATCGGGTTGGCGATCAGCCGGTTGTTGACCAGTTCCAGCGTGGTGACATGCGCCGCCTTTTCAAAGGCCTCGTTCACAGCGGCCTTGTTTTCTTCGACAAAGCCCCAGTCATAGCAAAGGTTGTTCTTGAGGTCGTCATGCACCTTCGGCGCGCCGTCCTTGAGGGCGTCCTTCATGTTGACGACGGCGGGCAGTTCGTCGATGTCGTATTCAATCGCCTCGGCCGCGTCGCGGGCCTGCATGTAGGTCTCGGCGACAATCGCCGCGATCGGGTCGCCGACATGGCGCACCTTGCCCTGGGCCAGAACCGGATGGGCCGGCTCCTGCATCACCTCGCCAAAGCGGTCGGTGACCTGCCAGCCGCAGGGGATGCTGCCAACGCCCTCGAAATCCGCGCCGGTAAAGATGCGCAACACGCCGGGCATGCCCGAGGCCCCCTCGGTATCCACCTTGTTGATCTTCCCGTGCGCGACGTCCGAGCGCAGGAAATGCACATAGGCCTGACCGCGCAGGTTGATGTCATCGGTGTAATTGCCGGTTCCGGTCAGAAACCGGACGTCTTCGCGCCGCTTGGTGCTGGCGCCGATGCCTCCGTCTTTGGGCATGTCTTAATCCTCCCTTGGGGTCCGTGTCATGAAGGTGGCGTGGGTTTCACCCACCCTACGCATCATTCGGCAGCGATTGCGCTGACGTCCTGGCCGGATGCGGCCAGGATCGCCTTGACGATGTTGTGATAGCCGGTGCAGCGGCAGATATTACCCTCAAGGTAATCGCGCACCTCGGCCTCTGTCGGCTGGGGATTTTCGGCCAGAAGCGCCGCCGCAGACATCACCATGCCCGGCGTGCAAAACCCGCATTGCAGCCCGTGATGATCCTGAAACGCCTGTTGAATGGTGTTGAGCGTGCCATCGGGCGCGGCCATGCTTTCGATGGTCAAAACCTCGGCGCCCTCGGCCTCGGCGGCGAACATGGTGCAGGCCTTGACCGCACGCCCGTCCACATGCACCACGCAGGCGCCGCACTGGCTTGTGTCACAGCCGACATGCGTGCCGGTCAGTCCAAGGGTTTCTCGCAGAAATTCGACAAGCAGCGTGCGGCCTTCAATCTGGCCCGACGCGGACTTGCCATTCACGGTCATGTTGACCTGTGGCATTAGCACCTCCCGTTGGTTTTTTATGTCGCTTCAGATCAGACCTTAATCGGATCGGCCTGACTGTCCAGTAAGACTAAAGCATGCCCCCGACCCCTTGAGAACCCGGTTTGTTGAAATTCAGCCCCGACCGGCGCGGCGTGGCTGGGGTCGGGTCGGAATTTCCTTGAGCAGGCCGCCCACCCCCATTGCCGCCATCTCCGCCGATCCCGTCGGCAGGCCACAGGCCACCCGCGACAACACCCAGTCGGCGCCGTGCAAAACCGGGCTGCGGGCGCTGCCGGGCAGGCCGATCACCGGGGTGCCGCGCAGATGCCCGAGAAACAGCAGGTTACCGGGATCGACCGGCATGCCAAAGCGCGTCACCTCGCCGCCCGCACGCCGCAGCGCCTGCGGCGCGGTGTCAAACGGATCAGAGGTCGCCGAGGCGGTGAGGATCAGCACGATTTCGCCTGTCGCAGCGCCGATCTCCTGCGCCAGGGCGGTGGCATCATGGGCGCATATCCGGGTCTCGACCAATTCCATCCCAAGGCCGGTGACTCGCGCGGCAATCGCCTCGGCGCCCTTGGTGCCGGGGCCGCCGGGGGTGTCGGTGATGATCAGGCTGGCAGTTTTGTGCTTTGCCTGCACCAGCCGCACCGCGCCGCGCGCAAGGGTGGCCGCCTGCGCAAGCGCCGCGCCGGGCACTCCGTAAGCGATGATCTTGACCGTGGCGATCATGCCGCCGATGTGGATTTGGTGAAAATCGGGCACGGTGGCGACGGTGATCATCGGATCGACCGCATTGGCGGCGTTGATCTTGTTCGCATCAAGACGCACCACGCCGGGGCGTTCGGCGCTCAGGTTGACGCGGCCGGTAAAAGGCGCGCTCAGGTGGATGTCTGCGCCCTCGCCCATGAGCGCGCGGGCAAGCTCTGCGGCGGCGGCATCCTCGTGCAGGTCATCGGGCGCAAGACGGGCCACGGTCACCTCGCTGAACCCCGCCGCGCGCAGGGCCTTGACGTGATCGGCGTCCAGCACCACCCCCTTGCGCAGCCGCCCCCCCGGCAATTGCTCGGAATGGGCGAGGATCGCGCCCATGGCCTTGTCAATCGGAACGGACCCGAATTTCATGCGCCAAGCCTTAGAACCCGGGTGATTTCCGCGAGGATCGCCAGGGCAATCTCGGAGGGGCCCGCCGCGCCGATATCAAGGCCGATGGGGCCATGAATGCGCGCGATTTCATGCGTTGAAAACCCGGCCTGCTCAAGCCGCTCAACCCGCTTGGCATGGGTCCGGGTCGATCCCAGAGCGCCGATGTAAAACACATCCGAGCGCAACGCCTCGGCAAGGGCCGGATCGTCAAGCTTGGGGTCATGGGTCAACAGGACAAGCGCCGTGCGGCTGTCAAGGCCGTAAGCCTTTACCGCCTCATCGGGCCAATCAAACAGGATGGTTTCCCCCGGAAAGCGCGTCTCTGAGGCAAAGCTTTCGCGCGGGTCGATCAAAAGCGGGTCATAACCGGCAATCCGCGCCATCGGCACCAGCGCCTGCGCGATATGCACCGCGCCGACGATGATCAGGCGCAGCGGCGGGTTGTGAATGGCGACGAATGTCTCGCCGTCCTCCTCAAAGCCCGAACGATCCATGCGAAAGCGCGCGCCATGGCCTTCGCGCTCAAGTCGCCGCTCTACCGCCATGCCGGTGACATAGGCCACCGGCACGCGCGCCTCGCGGGCCAGACAGAGATCGGCCAAAAGCGGCTCGGGCAGAACCGGGCCGACCGGTTCGACCAATACCCGGATGGTGCCGCCACAGGCCAGTCCAACCGCAAAGGCATCGCCATCCGAGACGCCATATTCAAGCAGCACCGGCTTGCCGTCCTCGATCGCATCCAATGCCTCGGCGACCACTGCCCCCTCGACACAGCCGCCCGAGACCGAGCCGGCAATCTCGCCTGCGCCGGAAATCGCAAGCTGGCTGCCGACCCGGCGCGGGGCGCTGCCCCATGTTTCGACCACGGTGGCCAGAGCGGCCCCCTTGTCCGCGCGATGCCAGGCGAGGGCGGTTTCCGGAATATTGTCAAATCGGGTCATCATCTTCTCCCTCGAAAGGCAAAATCTAGCACAAACATCGCGGCGCCTCCCCCAAGATTTTTCACCGAAAAATCTCAATCCTGCGCCTCAAGCGCGGCCATCAGACGCGCCTTTTCACCAGTATCGTCGCGCCGTGAGATGGCCAGTGCCAGATCTTCCAGCGTGGCGATGGAATGGCCCGCGCGAAATGCATCCACATGCGGCAGCATGGCGCGGATGCCCTGAGCCTTGGGTGCAAAACCTTCCCACCGGAGCAGGGGATTGAGCCAGATCAGCCGCCGCGAGGACAGATGCAGGCGCTCCATTTCATGACTGAGCGCCTCGGGCGCGTCGCGGTCAAGCCCGTCGGTGATCAAAAGCACCACCGCGCCCTGCCCCATCACCCGGCGCGACCAGTCGCGATTGAACGCGTGTAGGCAGGCGCCGATCTTGGTGCCACCCTCCCAGTCCTGCGCCTGACGCCCGGCAGCGGCAAGCGCGGCATCCACGTCGCGCGTGGCCAGTTGCCGGGTGATATTGGTCAGCCGCGTGCCAAAGGTAAAGGCGTGCACCCGCGCCCAGCCCGCGCCCTTTTGATTGGCGATCGCATGCAGGAAATGCAGAACCATCCGGCTATATTGGCTCATCGAGCCGGAGATATCGCAGATCACCACCAGATTGGGCCAGCGGTCGCGCGGCTTTTTGCGATGGATGCGGCGCATCTCGCCGCCATGGCGCAGGGCGGCGCGCAGGCTGCGGCGCGCATCAATCCGGCGGCCCTGTGGGCTGGCTTCGCCGCGCCGCGAGGCAAAGGGTTTCACCGGCAGGGTGAGGCGCGCCAGCATGCGCTTGGCCGCGCTCATCTCGGCAGTGCTCATCTGCTCGAAGTCAAGCTGGCGCAGGCGTTCTTCGCCTGACATGGTGGCACTGGCGTCGATCTCGATCTGGACTTCATCGCTTTCATGCTCTTCGATTTCCGGCAGGTCACGGCTTATCCCGTCAAGCAGCGCCTCGGCGGCGCGCTTTTCGGCAGCCTGCGCACTGCGGTCTTCCTGGACGCCGCGAATGGCGGGCAACATCATCGCCATCATGTGTTCGACATAACGCGGATCGCGCCAGTAGAGACGAAAGACCTGGGCGAAGACCGCCAGATGTTCGGGCCGCGTCACCAGACAGGCGCGCAGGGTGTAAAAGAAATCAGTCCGGCTGGTGAACCCCGCCATGGCCACCGCGCGCACGGCGTCAATCACCCGACCGGTGCCAATCGGCAGCCCGGCGGCGCGCAGGGCACGGGCGAAATGGGTTATGTTATGGGTGAGCCTGGGATTGTCAGGCAGATCAAGCGGGGCGTATTCGGTCATGGCAAAAGGTGGGGGGCTGTCTGTCCCCCACACCCCCCGAGAGTATTTCTGCCAAGAAGAAACATCAGGCCGGTTCCAGGCTTGCCTTGACCTCATCCAGAATGCGTTTGGCCTCGGAGCCCTGAAGCTTCTGGATGTCGTCCTGATATTTCAGGATCGCGCCCAAAGTATCGGCGATCACCTCGGGGCTGAGGCTTATGACATCAAGCGCGAGCAGGCATTTTGCCCAGTCGATGGTTTCTGCAACGCCGGGCTTTTTGAAGAGATCCTCGGTGCGCAGGGCCTGCACGAAGGCGACCACCTCGCGGGAAAGCTGATCGGCGGCCTCGGGGGCGCGGGCCTGCAATATCTCGATCTCGCGGTCAAATGCAGGGTAGCCAACCCAGTGATAGAGGCAACGCCGCTTGAGCGCGTCATGCACCTCGCGGGTGCGGTTCGAGGTCAGGATCACGATCGGCGGTTCGGGCGCATGGATCGTCCCTAGCTCGGGAATTGTCACCTGAAAATCAGACAGCGCCTCAAGCAGGAAAGCCTCGAATGGCTCATCGGTGCGGTCAATCTCGTCGATCAGCAGGACCGGCGCGCCACCGGATTGGGGGCGCATCGCCTGAAGAAGCGGGCGTTCAATCAGGTAGTCCTGGGTAAACAGCTCATCCTTGAGATGGCCGCGATCCACCCCGCCTGCGGCCTCGGCAGTACGGATGGCGATCATCTGTTCGGCAAAGTTCCACTCATAGACCGCGCTTGAGACATCAAGCCCCTCATAGCATTGCAGCCGGATCAGGCGGCGGCCAAGCGCGGTGGCGATGGCCTTGGCGATCTCTGTCTTGCCGGTACCGGCCTCGCCCTCAAGAAACAACGGTCGCCCGAGGGTAAGCGCAAGGAAGGCAACTGTCCCAAGGCCCCGCCCGCAGATATAGTTCTGCTCTGCCAAAAGGTCCTGGACGGCGTCGATGGATGTGGGGTTCTGCACTTTGGCTCTCCGCTTGTGTCCGCGTTGCGCCCAGAACTGCATGGCGGCGCGCAATGGTCAAGGGCGCGCGCCTGAGACTATTGTGGTAGATGCCCCCGGAATGCACATGGATTTTCCAAAGTTTTGCCAAAGTTCACGCGCATAACCGTTTCAACAAAGCCGCATCCAAGCGGTCAGGCATAAATAAGGTACGAGCAGATATGCAAGACAGCGCCCCAATGTTTGACGCCGATCTTTCCGATCTTGCCTGGGCGGATTGGTGCGAGCGCGCCAATGATCTGGCGGGCGATGATGGCTATTGCGAGCCGCTCGGGGCGCGCCATGCGGCCGTGCTCGTGGAACGCAAGCCGATCCTGCTGGTGACCTTTGAAAGCCATCAAAGGCTGGCCGACCTATCGCCGCAGGCACAGCCCTTTGGCTGGAACATGATCAAAACGCTTGGCTGGTCGCATCTCGGTCTGATCAGCGATGGCGACACCTGGTTTCGCGATGGCCGCGTCTATGGGTTTTTCGACCGGCTGATTGACGATGGGTTCTTTGACGACTTCGAACAGGTGATCTTTTACGGGGCCGGGCCTTGCGGCTATGCGGCTGCGGCCTTTTCGGTGGCCGCCCCGGGGGCCAAAGTTCTTATGCTCTCGCCTCAGGCCACGCTAGATCCGCGGGTCGCCGAATGGGATGATCGCTATGTCGGAATGCGCCGGATCAGTTTTGACGATCGCTATGGCTATGCGCCCGATATGCTGGATGCCGCCGATATGGCGGTTCTGCTCTACGACCCCGAGATCGAGCTTGACGCGATGCATGCAGCGCTTTTCACCCGCCCCAATGTCATGCGCTTTCGCACCCGCTATCTTGGCTACCGGATCGAGACCTGCTTGATGCGCATTGGCATGATCCCACGGGTTCTCGCGCAGATGAGCACCAACAAGGTGAGCCGGTTGAGCCTTGCCAGGCTTTTCCGCGCACGGCGCAACGATACACCCTATCTCATCAAGCTGCTGCAACGTCTTGTGTCGGATCAGCGCGATGGGCTTACCGTGATACATTGCCGCCGCGCCCTTGATCGCAAACTTGGCGGGCAACGGTTCCGCAAGGCACTTTACCGGGCCGAGACCCGGCTTGACGAGCTTGCGGGCGGGTCTGACATCTGACAGGGCATCAAACTCTGGCCATGACCTGCGGGATTGTGTAATGCCTGCGCCATGAGCCAAACCCTGACCCTCCGCCGCCCCGACGACTGGCACCTGCATCTGCGCGATGGCGCCATGCTGCGCGCCGTCCTGCCTGAAACCACGCGCCATTTTGCCCGGGCGATCATCATGCCCAACCTGGTGCCGCCGGTGGTGACCGCCGCCGATGCCCGCGCCTACCGCGACCGAATCCTCGCCGCGCGCCCCGCGGGGGCAGATTTCACGCCGCTGATGACGCTCTACCTGACCGAGCAAACAGACCCGGCGGATGTTGCCGCCGCCCATGCCAGCGGCCTTGTTTCGGCGGTCAAGCTCTACCCGGCGGGCGCCACCACCAATTCCGCCAGCGGCGTGCGCGATTTCGACAAGGTGCGCGGCGTGCTGGAAAAGATGGCCGAGATCGGCCTGCCGCTTTGCGTGCACGGCGAAGTGACCGACAGCGAGGTTGATATCTTTGACCGCGAGGCGGTGTTCATCGACCGGGTGCTCGATCCGGTCCGGCGCGCCACGCCGGGCCTGCGGGTGGTGATGGAACATATCACCACCGCCAACGGGGTCGAGTACGTCAAAGCAAACGACCTCGATCTTGGCGCGACGATCACCACGCATCACCTGATCATCAACCGCAACCATATCCTCGTGGGCGGAATCAAGCCGCATTACTATTGCCTGCCGGTTGCCAAGCGCGAAGAGCACCGCCTTGCCCTGCGCGCCGCCGCCACCTCTGGCGACACGCGGTTTTTCCTTGGCACCGATAGTGCGCCCCATACCGATGCCCTCAAGGAAAACGCCTGCGGTTGCGCCGGGTGCTTTACGGCCACCAACACCCTGTCGATCCTCGCCCATGCGTTTGAAGAAGACGGCGCGCTTGATCGGCTCGAAGGCTTCACCTCCCTCAACGGCCCTGCCTTTTACGGGCTGGCGCCGAACAAGGCGACACTGACCCTGACCAAAAACGATACCGCAGTGCCCTGCCCTGACAAGATCGACACCGACGATGGCCCGGTTACGGTCTTTGATCCCGGCTTTCCGCTTTACTGGAGTGTCAGCTAAGTTTCTTCTGGCTCCAAATATCCTCGCCGAAGGCATAAAATCTCTTTGGGGCTGCCCCCGCGAAAAAGGACCACGCGCATGATTCCGACCTCTTACCCCTCGTCCCAGGACATGGCCCGCCTGAGCGCGCGCATGCTTTTGGAAATCAAGGCCGTGCATTTCAACGCGGACGAGCCGTTCACACTGGCCTCGGGCCTGCCGTCGCCGACCTATATCGACTGTCGCAAACTGATCAGCTATCCGCGTATCCGCGCGACGTTGATGGATTTTCTGACCGTCACCGTAATGCGCAACGCAGGCTTCGAGGCGTTTGACAATATCGCCGGCGGCGAGACGGCCGGCATTCCCTTCGCTGCCCTCGTGGCCGAACGGATGGCGCTTCCGATGACCTATGTGCGCAAGAAACCCAAAGGCTATGGCCGCAATGCCCGGATTGAGGGCGTCATGTCCGAGGGCGAGCGTGTGCTTCTGGTCGAGGATCTGACCACCGATGGCGGATCAAAGCTCTCCTTCGTGGATGCGATCCGCGAGACCGGGGCGACTTGCGCCCATACGGCGGTGATTTTCTATTACGGCATTTTCCCCGAAACCGAAAAAACGCTTGGCGATCACGGGGTAGCGTTGCACCATCTTTGCACCTGGTGGGATGTGTTGGCCGAGGCCCGCGCGCAGGGTGCCTTTGATGCCGCCACGCTTGATGCGGTCGAGGTTTTTCTGAACGATCCGCGTAAGTGGCAGGAAGACAACAAGAAATAAAACTTATCCCCTGAGCCTGTGGACAAGCCCAATCGCGAATCGCAATCGACCACAAAATGTGGTAGGTTTATCGCTCAAGGCCGCAACATACCGTTAAATCAACCGGTGCACAGGCTTACGCACCGACTTATCCCGCAGACCATCCACAGGTTTATACAAGTGGCGGAACGGGGCGGCTTGGCCTAGAAACGGGCCAAGTCGAAAAGACGTAAAACGGGGACAGCAGAAATGAACGAAATAGCAGGTTTCAACGCCACCGGTGCCGAAATTCAGGCCGCCGACACGATGCCCCATTCGATCGAGGCCGAGCAGCAGCTGTTGGGCGCGATCCTGACCAATAACGACATCTACGACCGCATCGCCCAGATCATCGGGGCGCAGCATTTCTATGACCCGGTACATGCGCGCATCTTCGAGACGGCCGCGGCGCGGATTGCCAAGAACAACCTCGCCTCGCCGGTAACCCTGCGCGCGTTTCTTGAGGATGACGAGGGCCTCAAAGAGCTTGGCGGCCCGGCTTACCTTGCGCGGCTTGCGGGCGCGGCGATCTCGACCTTTGCGGTGCGCGATTATGCACGGATGATTTATGATCTTGCGATTCGGCGCGAGTTGATCGCCCTTGGCCACAACATTGCCGGCAAGGCCGCGCGCGTCGATGTCGACAGCGAACCAAAAGAACAGATCGTCGAGGCCGAACAGGCGCTCTATCAGCTGGCCGAACAGGGCCAGACCGAATCCGGCTTTCAATCCTTCCTCAAGGCCGTCACCGATGCGGTGAACGTGGCCAATGCCGCCTATCAGCGCGAAGGCGGGCTTGCAGGGATTTCGACCGATCTGGTGGATATGGATAAGATGCTAGGCGGGCTGCACAAGTCTGACCTTCTGATCCTTGCCGGGCGCCCGTCGATGGGCAAGACCTCGCTGGCGACCAACATCGCCTTCAACGTCGCCAAGGCCTATAAACGCGGCCCCCTGCCCGATGGCACCGAGGGCGCGGTGGATGGCGGTGTGGTCGGCTTTTTCAGCCTTGAGATGAGCGCCGAACAGCTTGCCGCGCGGGTTCTGGCCGAAGCCTCTGAAATTTCCTCGCATAAAATTCGTCAGGGTGACATGGACGAGACCGAGTTTCGCCGCTTTGTCGAGGCCGCCAAGACGCTTGAATCCTGTCCGCTGTTCATCGACGACACCGCCGCCATTCCGATTTCGCAACTGGCCGCGCGGGCGCGTCGCCTCAAGCGGACCCACGGGCTTGACCTGTTGATTGTCGATTACCTCCAGCTGGTGCGCGGCACTTCGGACAACCGCGTGCAGGAGATCGGCGAGATTTCGATGGGCCTCAAGGCCATCGCCAAAGAGCTGAACATCCCGGTTATCGCCCTCTCGCAGCTCTCGCGTCAGGTCGAATCACGCGAAGACAAACGCCCACAGCTGAGCGATCTGCGCGAATCCGGCTCAATCGAGCAGGATGCCGATGTGGTGATGTTCGTGTTCCGCGAAGAATATTACAAAGAGCGCGAAAAACCCGGCGATCACGAGCTTGAAAAAACCGCCGAGTGGCAAGAGGCCATGGCGCGCCTGCACGGCAAGGCCGAGGTGATCATCGGCAAGCAGCGCCACGGGCCCATCGGCACGGTCGAGCTTAGCTTTGAGGCGCAGTTCACCCGCTTTGGCAATCTGGTCAAACCCTGGCAGCAAAACGCCGGTCAGGGGGACTTCTAGAAGTAAGACGATACCGTCTTTTCTGCGGCTGCGTTTTGATTTATGCGCAGGCGCATGCCCAGATACGCTCTCAAAGTCGAATATTCCGGTGCCCCCTTCGTCGGCTGGCAACGCCAACCCAATCACCCCTCGGTGCAGGGCGCGATCGAGGCCGCCCTGGCCAAGATTGAACCCGGTAGCCACACCATCGCCGCCGCCGGACGCACCGATGCGGGCGTGCATGCCTATGCGCAGGTGGCGCATTGCGATCTTGCCCGCGACTGGAGCACCTTTCGCCTGACCGAAGCGGTGAATTTCCACCTCAAACCGCACCCGATTGCGATTGTCGGCTGTGAAAAGGTCTCGGGCGATTGGCATGCCCGGTTTTCCGCGACCGAGCGGCGCTATGTATTTCGCGTGCTGGTGCGCCGCCCTCCGGTGACCCATGAGCGTGGGTTCGTGTGGCAGGTGCTGCGCCCGCTTGACCTTGCGGCGATGCGCGAGGGCGCGGCCCATCTCATTGGCCTGCATGATTTCACCACCTTCCGCTCGACCATCTGTCAGTCGGCCAGCCCGGTCAAAACCCTGAACGCCATCGAGATCGAGGAAATCCCGCTGTCGCTTGGCTCTGAGGTGCGCTTTCACCTGCGCGCGCGCTCGTTCCTGCACAATCAGGTGCGCAGCGTCGTGGGCACGCTAGAACGCGTCGGCGCCGGGTCGTGGACGCCCGACAAGGTACGCACGGCCCTGCGCGAACGAGACCGCGCCGCCTGTGGTCCCGTTGCCCCGCCGCACGGGCTTTATCTGGCCGGGGTCGAGTATGACGACAACCCGTTTACCTGAACCGCGCCACATACTTCGTTTTCGCTTTGATCTTGGCGCACGCCCACGCTAGAAGCCAGATCAGCGGTCCCGTAGCTCAACTGGATAGAGCACCTGACTTCTAATCAGGATGTTGGGGGTTCGAGTCCTCCCGGGATCGCCAGTCACCTAAAACAAAACGACAATTTTCGGGAGTCATGTAACATTCACCGCATGACTGAGTCCCGAGTTTGACCCGTTGACTGTTGAGTTGCCTGAGCAGCAGTTGCAGGCCACTCCGCTGTCTTTGCAGGGCCGGTATCTATGCGCTCTATCAAGCGGGCAATCATCCCGCCGGGCGTTGCTATCGCTTCAATCTTTTCGCGGAACGTCATAGGCGGCGCCCGCGCGACCAAAGAACCCCTGCCCGTTCTTGACGAAATCGAGGATCATCGGCTCTGGGGCCCAGATCGGGGCAGAGCGCGCGGCAAGCGCCTTCATGTCTTTCAGGATCGCCATGAGGCCACGTTGATCGGCCTGCATGAGGGGCCCGCCGCGCGCCCTTTCATAGCCGTATCCGCGCACCATGAGCACATCAATATCCGAGGCCCGCTGAACCGCCTGCGCCGTCAGCAACCGTGCGGCAGCATTGATCAGCGCCGCGTGAAGCGCATGGCGCGGCGCGATCTCGCCAAGCACCTCGGTAATCGTACGTCCGGTCTCGGCCAGCCCCTTGGCGGGGCGTGGCCCTTCGGGGGGATAATCGTAAAACCCACGCCCGACGGAACGCCCCCTGGCGCCCTTGGCCAGCCGCTCTTCCAATGGCCCGGCCCAGCCATCATTCAGCCCGATGTCGCCTGCCACGCGCCGCAATCGGTGCTCGACCTGCGCCAACCCTTCATTGTCCATCATAAGGAACGGCCCGGCGCGCAGGCCCATGCGCTGTGCCGCCTGATCCACCCGCAGCGGCGTCAGCCCGCCGCGCCTCAGATCAAGCGCCGCAAGATATAGCGCTGCCGTCATGCCATGCCCCAGCCCCGCACCTGCGGCGGGTTGGGCGGCACGCACCGCGACGCGGCCCATATCGGCGCACATGCGCGCAAGGCTGGCGACGGCGGCGGGCGGGGTTCCCGCCGCCACGGCAATTTCCGCGACCCGCAGGCTATGGGCCGGGCGATAGACCCGCACCCCGAGGTCGGCATCGGCCAGCCCCGCGCCGGTCTCAAGCCGCGCCACCACGCCACCCACGCGCGGTATCGGCAGGGGACGGTCCGCCGCCCGGTCGTT